>Ga0187843_10000502_pt1 | contig 28025 bp, 17 predicted proteins | sample SpaLakP09_SKY_43_FD_134516 | JGI IMG/M metagenome (GOLD analysis project Ga0187843, IMG submission 134516) | Oligotrophic lake water microbial communities from Sparkling Lake, Wisconsin, USA - SP09_SKY_43 | ecosystem: Environmental > Aquatic > Freshwater > Lake | place: USA: Sparkling Lake... | reverse complement strand
GGTCGAGAGTTCGAGACTCTTCTCCCGCTCCAGAATTTTGGATAGCAGAGCGTAACCGCTGCTACTCCTGTCGATACCTCGGGCGAGGTAGCAAAGCGGTTATGCAGCGGCCTGCAAAGCCGTCTAGGTCGGTTCGACTCCGATCCTCGCCTCCATAAAATCAAGCACTTAGCGTTTTTAAGACTGTACAGTATGGGCTGTAAACCACACAAAAAGTGTGGTTAACCACACCATGCAACGGCCAACTTGCCGTTAGTATTAAAGCTCACACTTTCGGGGTGAGCTCATGCCTACCTTCAAAAAACTAGCTTCTGGTGCCGTACAGATCCGTATTGTGCACCGGCTACTCCCTAAACCCTTCTGGGCGACGTTTGACGACGAAAAGCAGGCCCGCGACTATGCCAGTCGGCTTGAGGGACTACTCGCACAGGGCGTCGTTCCCGCGTCCCTGCTTCAGCCTGCTGCGCCGGATAGAAAAGCGTGGCTGATCACACGCTGCATTGCGGAATATCAGCGTGCCAATTCCGTGCCACTTTCGGATGTTAAATTGCTAGATACGATGCGCCCGCAGTTCGGTGTCCTGCGTACAAGCGATCTCAACTATGACTGGGCCGAAGCCTGGATTCAGGCAATGCGGCGCGAGCAGAATCTTGCCCCATCGACGATACGGCACCGGCATGGTGCGCTGGCCAGGTGTCTGGACTGGATGACGCGCAAGCATCCGGACATACTTATCCAGAATCCTCTCAGGCAGCTTAAGCGCGGCTTTGCCGTTTACACGCCGGAGGACAAGGTTTATCTCGCGGTACAAGGTAAGTCCACAAAGATCGATGAAGAGCGCAACCGGCGATTGGATCTCGATGAGGAGCAGCGCATCGAGCGTGTGCTTGAGCCGCTGCCGCAGGAGCTGCTGTTCTTCCACCTCGCACTCGAGACGGCAATGCGCATGCGCGAGTGCTATACCCTGTATCAGTCGCAGGTCGATCTCGCAAAGCGGACGATCAATCTGGATCGCTCGAAGAATGGCGACAATCGACAAGTCCCTTTACCAACGCCGATAGTGACTCGGTTGCGCGACTACTTGAAGGTGCAAAAGGCGGAGATTGCCCTGCGTGACGGTAGGCTTTTTGCCTATTGGGATGGGAACCGCGATGTGACGGTACTTGATGAAGTGACGTCAGACGTGTCGAGGATTTTTAGAGTCCTGTTTATGGAGGCTGACGTTATAGACTTCCATTTCCACGATCTGCGACATGAGGCAACATGCCGACTGTATGAGCGAACCGGTTTGTCCGATGTGCTGATTGCGAAGATCACTGGACACCGCGATCTGCGCATGCTGAAGCGCTATGCCAGCTTACGAGGTAGCGATCTGGCAGCGCATCTATGGTAAGGGCTTTTCTGTGGCGACGAGCGGTATCGCCGGTAGGGCGGGGAGGGGGCGACGGCGTGACCTGGCTGGCTTGTCCACCAAGGCGGCTGTCGCTATGTTGTCGCAGTTATGGCGGCGACTCTCTGTATCGGACCGAATGCGTTCGGCGAGAAAGCTCAAGACCTGGGAACGCAAGAATATCCATGACTTTCCTATCTTTGTTCCCGGAAGATCACCGCGTCGCGCCAGATGCATAACCGTTTCCGTATCTGCGTGAAGTAGTGCAGCCGTTTCGACGATCGTCAGTGTTTCTAAGGTTTCCATGATGGGAGCCCTTCGAGAAAATTCGTAAGCGTGTTTGGATGTAGTCGGTGGAGGGGGGGGAATTAGGTCTTTTTCGGCGAGCGCGATTTTGCTGGAGTTGAAGATGGCATAGTATTCGGTGGCGAAACCAGATCTATACGCTTCTGAAAGTTTGCCGTTGCGCGGTTTAGTTGTAATTCATACGAGGGTGTCGCCGGGGGAATATGTGTGTAAATCGCCCAAATCTGCGAGATAGCTGTGAGCAGTCCAAAATGCCATCGTTCGAACTTAACATGCGGAAGCTTGTCGTTAAATTCTTGACAGCGCTTCGGATTGTAGAACATCTTGATGCGGTCGACGAAGCCCTGTCTGACGTCGTCTCTGGCTGCATAGGCCTTGCGTTTAATTCGCCCAGGTTTTAATTGAAGAAGGAAATTTTTAGCCATTGAATTTATATGACAATTTTCACATTAGCTCATGTTTGGGTCCAACTTATTCGCCGTCAAGAAATTGCACCAGTCCTTGCGGTGGGAAGCCCGCGAGGTGACGTGGCAGAATTCCCTGAGGAGCTCGGCTCGCTCTTTGGCCCCAAAATCGTGCTCCGGCCCCCTGTGTGGCCCACTCTCGGATCCACCGGTGTCGGAATACGTTGGTAACTTAGGTTCCAACCCCGACTCGCCAGTGCGACCGCTTCGTGCGGAAGGTATTCTGCTTGCGGTACTCGCCGGGACTCAGGCCCGTGGCACGTCGGAACAGTTTGCCGAAGGTACTGGCGTTGGCGTAGCCGCAGACGTGAGCAATGGTTTGCATGCTGTCAATGCTAATCTCTAGCATGATTTTGGCGCGCTGCACGCGGAGATCTTGTAGGTAGTTGAGTGGTGTCACGCCCAACACACTTTTGAAATGACGCAGCAAAGTGCGCTCACTGGATGAGGCGATTGCAGCCAATTCCTTCAGATCGTAGGGCTGCCCTACATTCATCTCCAGCCAATGCTTGGCCCGGTACACTGGGCTATCCGCAGTCCGCGGCTGCCAATTTTTCGCCATTTGCACATTACCCACCAGTTGACGCTCAGTTTGCACTTGCATGATGCGCGCGCAGCTGTCCGCCACTTCTGCATCGTAGAGATGGCGTAGTACGGTGATCATGAGTTCTGTCTGTTCGGTAGGGGCGACGCAGGTAAACAGTCGCCCGTTCACGTTAACCGATTCGGTACTTGAGAAATCGCACTCAGGTACCGTGCGGACGAAGGTGGGTTTGAAGGCCCAATGCGTGTCCAGCCGGGCTCCGCGCAGTAAGCCGGTTTCGGCCGCAAAGATCAGCCCCGTACAACACGTAGCCACCGCGCCACCCTGTTCCACATGTGCGCAAATTAGCTCTAGTACATCGGGATAGCGCCGCGCCAGCAGTGGCAGTTCCGGGGCATTGGTAGCGTACACCGCGGGCACCACCAACACGGTGCGTGGTGGTGTGGGTTTCTCCGCGGGAGGGGGGGAACACATCTCGGACGCGACACCCTCGGCGAATATTGGCGGGTTGCCTTCCGGCAACAGCATCGACCAAGAAAGTGACGGGGGCGTGTGGCAGTTTCGCAACTTCATGACCATATTGGCCAGCTGTAGCACGTCGATCGCACTGAATACTGTTCCCAGCATTGCTTCGGGCAAACACAGCACTTTGACATGTAGAGCAGGAATGGTCGTGGCGGAATTGGTCATCATCATGGCGGGATAGATCCTATCTTAAGCAGAAAACAGATCCTAGAATCGGACTCAGCCGGCATTCGCCAGCGTGTCTGCGACAAATTAACGGGAGAGCAAAGTGAAAATGAATCAACAGCGGGTGCATTTGAGATTGAGTGCTAGTGCCGTCAATCTGGCATTGGCCAGTATGGCCGGCATAGCCTCCACTGCGAGCTACGCGCAGGACAATCAGGTCGTCGTCGTGACGGCCCAAAGCCGCAGCCAGCAAATCCAGAACGTACCGATTTCGGTGCAGACTATGTCGGGCGCGGCCTTGAAGGACGTGGGCATCACCAATTTGGGCGAGGTCTCTGCTTTCGCGCCGGGTCTGGCGATCGATGTAAAGCAGCCGACCCGTCCTGCGATCTATTTGCGCGGCGTGGGTACCGAGGATTTCGGCATCGGCACCGATTCGCCGGTCGGCATTTACACGGACGGCGTGTACACCGGTAAGACTGGTGGCTCGATGCTGAGCTTTAATGACGTTAAGCGTATCGAAGTGCTGAAGGGGCCACAAGGCACGTTGTTCGGCCGCAACGCGGCGGCTGGTGCCATTTCCATCGTCACCAACGAGCCCAACCAAAACGTGGAGGCCAAAGGCCTGGTGCGCATCGGCAATCTCGGCAGCAAGCACGTGGAAGCGCTGTACAACACGCCGCTCAGCGACAGCGTAGCACTGCGCATTTCTGCCGTCAGCCAGCAGGACGATGGCTGGGCGCATAACACCTATAACAATACCCGGCTGGGCGACGATGGCGACCGCGGTCTGCGCGCCGCTCTGGGCTGGCAGGGTGATACCACCACGGCCACTGTCAGCTGGGAGCACGAGGTCATGCGCCAGGCGGCGCCCCCGGTGTTCTCGGTTACCGGAGGCAAAATCAATTTCGGTTCGCCTGCCACTTGGATCGACCCGCTTAAGCAGCCGCTGAGCAACGACGCTACGCCAGATGTGCAGTCGCGCACTTTCGACGGTGTCACCTTCAGGGTGGTGCATCCGCTGTCTTTCGGCACCCTGAGCAGCACCACGGCCTACCGTCACTTCAACGCGCGCAACTGGCAGGACAGCGACGGTTCTTCCAACCCGGCTGCCTACATGGTAACCGACAATGTCGAATCGAATGCCACTTGGCAACATGAGTTTAAGCTCAGTGGCCAGACTGGCGCGCTGGACTGGGTGACTGGCGTTAGTGCCTTCCGCGAACGCGCCACTGAATCGGAAAGCTTGAATGTCACCACCACGTCGCTTGACACCAGCATCAAGGCCGCAGCCGGCATTGCGCCCTACGCCACGCTGACGGCGCTGGCGCAGGGCGTGGGCAAGGCTACCGGCAACGCCACGCTGCAAAGCATGAGCCTGATGGGCTTGCCTTGGACTGAGGGGGTGATCGATCGCGCCGACAACCGCGCCTACGCTATCTACGGCGACGTGATTTGGCATGCCAGCAGCGATACCAACCTGACGTTTGGGGGGCGCTACACGCACGACCAGAAGTCCTTCAGCTGGTACAACCCGTTGCGCTCGGCCAGTGCGCTGGATGCGCAACTGGGCGCGCTCCGACAGATCAACTTCTTCAACACTTTGGTGGCGCTGAAGCAGGTGAGCCCCCAACAGTCTGCTCTGTTGCAAGGCGTGACGGCGAATAACATCCAATTCAATAATCCGGTTTCGGCAACCGTGCCTTTCGTCTCGTCGCGCAGCTGGAACAACTTCAGCCCGCGGGTAGTGCTGGACTGGCATCTGAATCCGGATACCATGCTGTTTGCTTCCTGGAGCAAGGGCTACCAGGCCGGCGGTTTCGATGCGGTGGGTGTAAACGGCCATTACGACGAAGAACTGGTGACCAACATCGAACTCGGGGTTAAAGGCCAACTGCGTGCGTTGGGACTGTCCTTTGGAGCGTCGTTGTTTCAGTACAAGTACACCAATCTGCAAAGCCTGACGTTGGTTCCAGCCAGCTCCAATACCGGCATGCCTAGCTATCAGGTAGTTAATAGCGACCAGAAAGCCACTGGCGTCGACCTGGAGGCGCAATGGAGGCTGAACCCTACGTGGCGTCTGACAGGTTCCCTTGAGTATCTGAACCAGACCTATGATCACTATCTGGCGCCGAGCGGCTTGACGCTGGATGGTCAACCTGCCGGTGCGCCGTTCTTGAGTGCGGCGGCGGGGGTAGCGGCCAAGTGGCCGGTACTGGGTGGTAAGGGTGATTTCAACCTGATGTACGGCTACACGGGCGAGAAGCGCTGCAATGACGACACTCGCAAACAAGGTATCTGCCTGCACAGCAATGATGTCGGTGCCGGCGCCGCCCGCGAGCGGGTCGATGCGCGCCTCGGATGGACTGCGCCGTCCGGCCACTGGGGTCTGGGTCTGGTCGTGAACAACCTGACCAACAAACAATATGTTTCTATTAGTACGTTGGGTTCTGCGGTAGGTTCGCCGTATGCCTATGTCAACAAGCCACGCGTGATTGCACTGGAACTGCATGGCGATCTGCAATGAAGTCGGGGTCGCAGCGAGTAGGGATGCTGCTAAATAGACTGCGCTTGTCCTTATAGCGCTTTGATCAAGGCCCCTGTTGACTATCCCCACCGCGATAAAAAGCAGGGGCCTTTTGGAAAGCAATACTAGCAGTGCTGTAGTCATGTGCTTTAGGTGAGCGTCGCTGTTACCGGCAATTGTCATGAGTGTTATCAGTGCCACCAGCAACGGTAGGGGCATGGCGCAGATGATGGATTGGGTTCGCTCGTTGAAAGGTACCAAAACATGACTGAAATGTCGCCCCAACGCGTGGCGTGCGTTATGCCAGACATTACTAAACGTACCATCAGGGGCCCGATGCAATTTGGGGCAATATTCATATACTTCCTCCCGTCAAACAGTGCTCAGGATGGCCCCTGCAGCGATAAGACTGTGAACGGACATTTGCCAATAGGCGTATCGCGATGCGCAGGCCGCTTCTGACCAGATCATGATGGTCGGCCACTTTGCCTTCCCTCCGAGGCCTTGGCGAGCAGTAGGTATCCCATCACTATGGTCAATCCGAACGCTATGTAATGCTGAATCGCGCTGCCGAAATACTGGCTTAGCCAAGTGTCCTTGACCTGAACCAGCCAAGAGCAATGTCGCCACAGGACGGTAGACCAAGTTCGGGCTCGTCGCGATTGGATGCTTGAATCGACATGGCCGCATTAACGGTCGATACAATCAGCAGCATCCGATGATGCGAGGTGCATGGCAAGCTCCAAGGCTAGGCCCAAGGCAATAACGAACACGGAACGAGGGTACAGACGTTTAAAACGTGCCCATACTTCAGCAAGCTCCATTAAGAGTGGTGGTTGTTTATCTGATGACAAGGATATGGTTCGTTTATAAGATGAAGGACAGTAAGTTCACCAGCAGCCCGTACAGATTGATGCTGATTGCTAGACGCCAAGCGGAAATTGACTGGTATGAGAGAGACGTACTACAGCGTGGGCGCAAGTGCTTGAGTACGCCGCCGTATCCCAGGACGATTAGCGCGAGCGCCATCAGGCATCGGTAGGCCCAGAGTGGCCCATAGATGCCCGTTAGTAGCGCTAGGGCATAGGCCGCCATGATGCCCATGCCTACGGCGGGCTGGGTTGACGTCAGTGCGGCTCGGCCGCGAAAAATACGGTAATAGCTGTATGCGTTGTAAGCGAATCCGCACAACGCATAGAGAGCTTGCAAGGGCAGTAGTGGATGCAAAGACATGGTGGCCAACAAAATGTGCTGCTAGAAGAAGTGATGGAATTGCAGGCCCAGCAAATCGACCCTGGCGTGGAATTGGTGGTAGAGCTTGCCGGGCATGCTGTAGGCTGCAGCATAGCCGTCATCAGTAAGGGCGATGGAAGCCCGCATCAACCATACGCAACTATTGGTAACTTTGATCGAGTCGGCCTTTTCGAGGTGATAGCTTCCGCCCAAGGACACGCAGCGTTGGTCGCTGTCTGGCATGGGGGCCGGGCGTAGCTGGGGAAGGGCGAAACGTCTTGCTTGGCAGAGGCAATAGTTGAGCGTAGGGAGTGTCCACTTAAAAGGGGACGACGTTAAATCGATGCTGCCATCAAAGCCGGTTCCAATGCTGGAGCGATACGCAACGCCGTGCTGTGTACCTGCCTGTCGTTCGTAAATATAGCCGCGATCAGGTCTGAAGCCCCAAGCGTTGATCTTCGATGGTCGCTTCGCTCCTTGTGACATCCGCATAGGCAGTAACGAGTGAGTCCAGTCCGCAGCCGCAGCCGGAGGCGCAGACCAGCGCCCGAGCACATCTTTCCAAGGCCAATAGCTGGGTTTTGTAGTTTTTGTTGATGGTCGCGTGCATGTGCCGATAAATATTAGGCGTGCATGTGTGGAAAAAAAATTCCGCATTATGGCGCTCCCTTCGTTCTCGTCATCGGCGCTGAGATAATTGGCGGAGGGGCAAGCCCAGCCCCGCAAGCGAAATGGCAGTAGCCTACGCGCTATCAAAGACGTCAATAATCTCCTGCAGGTCTCGCATGGATGAAAGAAGACAACGATGCTCGGATGATGTCAGCTAGCGGGGCATACGATAGTTCGTTGATCAACTAGGAAACTATCCAAGCGCGCTTGCCCCTTTCTCGGTGAGTTGCAATTCCTTGAATTCGCGAATCGCTAACTCAATCCAGGCATCCAGCAGGTGCTCATTGAGCGCGTTGTCCTGATTGAAACTGGCATGGACGGCCATGCCTCGTAGCATGCACAGATTGAGCTGCAAAAACAACGTTGAGCGTTCCGCGCCGAGTTTGTCGCCCACTGTCTCGTGGAATACGGCGTCGCGCATTCTGGTCCAGTCTGCCAGTTCAGCTTGCAACGTCATGCGCAAGGCCGGATCACCGCGTGCGGCCAACATCAATTCAAGCACCGCAATGTAGCGGGGTTGGCCGAACACCGCCCGCCACAGATGGCGGATGCAGGTTTCTGGCCCTGATGCCTTCGACGATGCTTGCTGAAATGCTTGCAATTCACCGCTCCATGCTTTCATAAGCTGCTGCATCGCTCCAACCATGAGATCATTCTTGGTCGGAAAGTGATGCGTTTGCGCTCCACGCGACACTTGAGCGCGCGCGGCTATCAGCTGGGTCGAAATTCGCTCATATCCCACTTCGCACAGCAGGTCGAGGGTTGCCTCATTTAGACGCCGGCGTGTTTCGTTGCTGCGCTCGGCTTGGCTGCGGCGACCGGCTGGCTGGCTCATCGGATTATCCATCTTTACTTTCGTCATTGGTAGGCATGCATATTGTGCCCTATCAGCATGACTTCATGCACCTGTCTGTCGTAACCCACCAAATTGTCGGTACACGCATTTTTTTCTTGCTTCATTGTTAGAAACAGATTAGCCTGTTTGTGTTTGCTGGTCAAGTAGCTTCTTGAAGATGTCACTACTTGGATCGAAAGTCTGGTTATGAAGAAAACGTTCGTTCGCAGGCAAAAGACGATGAAATGAATTTTCTTTAATGCAAACTTAATATAAAAGCACTTCTTCAGCGTCACGCAAAAAGGCGGCTAAGCAGACAGATAAACGCGTCGGTAGAAAACCATGAAAGGGAAATGATGATACTAACGAAACATGCATGCTGCGCCTTGGCGCATCACTATACAGCCAGCCGTAGGGGGGGCAAATCGCTGATGGCGGTGGCGCTGCTGGGCGTAATCGCAGTGAGCGCCAACGCGCAGGACGATCTGCCGATCACGATCAGTGGCTTTGGTACGGGAGCGATCACCAAGACCAATACCGACCAGGCGGAGTTCGCCCGCATCAATCAGGTCTCTGGCTCCCGCAAAGACTTTCGCACCAGCGTGGACTCCGACTTCGGGGTGCAGGCCACTGCCAAGTACAGCGACAGCCTGTCCTTCACAGGGCAAGGGCTGGTGCTCAAACGGGGGGAGCATGACGCCTACACCGGCAAACTGGCGTGGGCCTTCGGCAAGTACAAGATCAATGACGATTTCAGTGTGCGCCTCGGGCGCATCGCCGCGCCGATCTATATGATTTCGGACGTGCGCAACGTCGGCTATGCCAACGCTATGCTGCGCCCTCCTACGGAGGTGTATGCACAGGTGCCGATGGATTCCATCGACGGCGGTGACATCCTTTACCAGCACAGTTTCGGTGAAAATACGTTGAGCGCGCAACTGGCCGCCGGCACTACGAAAAGCACGTCGGCCGGCACCGCCGCCACCACCAGTATCGGAACGGTCGCGGCGCAAGTGACGCTCGAGAACGGGCCGTTTACCTATCGGTTGGCCCGTTCTCAGGCGAACGTCAGCATTCATAGCCGCCAGCTCGATCAACTGGTTGGCGCCGTCAAGGCGGCAGGCCTCGGTGTTTCGGAACAGCTGGACCTGATCGATTTCAAAGGTACGTTTACCGCCGCTGGCGTGATCATGGACAACAACAACATCATCGCCCAAGGCGAATACGCAGTGCGCAAAACCGACAGCCGTCTGGTGCCGGATACCACTTCGTGGTACCTGATGCTGGGCTACCGCGTTGGCAAATTTGTCCCGTACTACCTTCACGGGGACGTCAAGCAGGACAGCATCCGCAGCTTTACTTCGCTGCCCACCGCGGGGCCACTGGCTGGCTTGAGCGCGGGCATCAACGGCGCCATCAAGACCGGCGAGCAGTCCAATAACTCCATCGGCGTGCGCTGGGACTTCTATAAGTCGGCTGCGTTCAAGGCGCAGATTGACCGCCTCAGTCCCCGCAACGGCAACGGCACTTTGATCAACGTCAAGCCAGGCTACAACGGCAGGGACGTCACCGTCTACGCGGCCGCAATCGATTTCGTATTCTAAGGAGAAGGGCATGAAAACGACTATCGGCAAGCTGCTGTTGGTTGCTGGACTGTGCGCAGCAACCACCCCTTTGTTCGCCACGGAGATTGTGGTGATCGTCAATCCAAAGAATCCGGCCACGCGTATGTTCAGCGAACAGGCGGGCCAGTTCTTCCTAGGCAAATCGGCCATGTTCACCCCCATTGAGCACACCGATGGCACTCTGCGCAGCGAGTTCTATAAAAAGGTGCTGGACAAGGATGCGCCGCAGGTCAAGTCCATCTGGGCCAAGTTGGTCTTCACCGGCAAGGCTAGCGCACCGAAGGAGTACGCATCGAGCGCTGAAGTGAAAAAGGCCGTGGCGGCGGATCTCTCCGCTATCGGCTACATCGAAAAATCACAGGTCGACGACACGGTCAAGGTCATTCTCACGGTGCAGTGATGAAGCGCCTAGCAAACCACCTGGTCTAAACCGGGTGGTTTTCTTGCGTGTGCCGAGTATAGGCGCGCACCTTTGGGTGTGAGTTTCTCTCTCGGTGTGTGGTAGCCTGACTTAGGGGGAGCGTTTTAATGATTGAGCCGGCACCAATTGTCCCGAACTCGCACCGATCCAAGAAGGTTCCACACAGACTGCGCCCTTCACAAAGTGTTGAACGGCGCCATTTGAGATGGAATGAGTCCTCCACCGAAGGCGGGAGTTGATTGCTGGTCATTAGGCCTATGGGAATAGATCTACCGGTCGAGGACTTGCTGGCGCCAATAGTCGCTTGCGTGCATGTTTCGAACTTGCCGGGTCCCTTTCGAGTCAACTCCTATACGCTGTTAGGCCGCACCACACCATTCGGCTCGCTGGTCCACCTTGTCGGTGTCATGCACGCTCTGCCAACTCAGGCCCACTCCGAGCGGGACCATGGCCAGTCGCCAGTCGCGCACCGTAAACGAAGTCGGTATGTCTGGTTCAACATTCGCACCACCGCCTTTCTGGCCTTCGTCTCGCAAGAATGCGGTATGCTGCGTCGCGCGTCCGTGCGGGATAGCACGCAACATCTCTCGTTGGTAGGGCTTGGCGATAAAAAAGTGCATATTGTGCATTGAAGATGAAATGTGAATCCATCGCTCGAAATTCGGTTTGGGCGGGCTATATCGGTTTTACCGCCCACATAAGACATTGGCTGAACAACGCGCGGGCGTAAACTTTGAGGAAATGGCGGGCGTAGCATTCGGTCAGATAGGTCGGTTTCCTGCGCGCGACGCAGCGACTAACAAGCCGTAGCGCCGCTCAAGTACCAGGTGTTGCGCCCGGCCGCCTTGGCCTCATACAGCGCCAGGTCGGCCGCTTTATACAGGGTGTCCACATTCTCCTGACCGGTAAAGCTGGCGCCGCCGATACTGGCGCTCACGCGCATCCCGATTGCGCGATGCATGATGGGCCGCGCCATGTCCTCGACGATGCGTTGGCAAATCATACCGCAGTCGGCCTCGTCGCTTCCGGGTGCCAGCAACACGGCGAATTCGTCGCCGCCAAGTCGCGCAACACGATCTGCCTGACGCACTGCCTGCCGCAGTCGATCTGCTGCTTCTACAAGCAGTGCATCGCCAGCGTCGTGGCCGAATGTATCGTTGATCACCTTGAAATGATCCAGGTCAATCAGCAGCAATGTGAACGGCACACCGTCACGCTGTGTCTGTGCGGCCATGCGGCGGATTTCGTCGGTGAACAGGCGGCGGTTGGGCATCCCAGTTAGTGGGTCAGCATAGGCCATTGATTCAAGGTGTCCCTGGGTGACGCGCAGTTCAGCGGTACGCTCGGCCACCATCGCTTCCAGTTCGCGCTTGTTGCGCCGCAGCAGTGCGGTACGCGCCTGTACCACACCCGCGACACAGCCCGATAGGGCGAGTATCGCCAACGCGCGCACCCAGCCCTGCTGGTGCCAGTCAGGCAAGACGCGCACCGGCACGTTGAGTTGTACCGGAGCCCCGCCGTCGGGGTCGTCTTTGCGCAACTGCAGCGTGTAGTCTCCCGGCGGTAGGTTGGTATAGCTGACAGGCTGTAATGGATTTTCGGTTTCTATCCAGTCTCGATCGAAGCCGGCTAGGCGGTAGTGGTAAAGCTGGTGGCCGGGGAGGGCGAAATCGAGCGCGTTGAATTCAAGCGAGAAGCCGCGTTCGCGGGCGCCCGGCGCGAGCGTCAGAATGGCTTGCACATTAGCGTCCGGATTGAAGGGGGCTTCAGGCAGCTTTCGCCCGCCCAGCAAGATGCCGGTGATGGCAAGCGGTGTGCTGCTGTAGTGCTGACGTAAACGGGGTGGCCGCACCACGGTAATGCCGGTCAGACCACCGAACAGGATGTCGCCGTTTGCGGTCAGTGCGCGTGAACCGAACCAGTAAGTCGGGATGTGCATACCGTCGGCCGCACCCAGCTTGCGCACCGCCAGCGTGTCCGGGGCGATGCGCGCTAGGCCATTGTCGGTGCTGAGCCAGATGGCGCCGTCGCGCCCGGCCACGAGAGCGTTGACGCCATTGTCCGGCAATCCATCAGACACTCCGAGGCGGTGAAACCAGCGCCGTCCATCAGCGTCGGTGCGCTCTAGCACGGCGACGCCGGTACCGTATGTCGATATCCATAGCCGCCCTTGGCGGTCCAGCGCGAGCGAGGAGACGGAACCGGGCGCAATGCGGGTTGGGTCGCGCGCATCGGTCGGTAGCAGTTCGACTGGACCGCCGTTAAGCGGCAGGCGCGCCAGGCCGGCGTCGGTACCAATCCATGCCGAGCCATCGGCAAGCGGCAGAATAGCGCTCACGCGTGCGTCGCCCAGCAGTGTATCTTCGTGACGGAGCAGGGCAGTTACGCCGGCGCTGTCTAGCGAGAGAGCCGACACGCCATCGAGGCCGCCTACCCATAGGATCCCCTCGCGGTAGGCGAGTGCCCCGACCGGCGCATCGGCGGCGCGCTTGGGTACGTCGACGCGCCTTACCTGACGTCCGTCTCCATCGCTACGGAATAACCCTTGCTGGGTGCCGATGTAGACGCTGCCGCCCGGACCGTTGACCATCGATAGCACCCGGCCTTTGGGCAGTCCCCCCCCGTTGATGTTTGCCTTCGGTAAGATCTTGCCGACTTGACCACGCAAAGGGTCTACGATTCTGACGGCCCCACCAGTCGTGCCTACCCAGACCCGTCCGTCGGGCCTTACCAGTAGATGGTGGGCGCTCATTTTCGTGTCTTCACCGTTGGCGAATCGAAGGGTAAGAAATCCCTGCGGGCGCGGGTCGTGAACGCTCATCGCTTGCGAAGTGGCCACAAATATCTGTCCGCCCCGTTCCCGGAACATGGCGATCACTTCGTCGTCGTATAGACTGTCTGGGGCATCGGGCTGATGGCGGATGCGCCGGATCTGGCCGTGCGCCGGATCGAGTTCGAGAATGCCGCCGCCTTCGGTTCCAAACCAGAGGATGCCGGGGCACTGTTCGACAATCGAGAAAATCGGTTCGCCTTGCACGGCTGGCTTGCCGTCGGCAGTCAGCACTCGGTGCGGACGAGCCGGAGCGTCGATTGTGAAGGCGCCGTGGCCACGGGTGCCAATCCAGATGCGCCCCCCACCGTCCTGGTAGAGCGAACTTATCGCGGGTTCCGGTTCGCCCTGCGCGACCAATGGCACAGCGTTCAGCGGCAGCTGCTCGTTGGCGCGGTGGTACAGGCCGTGCCGGGTGCCGATCCATAGCGCTCCCGCGCGGTCGCGCAGCAGCCTAGAGACGCCGCCTTTCGGCAAGGCTGTTGCGGCAATATGTGGGGTGCTGCTGGTGGCCGCGTAAATCCGGTCATCGGCACCAACGCGTTCCAGCCCCCCTCCTGTGCCGACCCAGATGCCGCCATTGCCGTCGTCGGCCAGCGCCGTCACCCGCGCATGGCTCAAACCCTTGGCGTCGGCGCCGATCGTGATAAAGGCATCGCGTGCGGGATCGTAGCGCGCTAGTCCGCCGCTATTGGTGCCGACCCACAGACGTCCTTCGCGATCTACTTCCAGGGAACGGATGTAGTTGTCGGGCAGCGAACCCGGCATGTTGGCGTCACCGATGTAGCGGCGCATGCGCAGGCCATCCCAGCGCATTAAGCCGTTTTGGCTACCCAACCAGATAAATCCGGTATGGTCCTGTGCGAAGACGGTGCCGAAGTTGAAGGGAGTCTCGGTCTGGTGGCGGAATGCAGTGTGGGCCAAGCCGACCCATGGTTCCGCTGCGTCAGCCGCCCAGCTTACCGGAGCGCACAGTGCTAGCGTCGCCAGCAATATGCTGGTCAGGGTAATGCCAGCGTGACGAAAGAGCTTAATCATAGTAAATGTTTGCTTCCGACGAGACTTTTCACGATACCGTGATTGTTCCGTTTTTCGGGTGTTTTCGCACCGTAGGGGGAGTCGGCGGTGCTGCAATGCGCTGCCACTCCCCCTCGGGCGTGCCCAATTTGATGACAACTACCAATTCCGGAGAGTCAGACGATTGCCATGCCAAATATCCCGCGAGTCTTCGAGTTTCCAATTACATCGTAACGAACCCGTCAAGCGTGAATAATCGCCATATACGTTTCTGAGGCAGGACTCATCCTACCGGCCAAACACACGTTTGGCTCTTATCCGCTGAGGTTTAGAGGCTCAGGAGAGCTTCGGTAACGTCTAGTTGTCTAGCGTCATCAGGCTGGCGTTGCCGCCAGCAGCAGTGGTGTTCACGCAAAGCGCCCGCTCTACGACCAGTCGCCACAGTGGAATTTCACCATTCTCCGTAGTGTCAATGACCGAAATTAGCGCTCCACTGCGTGCCGCCAGCTGTTCACGTATGTCAGCTTTGAGGCTGGAGTCTAGTAATACGATCTGCACGTGCTCTTTAAGATCAGCGACAGCACTTACAAACTGGAGGTGGTTTTGCAAGGACAACCGCAGGTCTGCGGGCAGCATAGTTTCCCCATGCACCACCACAGCAGAATTGCCAGTTGCAAAGACGGCGGCTAGCTGCTGCAACAGTACCTTGCGATTGGCAGCCATGCAAGCAACTGAGCCACGTGGCAAATAGGATAGGGTATTGACCTCTCCAGTCGGCCCCGGCAAATCAATCACGGTACCGGTTGGGGTCGTGCGCACACACCGTACGATCTTAGCCAACAGCAGATGCTGCCCCTGTAATTTCGCCCACCCGGCCAATGCTTCGGCAGCAGGAAAAACCTGACGATGGTGACGTTCGTTCGAAACCATATCTTTCTGCAGGCGCTTCAGGTAGAGCGGGCCACCGGCCTTCGGGCCGGTGCCCGATTTGCCTTCGCCGCCAAATGGCTGCACGCCAACGACAGCGCCGACAATATTACGGTTCACATAGATGTTACCGACGCGCGCACGGGCGGTGATGAAATCGATGGTTTCATCAATGCGCGAATGGATACCGAGGGTCAGACCGTAACCGCTACTATTGATCTGCTCAAGCACTGCCGGCAGCTCGGAACGCTTATAGCGAATGATGTGCATGACCGGCCCGAAGACTTCGGTGGTCAACTCATTCAGCGAACCGATCTCCAGCATGGTTGGTGGCACGAATGTACCGTGATCATCGCCCGGTGACTTCAGTGAGAAGGTTTCCTTGGCAGTGTCCTGCATATTTTTAATGTGCTCCAGCAACTTTTGCTGGGCCTCGGAATCAATGACTGGGCCGATATCGGTAACCAAACGGTCTGGCGAACCTAGGTTCAGCTCCAGCATCGCACCTTTTAACATCCTGATCGTCTTGTCGGCAATTTCTTCCTGAAGGAATAGCACGCGCAAAGCAGAGCAACGCTGGCCGGCGGAGTCGAAAGCAGAAGAAATCGCGTCGGTCACCACCTGCTCTGGCAACGCAGAAGAATCGACGATCATAGCATTTTGGCCACCGGTTTCGGCGATGAGCGGAATGTCCAAATCTTCTGCAACAATACGCTTAGCCAAGGTACGGTTGATCAGTTGGGCGACTTCCGTCGAGCCCGTAAAGATCACACCCTTTACGCGGCTATCATTGCATAGGCGAGCGCCGACGACTTCCCCTCGGCCTGGTAAAAACTGCAGCGCTGCGGGTGGAATTCCAGCTTCATGCAACAACTGCACAGCACGGTGAGCGATCAGGGGAGTCTGCTCGGCAGGCTTGGCCAGCACGACATTGCCTGCCGCCAGTGCAGCGGCAACCTGACCGGTGAAAATTGCCAGGGGGAAGTTCCATGGACTGATGCAAGTTACCGGGCCAAGAGCTTGGCGATTGGTTGAACCACGTATCTGGGCGCCATAGTAGCGCAGGAAGTCTACCGCTTCGCGCACTTCCGCGACCGCGTTCGGCAACGATTTACCCGATTCGCGGATCGACAGCGCCATTAGCTCCAGCATATGCGATTCGAACAGGTCGGCAGCACGGCTCAGCGCGGCGGCACGCTCACTTGGCTCGGTGAGTTGCCAGGTGAGCGCGAATTGACTGGCGTAGGTTAGCGCAGTATCAACGTCGGCGGCATTCGCTTCGATGACATGGCCTACCACGTCATCCGCGCGGGCGGGATTAACCACCGCTAGCGCAGCGCTGCCTGTGCTGGCGTCCGCAGCCAGTAAGGCACTTGCAATCCAATTGCGTGGTTGCGCAAGCATTGCGGCGATTTCGCGCAGTACGCTTTCGTTCGAGAGGTCCAGACCTAGGGAATTTTTTCGCTCGTCGCCAAACATCTCCATCGGTAGTTTGATCGCCGGGTGTGGTTTGCCGTGCAGCTTGCGCGCCACCGCCAGCGGATTCTGGATCAGCGCATTGACCGGAATGCTTTCGTCGACGATCTGGCTGACAAAGGACGAGTTGGCACCATTTTCCAGTAATCGGCGTACAAGATACGCGAGCAGGGTTTCGTGCGAGCCGACGGGCGCGTAGATCCGGCAAGCCTTACCCAGCTTGTCCGCCCCAACCACTTGGTCGTACAAGGTTTCGCCCATGCCGTGCAGGCACTGGAACTCGTAGTCGGTGATTCCATCTTGCAGCGCCCAAGTGTAGATCATCGACAGCGTTTGCGCGTTGTGCGTTGCGAATTGCGGATATATCAGATCCGTCGCGGCGAGCAGGCGCTTGGCGCAGATCAGATAAGAAACGTCGGTGTACACCTTGCGGGTATACACCGGGAAGCCCGGCATGCCGTCCACCTGGGCACGTTTGATTTCGGCGTCCCAATACGCACCTTTCACCAGCCTCACCATAAACTTTCGGCCGCTGCGTTTAGCCAGGTCGACTAGGTAGTCAATTACAAACGGACAGCGTTTTTGATAAGCCTGCACCACAAAACCGATGCCGTCGAAGCCCGCCAGCGACGGATCAAATGCCATCGCTTCCATCAGGTCCAGCGACAACTCCAAACGATCGGCTTCCTCGGCGTCGATGTTCAGACCGATGTTGTAATCCTTAGCTAGCCTGACCAGCGCGGATAGGCGTGGCAGCAGCTCTTGCATCACGCGGCTGCGCTGGGCACGGCTGTAGCGTGGGTGCAGCGCCGACAGTTTTACCGAAATGCCGGGGCCGTTCTTGATGCCTCTGCCGTTCGATGCCTTGCCGATTGCGTGAATTGCAGTTTCGTAGGAAGCGTAGTACATCTTAGCATCGGCCTCCGTCAGCGCAGCTTCGCCCAGCATGTCGTAAGAGTAACGATAGCCGCGCGCCTCGTTGGCTTGGCCATTCTTGATGGCTTCGCCGATGGTCTGGCCTGTCACAAACTGATTGCCCAGCATGCGCATCGCCAGATCCACGCCTTTGCGGATCAGCGGCTCGCCTCCTTTGGAGATCAGCTTGGTTAGCGCCGAGCTCAGGCTGTCTTCGCTGCTGGTGGAGACCACCTTGCCGGTTATCAGCAAGCCCCATGTGGCAGCGTTGACGAACAACGAAGGCGATTTCCCCAGGTGCTTGCGCCAGTTGCCCTTGCTGATTTTGTCGGCGATCAGGCGGTCGGCGGTGGCGCTGTCGGGAATTCGAAGCAGCGCTTCAGCAAGGCACATCAGTGCCACGCCTTCTTCGGTCGACAGCGCAAATTGCTGCATCAGGGCGTCCACTCCAGAAGATCGGGTACGCTTCTCGCGCACGGTGGTCACTAGGCGCTCGGCCAGGATTTCGGCTTTCACCTGGGCTTGCAGTTCACCATCTCGAACGTGCGATAGCAGCCAGTGGACAGCGGTTTGTTCATCCTTGCGATACGCGGCCGTGATTGCCGAGCGCAGCGGGCTGGGATCGCGCAGGACTTCGTCCTGCAGGGCCGCGAACGGAAGGTCTTGGGAGGGAGTCTGTTGAGGGATGGTGTTAATTTTCATACGTATCTTTCACAAATATTCTGCTTGTCCGCTTTATTGTTTTTTGCCGGTTCTGTTTAATCCTAAGCTTCGCCGCACCAGCCAGCCCATCGAGCGCGCCGACAGCGAAGCGCGTGTGCGGATAAGATCCGGTAGCACTTCTGGCGCGTGGGTTAAGCGGCGATAGCCATCCTCGGTCACCAGCACGGTGTCGGAGTGACGGTAGCCGCCGACACCGGAAAAATAAAGGCCCGGCTCTATAGAGATGAGCATGTTCTTGGTCAGCACATGGTTGCTGCCAGAGGCAATCCATGGCGCTTCGTGATTGCCGAGGCCGAAGCCATGGCCGCAACGGTGTAGACGGGTGTGATAACTTCCATAACCGGCTTGCGCCAGAAAGCTCGTGACTGCCTCATCGATCTCGGCGCAGCGTACTCCTGGCCGGACCATCGAAAATGCGAGCTTGCGCGCTGCTTCCATCAGATAGAACAACTCGCGTTCCTGGGGCGACGGCGGCACCGTGAAAAACGTGCGTTCACTCTCCGCCGCATAGCCGTTGACTCGGGTTAGCACCATCGCTACGTGCGGGCCGTGTTCCAGTCGCATGTCTATCTGTGGAATCGAGTGTGGCTCGGCACTGATAGGTGCGGGCCAAGCGGCACCAATCACCTTGGTGGCCAAGGCATCCCAGTCAGGCGTCTCCTTGACGATTTTGCGCAATAATTGCTGGCTTGCCGCATAGGTTTCCGCCACAGTCACGCCACGGTAAGCGTTGTTCAGGATGCGTCCCACACCCCAGTCCGCATAGGCTGCTGCCCTCTCGACTTGCCCCACCTCCCAATCCGATTTCACAATCCGCAGCTCACCTACCAGATCGAGTGCTTGGCCGCCGGCAGCCATTAGCAAGGCCGCCATCGACTGTGGCGCGCTGTCTTCAAAGGCAAAGTTGGGAACCAACATTTTGCGACCAAACAATGCATCCTGCCAACCAGCTCCCGCTGGGGCAGGATACTCTTGGTAGGTGTGGGTGTTTTCCGGATCAATGCCCCAACATTTTTTTAAGTGTTCGAGTTCCAGAATTGGCACCAGTAAGCGGCGCCCCTTGGTGCCCCCGTTGACTTCAATCAGCAAGAAGAATGGCCGTTCCAGTGCTTCGAACGAGGCGCCAGTCAGGTAAAAGATGCTGTCGGGCTGTGTGACAACATACTGGCCTATCCCCAGTTTTCTCAGCCGCTCAACAAGCAGCGCATGGCGCTGGCTGAATTCTTGATCGATTTCGGCACTAAAATTTCTTTTCATAACTACTCTTTCGATTGAAGTGATCGCGACCTCTCGGAGATGCTTAACTGTTATTAACAAACAGTCTAATCTGTTTTTAAAATGAATGCGAGAAAAAAATGCGTAAGTGGACAATTTGGTGGAAGACGAATCCGAAATCTACGAACTCATGCTTGGCAGGGTATGGTGAGCATGTCCTTTCCAATGACGAAAATGACGATGGAAACGCCAAGGGGAAGTGGCTGGAAAGCCCAATTGGCTTACCGGCTGCCGTCGACGGAACACTTCAGCGGCTGAATAAAAAAACCCTTGAATTGTTGTGCGAATTGGGATGCGAGCGAATTTGTGCCCGGCCGATTCCCCCGCGTTCAAGTGCTAAACAATTCATGGGCTATGTTCACGTCGGTGTGCCGAGGGATAGATTTCGATAGTGACGCGGGACTATGCTATTCAGGTAGAACGATGCGTCCTTGCTGTTGCTGTCGCTGATGCGTAGGTGCAGCGCCTTGCGGTTGTCCCAGTCGATTTCCATCATCCAAATGGCGAAGCTTCGCGTCGTCGACATGCCCCGCAATAGATGCGGCTAGGCCTTGATCTTCCGGCCCACCATCTGTGTCAGTCTAGATGGGAGCGTCCCGACAAAATCCTGTACCCAATTTCTTTGGGTGTGCCCGTAATGCGTTCCATGATGCAAATTGTATGTGCAGTGCTGAACTAGATTGCCGTACGGTTGAGGGCATAGGCGGCGGCTCGCTTTACCTGCATCACCTCCCAATTCGATTTGACCATCCGCAGCTTAGCCACCAGATCGTATGCTTGGCCGCCAGCCGCCATCAGCAGTGCCGCCATCGACTGCGGCACACTGCCTTCAAAGGCAAAGTTTGTAGCCAACGTTATGCGTCCAACGTCTGGTCGAACGGCTTTTTCCGGGGGGGGATACTTCTTGTAGGTGAGGGCGTTAGCAGTGGCAGTGCCCTGACTTTCTTGCAGGTGTTCGAGTTCTGTCATTGGCACGAGCAATCGACGCCCCTTGACCCCGCCGCTGGCGTCGATCAGCAGGAAAAATGGCCACTCCAGCGCTTCGAAGGAAATGCCAGTCATATAGTAGATGCTGTCCGGCTGAGTGACTAGGTATTGGTTTATGCCCAGTTCGCGCAGCTGAACGACTATCAAGCCCTGGCGCCGGTTGAATTCCTGCTTGAGTCTGGAACTAAATGTTCTTTTCATAACGAGTCCTTCGATTGTTGTTTTGCCGCCTTCAGAAAATTCCTTGACTTCAATTTACATACAGTCTAACCTGTTTTTATATTGAAATCTAGAAAAATTAATGAGTGGACAATTTGGTGGGACCAGATTGACTGGGACATGAAGTTAGGGTGGTAGGGCTCAATATGCACGCCCTGCCAATGATGAGAATCATGGTGGAAAGGCCGATGCCGCGTTATGCGAGCCGAAAAGCCGCTCCCCGTTGGAAGGCGTCGTGCTTTTTTGAGAAGAGGTCAGCAAATGAATGCATTGTGCAATGGGGGAGGCGGGTTTGCAGCGCCAACGTCGGTGTTCGTAGCGCATGGCACAGCAACGATCCTCATCGTCGACCAGTGTCCTGCCAATCGGGGCGTCGCGGCAGACATTCTGGAGCATTTCGGCTATCGCGTTGTCGTTGCTCACGACGAGGCCGAAGCGCTTCGGTGCGTTGAGTTTGGGCGTCCCGACTTGATACTGCTTGACGCTATGATGCAGGAATTGGATAGCTCAGACCTGTGCAGCCGGCTAAAGGCCAGCGAGAATAACCAAGACATACCGGTCATTTCGATGACAACGCTGAAGCAGACCGAGAATAAGCTCCCATTTTTTACGCTAGGGGCGGTAGATCATGTGGCAAAGCCCGTGCAGGTCGATGAACTCGTTGCGCGGGTCGGCATGCATTTGCAATTATGTGACATGCGACGGGACCTGGGGCGTCTGGCGCTGCTACCGCAATGGGTGCAGGTCGGCTTGTGCAGCGAGGTCGAGTCGCGCATCCCGGAGCCCAACTCCCACAGCCAATTGTTACGGGATGAACTGGCGCAACGGGGCGCGGCCAAGACGCCATTGCCTTCGAGCGCGCTGCGTTATCAGGAAGTGTTTGAAGATATGTCGGGTGTGCAGTATCCGCCTGAAGCTGGTGCGGACAGGCAATTTCACTATGCTGACGTGAATCCGGCCTTTGTCCAGCGAGTTGACAAGATCGAAGGCCAGTTCGTGGGGTGTGCATCGAACGATATTTTCGGCAGCGATCAGGGTGGGAAAATGCATGTCCCCTGCCAGTGCTGCGTCGATGGTGGTGCCATGGTAGAGGATGAAATTGCGCTTGACCTGTATCTGGAGCGCCTTGCGACAAAGCTGACCATGTTACGTTCACGCGTACCGTCCCGGGCCGGTCGCTTCCTAATGACCATTACGCGCTACATCACGCGTTTGCGCGAGTACCAGGCCGAACTGAAATTCCTTGCTAATCACGATGCCCTGACTGGCTTGCCGAACAGACTACATTTCCGCAACCGCGTAGCACGGGCTATCGCACGGGCTGAATCCGTTGGTGGCAGCGTCGGCGTGCTGATGCTGGACCTGGACAACTTTCGCGACATCAACGACTCATTTGGACGTGCCAGCGGCGATGGCTTGCTCAGGGCGCAGGCAGCCTTACTGTGCGCGTCTATTGGGGATAGCGGCGTGGTGGCGCGCACTGGCGGAGATGAGTTCGCGATCTTGGTCGAGCAGGTTGCAGGCGGTGCCGGCCTCACTGTGCTGGCGCGGCGCCTGTTGCGTCAGGTCGCCAAGCCAATAACCATTGACGGTAGCGAAGTCGCGGTCAACTGCAGTGTCGGTGTAGCCCTGTACCCAGCCGATGGCGTCAGCGTCGATGCCCTCCTGAGCAACGTCGATACTGCGATGCACCGGGCCAAGGCCGAAGGTAGGAACCGCTATCAGAGTTTTACCGCAGAGATGAACGGTATCACCCGCCGACGTGTTGAGATAGGCAATGCACTGCGCCATGCCATTCGGCGGGCCGAATTGTCGCTGCATTTTCAGCCTCGGGCTTGCCTGCACAGCGGCCACGCAGTCGGCATGGAGGCGCTGTTGCGCTGGGATGCTGCCATGTTGGGGCGTGTGGCGCCTTCCGAGTTCATCCCGGTGGCTGAACATAATGGCGCGATCCTGCGGATCGGTAATTGGGTACTCGGGCAGGCATGTCGCCAGGCGCGGATCTGGCTTGATACGATGCCGGCGCCGCTGCCGGTTGCCGTCAACCTATCGGCGCGCCAGTTCCGCGAGAACGACCTAGTCCGGATCGTGACTGCGGCGCTGGACGCAAGCGGCCTGCCTCCGCATTTGCTGGAGCTAGAGCTGACCGAAAGCATGTTGATGCAAGACGCTAAAGGGACGCTGCGTACGCTGGCGTCCTTGAAGGCAATCGGGGTACGCCTAGCGATTGACGATTTTGGTACAGGCTATTCCTCGTTGAGCTACCTGAAAAGTTTTCCGCTGGATTATCTGAAGATTGACCGTTCGTTCATCAGTGATCTGCCCGGCGATTGCAATGACGCAGCCATTGTGTGCGCCATCATAGCCTTGGCGCACAAGCTCGGCTTGAAGGTGATTGCCGAAGGCGTTGAAACGGCAGAACAACTGGCTTTCTTGCGTGAACAGTTATGCGACGAGGTCCAAGGATATTATTTTGGCTTTCCCCTGAGCGCGGCAGATATGGGCGCACGCTTGGCTCAGGCGGACATGCGACTGACGTAAGCCGCACCAAGAATTCCCCTCGCTGTACGGCCTCGCTGCCTCGACAGCGAGGGAAAAGTTGAAGCGGGCAATTTCAGGCAACAGGAAAAGTGAAAGGCGTGCTGGTTAAGGCGTAGCTAGGGCGCCACGACGGACGGTGGTGCTCTAGACGGGCGCTGCCGGTCTAAGGCAACCAGCTTCTAAAAGAGACATGATCATGGAGAGAGGACATGCGAGGCAATTTAAGACTAACTGATCGCGAATATGTTTTAAGGGGCGATGAAACCATCGTATCCAAGACTGATTTGCATGGGAATATTAGCTATATCAACGATGATTTTGTCCGGATTAGTGGCTTTTCCGCAGAAGAGCTAATAGGTGCGCCTCAAAACATAGTGCGTCACCCGGACATGCCGGTTGAAGCATTCTCTGATTTCTGGAAAACGATAAAAAGCGGCAAGGCGTGGACTGGCTTAGTGAAAAATCGCTGTAAAAATGGCGACCATTATTGGGTTGAAGCGACTGCCGCACCGCTGGTTCAGGATGGACGGATCTATGGTTACACTTCTATACGTGTCAAGCCGGATCAGGCGCAAGTAAGTGCCGTTGAAGCGGCATATCGCGCGATTAAGAGCGGTGATACATCGCTGCAGATTGTGGAAGGTAAGGTGGTGCACAAGAGTTCCTTCTCCCTGCAGCGCTGGGCTGGGGATGTTTCTATCCGTACTAAGTTGACGGCATTTGCGGTGCTGATTGCCATACAGTTCGCATTGCTGGCAGCGCTTGCGCTATTTGGCAATGGGCGGATTGGTAGTGGCACGGTGCTCAGCATTGCTGTTCCTGGGTTGGTACTGGCTACGGTTTTCGGGTTTGGCTCGGTCGCTGGAATGATACGTCGGCTAAATCAGGTCGAACAGCATATCGCCGTGATGAGTTCCGGTGATTTATCTAGGCCAATAACTGCGGCGGGGCACGATGAAATCTCTAAACTCTTCCATTCCTTACGCGTACTCCAAACTAATGTGAAGTTGCTGGTCGGGCAGATCAAACAAAGCACCGGCCATGTCTCCAAGTGCGCTGCAATCATTGCTGAAGGAAATGCAGACTTATCCGGTCGCACCGAGTCGCAAGCAAACTCTCTGGAAGAAACCGCGTCCTCGATTGAGGAGCTAACTTCGTCCGTCAAACAGACTGCCGAAAATTCGACTGAAACTAGTCAGATGGTGGAACATGCGGCGAAGGTTGCAGAGCGAGGCGGTATTGCTGTTTTCAATATGGTGGCAACAATGGGAGCTATTAAAAATAGCTCGGGAAAAATTGCGGATATCATCGGTGTGATTGATGGGATCGCATTCCAGACGAATATTTTGGCACTCAATGCGGCTGTGGAAGCGGCTCGTGCTGGCGAGCAGGGGCGGGGCTTCGCCGTTGTTGCTAGCGAGGTCAGGAATCTCGCCCAGCGGAGTGCAACTGCAGCGAAAGAAATCAAAATACTTATTGATGATTCTGTTGCTCAGGTTGATGCTGGAGGCAAGTTGGTCGACGAGGCTGGTCGGACTATGAAAGAAATTATCATGGGTGTGAAGCATGCCGCAGATATCATGCGTGAAATTACCACTGCCAGCCATGAGCAGAGTGCAGGAATCAATCAAATCAATCAGGCGATGGCCCAGATAGATGATATGACCCATAAAAATGCAGCATTGGTGGAAGAGGCTGCGGGATCAGCGGAAAGTTTACGCCAGCAGGCTGTGGACTTGACTAGTTTAGTGAATTCCTTCCGTCTTGTGCGTCATTCCACTGCTGTATTGAGGGGGGCGGTTCGCGCATCGAAGCCACGGAAGCCTGAAGTACGCTGACTTTTTCGGACTCTTTAGTTTGTCAAATTTCACCAGTTGCTGAACTGAAGACACGCTCAAACGCATACATACCAGAGCTTCGGGAAAATGCGATAAGACTGGTCCTGACACAAGCCCTGACGTTGGAAGTCGCCGCTTTGCGCCTGGCTATTCCCTAGGGAAAGCTGGCCAACAGGGGGGCGCTCTGAGGCGCAACATGTCGCTCTAGGCGGTCGCAAGAAGCCGCTCCGCGCCCGCACTTGAGGCCGCGGTACAAGCTGCGCAAAGAGGTACCCGCTGCACCTTGCCGACTAACGACGAAATTCGTTATACCAAGCTATACGAAGGCAGTAGTTGTCTCAGTATCATCGCAAATCATTCCATGCGGAGTTTGGCTGCCGGACTGTCGGTTGTCGGCGGCCTGAAACAAGGGGGGCGTAATTGACAATGCCTGATACACGATTTGGATCGGGACGGTGGACAAGTTTTTGCTGGTCCTCGTTATCATTAATAAACTGTCGTTTAGCGATGAACCAGGGGCAATAGAGCCGCAGGCAGATTAATTTACGCAGCCAGCTTTGTTTAATACGAATATGAGCGCCCAACAGAGTGCGCAGAAATGGTTCTTTATCAGACGGCGACCAACGTTCCAACGGTGGTTTGCTTTTATTGTGCTTAGGGGGTAACAATATGAATTTGCGCGATTTCAAGATTGGCGCACGTTTGCGTCTGGGGTTCGGCGCAATATTGCTGATTCTGGTAGCCATGGTCTTGATGACCAACTACCTGAATTACAGCAATAAGAGCAAGTTGACCAAAGGCCTTGATCTGAGCACCAGCAAGAACTTGCTGGCTGGCTCGATGAAAAGCGCGATGCTGGAAACCGGGATTGCGATGCGCAATATCGGTTTGCAGTCGGACGTCAGTCTGATGCAGAAAGAAGAACAGAAAGTGAAAGACCAGCGCGCCCGCTACGAAAAAGCCGTGGCGGACCTGAAAGCTGCCGGTCTGAATGAGGCCGAAAAGAAAACCCTGTCGGAAATCGCTGCGCTGGACGCCGATGTCGACAAGGCTTTCAAGGAAGCCATCGGCCAGGTGCTGGCCTTTAACAGTGAAGGCGCTGCGAAAGTCATTTCCGGCCGCATCGATCCGCTCAACCAGCAAACCCTGACCCTGATCAATAAACTGGTCGATATGCAGCAAGCTGCCGCCGCCGAAGTGATGGCCGGCTCGGTGAACGCTGACCGTGGCCTGATGGTGCTGCTGTTCGTGATCGGCGGTGTGGCCGTGGCGATCGGCGTGGTATGCGCTGCCGTGACCACCAATTCGATTACCTTGCCGCTGGCCGGTGCCGTGTCGGTGGCCCAGAAAGTGGCAACCGGCGAACTGACCTCGCATGTGCATGTGGAAGGGCACGACGAAACCAGCGAACTGCTGCAGGCGCTGAAGGACATGAATGAAAGTCTGGCGAAAACCGTGGGCGATGTGCGTACCGGTACCGAGATGATTTCCACCGCGTCGCAGGAAATCGCTTCCGGTAATGCCGACCTGTCGGCCCGTACCGAAGCCCAGGCCAGCTCGCTGGAAGAAACTGCCTCGTCGATGGAAGAACTGACCAGTACCGTGAAGCAGAATGCCGACAATGCCCGTCAGGCTAACCAGCTGGCCGTCACCGCTTCGTCGGTGGCAGAAAAAGGCGGCATGGTGGTGTCGCAAGTGGTCGATACCATGGGCTCGATCAAGGCTAGCTCGAGCAAGATCGTCGACATTATCGGCGTGATTGACGGGATCGCTTTCCAGACCAATATTCTGGCACTGAACGCTGCCGTGGAAGCGGCCCGTGCCGGTGAACAGGGCCGTGGTTTTGCCGTGGTGGCTTCGGAAGTGCGCAATCTGGCACAACGTTCCGCTGGCGCTGCCAAGGAAATTAAAGAGCTGATCGGTGACTCGGTCGATAAAGTCGATGCCGGTAGCAAACTGGTCGATGAAGCCGGTCAGACCATGGATCTGATCGTGACCTCGATCCGTCAGGTGGCCGACATCATGGGCGAGATCACTGCGGCAACCCAGGAACAGAGCAACGGCATCGAGGAAGTCAATCAGGCCATCAACCAGATGGACGAAATGACCCAGCAGAATGCTGCGCTGGTGGAAGAAGCTGCTGCCGCGGCGGAAAGTATGGAAGAACAGGCCCAGTTGCTGGCCCAAGCCGTCAGTATCTTCAAGCTGTCGCATTATGAAGGTAGCCGCCGTCCGGCCGCCCGTGCATTGCCACGTCGCGCTGCTGTGGCCGCACCGGCCCGCACCGTCGCACCGAAAAGGCTGTCGACTCCTTCACCAGCCTCCGGTGACGAGTGGGAAGAGTTCTAAGCAGCACAGTTGTTCAGCGGTATTGGCCGTAAGCCTACGGGCGGGCGGCCTAGCCAGTATTTTGCGAGGCTCGCCGGTGTCTAGCAAACTCGTGGCGATTCACGGCTCGCTTTGGCCGTCCACACGAGTTAGAATTTCCGACTTCTATGAGCAAGGAGTTGGTATGTCTATCGTGGTACGCCCACGCGGGGCGAAGTTTGAGCTGCGCGTAAAGAATTCACTCC
>Ga0187843_10000501_pt1 | contig 28054 bp, 26 predicted proteins | sample SpaLakP09_SKY_43_FD_134516 | JGI IMG/M metagenome (GOLD analysis project Ga0187843, IMG submission 134516) | Oligotrophic lake water microbial communities from Sparkling Lake, Wisconsin, USA - SP09_SKY_43 | ecosystem: Environmental > Aquatic > Freshwater > Lake | place: USA: Sparkling Lake... | reverse complement strand
GCCGCCGTGGAAGGGGTCGAAGGCGCGGAGCTGGATCTGTTGATCGTCGATCCGGCCGCCGGGATGAAGGCCAGCCTGACCCACGCAGGCTATGAGGACACGCAGACCATCGCCCGGGCGATGCGGGCCAACGGCTTCGAAGTCACGGAAACGGCAGCCCTCGACGACCGCGGCCGCATCGTCAGCGACATCACCATCGGGAGCGCCCGATGAACCGGCTGATCGGACAGGCCGAGGCCTGGTGGGGCGGCCGCACCCTGCGCGAACGGCGGATGCTCATGGTGATGGCCGGCCTGCTGACGGCCTTCGCCCTCTGGCTGGGTCTGGTGCAGCCGGTTCTGGTCTGGAGAGCCGATGCGGCTGAGCGGGCCGAAGCGGCCGCCGGCACGCTGGCGGACGTCCGCGCCGCGGCCGCCTCGTTCGGACCGTCCGGACCGTCAGCAAGCCCGCCCCCTGAAGGACTCGAGCCTCTGATCCGGCGCACGGCGGAGGCCGCCGGACTGGAGGTGGTCACGGTGATGAGCGCCTCGGGTCAACTCGGCTTCCAGCTGTCCAGCGTGGGGTCCGGGCCGCTGTTCGCCTGGCTCGGGGCGCTTGAGACCGATCACCGGCTGACGATCTGCAGCCTCGGCGTGACCGAGAACGCCGACGCGACGCTGAACGTGGAGGGGGGACTGGCGTCCGGCCGATGCACGGCCTGATCTGAGCTTCCAAATCGTCCGCCGACGGGGTGAATGTAAAAATTCGGACGCCCAACCGTCGCATAACCTTTACATTGGCGGAAATCGGCGCATTATTTCTCCGGGTCCTGATTGTTTCAGGTGTTCGGGAGAGACTGGATGCGCGCATTTAACCCCACGATGGCTCTGGTGGCCCTTGCCGCTGCAACCATTCTGCCGGCTGGCCTGGCGAGCGCCGCCGACAACGGGCAGCCTTCAGTGCGGTCCAATGCCCGCGCGGTCATGATCTGCGGCACGGATGCGGCGACCCGCCGGGCGTTCGCGCGCGAGCATGGCGCTGCGCCGATCTTCGTCACGGCCCGCGAGGCCCTGTCGGTCCGCGCCTCGGATCCGGCCTGGAGCACGCCCCGTTGCATGACGGAGCGGGAGCACGCGCGCTACAGGGATGCGGCGACGACCTTCGCCGTGGTGCGCTGAACGGCCGCTCAGCGGCCGCCTGCCCTCACTCCCACTCGATCAGCCGCATAGAACCAAGCATTTGAAAGAGCGAGAGAAAATTTTTTGCGCTTGCATGAAGCCGTCTAGCAGACCGACAGCTTGGATGCTTTACTGATTTGATTGAGGAAATTCCCGGGATCACGTTTGCGTGGGTTCTGCCGACTATCGCCTTCTCTTGACCAAGATGGACCATCTCGCTCAGGAACCGAGCCGGTATCTCTTACCCCTGAATCCGCCCCAAATACCGTCACCGGCACAGGCCATCTGCCCGCTTTCGGGCGAATGATGGAGTATCCATGTGACCGAAAATTCCGCAAACAGATCGAAGCTAAACTGCCGAGGCTCGTGCGCCGTGCAGAGCCTAGACGGATTGTCCCGCTCGCGGATACCACCATCTACGACATGGAGTGCAAGGGTCAGTTCCCACGCCGCTTCAGCTTGACGCCGCGCTGGGCAGCCTGGGATCTCGATGAAGTGGAAGCGTGGCTACGGGCCCGCCGCAAAGCCTCCGTGGAAGGCTTGATCAAAAAACCCGCCTCAGCCGGACGTTCGCCTACGGCGGAGCCGGTCGGTGAAATAGCACTAGCCGAACCTTTCCTGTCGCGGGTCTTATCCGCCTCGCGATAGGAATACAGACAAGTTGACTTTGCGCCATGAGCAGAGATTGGCGCTGACAGCTGACGCTGACGCATGAGCCAATCCATGAAATTGCGAGGGCGCAAGACAGGAGCCGCTCGCATGCCGTACCGTGCGCCGGATGAACCCCAACCAGCATTTCCAGCAGCTCCTGGCCGCCGCCGCAGCCGAGCCCGAACCGCAGCGTCTGTTGTTCGTCTTCGCCGCCGCCGAACTGCCCGACAGGGCCACGCCGGAGCAGGAGGCGCGCTTCCGGGCAGGACGAGGCGGCGCGCTGGGGCCGCTGATGTGCGTCGACAAGGCCCCGCAGGACCTCCCTGACTTCAACGCGCTCGTGTCGGAGGCGGAGCGGGCCGGGCCGCCGTGGAGCATCGTGTTCGCCGCGAGCCTCTCCGGACATGCCGGGCGTCCGCCCGACAAGGCACGCATCGACCTCGCCCTCGAGACCATGGTCGAGGCTGTGCGTGATGGTCGGATCAGCGGCTTCGCGGCCTATGGACCTGACGGCGACTTCCTGGAGATCGGGTGACCCGACGTCGCAACCCGGCCTTTGACGGGGTTCGTCCGACCGCTTGATGGATGCCAATTCGTTTTGGCGACGCAGGCTGTAAGTCCAGCGGACCGGCCCGGTCCGGGCAGAGAGGCAACCGACGTTCCGATGACCGCAGACCCGTCGCGCGAGCTCGTCCGCACCTATTTCCCCGGCGCGCGATCCGAAAATGAACGCCGGCTGCGCGCCGAGATCGACGCCACCCTCGACCACTGGTTTCGCTGGCGCTCCGGCCGGTTCGAGGACAGCGCCTCGAACGACACGCCGCCTGTCGCCGGTTCCCCTGCACGCGAGGGCGATCTGCTCGGACAACGGTTGCTGACGCTTTGCGACGCCCTGACGGCGGAGACCCCGACCTTCTCCCCCCGCTACATCGCCCACATGAAGGCCGATCTGTCCCTGCCCGGTCTGCTGGGCTGGTTCGCGGCCATGCTCCACAATCCCAACAACAGTTCGCGCGACGCCAGCCGCGTCGGCAGCGTGATCGAGACCGAAGCCATCGCCGCCCTGGCCGGCATGCTGGGCTATGATCCCGCGCGGGCGCAGGGGCATTTCACTTCCGGCGGGACGGTGGCCAATTTCGAGGCGGTCTGGCGCGCGCGCTACCGTCTGGACCATTGGCTGGCCCTCGCGCTGCATGTCGCCGAAACGACCGGCGAAACCCTGGCCCCATTCGCTGCGGCCCATATGGGCTGGAAACAGTTCCGCAGCCTGCAAACCGCTCACGCCGTATCTGACGACGTCCTGAAGACCTGCAGCGCGGCGGCGTCCAATCCCGGCGATGTCTGGCGCCGGATCAGCCGGGCGTCAGGACGGGACTACCGGGGGCCCGTGATGCTCGTTCCCGGAAACCGGCACTATTCGTGGAGCAAATCGGCCAACGTCTTCGGTCTGGGCGGCGAGGCGATCTGGAGCGTGGCCCTGGACAAGGGCGGTCACCTGGACCTCGCCGATTTCGAACGTCAGGTGGAACGCGCTCAGGCTGATGGAAGACCGATCCTGATGGCCGTCGCCGTGGCCGGGGCCACCGAGACCGGGGCCATTGATCCGCTCGATCGCCTCTATGACCGGCTGGACCTGTGGCGGGCGGAGCGAGGTTGGCGCATCTGGCGTCATGTCGACGCGGCCTATGGCGGCTTCCTCCGGGCCATGCTGGACGGCCCGTCGGAAGCGGCCCTGGCTCCGGAGACGGCAGCCGCACTGCGGGCCATGGGACGTTCGGATTCGATCACCATCGACCCGCACAAACTGGGCTATGTACCCTACGCCTGCGGAGCCTTCCTGACGCCGGACGCCGAACATTACGCCGTGTCCGCCTTTGACGCCCCCTATCTGGACCGGCCGGAACTGGGCGATGGAAAATGGTCATCGACGCTGGAAGGATCGCGGTCGGCGGCCGGCGCCGCGGCGACCTGGCTGACGGCGGAAGCCCTCGGCTTCGGCGCGGACGGCCTCGGCGCTCTGATGGCCTCGACGGTCGAGACCCGCCAGTCTTTCGAAGCCGCCGTCCGGGACGCTGTCCCGGAAGCGCGTTTCCTGCCCGCCGACAGCAATATCGCCTGCTTCTCGCTGGCTCGCCCCGGCGAGGCGCTGAGCCTTTCCAACGCCCGCAGCCAGGCCGTCTTTGATCATTTCCAGAGATCGCCCCATTTCGCTGTGTCGAAGACGACTCTGGGGGCCGACAACGGCGCGCTAATCACCGATCTGCTCGGCGGCCATGGCGGCTACGATGACCGATCCGAGGGTGATGCCGGGATGCTGGTGATCCGTTGCGTGTTCATGAATCCCTATTGGTCTGACCCCTCGGTGCGGCACGACCTGCTGCCGCGCTTCATTGAGGAGTTGCGCCAGGCCTTGGCCGACCCCGACGAAGCGAAGGCGGCCTGAGATGGAGACGACCATGAGCCCTATCCTATTCTTTGGCCGGGTCGGCGAGCGTCTGGGCCCGGAGGGGCGCCTGGACTTGCCCGCCAAGGGACTTCCGGTTCGAGAGATCCGTCGCCTGCTGGCCGAGCGCGACGAGGTCGCAGCGGACGCCCTGCTGCGGCCCGACGTCCGCGCGTCGGTTGATCTGGTCGTCGTCGGAGAGGACGCCTTGGCCCGGCCGGGTCAGGAGATCGCCTTCTTCTCCCTGTTTTCGGGGGGCTGAGATGGCCCTCGACGTCAGGCTCACCAGCACGACCCTGTCCGCCCCTGCGGAGCTTGAGGCGTTTCTCGCCGGCCGCACGGTCGAGGGCGCTGTGGTGACGTTCACCGGCTTGGCCCGAGGCGCGGGCAAAGACGGTTCGGTCGTCGAGACTCTCACCCTGGATTGGTATCCCGGCATGACCGAGCGTTCGATGCAGGATATCGCCGAAGCCGCCGCGGTGCGCTTCCCGGTTACGGATCTGGTCGTGGTCCATCGATGCGGCGAGATCGTCCCCGGCGAGACCATCGTCTTCGTCGCCGCCGCCGCGGCCCACCGGCGCGAAGCCTTCGCAGCGGCGGACTATCTGATGGACAGGCTCAAGACCGAGGCCGCATTCTGGAAGCGCGAGACCGGCCCCTCCGGCACACGCTGGATCGAACCTGTAGACGAGGACCGCGCCGCCCTGGCGCGTTGGAAGGACGAGACCCCCTGATGGCCGGAAGAATTGACGAGACACTGCCGTTTCACCCGCTCAACATCGCGGTGCTGACCATCTCGGACACCCGCGATGAAACGACTGACACCTCGGGCGGCACGCTGGTCGAACGTCTGACCACGGCGGGCCATGTGCTGAAGGGGAAGGCCATCGTCCACGACGAGGTGGATGCCATCCGGAGCCAGCTGAGAATCTGGATCGAGGACCCGGACGTAGATGTGGTTCTGACGACGGGCGGCACGGGCTTTTCGCCCCGCGACGTGACCCCAGAAGCGGTAAAGCCGCTGTTTCGGCGCGAACTGGAGGGCTTTTCCGTGGTCTTCCACCTGGCAAGCCTGGGCACCGTCGGCGTGGCGACCTTGCAGTCTCGGGCCCTCGCGGGACAGGCTGAGGACACGTTCGTCTTCTGCGTACCGGGTTCGACCGGAGCGTGCCGGGACGCCTGGGACCTGGTGCTGGCCGAAGAACTGGACAGCCGCTTCCGGCCCTGTTCCCTCGTCGGCCAGATCCCGCGTTTCAGGGGTATCTGCCCGTGAGCGTCCTGACCCATCTGGACAGCGGCGGGCGGGTGCACATGGTCGACGTCGGCGACAAGGCACCGACATCGCGGCGGGCTGTGGCCGAGGGGCGGGTCACCTGCGCGCCCGCGACCCTCGCCCTGGTCCGGGACGACCATGCGCCCAAGGGCGCCGTCATCACCACCGCCGAACTGGCGGGGATCATGGGGGCCAAGCGCACGGCCGATCTGATTCCGCTATGTCACCCGCTCGGCCTCGACAAGGTGTCGGTAAAGATCGACCTCGACGAGGCGCTGCCCGGCTTCGTCGTTACCGCCGAGGCGCGTGTCTCCGGTCCCACCGGCGTCGAGATGGAAGCCCTGACGGCCGTCTCGGTGGCCTGCCTCACCCTCTACGACATGCTCAAGGCGGCCGACCGCGGCATGGTCATCAGCCAGGTCCGGCTGTTGTCCAAATCCGGCGGCCGATCGGGCGACTGGACCGCGTCGTGATCGATTTCGATACCGCCCTCGCCCTGATCCTGACCGAGGCCCGTCCCCTCCCCAGTGAGACGGTGGCGCTGGACGCCGCCGCCGACCGCGTCCTGGCCGCCCATCTGAAGGCGCGCGGCGACGCGCCGCGCGCAGCGGTATCGGCCATGGACGGCTATGCCGTGCGCGACGCCGACCTCGCGACACTGCCGGCCCGATTGCCGATCGCTGCCGTCGCCTTCGCGGGCCGGGCCGACGTGCCCGTCCTGCCCCCTGCAAGCTGCGCCCGGGTCTTCACCGGAGGACCCGTACCCCACGGGGCCGACAGGGTCGTGGTCCAGGAGATTGTCGGCCGCGACGGCGATCTGGCCCTGTTCGAGGTCCCGCCCGGACCGGCGACTCACATCCGCGCGGCCGGTTCGGATTTCCGGGCCGGCGATACCCTGCTGCCGGCCGGGACCCTCCTCGGCTTTCGCGCGATGGTCGCCGCCGCCGCGGCGGATGTCGCCGACCTGTCGGTCGTGCGCCGGCCGCGCATAGTCATCCTCGGCACCGGTGATGAACTGGCGGAGCCGGGACAGGCGCTCGAGACACCCGGCAGTATTCCGGAAAGCGTCTCGTTCGGGGTCGCCGCCCTGGCGCGGCAATGCGGCGGCGAGGTGGTCGAACGTCGCCGCCTGACCGACACGCCCGAGACCCTTGAGGCCGCCGCTCGACTTGCCCTGAGCGAGGCCGATCTGGTGGTCGTGACGGGCGGCGCATCCGTCGGCGAGAAGGACTACGCCCGTTCGATGTTCGCGCCCTTCGGGCTGGAGCTGATCTTCTCCAAGGTGGCCATCAAGCCCGGCAAGCCGGTCTGGTTCGGGCGGGCAGACGGCACCCTGATCCTGGGTCTGCCCGGCAACCCGACCTCGGCGCTGGTGACGGCCCGCCTGTTCATGGCGCCGCTGGTCGCGGGCCTGACGGGCCGAGATCCTGCCGCACTGCTGGGCTGGCGGATGATGAATCTGATCGCGCCACTGAAGGCCTGCGGAGACCGGGAGACGTTCGAGCGCGGCCGTCTGGTCGGAGACGGCGTCACGGGACTGGCTGTCCAGGATTCGGCGACCCAAATGGCCCTGGCGACGGCGGATGTGCTGATCCGGCGCCGCGCCGGAGCACCCGCCCTCAACGCTGGCGACAGCACCCTCGTCCTGGACTTCTGAACCGGCTCAGAGGAAGCGCTGGAACAGGATGTTGTTCTCCAGGTGGACATGCTCGCGCAGGTCCATGTCCAGCTTGCTGCATCCGGCATACAGGGCCCGCCAGGTGGCGCATGCGCCTTCCGGCGCCACGAAGTCGTCAGTCAGCTCCGCCATGAAGGCGAGCAGGGCCCCGAGGTCCTCATGGTCCTGCATCATCCGGCCGATCGGATCACGCAGAACCGGACCCATGCCCTTGATCATCGCCGGGAACAGAACCGCCTCCTCCTTGTGCTGATGGTCTTCGAGATCCTCGAACATGTCGGACAGCAGGTTGGCGAGCCCGCGCGGACAGTCGGCCCTGTCCTGGTGAACGGACTCGACGCGGCGGGCCAGTGCGATGACCTCGGGGAACTCGCGACGGTGCACCTTGTGATAGCGCTCAATGATGTGGGCGATCAGATCCGCCGTCTCCGCCGGCGCATGGACGCCCGGAGTTTTGAGAGCATGGAGCTCCGCCTCGAGCGCCGACAGGTCCAGTCCGCGGCTTTCCGCTTCCCTGGCGAGCAGGCTGTCGCCCTTGCAGCAGAAATCGATCTTGTGGCGACGAAAGACGGATGTGGCTCCCGGCAGCATGACGGCGATCTCGCCGACCGACAGATGTTCAAGCGCCATGGTCCAGGGTGTCCTCTCCGCTTCCCGCGCCGATGCTTTGGGCGGTGATCGGGTCTTCCTAGACCGTCGTCGGCGATCGGGGCTTGACCTCCATCAAGCCCTGCATTGATGCCGATCCGGGGCCGCGACACCTGGTTCGGCCTTCCGCGCGCCGCAGCGAATCATCGAGTCTGACCCTCCGCTTTTCGAGGAGTGCAGTCATGGCGTTCGACAGTCCGCTGGCCGGTGAGATCTGGAGCAGCAAATATCGCTTCCGGCCGCTCGACGGGGTCGGAGACGCGACCGTCGAGGCCACATGGGACCGGGTCGCCACCGCCCTGGCCGAAGCCGAACCCGTCAAGTCGCGGGGACGCTGGCGCACCCGGTTCCGGGAAGCGCTCGAAGGCTACCGCTTTCTGCCCGCCGGACGAATTCTCGCCGGCGCCGGCACCGGCCGGGCGGTGACCCTGTTCAACTGTTTCGTCATGGGGACTGTGCCTGACGACCTCGACGGCATCTTCCAGCATCTGCGGGAGGCAGCGGTCACGATGCAGCAGGGCGGCGGCGTGGGCATGGACTTCTCCACGGTCCGGCCGTCAGGCGCGCCGGTTCGGGGCGTCGGGGCGGAGGCGTCAGGTCCGCTCAGCTTCATGGACGTCTGGGACTCCATGTGCCGCACCATCATGTCGGCGGGCCAGAGACGCGGGGCGATGATGGGTTGCCTCCGGATCGACCATCCGGACATCGAAGCCTTCATCGACGCCAAACGAAACGCGGTCCGCTTCCGGAATTTCAACCTCTCGGTGCTGGTCCCCGACGCCTTCATGACCGCCCTGGACGCCGACGCGGACTGGCCCCTGGTGTTCAACGGCGAGGTCCGGCGCACGGTCCGGGCGGCGGACCTGTGGAACCGCCTGATGCAGGCCACCTATGACGCCGCCGAACCGGGGGTGATCTTCATTGACCGGGTGAACGCCGCCAACAACCTGGCCCATTGCGAGGTGATCTCGGCCTCCAATCCCTGCGGCGAACAGATGCTGCCGCCCTATGGAGCCTGTCTGCTGGGGTCGATCAATCTCGCTCGCCTCGTCTCCGAGCCGTTCGAATCCGGCGCGGCCATGGACGAGGTGGAGCTGGCGGCGCTCACTCGCACAGCCATGCGGATGCTGGACAATGTCATCGACATCTCCCGCTTCCCCTTGCCAGCCCAGGAAGCGGAAGCCCGCGCTAAGCGCCGCCTCGGCCTCGGCGTGACGGGGTTGGCCGACGCGCTGATCTTCTGCGGGGCCCGATATGGCGAGGACCGCGCCGTGGCCCTGACCGAACAATGGCTCGGGGTGATCCGGCGTGAAGCCTATCGCGCTTCGGCCGAACTGGCGGCCGAGAAGGGCGCTTTCCCCCTCTACGATCCGGCCATGCTTGAGCGGCCAAACCTGGCCAGCCTCGACCCCGCGACCCGCGAACTGATCGCGCGCCACGGTTTGAGAAACGGTTGTCTGACCTCGATCGCCCCGACCGGCACAACCTCTCTCCTGGCCGGGAATGTCTCCTCGGGAATCGAACCGGTGTTCGCCTTTGCCTACACCCGCAAGGTGTTGCAGCCCGACGGCACCAAGCGCGAGGAGGCCGTCGAGGACTACGCCCTGGCGCTCTGGAAGCGGCTCAAGGGGGCCGATGCTCCGTTGGAGGCCGCGCCGGGGAACGCCTTCGTCAGCGCCCAGACCCTGACACCCGACCATCATCTGCGGATGCAGGCGGCCGCCCAGGCCCAGATCGACAGCTCGATCTCCAAGACCATCAACTGTCCTGAGGACATCGCCTTCGACGCCTTCTCCGACGTCTATCGTCAGGGCTATCGTCTGGGCTGCAAGGGACTGACCACCTACCGGCCCAACGCCATCACCGGTTCGGTGCTGAGCGTCGAGCCCACGCCCGTGCTTGCGCCGGTCCTGGCGGAACCTGTCCTGACGCCTAGGCCGGCGCGGCTCGAGGGCGCGACCTACAAGGTGCGTTGGCCGCTGGACCCGCACGCGGTCTATGTGACCATCAACGACTCCGGAGACGAGGACGGGGGCGAACGTCGTCCGATGGAGATCTTCGTCAACTCCAAGAACATGGCCCACTACGCCTGGACGGTCGCCCTGACCCGGATGGTCTCAGCCGTCTTCCGGCGCGGCGGCGACGTCTCCTTTGTGGCGGAAGAACTGAAGGCGGTGTTCGATCCCGGCGGCGGCGCCTGGATGGAGGGGCGCTATACGCCGTCGCTCCCGGCGGCGATCGGCGCAGTGATCGAGCGCCACATGGCCCTCTCGGCCGGCGGCGCTGCCACGGCTGCGCCCGATCCGGCGCCCGGGTCCGCGCCCGGGCCTGCGACCGTGGCCGTCCATGCCCCTTCGGCTTGTCCGCGATGCGGCACGCCGGGCCTGGTCCGCAAAGAGGGCTGCGACAGCTGCCTAGACTGCGGCTACTCCCGATGCGGATAGCCCCGCTACGGGTCTCGTCGCCCACCCGTCGCTGGACTGAACTGATGTATCGGGCGCGGAGACCCGTCGAGACCCTGCTGACAGCGTCGCTTCGAGGGGTCGCCCGCCGTCAGCCCGAGGCGTTCGAGCGGCTCGGACCTGTCCGCCATGCCACTATCCGGATCAGCCCCGCCGACCTGCCCGTCGCCTTCGAGATGCGGCCGGACGGCGTCGCCGGTTCCATCCGGGTGGTGCGGCCGGACTCGGATGACGGCGCCGCTTCGGCTCGGATCAGCGGCCCCTTGCTGACTCTTCTGGCTCTCTTCGACGGGCGCGGCGACGCCGATGGAGCCTTTTTTCAGCGGCGCATCGATATCGACGGAGACACCGCCGCCATCCTCGCTCTGCACAATGCGCTTGAAGCCTCGGTGTTGACGATGGCTGACATCCTGGGTCTGCCGCGCGGGCTCGATCCGATGTTGCAGACGGTGTTGTCCGTCGTCGGGCGCTGGCGTCAGGCCGAGGTTCGGCCGTGACCGGCGCGCTGGAGCTGGTGTGCCCTGCCGGCTCGCCCGCCATGCTGAAGGCCGCAATCGATGCCGGGGCGGACAGCGTCTACTGCGGCTTCCGCGATGAGACCAACGCGCGCAATTTCCCGGGCCTGAACTTCTCCCCCGAGGAGCTGCGGGCAGCGACCGACTGGGCGCACGAACGCGGCGCTCGCGTTCTGCTGGCGCTGAACACCTTCGCCCGGGCCGACGCGACTGATCTCTGGCGACGCTCCGCCGACGCCGCCGCAGCCGCGGGCGTGGACGCCGTGATCGCCGCCGATCTCGCTGTGCTGTCGCATATGCGCGCCAACCATCCGGACATCCGGCTTCACCTGTCGGTCCAGGCGGCAGCGGGCACCCCTGAGGCGATCGCCTTCTACGCTCGCGAATACGGCGTGAAACGGGTGGTTCTGCCCCGCGTCCTCAGCCTCGAGGAAATCCGGAGCCTGACCCCGGAAATATCCGTCGAGACCGAGGCCTTCGTCTATGGCGGCCTGTGCGTGATGGCGGAAGGCCGCTGCGCCCTGTCGTCCTACGCCACCGGACGGTCTCCGAACCTGTCCGGCGTCTGCTCGCCGCCCGAGGCCGTAACCTTCACCGAAGATCGTGGTGAGCGCACGACGTGGCTATCGGGCTTCGCCATCGACCGGCTGCCGGCGGGCGAGGTGGGCGGATACCCGACCCTGTGCAAGGGCCGGTTCCGCGGCGCGGCCGGGGAGCCGGCCTATCTGTTCGAGGATCCAGTCAGCCTGAACGCCATGAGCCTGCTGGCCGGCCTGGCCCGGGCGGGCGTCACAGCCGTCAAGATCGAGGGGCGGCAAAGGGGTCGCGCCTATGTGGCGCGCGTCACCGCCGCCTTCCGGGCCGCCATCGACGCCATTGGACGCGGGGAATCTCCGGTTCCCTATGAGTCCCTGCTGGGCGACCTCGCCGAGGGTGCGCGCGAGACAACCGGCGCCTATCGGAAACGCTGGCGATGAGCGGGTTGATGGAACTGGCGATCGGACCGTTGCTATTCAACTGGCCCGCCGAGCGGGTCGAGGCCTTCTATGCCCGGATCGCCGACGAGGCCCCGGTCGAAACGGTCTATCTCGGCGAGGTCGTCTGCGGAAAGCGACAGCCGTTGCTGCAGGACGTCCTGGCGCGGGCCGCCGAGCGGCTGGAAGCCGCGGGCAAGACAGTGATCTGGTCCACTCTCGCCCTTCCCTCCACGGCCCGGGAGCGGCGGCTGGCGGCAGAGCTGGCCGCGGATCCCGATCATCTGATCGAGGCAGGGGACATGTCAGCGGTCTGGAGCCGGGCACCGGCGCCGTTCGTCGCCGGGCCGTTGTTGAACGTCTACAACGCCCCTGCGGCCGCGGAGCTTGTGCGGATGGGGTGTGTGCGTCTGTGCGCCAATGTCGAACTTCCCCTGACCTCTATCGCAGAGATCGCGCAGGCCTGCCCGGAGCTCGAACTCGAGCTGTTCGCCTTCGGCCGTTTGCCGCTCGCCCTGTCGAGCCGCTGCGCTCAGGCCCGGATGGAAGGACTGCACCGGGACGCCTGCCGCTATGTCTGTGACCAGCACCCCGATGGCATGGACGTCACGACCATCGAGGGTCAGGACTTCCTGGCCGTGAATGGCCTGCAGACGCTGTCGCACGGATGTCAGCTGGTCGACGTTGAAATCCAGCGGCTCAGGGAAGTCGGCGTGTCGATTCTTCGGCTGTCGCCTCACAGTCTGGACATGGTCGCGGTCTGCAAGCTGTTCCAGGAGTTCACCGCCGGACGGATTACATCGCGGGAACTCGCTCAGGGGATCGAGCCGCTCGGGCCGCCTGGACCTCTGGTCAGCGGCTATCTGCACGGGGCGGCCGGCGCCCACCGAGGGGCCCGCGAGGTTGCGGCATGAGCCTGTCCGAACTCGAGGCCCGCCGTGCGCGGATTGATCAGATCGACTCGGTGCTGGTGCGGCTTGTCGCGGCACGCCAGCGCCAAGTCGCCGTCATCGCGGCACTCAAGGCGGGGCCGGACAGCGTTCGGGATCCCGCCCGTATCGCGGCCGTCCTCGCCCGCGTCCAGTCGACGGCGCGACGTTGCGGGCTGGACGAAGCGATCGCGATTCCGGTCTGGCGAGAACTTCTGGAACGGTCAGCCGAGGCTCAGCAGATGCTTATGGCGCTCGCCAGACAGGCTGATCCATCGCCTTGACGAAGGGCAGGCCGCAGCGGCCAGTTCATCAACTGGGTCTCCGCTCCGGTCCTCTATGCAGACCGTATCCGCCGTCCGGGAGTCCCCATGAACACCGCCGCCGCCATTCGCGCCCATCGCGGTCCCGCCGTCTTCAGCGTCGGCCTGCGCCCCTTCTTCCTGTTCTCTGCGCTGTGGGCCGCTATCGCTGCTCCGCTCTGGCTCTACGCCTTTCTCAGCGGAGGGCCTGTCGGACTGAGCTGGCACGTCCACGAAATGTTGTTCGGTTACACTGCCGGAATCGTCGTTGGCTTTCTGCTGACCGCCGTTCCCAACTGGACCGGTCGTCTGCCGGTCGTTGGGACGCCCCTGGCCCTGCTGTTCGGCCTGTGGCTGGCGGGTCGGGCTGCCATGCTGGCGATGGCCCTGAACGCGGATCTGGCGAGTGAAGTCTGGCCGCTGATCATCGACGGCCTGTTCCTGTTCGCCATGGCCGCCGTGGTCTGGCGCGAGGTCCTGGCGGGAAAGAACTGGCGCAACGTGCCGGTCGCCGTGATGGTGACCCTGTTCGCGCTCGCCAACGCCGGGTTTCACATGGAGGCGGGAGCCGGCGGGGTCGCCACCCTGTCCACCCGGCTGGGCCTTGCGGTTGTCGCCTTGCTGATCGCCGTCATTGGCGGCCGGGTCACCCCGAGCTTCACCCGCAATTGGCAGATCAAGCGCGGCGGCCCGCTGCCGGCCGTCGCCGGTCGGTTCGACGCCGTGACCCTGGTCGTCACCGCAGTGGGACTGGTCAGTTGGAGCGTGGCGCCAGCGCATCCGGCGGTGGGCGCCTTGTTGCTGGCTGCGGGACTGCTGAACCTGTTCCGGCTCATCCGGTGGCGAGGCGACGCCACGGTGGCGGAACCGCTCGTCTGGATCCTGCACCTCGGCTACCTGTGGCTGGCAGCAGGCCTCTTCTTTACGGGCTTGTCGGTCGCAGCACCCGGTCTCGTCCCGCCCTCCGTCGGCGTCCACGCCCTCACCGCCGGCGCGATCGGGGTGATGACCCTCGCCATCATGACCCGCGCCAGCCGGGGCCATACCGGTCGCCCCCTGACGGCCGGGAGGATTGAGGTCGCGATCTATGCCCTGGTCAACGCAGCCGCCCTGACCCGGGTGACAGGCGGCCTCTTGCCGACTCTCTATCAGCCGCTGCTGATGGTCTCGGCAGGGCTCTGGTCAGCAGCGTTCCTGGGTTTTGTGGTCGGCTATGGCCCGATGCTGCTGTCGCCCCGCCCTGATCGCGCCTGATCGCGGTCAGGCGTAGCGGGCGGCGGCGGTCGCCTTGACCAGGGCAATCACGTGCTTGCCCGGCGCCAGGGCGAGTTGTTCGCTCGCTTGCCCGGTGATGAGCGCCTTCAATCTCAAATCTCCCGCCTCCAGGCGGACGAGGACGCCGTCGGCCCGGACTTCCAGCGCGGCGACCTGCATCGGCAGCCGGTTCTGAAAGCTGGCGTCGACCGGATCCGTCAGGGCGAGCGCCACATCCCGCGCATCCACGACGACCCGCAACCGGTCGCCCGGGGCCACATCGAGGAGCGGGGCCAGAAACGGGGTGCCCGCCAGATCGATGCGGGTGGCGTTCCTCGCCGGGTCGTGCGCGGTGACCCGCCCGTCGATAATCGACAGGGGCGCGCTGAGCCCGGCGGCGGTTTCGGCCTCCGGTCGATCAAACGCCGCATCCGGTGGCTCGGCGCCGACGGCGCGGCCGTCCCCGACCAACACCACACGATCCGCGAGGCGGGCGACTTCCTCGACCGCGTGGCTGACATAGAGGATGGGCGGTCCATTCCGGGCCAGCTGATCCAGATACGGCAGGATGTCCCCACGACGGGCGCCGTCCAGCCCCGCCAGAGGCTCATCGAGGATCAGCAGACGGGGACGGATCAGCAGGGCCCGTCCGATCGCGACCCGCCGGGCCTCGCCGCCGGACAACGAACCGGGTCGGCGCTCCAGCAGGTTTTCGAGTCCCAACAGAGCCACCGCCTCGTCAAGGGCGGGTTCCGGATCGCCCGACCGGCGGGGGCCGTACAGGAGGTTGTCGCGGACCGTCATGTGCGGAAACAACCGCGCGTCCTGGAAGACGTAGCCGATGCGGCGTTTCCAGACCGGGACCGACACCCCTGCGTCGGTATCGAGGAGCACCTCCCCGTCCAGCACCACCCGACCCCGGACAGGCGGGATCAGGCCCGCGACAAGTTCGGCCACCGTGGTCTTGTCGGCCCCGGAGCGACCGAACAGGCAGGTGATGCGGGCGTCGCTCGAGAAGGCGACTTCCAGAGAGAAGTCGTCGCGGACGACATGCGCTGACACCTCGAGCATCACCGCATCCCTCCGACCCGCCGCGCGACGGAGCGCGCACCCCATTCCGAGAGAACGAGGGCGCCGATCGACACGCCGACCGAGATCAGGACCAATCTCAACAGGGCTGCCTCGCCGTCGGGAGCCTGGAGCAGGCTGTATATGGCCAGCGGCAAGGTGCGCGTCTCTCCGGGGATGCTCGCGACGAAGGTGATGGTGGCGCCGAACTCGCCCAGCGCCTTGGCGAAGCCCAGTACCGCCCCGGCCGCCACGCCGGGCAGCGCCAGCGGCAGGGTGATGCTCAGGAAGCGGACGACAGGCCGCGCGCCGAGCGTTTCGGCCGCCTGCTCGATCCGGGGATCGACCATGTCAAACGACAGGCGCACGGCCCGCACCAGCAGGGGGAAGCCCATGACCGCCGCGGCGAGGGCGGCGCCGGTCCAGTCGAAGGCGAATACGATCCCCATCGGCTCGAGGAGTTTGCCCAGCGGGCCGCTGCGACCAAACAGCATCAGCAGGGCGTAGCCTGTCACCACCGGCGGAAGGATCAGGGGCAGGTGCGTGAGGCCCGACAACAGGGCCTTGCCGGGGAAGCTGTAGCGCGACAGCAGATAGGCGATCGCGATCCCCGGCGGCAAGCTGAACAGCGTTGCCGTCACGGCGACCTTCATCGACAGGCCGATGATCTGCAGCTCTTCGGGGCTCAGCGCGAACATTCGGAACCCTCAGGTCTGGGCCGGGGCCGGGGCGAAGCCGAACCGCCGGAACAGGGCCTCTCCCTCGGCGCCCGCCAGCATATCCAGAAAGGCCTGTGCGGCCGCGGGGTCGCCGGCTCCGTCCCGCCGACGAACCGGAGCCCCCGGATAGACGATCGGATCGTGGCTTGAAGGGGGAAAGCTCGCCACTACCCGCACTCGCGGCTCGGCCCTCGCATCGGTCGCATAGACCAGACCCAGCGGGACCTCCCCGCGCGCGACGAGAGACAAGGCTGCGCGCACGTCATCACCGGGAGCCCGTCGGTCCTTGACACCGGACCAGAGGTGCAGGCGGACCAAGGCCTGCTCTCCGTAGCGACCCGCCGGTATCGAGGAGTCTGCGATCGCCAGCCGGCCTCCCCCCAGGCGGTCGATGAAATCCGCCGGAGAAGAGAGATCGACAGGATCGCCGGAGGCGGAGACCGGCGCGACCAGCACCAGTGCGTTGCTGGCCAGCCGGCGCTGTGCGGACGTATCGACAACTCCGCGCTGACCCAGCCAGTCCATCCAGCGCTCATCGGCCGAAATGAACAGATCGGCCGGGGCGCCCTGGGCGATCTGGCGGGCCAGTTTGGCGCTGCCGGCGTAGGTGGCCCGAACAATCCGGCCGGTCTGCTGCTGGTGTTCCGCGGCGGCCGCGTCCAGGACTTCGCGCAGGCTGGCGGCGGCGAAAAGGTCGATCAGCGGCGTGCTGGCAGAGCGACGGGGCGCACAGGCGGTCAACGCCGTGCCTGCAAGCAGCAGCAGCGCCCCTCGTCGTCCAAGGCTCGTATCCGCCGTCGTCATCAATCGAACCTCCGCCCGAACCATTCGCCGGGCCCGCACTCCTGCCTAGCATGGCGAGCCAGGCAACCGCACAAAGGGGGCGGAAAGCTCGCTTGATCTTCATCAAGGCCCGTCGCGCCCCGTGTCATAGGGTGTGCGGGGCTGGTCGACTATCAAACCCCCTGAGTTCGCTCCGAGCTGCCTGACCTAAAGCGCCCGCGCGCCATGGTCCGACGGCCGGATCCGCAAGGATCGAGGGCGGCGGGAGAAATCCCTCCGCCTCCCGTGTTTGGAAAGGAGCTTCCATGGCGCTCGACGCCGCCCCCATGGCCGACGGCTTCGGTCGCCGGTTTCACTACCTTCGCCTTTCGGTGACGGAGGTCTGCAACTTCAGTTGCACCTACTGCCTGCCGAACGGCTGGAAAAAGACCGGACCGCTGTCGTTCCTGACAGTCGAAGAGATTCGCCGTCTGGTCGCCGGCTTTTCCGATCTGGGGCTCAGCAAGGTTCGCCTGACCGGCGGGGAGCCCACGGTTCGCAAGGACTTCAACGCTATCATCGAGACGGTCGCGGCCGCGCCCGGGGTGGCCAAGGTCGCGATGACCACGAACGGCTGGAACCTGGCGCGTCACGCGGTCGACTGGCGGGCCTCCGGCCTCAGCCACATCAACGTCAGCATTGACTCGATCGACCCGGAAACGTTCCGCCAGATCACCGGCCACGACAAGCTGCACCAGGTTCTGACAGGCCTAGACCTGGCGCTGGCCGAGGGCTTCTCCGCCGTGAAGGTCAATGCCGTCCTGCTGCGCGAGACAGCCGAGGCTGGTTTCGACGACTGGGCGCGCTTCGTCCGTGATCGGCCCGTGGCGGTTCGATTCATCGAACTCATGAAGACGACCGACAATGACGACTATTTCGCCCGCCATCACGTGAAGGCACAAGGCCTGCGCGACTGGCTGGATCGGAACGGATGGACTCCGACGGAGCGCGCCTTTGACGCCGGGCCGGCGCTCGAATATCGGCACCCCGATCACGCAGGAGCCATCGGTCTGATCGCGCCCTATGCGCCGGGATTCTGCGACAGCTGCAACCGCCTGCGGGTCACCTCGAAGGGCAAGTTGCGCCTATGCCTGTTCGGCGATGGAGGGGTCGACCTCCGCGATCTCCTGCAGGATGACAGCGATCGCGAGGTGCTGACGCAGCGCATTGTCTCGTCTCTCGGCGGCAAGTCAGCCGGCCATTCTCTCGCCTTGGGGAGGTCCGGCGACCTGCGGAACCTGTCCCAGCTAGGGGGCTGATCAGCCGAGAACGGTGCCGCAGGTCCGCCCCGTCTGGGTGGCCCATCTCTCGCTCTCCGCCTTGCCGACAACGCCCTTTGGCGGCGGCATGTGATTGTCGATCAGCGGATGCGGACGCGCCAGTCGCTCGAGGGCATCCGGACGGCCGAGGCTGACCTCCGCGCCATGCACGACCACACCGTAGCTGGACAGGTTGGCGAAGGCCCGTGACAGATTCTCCGGGGACATGCCGAGTAGCGAAGCCAGCACGCGCTTCTCATGCGGAAGGACAATCGGGTCACGCATTCCCTGACGAACCCGCTGGGTGATCAGATAGTTGGCCAGCCGCTCGACGCCGCCGCGGAGCTTCTGGTTCTTAACGGCCCGGACCAGTCCGCGGTAACAGCCCGACAGCTCCTGGGCCACAGCAAAGCTGAAGTCGGCGTCCTGTCTCATAGTTCGGCGAAGGGCCTCCCCCGACAGCATCAGTATCTCCGACCGCTCGAGGGTCCGTGCCGACATCAGGGCGTCAGCATCCAGGACGACCGCGGCCAGGATAAACGTCGAGACTGGTCGCAGCAACGCCAGAGTGGTCTCCTTCTCCTTCCAGGACCCCTGAAGTTCAACCGCTCCGTCAAGCAGCACGTACAGGAAGTCGACCGTGTCCCCCTCCATCAGCAGGGTCGTGCCCGCGGGAAACCGCTGCAGGAAGGCGCCGGCCGTCACATCGCGGAACACTTCCGGAGAGGCTCGCGAGAACAGCGGCAGGGCCCTGACACGGTCCAGATCGGCGGCGCGCATGGTCATCGTGTTTGTTCCTCGTGCGACTCGGTAGCGAGGCTCTGGACTGATCGGCTTCGCTCCGTGCGGCCGCGAACTATCCCTAAGACATCACTTGACGAATATCAATCAGCGTAGATGATTGCGGCAATCCAGCAGCCGACGATTTTCGTTTTACTACCGTTTTCTTGTATCCACTCCCGATTTAGCCAACTCCTCCAAGACTTCAATTGATAACCATCAAATAGCGCATTCAGAACGCGCGCTAGGAGTCATGGAACGACAGCCGGCAAGCGGCGACGTTCCATGGAGCAGGTCAGGTGGTATCCGCCTCTGAAACAGCAGCGCCAGGCGCCACTTCGGCCCTTTGGGTCAGCACCTTCGCCTTCACAGCCTGCTTCGCAGTGTGGACGATCTTCTCGATCATCGGCGTCCAGATAAAGTCCGACCTCGGTCTCTCCGAAGCGCAGTTTGGCCTGCTGGTCGGCACGCCGATCCTGACCGGTTCTTTGGTGCGCGTGTTCCTCGGCGTTTGGACCGAACAGTTCGGCGGGCGGCGCGTCAATCTGATTGTCATGACCCTGGCGGCCGGGGCGACCTTCCTGCTGTCCTACGCCCAGACCTACCCCCAGTTCCTGATCGCAGCTCTCGGCGTCGGCATGGCAGGCGGGGCTTTCGCGGTCGGCGTCGCCTATGTCTCGAAATTCTTCCCCGCCGGCCGGCAAGGCACGGCGCTCGGTATCTTCGGCGCGGGCAATGTCGGCGCGGCGGTGACCAAATTCGCGGCCCCCTTCGTCATGCTGGCGCTGGGCTGGGAAGCGGTGGCGCAGGTCTGGGCCGGAGCCCTCCTGCTCATCGCGCTCGCGGCATTCTTCCTGACCCGGGACGAGCCCCAGCTGGTTGAGCGTCGGCGGACGGGCCAGAAGCCCGTGGCGGCATGGATGCAACTGGAGCCGCTGAAGGACCTCCGGGTCTGGCGGTTCGCGCTCTATTATTTCTTCGTCTTCGGCGGGTTCGTCGCCCTCGCCCTGTGGCTCCCGCACTATCTGACCGGCGCCTATGGAGTAGGCATCGGCGTGGCCGGGATGCTGGCCGCAGCATACTCGATCCCCGGCTCGCTGTTCCGAGTTTTCGGCGGCTGGCTCTCGGACCGGGTCGGCGCCCGCAAGGTCATGTACCTGACCTTCATCATCAGCGTCATCTGCGCCTTCATCCTGGCCTATCCTGCGACCACCTATGTGGTCGACGGCATCGACGGGCCCATCCGCTTCCGCTTGGCGATGAGCCTGCCGGTCTTCACCGTGGTGGTCTTTGTGCTCGGCTTCGCCATGAGCCTGGGCAAGGCGGCCGTCTTCAAACACATCCCGGTCTACTACCCGGACCACGTCGGCTCGGTCGGCGGGCTGGTGGGCATGATCGGCGGACTGGGCGGCTTCATCTTGCCTATCACCTTCGGCGTCCTGAACGACCTGACCGGCGTCTGGACCAGCTGTTTCATGCTGCTGTTCCTGCTCGTCCTCGCGGCCCTGATCTGGATGCATTTCGCCGTCCGCCGGATGGAGCGCCGCCGCTCTCCCATGCTGGCGACGCTGCCCGAATTTCCCGAGCTGGCAGGGGTCGGTCCCGACAAGACCGCCTCCGCCGCCCCTGCTTCTTCGCACTAGAGAAAGACGCGCATGTCCCGTCACATCCTGCACGACTGGCGCCCGGAAGAGCCGGCGTTCTGGGCCTCCACCGGCCAGCAGATCGCGCGTCGCAATCTGTGGATCTCGATCCCGAACCTGCTGCTGGCCTTTTCCATCTGGATGCTGTGGTCGACGGCGGCGACCCGCCTCAACATGGTCGGCTTCCAGTTCTCGACGGCCGAGCTGTTCTGGCTGACCGCGCTTCCCGCGCTGTCGGGGGCCACGCTGCGGATCTTCTACAGCTTCATGGTCCCGATCTTCGGGGGTCGCCTCTGGACCACCCTTTCCACCCTGTCGCTGGCTATTCCCGCCGTCGGCATCGGGATGGCGGTGCAGGACACGGGAACGCCCTATGTCGTGTTCGTCATCCTGGCCCTGCTCTGCGGCCTCGGCGGCGGGGCCTTCGCCTCGTCGATGGCCAATATCGGCTTCTTCTTCCCCAAGGCCCAGAAGGGCAACGCCCTCGCGCTCAATGCCGGCTTCGGCAACCTGGGGGTCAGCGTCCTCCAGTTCACCGCGCCGCTGGTCACCGGGATCGCCCTGTTCACGCCCCTGTTCGGAGCGCCCCAGACCTATCTGGAAAATGGCGTCCAGCATCAGGTCTGGCTGCAGAACGCCGGCTTCGTCTGGGTGCCGTTCATCCTGATCGCCGCCGCTGCGGCGTGGTTTGGAATGAACGATGTCGCCTCCGCCCGCGCCTCGTTCCGTGAGCAGGCCGTGGTGTTCAAGCGCAAGCACAACTGGCTGATGTGCTACCTCTACATCGGCACCTTCGGCTCGTTCATCGGCTTCTCGGCGGCCTTTCCGCTGCTGGGAAAGACCCTGTTTCCTGACGTCAATATCCTGCAGATCGCCTTCCTCGGGCCGCTGGTGGGCGCAGCCTCGCGGGCGATGACAGGCTGGGTCTCCGACCGCTGGGGCGGCCATAACGTCACCCAGGTCGTTTTCTACGCGCTGATCGCAGGCGTGCTGGCGGTGCTCTACAGCGTCGGCGCCTTCGGCGGCGAGCCAGTGTTCGGCCTGTTCTTCGCCAGCTTCCTCTGGCTGTTCTTCTGGACCGGCGTGGGCAACGCCTCGACCTTCCAGATGATCCCGGCCCTGGTGCGCGCCGACATGCCCCGCCTGCTGCCCCTCGCAACGCCCGCCGAGCGGCTGAAGGCGGCGGAGCTGGAAGGGGCGGCCATCGTCGGCTTCTCGTCGGCCATCGGCGCCTACGGCGGCTTCTTCATTCCCCTGGCCTTCGCCAACTCGATGAAGGCCACCGGGGGTCCGGTGACCGCACTCTACATCTTCCTGGCCTTCTACATCACCTGCGCCGTCGTGAACTGGGTGTTCTACGCCCGCCGGCGCTCGATCCTGAACCCCTCTCTGAACACGGCGGCCTGATCATGAGCCATACCCTTGACCGTCTCGCCTTCTTCACCCGCAAGACCGAGCTGTTCTCCGACCGTCACGGCGTCATGAATGACGAGGACCGCGGCTGGGAGGAGGCCTATCGGAACCGCTGGCGTCACGACAAGGTCGTGCGCTCGACCCACGGCGTGAATTGCACGGGCTCCTGCTCCTGGAAGATCTACGTCAAGGGCGGGATCGTCACCTGGGAGACCCAGCAGACCGACTACCCCCGCACTCGGCCCGACCTGCCCAATCACGAACCGCGCGGCTGCGCGCGTGGTGCAAGCTACAGCTGGTATCTGTATTCGGCCAACCGGGTGAAATATCCGCTGGTGCGGTCACGCCTGCTGCGCGTGTGGCGCAAGGCGCGCGAGACCATGGAGCCGGTCGCGGCCTGGGCGTCGATCCAGAACGATCCGGCTGCTCGCAAATCCTATACGAGCATGCGCGGCGCGGGCGGCTTTGTGCGGGGCACCTGGGACGAGATCACCGAGATCATCGCCGCGGCCAACGCCCATACGGTCAAGCGCTGGGGGCCCGACCGAGTGTTCGGCTTCTCGCCGATCCCGGCCATGTCGATGATCTCCTATGCGGCCGGCGCCCGCTACCTGCAGCTGCTGGGCGGGGTCACCGGCTCCTTCTATGACTGGTATTGCGATCTGCCACCGGCTTCGCCCCAGACCTGGGGCGAGCAGACCGACGTCGCCGAGAGCGCCGACTGGTACAATTCCAGCTTCATGCTGCTGTGGGGCTCGAACGTTCCCCAGACCCGCACGCCAGACGCCCATTTCTATACCGAGGCCCGCTACCGCGGCGCCAAGTCCGTCGTCATCTGCCCCGACTACTCCGAGGCCTCGAAATTCTCGGACCTGTGGCTTCCGGTCAAACAAGGGACCGACGCGGCCCTGGCCATGGCCTTCGGCCACGTGATCCTCAAGGAGTACCACGTCGACAAACAGGTCCCGTATTTCCGCGACTACCTGCGCCAGTACAGCGACCTGCCGATGCTGGTCCGCCTGGTCCCCCAGGAGGGCGGCTATGTGCCCGAACGCCTGGTGCGGGCCTCCGATTTCGTCGGCGACCTCGAACAGGCCAACAACCCCGACTGGAAGACCGTCGCCATCGACGAAGCTACCGGCGAGATCGTCGTGCCCAATGGCTCGATCGGCTTCCGCTGGGGCGAGGACGGCCGCTGGAACCTGGAGGAACGCGACGCCGCGGGTCGCGAGACCACGCTGAAGCTGGGCCTCAAGGACGCTCATGATGAAGTGGCCGGCGTCCGCTTCCCCTATTTCGCCAATACGGCCAGCAACGGCTTCGCCTCCACAGACCACCCCGATGTCCTGACCCGCAACGTGCCGGTCCGGCGGGTGAAGCTGAAGGACGGCGAAGCGCTGGTGACCTGCGTCTACGACCTGTTCCTCGCCAACTATGGCGTGGACCAGGGCTTCGGCGGCGACTGCATGCCGGAGTCCTTCGACGACCTGCAGCCCTATTCCCCGGCCTGGGCCGAAGCCATCACCTCGGTCCCGCGCGACCAGATCATCGCCACCGCCCGCGGCTTCGCCACCAATGCCGAGAAGACCAACGGCAAGTCGATGGTGATCATCGGCGCGGCGATGAACCACTGGTTCCACATGGACATGAACTACCGCGGCGTCATCAACATGCTGGTGATGTGCGGTTGCGTCGGTCAGTCCGGCGGCGGCTGGGCCCACTATGTCGGTCAGGAGAAGTTGCGGCCGCAGACCGGCTGGGCGCCGCTGGCCTTCGCCACCGACTGGATCCGTCCGCCGCGGCAGCAGAACTCCACCTCCTTCTTCTACGCCCACTCCGATCAGTGGCGTTACGAGACCGTCGCCATCGACGAACTGCTTTCGCCGACGGCCCCCGACGGCCCGTGGAAGGCGTCGATGATCGACTTCAACGTTCGGGCCGAACGGATGGGCTGGCTGCCCTCCGCCCCGGCGCTGAAGACCAACTCGCTTGATGTGGCCAAGGCCGCCGAGGCGGCCGGCGTCGACCCCAAGACGTACACCCTCGACGGACTGAAGGACCGCTCGATCCAGCTGTCCTGCATGGACCCTGACGATCCGGCCAACTGGCCGCGCAACATGTTCATCTGGCGCTCGAACCTGCTGGGCTCCTCCGGCAAGGGCCACGAGTATTTCCTCAAACACCTGCTCGGCGCCTCGCACGGCGTCCAGGGCAAGGATCTGGGCGAGACCGGTCAGGTGAAGCCTGTCGACGTCGTCTGGCATGATGAGGCGCCGGAAGGAAAACTCGACCTGCTGGTGACCCTCGACTTCCGCATGTCGACCACGGCGGTCTACTCCGACATCGTTCTGCCGACGGCGACCTGGTACGAGAAGAACGACCTCAACACCTCCGACATGCACCCCTTCATCCACCCGCTCTCGGCGGCCGTGGACCCGGCCTGGGAGTCGAAGTCGGACTGGCAGATCTTCAAGGCCATCGCGAAGAAGTTCTCGCAGGTCGCGCCCGAGGTCCTGGGCAGGGAGAAGGACGTCGTCCTCACTCCGATCCAGCACGACAGCCCCGGCGAGATGGCCCAGCCGTTCGAGGTGAAGGACTGGTTCCTGGGCGAATGCGAGGCGATCCCGGGCAAGACCATGCCGCAGATCACCGTGGTCGAGCGCGATTATCCCAACCTCTACAAGCAGTTCACGGCCCTCGGCCCGCTGCTCGACAAGGTCGGCAACGGCGGCAAGGGCCTGGCCTGGAAGACCGGACACGAGGTCGATCTGCTGCGCGAGCTGAACGGCGCCGTGCTCGAGCCCGGCCTGACCGAAGGCATGCCCAGCATCGACACGGACATCGACGCCTGTGAAACCATCCTCATGCTGGCGCCGGAGACCAATGGCGAGGTCGCGGTCAAGGCCTGGGAGGCGCTGGAGAAACAAACCGGTCGCGAGCACGCCCACCTGGCCCTGCCCAAGGAGGACGAGAAGATCCGCTTCCGCGATCTGCTCGCCCAGCCGCGCAAGATCATCTCATCGCCCATCTGGTCGGGCATCGAGAGCGAGAAGGTCTGCTACACCGCCGGCTACACCAATGTGCATGAGCTGATCCCCTGGCGGACGCTCACCGGCCGCCAGCAGCTCTATCAGGATCACCTGTGGATGCGGGCCTTCGGCGAGGCGCTCTGCGTCTACAAGCCTCCGATCGATCTGAAGACGACGCATGTGAAGGGTCTCAAGCCCAACGGCGAAACCGAGATCGTCCTCAACTTCATCACCCCGCACCAGAAGTGGGGCATCCACTCCACCTATTCCGACAATCTGCTGATGCTGACGCTCAATCGCGGCGGGCCGGTCGTCTGGATTTCGGAGACGGACGCCCGCAGGGCCGGCATCGTCGACAACGACTGGATCGAGGTCTTCAACGCCAACGGGGCCCTGACGGCCCGGGCCGTGGTCTCCCAGCGGATCCGTGAAGGCACGACCTTCATGTACCACGCCCAGGAGAAGATCGTGAACACGCCGGGGTCGGAGATCACCGGCCGGCGCGGCGGCATCCACAACTCGGTCACCCGCACCGTGCTGAAGCCGACCCACATGATCGGCGGCTACGCCCAGCTGTCCTACGGCTTCAACTACTACGGCACCGTGGGCTCCAACCGGGACGAGTTCATCGTTCTCCGCAAGATGAAGACGGTCGACTGGCTCGATGAGCCGCTCGAATCCAGGGAGTTCGGCCAATGAAGATCCGTGCACAGATCGGCATGGTGCTGAACCTCGACAAATGTATCGGGTGTCACACGTGTTCGGTGACCTGCAAGAACGTCTGGACCAGCCGCAAGGGCGTCGAATACGCCTGGTTCAACAACGTCGAGACCAAGCCGGGCATCGGCTATCCCAAGGAGTGGGAGAACCAGAAGAAGTGGAACGGCGGCTGGCGGCGCAAGGCCAACGGCAAGATCGAGCCGCGCATGGGCGCCAAATGGCGCATCCTGGCCAAGATCTTCGCCAACCCTGACCTGCCCGAGATCGACGACTATTACGAGCCGTTCGACTTCGACTACGGCCACCTGCAGACGGCGCCGGAGATGAAGCATTTCCCCACCGCCCGGCCGCGTTCGCAGATCACCGGCAAGCGGATGGAGAAGATCGAATGGGGCCCGAACTGGGAGGAAATCCTCGGCGGCGAATTCTCGAAGCGGTCTCAGGACACGAACTTCGAGGGGATCCAGAAAGAGATCTACGGCCAGTTCGAAAACACCTTCATGATGTACCTGCCGAGGCTGTGCGAGCATTGCCTCAACCCCACCTGCGTGGCCGCCTGTCCTTCCGGCGCGATCTACAAGCGCGAGGAAGACGGCATCGTCCTCATCGACCAGGACAAGTGCCGGGGCTGGCGGATGTGCGTCTCGGCCTGCCCGTACAAGAAGATCTATTACAACTGGGACTCCGGCAAATCGGAGAAATGCACCTTCTGCTTCCCGCGCATCGAGGTCGGCCAGCCGACCGTCTGTTCCGAGACCTGCGTCGGCCGCATCCGCTATCTGGGCGTGCTGCTCTACGACGCTGACCGGATCGAGGCGGCCGCCTCGACCCCGGACGTGAAGGACCTCTACCAGGCCCAGCTTGACATCTTCCTCGATCCCCATGATCCGGCCGTCATTGCCCAGGCTCGGGCCGACGGCGTGCCGGAAGCCTGGCTCGAAGGCGCCCGGCGCAGCCCGGTCTACAAGATGGCGATCGACTGGAAGGTCGCCTTCCCGCTGCACCCCGAATACCGGACCCTGCCGATGGTCTGGTATGTGCCGCCGCTGTCGCCGATCCAGAACGCCGCTGCTGTCGGCGCCCTGGAGATGGACGGCGAGATGCCGGATGTGAACTCGCTCCGCATCCCGGTGAAGTATCTCGCCAACCTGTTGACCGCCGGGGTCGAGGCGCCGGTGACCCTGGCGCTGCGACGGATGCTGGCCATGCGCGCCTATATGCGCGCCAGGACCGTGGACGGGCGCATCGACCATGGCCTGGCCGAAACGGTCGGCCTGACCGCGGCCCAGATCGACGACATGTACAAGATCATGGCCATCGCCGATTACGAGGATCGGTTCGTCATCCCCTCCACTCACCGCGAGACTGTGGAGGATGCCTACGAGCTCCGCGGCGGCTGCGGCTTCACCTTCGGCAACGGTTGTTCCGGCGGCCGCACCGAACTGGGCCTGTTCGGCCCCGACAAACGCTCACGTGCCAAACCGACAGCAGAGGTGGCCTGATCATGGCATTGACCTATCGCGCCCTGGCGCTCCTCCTCAGCTATCCGACCGCTGAAGTCCAGGCCGCCGCGCCGGCGATCATGGATACCATCCGCTCGGAAGGCATGGTCCCCGCTCCGATCGTGGGGGCGCTGGAAAAGCTGGTCCGCAAGCTGGAACGGGAGGACCTCTTCGACCTCCAGGAAGGCTTCGTCCACCTGTTCGACCGAACCCGGTCTCTATCGCTCAACCTCTATGAGCATATTCACGGCGAGAGCCGCGACCGCGGACAGGCGATGGCGGCCCTGGTCGAACTGTACCGGTCCTACGGCCTGGAGCTGACGGCCAACGAACTGCCCGATCACCTGCCGGTGTTCCTCGACTTCCTGTCGACCCTGCCGGAGGACGAGGCCGCCTCCCTGCTGGGTGAAGGCGCTCACGTCCTGGCGGCCCTTACCGAACGGCTGCACAAGCGCGAGAGCCCCTACCGGGCCGTGTTCGGGGCGCTCACAGCCATGACCGGCGCGGTGCCCGACTCCGACGCTGTCGCCGCCCTGATGCAGGAGCCCGACGACAACCCGGACGATCTGGAGGCGCTGGACAAGGCCTGGGAGGAGACCGCGGTCACCTTCGGCCCGTCCGACGCCGGCTGTCCGAAAGCCGACTCCATGCTCTCCGCCATGAACGCCGCCCCGCCCCCCGACAAGAGCCGCCGCGCCGGCGCGGCCGCCTGAGGATCGTCACATGGACCTGAATTTCATCGTCTTCGGCGTCTATCCCTATATCGCCATGGCGGTCCTGGTGATCGGCTCGGTGCTGCGCTTCGATCGCGAG
>Ga0187843_10000500_pt1 | contig 28107 bp, 35 predicted proteins | sample SpaLakP09_SKY_43_FD_134516 | JGI IMG/M metagenome (GOLD analysis project Ga0187843, IMG submission 134516) | Oligotrophic lake water microbial communities from Sparkling Lake, Wisconsin, USA - SP09_SKY_43 | ecosystem: Environmental > Aquatic > Freshwater > Lake | place: USA: Sparkling Lake... | reverse complement strand
TTGTATGGGCAGTCTGCTGGTCTGGTACTATCTCCGACCTCTGTTGGTGGTGGAAACTGTTTTAGGCCGTACTTAATTGCCAGCAAGGATAATACAGATTGATCGTGTCTATGATCAAGAAATCCTGCAAGATTTTCACCCTGTGTATTGGGTTCATCAGTTATGATGCGCTTATCAGCACAGTAATTAAAATACTCCTGCATAAACTGAACTGTCTTTTCATTTTTTTGGTATACTTGATATGCACCATCGCTTTGATTACCAAAATGATATGTATCTGTATCACAATTCATGAGCTTAAAGCAATCTCTCTTTGTCCAAAGGTTGTTCTTCCATATTTGACCATAAGGATTGCCACTTCTATTCTCAAAAATTAAAAACCCATTATTCTTTACACAGAGATCAATTAAGATGGTTGGGTCTCTTTCAATATCTGTGCCGGCATCCATATAAAAAACAACATCACCATCGTCAAGAGCTTCTAATGTCTTCAGAATGATGTAAGGTTTCCATAACCAACAACCAACACCGCGACGGTATTTAAAAATACCGGGATATTGCTGCATCAATTGAATTATTAATGTACTGTTTTCGTCAAAATTAGCAACACCATTAAAATATTGCTTGGCTTGCTCTGTAAGTCTGAGTTGACTCAATTTAAGAGAATAGCTACATCCTGCAAACGTACAAAGAATCTTTTTCAATATATAATTTTAATTAAGGTTTGAGCGTTTTCAAGAATGTAACAACTTCATTTTTTGGCATAACGGGAATTTGGTTTACTAAAACACCATGCTTTGACTTGAAGTATTCCCATTCTTTGTGTACTTTCTGAGATCTTGCACCATCAGGATTATCAGGCGCATCTATTCTACTTGCCGCTTCCGGGTTATTCATAATATAGTCATCAGAATTTGTTATATCTGCAAACCACCAAAAAGGTGCAGCATATTTTTTTGCACTTGCTTCACGATAAGTTAACTCCACATCCCATGCAAATCTTAAGCTACTATCATACACGCCTGTGGTTGCATAACATGAAGCGTGATGATAAGTGAATTCGTTGCACATGTTAGGGTAAAAAGAAACACTCATATCTTTGCTATATTCAACTGTCAGCTTTGGTGTTCTTTCACCTGGGCTGCCAGAATGCCATGAGGTACTAACAAAAGAAAAATATTTTAAGCCACTTAATTTAGATGCTTCAATATATTTTTTAAATATATTTTTATTTTTTATAATCATATCATCTTCAATTATAAAAATATGTTCACAATTTTTATTGAGCAAAAAGCTAATACAATCATTACGGCACACACTTGGGTACCTATTCTTATTATGCTGTATCCAATCTACATTGTATGTGTTTTCATATGGCTTACCACCATTAACAGTTACGATCTCATCAATTGAATCCAAAGGAAGAGAGTCGTAGAGTTTTTTATAATAATTTTCTGAATTATATGTTGTTATTCCAATGCCTATTTTCATAATGCTTTAAAATAATTAATTGCACTCTCAAGACTCTCATAACTCTGATATGGGTTTGTAACATCTATATTGTATTTTTGTTTAAAGAGCTTTAAACCATTTTGAAAATTCTTGACCCAATCACCTTTACGGATTGTTGATTTGTCGTGATTATAATCTTGGTCTGTGAGATATTCATTACTGTTTTCAAGATCTATAAACCAGCGAAAAGGTGGGTGATATTTTTTATTAATAGCACGCATTGTATGGTCAACATGCTCCATTGCATTATAGTATTGCTCATCCATGTAGCCTATATCATCGATTACAGATTTGTGATAATAGCTGCATGCACCATAAACATTAAAATAAAGAGATACTCTAACGCCTCTTATATCCAGAATCTGTCTTGGGTTTGGTTGGTTATTAGCTTTATTATCCTGACCGTGTAAGCAGTAATTAAAGTGCTTAACCCGGGTTTTACGACTTGCATTTATATAAGCTTCAAAAGCATTTTTTTTGAAAATAACGTCGTCTTCAACAAGAAAAAGATGCTCACATTCATTTTCTATAAGAAATTTTAATGCAATATTTTTAGATTTACCAACACCAAGATTATTGTCATTGTTAATAATATTAACTTTAGATGTGTTAATTGCTTGATCTCCATCATTTACGATAATCATTGTGTCGTACCAATCTGAATTGATGCTGGAAATGCATTTCTTAAGAAAGTCAGGTCTATTGCATGTCAATATTCCAACACCAATTTTATCTTTCATCTTTAGTATTGTATATTAAATATTTCAAATGTCAAATGATTATAACTATGTTAATATAGGCGATCTACCGGAAATACCTGAGGTTGCACCGGGCGATTATTTTGTTGTTAAAACACCTACTGGTCAAGCGCTCATAGATTACGCAAATCTACCGTTTACATCTATTTCTGGGAATAATATAACTATATTAGGACCATTGTCATCGGATTCAGTAACAGTTCTTACTACTTTAACATCATCAACTGCATTTCTAGATAAAATTTTTATCCAAGGCTTAACAGGATTAGATATTTCTGGAAATTACAATACATTTGAAATTAGGTCAGGGATAGTAATATCTGCTTACAATACTACCTCTGATTATGTGTTATCGTTGAGTGCTTCTACAGATGCATTGTTCAATAATGTGTCTGCATCAACACCAAAAATATTTTCCGATACTGGATTAATTCTTATTGATGGTACCCCAAGTGCACCTTCGTATTCAGAAGTTGTAATTGGCAATAATGATGTCCCGGAAAATTTATTTATTTCACCCAACGATATTAACATACAATATCTTTTTAATTCAGATTTAAATACATTCTTACAATCTAACTCTCTTTCTTCTCTCCCGTTAATATTTGTTGAAGAAAATGTAAGCAATAGTTATATTAATAGTAATAACAAAATTCAATTTAGAGCCATATTTAGACCTCCATTGAAATCAAATGCAAGGTTAGCGTGGAATGTAACTCGAATATATTGATTAATGGAAACAATAATTACATCACTGCTTTCATCAGATATATTTTTGATTGAAAAGCCAACTTACACTGCAACAATTAGTGCTGTTAATATAAATTATGTTTCGCAGCAATTTCCTAAAGTTTTAAATATTATAGGTTCTACATCTCTTGCGTCGCGTAATATTGTTGCAACAAACTCTTCGTTTAATAAAATAAGAACAATTGCCGGCAGTGATACAATTAGTATTACTGGTAATTATAATACATTTAATATAAAATCAGGGCTTGTAACTGCGGCATATAATACGCGGAGCAGTGAAATAAATGAATTGAGTTCAACAATTACAACGCTTGCAAGCTCTCTTTCTGAAGGAATTTATAATGTTTTTTTTGATACTGGGTCTGCAGCGCTTGCAGATTATCAACATCTGGAACCGCCCTTTGGTAATGGTGCTCTGCAGCGAACACTAACTGGTACAAAAGTTGCCCCTGTTGGTCTTACTGTGGGTGCTCAAGATATATTCTTGAAAGTGTTATACAATGGTTTCTTAGATAATAATAATTATTTTACAATTAACACAGCTTTTCCTTTTGTATATTTAAAGGATTTTGATTTTAGTGGCTCAAACGAAGTAGACGGGCGTCCAGATGACTATGGTAACAATTATCTTGATCCTACAACAAGAAGAGTAGTTATTCCTTTACAAATTGCAAATATACGCGAGCGCCAAGATGGTAAAGATATAACATTAGTCTGGAAAGTACTCAAATTCTTTTAATTATTTTCTTGAATGAAAAACTAACGCTTTTGCAATTTTATCTAAAATTAATTTTGGGCTATGACCTTCGTCAGCTAATCTCTTAAGTTCTGTACGAAATGCTTTGACAAATTCTTCAGAAAGCTTAAAATTTCGAGGATAAAAGAGTCTCTTTCTATATGTAATAGATTCAAAGTTTTCTAATATTTTTTTATAATGCTTATTGAAGTCGCTCACCTATATATTTATCTATTTGGTATAATTAGATTGTTGTATAATGACTTCTCAAACTTTTCTTTTTCAGCTATAGATTCTTGTGTTTTAAGCAAATCTTGTACTTGGTTTTGCGTTTGAAGATTCAAATCAGAGATTACGCTCTGCTCTTCACCAATAAGATCGCCAGTTGCACCAAGATAGTAACGGGCCAGATGTATTCTTTCTTCAGGTTTGCCGAATATTTCAATAATACCGGGGGAATCGTCTTTTGGAAAAAATACCGATACGCCCGTTTTTTGTATCTGATGCACAATAGTTTTAAAAATATTATCAATTTCTTTAATAAACTCTTCATCAACTTCACGCTTCTCATCTTTTATAATAGGTACTGGTGCTACCTTTGTAATAGGGGTAAAAAAAATAATGTCTAGCATGCGCATAGATTCGCGAACCAACGGTATACATTTCTCGATAAATTTATCTGTAAATTTCTTATTATCTTTTGCATTAGCCCAAATTGAATAAACAATATTATCAAAAGGGCATCTATCAAAAAGTACCTTGTTACCTTTGTCGCAATTTGCTTGCATGTCATCAATCATGGAATTAAGAATATCCCATTGAAGTTCTTCAGTAGTTTCTTTGCTGTGCTTAGCTTTTTTTTCTTTTATTATCTTGCGATAACCTGAATCTACAGCTTTATAATTTGGCCATTCTTTTAAAAAATCATTTATAAAAGTCGATTTACCTTGACAAGCAGAACCTGAAACAGCAATTCTCATGTTATACTTTAAGCGCCTTATCCCAAATTACCAGCTGCAAGCGAGGGCTAAAATTGAACATATGCTTCTTGCAAAGCTCTGCAACCATTGCAGCTTTTTCTGCCAATTCTGCTCTACTGCCACAGCAAGGCATCAACCATACTCTATTTTTCGGTACATTAATATCTGGATTGTGAATATACTTTTCCAGTACTTCATTAACATCAGAATCATTCTGAATAACGAATTTAAAGCCTGAATTATTCTCTGCATGCCATTTTAATACAACAGGCTTGAATCTTTTTTCTTCTGGATCACCGTTACTAGCTAGCTTGGGTGAGGTGGTGAATGTGGCTTTAAAATCATTAATCCAAGCTTCATCAGGTAATATGGTTGCGTTCGTTTCAAAATCAATTACAGGCACATATCCAAAACGTTCACTATAAGCACGCACAAGATTAAGCAATTGTTTTTGTTGTATCAGAGGTTCACCACCAGTTATCTTCCAGATAGCACCATCTTTCAATCTAGTATGGAAGGAATTTTGCTCCATGAACTCAAATATCTCATCAAATGTCATTCTATTCTTTACAGACCAACTTACAAAACTATCACAACCATGGGGTGAATCAGCTGATTTAAACCCTTGACACGTTAGGTTGCACATTGAAAGACGCATGAATACAGAAGGTATACCTGCATACTCACCTTCACCTTCAACAGTGTAGAAAATTTTATCGTCGCTTAGAAATATGGTAGGATCGCTCATCATCTAATAATATATTAATCTTTATCTGTTTCAACTAGTTTTTTATACAAGCTGCATGCTACATCATATATTTCAGTAGAACTATTCTTACATTGATCACGTGTTATTCGTCTAAATTCTCCTAAAACGGCCCATAAATTATAAGCTTCATCTTCTGTAAGAGTAACATTTATTTCCTTCATATATAATATATTATCGATTAAATGAATAACATCCAGAATAAATATATATAGATGTCTAAAAAAGACAGACAGCTGAAAAAAGCTGCCAAGGCTAAAGATGAGAATGGAATTATCAGAAATGATATTTTTCTCAATTTTAAAATTGACCAGAAATTTCATTTAAATGAACATCACAAAGCTTTTGTCGATAAAGCTATGGATGATTCATCGCAAATTTTATTCTGCGACGGGCCAGCAGGTTCCTCAAAGACGTATCTTGCTGTATATGTAGCTCTCAGCATGCTCAGGGATAAGAAAATTGATGAAATCGTTTATATAAGAAGTATTGTAGAATCGGCTACACGTAAATTGGGAAGTTTGCCTGGTGAAGTGGATGAAAAATTTAAACCGTGGAGTATTCCGTTAATCGAGAAATGTGATGAGCTTGTTGGTAAACAAATTACAGAGATGTTGTTCCAAAGTGATTATTTAAAAAGTATACCTGTTAATTTTTTACGTGGTGCAACATTTACAAACAATGTTGTAATAGTCGACGAAGCTCAAAATCTTGAACATAGCGAGTTAGTTACTATATTAACCCGTTTTGGTAAAAATTGTAAACTGTTTATTATAGGTGATTCTTTGCAATCTGATATTCAAAAATCAGGCTTTGAAAAAATAATGAAAGCGTTTGATACTGGTGAGAGTGAGGAGAATGGTATTAAGGCTTTTCATTTTACTGAAGAAGATATAACAAGAAGTAAGTTACTTAAATTTATAGTTAAAGTAATTGCTGGAATTAAGTCGAAGTAGAAATTATTGATTTGAGTTCTTCAAGAGCTTTGCGTATATTATCCATGGCTTCATTCTCAGGCGATACAGCTGCACTCGGGACAGGCCTATTTTGTTTGGGCGGGTTAACATCATTTAAAATGTTTTGAAAAGAATTGAATAGATTGTTCTCTAATTTTTCTGTTACAGGATCTCTACTAATAACAGGGCCAACACCAGGTTTTGCTCCTAAACCAGTAGTGTTGATACTGCCCTTACCTTTTACACGTGAATTATATAATTTAGAAAGATTGGCTCCATCTATAGATGCATCAATCGATTGTAAATTATTCTGAGAAGGCAGGTGATCAGATATTTCACCACCATATAGTTGGTGACGAAGCTCAGAATTCATTATTTACCCCAAGAAGTTCCTGCAAACAAATTACCAAAACCAGTGGTAACTTTATTGCCTACTGGTGCAGCAATTGCGTCACTGTTATTAGCAATATTGCAACCTGCACCAGTGGTGTTTACATTATCAATTTTTGGTGCCATGGTTGTAGTAATTGTTTCGTTAGTCTTTACATGATTGTCTGATGCATATGGGTTGTAGTTAGCAATGTATACATGATCCCGGCTCACAATTGCAGAATTCTTATCATGTTCCCAAACTTCTACTTGTTTAACCCAGCAACGATTGTTGGTTAATTCTCTTACATGTCGATCTGCAGTCTTGAAACACCACTCTGCAGTACGCTCTATACCTACACCATCTGCCATTACGCGTAGATCTACTGCTCCTACTCTATGTAATTCTCTAAAAGAAGCTAACATAGGATCATCAGATGCAATACATAATGTATGATCAAATTGCTTCTCAAAATCTTTCTTTAACTCCTTCAGACCACCAAAATCTACTACCCAATTTCTTTCATCTAACCTATCACACTCAAACCAAAATTTACCAATCAATCTATAGCCATGAATAAACTTGCAATGACTATCTGCTCTCCACTGTCTAAACGCACAACTTCCTAATTCAATAATTTTTGTACTTTCGTATTTCATATTTTTATTATAACTCTTATTTTATTAATATCAACTCTGCACATACCATTTCTTAAACAATACTGTATTATTATAACCGAAATTTGGAAAAAATCAACTGTGTTTTTTAATTATGCAAGGTATTATTAAGGTGTACCTTTTATGGCATTGTTTACAATAGTGTCTATTGTCTGGTTAAAAGCGCCTGCCATTAGATCTGCAGTTTTTGCCACATCTACAGGTATACCTAATTTACGTAGATCATTTGACAAATCACGTGCAAATTTGGCAATTTTTTCATTTGCAACAGTTTTGTAATAATTTGCTTTGCCGGCTGTATATCCACCCTTGGGACCGGAGCTGAGTGCGCCTGCTACACGTGCACCCAGTCTGTTCAATAAACCTTCTTCCATCTTTGAATATTGTTCAGTAATGCTGTGCACGTCTTTATTCATATTAATATTTATATAGCTTTGAGTGCTTTTAACCTGCTCATGGCTTGGTTATCATTAGGGTTTGTTCTCAATCTTTGAAGAAGATTATTAATTTCTAATTGTTTGTTATTATTTGCAGGTATACCAGCTACACTACCAATCTGTTGTTGCAGCTGTTGTGGCTGTCCTTGTGCTGCAGCTTTTAGAGATTGGCCCAAAGCTCTTGGCGCATTTGTTATCTTGGAATATGCACCAACACCTTTTTGTAATGCTTTAAATGGAGCTTGCGCAATTTTTGATAATACCCCCTGTTGTTTGGGCTGAATATATGCACCAGAATTTTGCTGTCTTACATTTGGCTGTGCTTGAGGTACAGGTGTTGATTGAGTTGTAGCAGCTGGTGCAGTTTTTCCTTGTGGTAAAGCATTTGCTTGAGCATTTGGACCTAGACCCATTTGCTGCCATTGTTGTTGCAGACCACTCAGGTTGTATGGCCTTGGCGCGCGTTGCTGTTGTTGAGGCTGCTTCGGACTAAATGATCCCTTGGGTTTATTATTAGATGGTCCTGGGGGTGGTGTGAATGGGCGCGGTGGTGGTATCTTGCCTCCACCTGCAGGTGCTACTGGTGTTGTTGGCTGTGGAACTGCAGGAGCAACTGGTTGTGGTGCAGGTGGTGTTGCCACTGCAGGTGCAACTGGTGTTGCTACTGCTGGTGCTGCAACTGGTTTTGGTACTACTGGTGCAGGTGCTGGTGCTCTTGGTACAGGTGCTGTTGCTGTAGCAGGCGGTGGATTTGCAGGTGCAGGTTTTGCAGGTGCAGAAGGTACTGTTTTATATTTGCTAATAATCTCTTGATACTTGCTTTCAAATTCAGACATCTTCTTTTTTGCAGCTGACTTTTCACCTTGTGGTGCATTTGGATCATTTGCAATTTTATTCATTGTATCATACTGCTTGGCTATTTTTGCAGCATCAACAGGCTTTGCAGCAGCTTGGCCGGGTTGCTGAGGTGGTGGTAGCTGCAGTGGTGCTTGATTTTCTATTAAATTGTAAAATAAATTATTAAATTTATTCATTGCCTAAAATATACTCCTTATACAAATCTTTTATATGCATATCATTTAACCCATTGTCTTTGAGTAGCGTTTCAATTGCTACAATATCAGCTAAATTGGCAATCATTTCACCTGCAGGTGCACCTAATTTTTGCAATATGAAAGCTTTCAATCCCTGCAAACTATTGCTTACAGGTGCTGCAACCATGGAGGCAGGCAGCTCAACCATGGGGTTCATGTCTTGTGCAGGTTGCATCACTACAATTGAAACAGAGCCACCACACTCTTGAAGCACATAACCTTCATAACCTGAATATGCCTTGAACGCATCATGCTCTTTGTTGAGAGGATCAAACTTTATGCGTATTCTCTTTAAATTCTGCGTTTTAGCAGTATTTTCGACTAGTTGATCAAATTTCATTGATTATAATATTTATTATTGAAAAGCATAAACCTTAGGTTATATTATATTAATATGTCTAAGAAAGTATTAATTCCATACGCAAATCACAATCATCCTCGCACAGAGCAGGAGAAAAATGAGATTATTGATCATGCTGCAAAAGCATATGAAGCTTATTTGGATGCACTCTGCATTGATTGGCGCAATGACCCAAATAGTTCCAATACACCACACCGAGTTGCCAAAGCTTTTGTTGAGGATTTAGCCTCCGGTTGTTACAGTATGCCACCCAAAGTAACTGCATTTGCAAATGTGGATCAATATGATGGCATTGTGTGTCAGAATAATATCAAAGTAACTTCACTGTGTTCACATCATCATGCAGCGTTTACTGGTGTGGCACATGTGGCATACATACCTTCTCGCGATGGTAAAGTCATTGGCTTGAGCAAGCTCAATCGCATCGTGGATTGGTTTTCACGCAGACCCCAGGTGCAGGAGAATCTCACCATGCAAATTCATCAACACATTGATGAAGCTTGTGAATTGAATAATGGTGTGGCAGTCATGATTGAGGCCAATCATACATGCTGCTCCAATCGCGGCATCAAGCACGACTCTACCATGCGCACTGCGCGCATGTCTGGTGCGTTCCTGGATAACAACGACAATTCTCGTTCCGAGTTTTACAAGTTTATTGAGTTTGCACAAAATAAGAATTGATAGTGCGATTGTTGCTATAATGATCTTATTCCGTAATAATAACAATTGGTGGGCAATGCTGGTAGAGTTGAAGCGAGAGTCCAAGTGATACAGTCTTTAGATCTATAGACTGATCCTGAATTAGCCTCGATGGTAACAAAGTAATTACTATTCCAAACTACAGACTCATACTTATAGCCTGCATTCTGGGGCACCGTACCACCATTAAACCAGGTTATACCATTTAGAGAATATTTTGTTGTACCACCATTAGAATTTACTGCTACAAACATTCCATTACCACCATAGCCTATCCCATATTTATACATACCCAGCCCACTGCCATTGATACAAGCATTCCAATTTATTCCGTCTGTTGTGTAGCAAAGTCTTGAATTTGTTGTTGAATAACCTATTGCTATTGTGCCGTTTGAAATTCTAGTTTCGATAACCTCTGCTTTAAATTGTTCTGAGAATGTTATACCGTCAAGTGAAGTTTTTATTACTCCAAGATTAGACGCATAATCTTCATATGCAAATACAAATTTATTATTTAAATAAACCATGTTTGCAAACTGAGGCAAATTCGATGGTATTGCTACAAAGTAAAAATTGGCTGACTGCCATGTTACACCATAATCAGTTGTAGTAACAAAAATAAATTGACGTTGCCCGACAGCGCCAGCCGCGTAGCTTACCAACATTACTATCTTACCATCCCCATAGCAAATATCCCCTAACCCTTCTGCTCTAGTTACAGGTGTGTATAAGGGATAGGTATTAAGTCGACCGCTCATTCTTGACCATGTATCGCCTGTAGGGGAAGATTTCCATACCTGAAACGAATAGTTTGAATCTGAGGTGTCTTTTCCGCTGTAACCAAGGAAATAGCGGTCAATTCCAGATCCTAATGACATTGCATTTACAATGCGATTTGTATCAGCAAAAGTACTGGGGCTGTATGGAACAAATGGTTGTTTTAACGTCCAGTTTACCCCGTTGTCATAAGATACATAAAAATTGTTAGCGTCACCCAATGCTAGGAGTGCCTTGATATCAAGCGGCAAGATATAATCATTTGCAAATGTAAGTACATTTGCATTTGCAAATGTTACTATTCCATTTTGCGGAGGAGGTAAAGTAGGAGTAGGTGTGGGTGTATTGGTAGGTGTGTTGGTAGGTGTGTTAGTAGGCGTAACAGTATTGGTAGGTGTGTTGGTTGGTGTTACAGTAGGTGTAGGTGTATTAGTCGGTGTATTGGTAGGTGTGTTAGTAGGCGTAACAGTATTGGTAGGTGTATTAGTCGGTGTATTGGTTGGTGTATTGGGTGGTGTTTTTGTAGGTGTAGGTGTGTTAGTCGGTGTATTGGTTGGTGTATTGGGTGGTGTTTTTGTAGGTGTGGGTGTGTTAGTCGGTGTATTAGTTGGTGTTGGTGTTTGTGTAAATACGGGTGTCACTGTTGGTGTGATTGAAATAACATCCACACCATTGACAATTGTATCTACAGTAGCAGTAAAGATTGTTTTTCTGTATGTCTTACCGTTAATTTCTATAAAATTATAACCAGATAATCCTGGTAAATTTGGAAGCGTGATCATAATAATTAGTTAACAGCTAATAGCAACTGCAGGTCGACCTCCAAAAGGATTTGTAAAGTTTATTGCTCCTGTGCAATAATAAACTGTTCCGTATGTTCCTAGAGTGGGGCCTAAGCCACTGTCTGGAGCAAGAACAGGAGCATCACCATTAAAATAAAAGCCTGTGAAGTTTACAGGGTTTAAATTATAAAATGCATTTTGCTGTATGCCTGTCAGGCCAGTACCAAAAGTTACCCGCTTTAATGCATTGCATCCTGAGCACATACTTTGAGGGATAGTTGCTACACTGTTAGGTATATTAAGTGCTGAAAGTTGAGAGCAGTTTGCAAAAACACCAAAGGCCAAGGATGTAACAGTGTTGGGTATATCTATTGTTGTTAATTCAGATCCGGCAAAACCAGTAAAGCCATCGCTATTCTGACCCATTCGTGTGACTGTATTTGGAATTATATAATAATCATCTTTATTGTTACCAATTGGATATTGCATCAAACTAGTTTTGTTTTTGTTAAACAAAACCCCGCGTGAATCACTGCTGTAATTGGGATTGCCTGGGTCAACAGTAAATTGTTTTAATAAACCTTGAAAACGCCCATACAAGAGTGTTACACTGCTAGGTATAGATAGCCCTGAAAGTGAACAACCAGCTAATGCATCATAATATATACCTGTTAAACTATTAGTTAGAACCACATCTCTTAAATTTATAGAGTTAAATAATGAAAAGGGACTGAGAGTTGTTGTTGTGTCTGGTATAACATAACGGATATTTGTATTATCATTTGGATAACAGTATAAAATAGTTTTGTTTTTATCAAACAAAACCCCACGTGAATCATTGCTGTAATTTGGATTGTTGCTATCAACAATAATAGCAGAGAGGCTATTGCTATGAAAAGCCCAGGCAGTAATGGGATTTGCGGGGTTACCTACGTAACCTACTTGTATGTAAGTTACACCGGCAGGTATAAAAATACTGCTAAGGCCAGGAATACCCGCGAAAGTTTGGCCTTTAAAAGCTGTTACCACACTACCTATAGTAACATCAACTAATTCTTTAGTTAGATCACGAGAAGTTCTCGTTAGTGCTGCATCAAAACTTAAAGATGTAGTATTATCAGAATAATAGAATGTTGTTGCCACTGTTATAAATTTCTCTATATAATTACCAGTAAATGTAATAATATCATTATTTGCAAATGTTACAATTCCATTTGATGGTGGCAAAGCTGTTGGTGTTACAGTAGGTGTAGGTGTATTAGTCGGTGTATTGGTTGGTGTATTGGGTGGTGTTTTTGTAGGTGTAGGTGTATTTGTAGGTGTATTGGTTGGTGTATTGGGTGGTGTTTCTGTAGGGGTGACAGTATTGGTTGGTGTGTTGGTCGGTGTTATTGTTGGTGTCGGTGTAATAGTTTTTGTTGGTGTATTTGTTGGTGTAACAGTATTGGTGGGTGTATTTGTTGGTGTTTTTGTAGGTGTGACAGTATTAGTAGGTGTATTAGTTGGTGCTGGTGTTGCAGTAATGCGTGGTGTTGCAGAAGGGGTAATCGAAATAACATCTGCACCATTGACAATTGTATCTACAGTGGCAGTAAAGATTGTTTTTCTGTACGTTTTACCGTTAATTTCTATAAAATTATAACCAGATAATCCTGGCAAATTTGGAAGCGTAATCACGCTACGCCCCAATCTTTATCAATGCATCCAATGTTTTAAGAAACTCTCTCCCCAGCAATACAGGTGTTTCATTTTTACTTCTATCAGCAACAGAAAATTTTACATCATTATATTTCTTGCCTTTGAATTCCAAATCAAAAGCAACAATTGGTCTTTCTTCGTTCACACCTGACCCTATGTGTATGGTAATTGTGTCGACTATTTGCTTTGCAAGAGGTATGTTTGCATCTGTGCTTATGAAATGAAGTGTATCCCCCTCTATGTGTAATTCTCGACCATCTATTACATTGTATGCACTGTTGCCTGAATCAGCCATGCACTTCAGCGTACCAACACCTTCTAGAGTAATGTTTTCTATTAAATTTAGTATTGTTTTTTCAGAAAAAAACTTTTTAAATGACTTCACTCCATTATTTATGTTTTTTATTGTATGAAAGCTTTGTAGGCTTCTCTATATATTCACCCAAATGCTTGGAAAATAGCTTAACTTGATCCAAAATAATATCTTTTTCTGTGCCTTTGAGCTTTTTTGATCTTTCATACAGATCTAAAATGAAGTCTGAACTTATCTTAATGTAGGCCACATCTTCTTTTAGCTGCTTTTTAGCTAAAAATTTCATCATTAATACTTAACAGAAATAATTGTAAGTCTACTGAAATATTCAGTCAATATAAATAAATATTGTTATGTACAGACAAGATCTCTTTGGCATCAACAATGCATTCTTAAAAATTATTAATGAAGATGCAGGCAGTCTTGGTCCTCAAGCTGAAACACAACAAGGTCTTTCTCCTGTGATTCAAACAGTTATTAAGCAGAAAAAAGAAGAAAATTGTGAAGATTGCGGTTGTTCTGGCAGCACTGATCATGATGAAATTGCAATGGCAAAGGGTGAGCTTTATGATACCATCAGGCATGCTGTAAGTCTTTACAAAAAAATAAGCACCACAAACAATCTGGAGGCCTGGGTGAGAGCAAAAATTACCAAAGCAGCAGATTATCTGAATTCAATTAAGCACTATCTAGATCACGAAGAAATTGCACATGAACAAAATGAAGAGTTGGATTTAGTTAATGCATTTGATGCAGGCACACAAGATGTTTTAAGCAAAATTACTTCCTATCTATCTAAAGAAAGCAAAGAAAATTTAGAAAAAGTATTGTTTGAAGTTGTGCAGCTTATTGAAAAGAAGTCTTAATACTTCATTCTACCCACAGTTAACATGCCGTCAACCTGGTAAGGCGGATTAGTCAATACATCTTTGTAAGCAACACCTTTGTCTCTCATTAACTCTTTGTCAAGAAAGCTGCTAACTTCGCTCTCTTCTTCACCATTAATGTTTAAATGTTTATCAAATATTTTTTTAATTTTATCAAAATTTGTAATATATAATTTTTTTATTAAATTTAATTTTTGATCATCTGTGAGAGTGTTGTATAATTTTCTAAGCTCTGAAGCACTTTTTATATTTTTACCAAAAATTTCTTTGCCAAAAGTTATCACTGGCATCACAAAGATATAGCCATGCTTACCGAATGGTTGCATGCTCTCCATGTCTGTGAAGTCCTGAAAATAAGATGGGGTACCGTCTTTCTTTACTCTTGTGAAAAGCGATGCACGTGACGGATCATTTTTCTCTTTTTCACTCACAACAAAAATAACCTTATCTTTTTGCGGATCATATTTTTTGAGAATTTCTTCAGATCTAAAAGGAGACTTTACTTCCACTATTTTCTTCTCATCAATACCTGTAGATGCTATGATAAGCTTTTTTTCTTGTGCTGTAAAAGGTCTTTCTTCTGTATAGCCAGTTATAGAAATATATGCATCAGCACCAGGAAATGTTTTTTCAATATTATCAAAAATAGATTTATGACCTGAATGAAAAGGGTGAAAGCCACCTGGAAAAACTACTATTAATTTGCCTGTGTCTTCTTGCAATATATGTTTGTTGAGAATATTCTCGAACAATATATCAAATTTCATTTATTTAAATCTACGTCTGGATCGTATTTACGAATCAATGTAATTACCTGATTCAAGACGTCCTTTGCATTGCTGGGGTTAACGTCTGGTAGCTCCAAGATTGTATCTGTATCTGTAGTGTCAGGCTTGATAACCAAAGCTTTCTTGAGAAGTCTCACAAGCATTGCTTCACCTTCTGAGGTCAGAGGCGCTGCAGGAGTTTGAGGAGCTGGTTCTGCGGGCGGCATGGATGCATCTTGTTGTTGAGGTTGAGCCCCTTGCACCGGCAGAGCTGATGCAGGATCCTGCTCATACAATGCTTCAAATTTTTTGAGTGTTTCTAAGAATTTCATTTGATTGAATTTGCTACTGTTTTAATTTTACCTGCCAATTTACTTATCAGAGTACCATATGCTTTTTCCATATCTTTTTGTGGGTTACTGAATATACCGCCCCGAGCCGTGTCACCAGCTAATGTTTTAACCAAGGCAATTTCGGTGGGGTTAATTGGAGCACCAAAAATTGGCTTTAATGCAGGGTTCTCAGCCTCTTCATCACTTTCACTTTCTTGCGGACTAAAAATATCTACAACAGGCTTACCATCTTCATCCATATCAATAATATTATAGCCAACGGGGTGTTTGCGCATCATACAATAGCATTTCTTTTTTGTTGAAGGATGTTCATATTGATGAACTATTTGAAACTCATCAGCAACTCTATCGTATTCACCGCACTCCTCTGATTTTGGTGTAATATTATAGCCTTCATAAAAAGACATCAATTTTGATAGGTACTTGCTCACATGTATATTTATTACTTGAGAAGGAGTTGTTTTGACTTTATTGCATTAAAATAAACGTCCGAAAGAAACGTAAGACCGTATTTCTGTGCAAAAACACGTATCTTTTTAAATGTATACTTTTCATAGTTAGAGCGTTCAATGAGTGATTTTATATTATAGAGTAGCTCCATGCCACGTGCATCATTTTTTTGAAGCAAATATTTAAAATATTCAAATGTATGGCTTGTGATAAAGATTTTTATAGGCAATAGCTTGGTCATCTTGCGCAACAGCATCTCCACAAATACAATAAGTTCCTCTTCTGACACGTATCTATTGAGATCAGATTTAGGCAAATGATTTGTGTTATAATAAATGACAGTTTTCTCTCTTCCCTTAACATGCAATACCGATTCACAAATAGCATGAATAATGCTATGGTACAACAATTTACGTATATCTTTATTTTTTAATTTAATTTCAGTTATATTGTATTCAGCAAGATATCTTAAGAAATTAGGAAGAAAGCTTTCATTATAAATTTGCTCAAAACTTATAACGTTTATATTATGTGTTGGCAGATGAACACAACTTTGCATTTTGTGAGTATAAATGAAATAAATTAAGACTCAAATTTATTTTTAAAATTTGCAGGTGGACGACCTATACGCACATTTATAATGCCATTATAATAATCATCGCGCAACAGCACATTGCGATTTATTTGTTCTTTTATTTCGAAATAAGCCAGCTCCCACTTGGAGCCACAAGTTTTCAATATTTTAAATATAAATTTGTCTTTACCGTATTTCAAGATGTCTTCATTTAATTCATTTGATGAGCTTGTGTATTCTTTCCAATCCGACTCTTTCATTGAAATTCTACTTCTTGTTTTACCCTTGAGCGGTTTGCGTCTCAGCTTTGATACACATTGCTTCTTGCCAATATATTTTTTATTTGTCACTGTATTGGTAATTTCGTAAATAAAGCCAAATGTAGCTTCTGCAATAACAACACCCTCCTGCATTATCCAGTGACCGAAATCCATACTGCTATTTAGTAGCAAATCTCAAATTACATAGACACAAAAGGCCGCTTTTGAATTGCAATCTTAGTTTTGCCTTTTTTCTTTTTTGCGCCTAGAGCTACTGGTCTTCTGTAATCACCTTTATTATATTCATCTGTACCAGGAGTCCCGGTGGGGTTATCCGTCCAATTGGATGTTTGAAAGGTGCCCAGAGCACCGCCTGTGCCTGATACATTGCCTGAAGTAGGGCCAAGAGGTCCCAGAGATTCAAGTATCCGTTTGCAGAGTTCGTCAAAATAATTCACACTTTAATTATTTATAACATAAGCTATAATAAAACTATGGAGTTAGATATACAGAAAATTCTTTCTGAAATTGAGAGAGACGTATCTCTGGATGAGCTTAATTTAAAAGAAGCTCAATTCAAGCTACCTGCTATAAAGCATAAATATGCAGGATTATTGATAAGGTCAAAAATACAATTAGGTGAAAAAAGAAAAGAACTAGAAGAACACCGCAAACAAGTTATTGAGCAGATCAAAGAAAAGAGCCCTGTTAAATTGGCACCCAATACATTATTTGATACTGCAAGTGAATTGCCTGCTATCAAGAAAATTAAAACAGATATTGAGCAAATTGAACTCCTGATAACTCTTCTAGAGAAAACTGAAAAAACACTTTCATCCATGACATACGATATTAAAAATATCATTGATATACAAAAATTAGAAACTACATGATAAAAATTGATTTTGATCTTAAGAAAAATAAAGCAATTCTCTCTGGTGATTATTTTAATGAAATAAGAGAAAATTTTTCTGTAAAAAATAAAGCTGCAGTTTTTCTTAAAAGATATTCCCGCTATATACCTTCCAGAACATATTCTATTACTCCGACCGGTCGTTTTGATCCATGCCTAACCCCTGAGTTACAGAAGCATATTTTTGAAAAACAGTACCCTGCCCAACTTGAAATTTCTGAAGATATAAAGAAAATAATTAGACCTTCTGATTATACTTGGAAAGCCAACAGCTTCTTTACAACTAACCCGCATCAATTGAGTCTTGATTTGCGTGATTATCAGCAAGAAATTGTTAAAGAATGTCTCAATCTAGGCCGTGGAACCATAGTATTAGCTACTGCTGGTGGTAAGACTTTAGTAATGGCTTCTCTATTATCTACTGTATTTCAATTTTATAAGAAAAAATTTAAATGTTTACTTGTGGTTCCAGACAGAGGATTAGTCGAACAAACATATAATGATTTTACACAATATAATGTACCGTTTCGTTGCACAAAGTGGACGGGTGATGATAAGCTTGATTTGACTGCTAATGTAGTTATTGCAAATCTGGGCATCTTACAAAGCAAGAATTCTAACCTATCATGGATAGAAAATATAGACATGCTTGTTGTTGATGAAGTACACAAGATACGCAAAGGAAATGCTGTAAATAAAATAATTTCCCTCATAAAAACAAATCATAAGTTTGGCTTTACAGGCACGTTACCGGAAGACAAAGAAGATCAGTGGAATATTATAGGAAAAATAGGTCCTATAATATATGAGAAGAACAGTTATGAATTAAGAGCTGAGAGTTATGTGAGCAATGCAAAAATTCAAATGCTTAACTTGTTTTATAAGAATGTACCAAAGCGAGACAGTAATAATTTTAACCCAACAGATTTTTATAAAAAGGAATTAGATTTTCTCATTGAGAGTAGTTTTAGAAATAATTTAATTTCAAGAATTGTCAATAAACTTGAGAATAATGTGCTGATTTTAATTGACTTTATTAAGCACGGCGAAATTTTAAAAGAAACGCTTGATGCAGCATGCAGCAATAAGAAAGTTTATTTTATTCGCGGTGATGTTGAAATAGAAGAAAGAGAGAAAATTAAGCAAATCATGGAAACATGTGATAATGTTGTAGTTGTTGCAATTTCAAAGATTTTTTCTACCGGTATTAACGTTAAAAACTTACATTATATTATTTTTGCAGGTGGTGGTAAAGCTAAGATTAAGACCGTACAATCAATAGGCAGAGGTTTACGCTTGCATATCAACAAGGATAAGCTTATAATATTCGACATATCAGATCAACTGTATTACGGTATACAACATACAACAAAACGCAAACAAATTTATGAAAAAGAAAAAATCCAATACAACACCAGAGACTTCACCGAAGCCTAAAAAAGAAAAAAAGGATAAGCCTTTTTATGTTAGTCCTAAAGAGTTTGAAGAGGAGATTACTGTTTACTATAAGACAGGTAATATGTCTCAAAAACTTGGTGAATCAATTACAAAGATTGCAAATGGCTTAAGTTATGCACCTAATTTTATAAACTATACATATAAGGATGATATGGTAGGTGATGCTATTGTAAAAATGTTTTCTGCTCTTAAGAATCAAAAATTTAAGCTCAACAGCGGGTTCAGTCCATTCTCTTATTTTACTACTATTGCGTTTCATGCCTTTATTAATAGAATTAAAAAAGAAAAGAAGCATCACGCGGCAATCAATGATTACAAAGAGAAAGTCTATACTGATTTATTACACTCTTATCCAGATGGCGCAAGAATTTACATTAAACCTACTGATGAGGGCGATAGCGGTTACGACGATATGCACACAAACCTGAATGGTTAAAATTAATAAAAAGAGAGTATGCTGCTTTTCTGATGTACATATTGGCGTACATCAAAATAATGTTTTTTGGTATAATGTAGCACAAAAGTTTTTTGATTGGATAAGTGTAGAATTAAAAAAACAGCAAATTGAAGATATTATAATATGCGGCGACTTGTTTCATTATAGAGATGAAATTTCTGTAAATACAATCCATCTTGCATCACAGCTTTTAGAAAAATTAAAAGACTTTAACATTATAATGCTAGTCGGCAATCATGATGCCTACTATAAAGATCGGTCAGATATCAACTCCCTTACACCATTTAACGGCTGGCCTAATATCAAGGTTATCTCACAAGTTACTGCATCATCCAATTTTAATAAAAACTTAATCTTTGTACCGTGGGGCACTGAGCTGAAGCATATACCTGAAAGTGATGTTATGTTTGGTCACTTTGAGATTGAATCCTTCAAAATGAACAGTCACAAAATTTGTGACCATGGTATCAAGGCTTCACAATTACTGGATAAAGCTAAGTTAGTTATATCTGGACACTTTCATCTTAAAGACGAGAGAAAATATTCTAGCGGGACTATTCTCTACCTAGGTAGCCCTTACCAGATGGATTTTGGTGATGTTGAAAGCACCAAAGGTATACATATCTTAAATCTGGAAAACTTAAAGTATGAATTCATTGAAAACGCTGACTACCCAAAACATAAAAAAATATATTTGTCTGAGCTTGTAAAAGAAAATGGCATAACAGACGAGGTTAAGAGCAATTTTCAAAATAACATCGTCAAGTTCATTGTGGATAAGAATATAACTGCAGATGAAATTGATTATTTACTCAAAAAATTATCTTCACTCAAACCCACATCCATTAATGTTGATTATGCTGCAAATTTTAACAAGTTTAGTGTACTTAATGAAAACAATCAAGATCTTTCTGGCGTTGATATACCCAAAGCAATTGAAGAATTTGTTAATATGCTGGAACTTAATAACAAAAAAGAAATAATAGATTTCACGGTAGAGTTATTTAAACGTGTCAAATGAAAAAGATTAATTTTAATAAAATATCCATAAAGAACTTTTTGTCAGTTGGCAAAGAGCCTGTTACAGTAGATTTTAAGACCGGGTTACACATTATTACTGGTCTGAATAAAGATAAAGAAGATAGGCGCAATGGTGTTGGTAAATCAACAATTGCTGACGCTATATATTTTGCTATTTTTGGTTCAACCTTGAGAGAGTTAAAGAAAGAGCACATCGTTAACAATACAATAAGGGAAAATTGTGAAGTAATTTTAGATTTTGAGATTGTTGATTACAACTCCAAAGATGAATATCAGATCATTAGAACACTTGAGCCTTCGAGGTGTTACATATATAAAAACGGTGAAGATAAAACACGCGACAGCATTATCAATACAAATGAATACATTAATGAAAAGATAAATTGTTCACCAGATATATTTCAAAATTGTGTTATCATGACTGTTAATAACACTACACCGTTCATGGCTAAAAAGAAGATAGAAAAAAGAAAATTTATTGAAGGTATCTTTAATTTGGAAATATTTAGTAATATGTTACAAACACTTCGCGATGAATATAATGACATAAACAAAAATTTTGATATTGAATCAAATACACATACAGAAGTAGATAAAAGCCTCACATTACAAATATCTGCAAAAGAATCGTATAATGTAGAGCGGGAAGCGAAAAAAGAAAAATACACAACACGCAAGCAGAATAATAGTAAAGAACTCGAAGTTTTAGATACAAAATTAAAAACATTCAAAAGCATTGATGTTAAGCAAATTGAAGCAGATATTGTAACACTTACGAAAAAAACTGAGAAGACAGATAAAGATATAAAAGCATTGCGTGACAAAACATCTTCATTTCGTACACAAAAAGAAATTAAAGAAAAAGATTATAAGCGTATAGGCACAGATAAAGATGTGTGCCCGGTTTGTTTGCACAAGCTTGAAGATAAAGATAAAAATCACATAAAAGAAGAAAAGCAAAAAATTAAAGATGAAATTGAAGTTTTAACATCCAATGTTAAGAGCAATCTTTCTGAAGAAGAGAAACTATCTGAACATGAGCTTAAGCTTTACAAAGCAATTGAGCTTCTCAAAGGTAAGATCAATGCATATAAAGTAGAAGAAAGAGAGATGGAGAATGTCAAGAGTAGGGTCAGTCAGTTAAATGTATGGCAAAAAGAGCTTGATATTGATCTTGCTGAGCTGAGTAAAGCCAACACACAACACGACAAAGTTATTACTGAGATTACCAAAAGATTGGAAGAGATAAAAGTCTCTCTAGAGAAGACAAAAAATCATCTCAACATGCTTGACGCTGTGAAGTTTGTACTATCTGAAGAAGGTGTAAAATCATATATTGTAAAAAAGATACTGCAGCTTTTCAATAGTAAGCTGGCCTACTATCTCAAGAAAATGGACTCAAATTGTATTTGTATTTTTAATGAATATTTTGAAGAAGAGATTATTGATGAAAAGGGCAAGCCATGTTCTTATTTTAATTTTAGTGGTGCAGAGCGTAAGAATATAGACCTTGCATGTTTATTTGCGTTCATGGACATTCGCAGACTACAAGGTAACATAGCATTCAACTTTAGTATATATGATGAGCTGTTTGATTCATCTCTTGACGAAAAAGGTGTTGAGCTTGTACTTGGTATTTTAAGAGAAAGAATTGAAAAGTATAATGAGTGTATTATGGTAATAAGTCACCGCAAAGAAAGTGTCAAATTTGCATCTGGAGATATTATTTTTCTTGAGAAAAGAAACGGTATTACCAAGCGTATTGAATTTAGCGAATATTAATCGTAGGATGTATAATTGCGATCACCTACCTGTTGTGGCACAATTCTTTTACCAAACTCTCTTCTTGCAATATCCTCAATATCTGGCTCAAGACCTGGCTCGAGAGCTTCAGGTTCTTTTGAGATGTCTTCTGGACTTTTTTGCTTGTAATAATCTGCAGCAATGTCAACAAAATTTGCAAAACTATCAAATTGATCACGTGGATCTACATTAAAAAATTCATCCTTCTCTTTCTTATCTAAAATGTCACCTGCAATTCTACGCGCATCACTTTCAATAGATTTTTTTAATTCTTCTGGCGTCTTTACGTCAAAAGTTTCTGGCAGTTCATCAAATACACGCGGGCCAACTTTATCATATTTACCAAAATTAGGTGTACCTGTTCTCACGTAAATTTTTTCTTCAGAACCAATAGCAGTAGCTTCTGCATCACTCTTGACAACTTTACCTTTTGCTCCATCCACCACTGCTTTCTGTATTGCTACAGGATTTGCTGCGGAATTACCTTCTGTATCTGTCTTTATAACGTTTAAGAGGTTATCTGCTATTCTCGCTGTGTAACCAGCTTGAGTCTTGCCAAGCTTCAATTCAGTTTGAATTAAATTTACTAATTCTGATCTAAACTTGTCTTTGCTGCCTGGGTAGTAAAGTTGATATTCTTTACCATCCACTGCATGGATAGAGGGCTTGAAGATCTTTGTCTTGATTGTATTGATTAGAGATTTGACTTGTTCATCAGAAAGACCTTTGAAACCATAACCACCACCTGCACTTGTACGCGGATCTGTTGTAAAACCAAGGTCTTCCGGACCTGATACAGGGATTTCACTGATTAAATTGAACTTTTTCGAATAAGCTTCAAAAATAAGCTTATTATCATTATCTTTCATGTTGAATTATTTATGGTTTGTATTAACATATTTTAAATGTTTTCCCCTCATTCTTCACCGTTTGTATCGCCTTTTGCATCTTCACCTTTTCCAAATGCTCCCATGATGCCGGCACAACCTGAGCAACCGCCTGTACCACCTGAAGCAAATCTACCAAGAGCTATTAACTATTTGGCGGACTATAGTGGTTGTGGATTCTGGCGCCTAATCTGGCCTGGACATTTACTTTGCGCACATCAAAAAGCCATTGTACATGCTTCAACAGTAATGTGTTTTGATCCTCGTTGGTATGGCAATACAAGAGCAATTCGAATTCAACGCCAAGCAACTTCACATCAGAGGCAATTTTTTGAATTCTTAAAAGACTTGAGCGGCAAAATGGGCTTCAGATTAATTTATGAAATAGATGATATCATGTTTCATGAAGATATTCCGGAATACAACAAATTTAAGCCTGCATTTAAGAATGACGAAATTAGAGGTAATGCTGTTGCAATGATGCAGATGGCAGATGAAATCACCGTGACATGTGACTTCATGAAAGAGTATTATGCAAATAAGACAGGCAATAAAAATGTTACAGTAATACCCAACTTCCCACCAAAATGGTGGATTGGTAATTATTTTAATGAAAAGAAGATAAGTCGCGATTATGATAGTAATCGCAAAAAACCTCGCATACTGTATGCGGGCTCCGGTGCACACTTTGATGTTGAGAATAGAGTCAATCAGGATGATGATTTTAGACATGTATTGCAAGCCATTGTTGACACCCGCCACAAATACCAATGGGTATTCTTGGGAGCATTTCCACTTGCACTCAAACAATTTGTAATGGATGGAACCTTTGAATACCATCCATGGGAATTACTTTACAAATACCCAGAAAAAATTTACAATTTGAATATTAATATGATGGTAGCACCACTACAGGATAATAATTTCAATAAGGCAAAAAGTGACTTGAAGTATGTTGAAGCCTGTAGCTTTGGTCTGCCTATTGCTTGCCAAGATTTATGTACTTATGATCAAGCACCATATAAATTTAAGACAGGCTCTGAGATGATACAAAGAATTGATGAGGTTCTTGAAAAGAAGTCAAGGTACATGACGGCATGTCAACATGCTCGGGCTTACGCAGAAACTAGATGGCTTGAGAATGATGATAATATCAACATGTATAGTGAGCTTTACACACTGCCATATGGTCATAAGGATAGAGTGTTGCTGAATAAAATAAATGGCTTGTAATATTTTGTATTGCTTGTATTATTAATCTGTGTACCGCAACGCTGTTTATTTGCCAAAGAACGAATGTGTCCGTGTTTATACCTGGGATGACAACGGCAATCGCATCTTTTATGATGCTACATATAATCCCTATCTGTATATAGAGAGTAATAATAATTCCGATCTCAAATCAATCTTCAATACAAATCTTAGAAAGATTAATTTCAAGACGCAATATGATAGAAACGAGTATATTAAGCGTGGTGCCACAAGAATTTTTGAAAATACACCGCCTGTACAGCAACACTTGATTGACTCGTATTGGGATAAAAACGAAGACAAATTGTTTTCAAAACATCCTCTCAAGTTATATCTTTTGGATATTGAAACCTACAGTCCGGACGAGTTTCCTGTACCTGATAAAGCTAATCACGTAATCAACATTATCACGGTCTATGATTCAATACAAAACCATTATTATACGTGGGGACTAAAATCATATAGTAAAAAAGATGCACACACAACATACACAAAATGTGCTGGTGAGGAAGAGCTACTCCGTAAGTTTATAAAATTTATAGAAATGGATCATCCAGATATTCTTTCAGGTTGGAATTGTGAATTTTTTGATATTCCCTATATTATCAATAGAATTAAAAAAATTTTAGGTGATGAAGAAGTTTTAAAGCTATCCCCTGTTCTTAAGCTTTACCCGAGATCTATTCGCGGTAAGTATGGTCAAGAGCAAGTCAGGTGGCATATTGAAGGAATTTCTGTTATTGACTATCTTGACATTTACAAGCGATTTTGCATGGTTCAACGAGAAAGCTACAAATTGGATAATATTGCACAGTTAGAGCTAGGTGAATCTAAAGTTGATTATGGTGATACGAATCTTTCTTCACTTGCTGATGAAAATTGGGATTTGTTTGTTGATTATAATATTCAAGACGTAAAGATTTTGGTTAAGCTAGAGGACAAGCTTCGATATCTTGAGTTACTAAGAATGCTAGCATATACAGGCTTGACAACGTTTGAAGCTGCCATGGGGTCGCTATCTGTAATTACAGGCGCTACAGCTATTCGTGCTCGCTACCGTCAGCAACGAATACCAACGTTCATTCGGAACGAAGATAAAACTCAAAAAAATCCTGGTGCGTATGTAAGCGAACCACAGCAAGGCTTTCAAGAGCATATTGTTTCGTTTGACGCAAACAGTCTATACCCCAATACAATGATATCGCTCAATTTATCACCCGAGACAAAGATGGGTAAGATTGAGAATATTGACAAGGAAACAGGCAATGTTTTGTTTAGAGATGCAAATGGAACGTCATATACTCTCTCAAAAGAAAAGTTTGCACAACTAGTAAAAAAGGAGCAGTTAGCAATTTCGCGTTCACGTGTATTATTCTCTCAAAAAAAGAAAGGCATTATACCCGAAATTGTTGATAGTTATTATTCACAGCGCGTTGCAATTAAGCAAGAACTCAAAAAATTAAAAAAGACTCAAACATCTCTTAAGAAAGGCACACCCGAGTATAATGATTGTGCTGCAGAAATTAATCGTTTAAATATTAAACAACATACAATTAAAATCTTTATTAATACTATTTATGGGTATTTTGGTAACAAGCATGCGCCCATAGGCGACGATGATTTGGCTTCTTCAATTACTCTTACCGGTCAATCTGTTATTAAGCAGTGTAACGAACTGGTACGAAAATTTGTATGCGAAAAGCTTAATATTCCTAAAATTGATACCGAGCCAGTAATTTATAATGATACGGATAGCGTTTATGTTACTCTTAAAGATATTGTCAACAGATGCAATTTAAAAGTTCTAGACAAAAACAATCATATTACAAAAGAATATCACGATCTTGTAGATAGTTTAGAAACATACTTAAACGACCATATCAAAGTATGGGGCACGGAGACACTCAATTCAACTGATTGCAGATTTGTTTTCAAGAGAGAAGCTATTGCTGATGTTGGGCTTTTCTTACAGAAAAAGAGATACATTTTGCATCTACTTGATGAAGAGGGCATTGCTTGTAGTAAGTTTAAATACACAGGAGTTGAAGTAGTACGCACAACAATGCCTCGCCCTATCAAGCCCCACGTTAAAAAAATTATTGAAACAATGCTTTTGACTAAAAGTCAGGCAGAAACTAATAAAATTTTAAATGAAGTGTATGAAATTTTCAAAGAATTGCCTCTGGAAGACATTTCTTTTGTATCTGGCATCAAGAATTATGAAAAATATGCTGCACAATGTGACAGCTTCAAGGTGGTTAAAGGAATGCCCAATCACGTGAAGGCGGCATATTATTATAACTTTCTTCTCAAGAAACTTAATATTGATAAGAAATATGAAAGCATCAATTCTGGTGATAAGATTAGATTCTTTTATATTAAGAAACCTAACCCCTACGGTCTTAACTCTATTGCTTTCAAATATTACTACCCCAAGGAATATGCTGCATTATTTGAGCCAGATTATGAATTAATGTTTAATAAGATTGTCTTTAGTGCTATTGAAAGATTGTATGACGCTGTACAGTGGAAAGCAATTGAGCCTGGAAAACAAGTGCAGTGCGATTTATTTGAACTTTTAGCTTGATTTACGTTTCATATATAATAAAATTTAAATATGAGCAAAAACATTACAACCTTCGTAGATCAAATTGGCCGTGTTATTATCGGCGAAACAGTAGAAGACACAAAAGATAAGCTTAAGGTCAAGAACCCAGCCATTATCCATATTGGTCAAAACCCACAGACAGGGCAATTGCAAGTTCAGACAATCCCCTACTTCTTTAGAGAGTTCATTGCCCAGAGCCAGCAGAAAGAAGGATCCACATGGACATTCCTTAAGAACAATATTGTTGTGGGTGAAACTGAGATTGATGAAAGACTCATTGAGCAATATGATCGTCTTAGCAGCGCCACAGTAACATCCGCTCCAGTGCCCGCTACTGCAACTGGTACACAGAAGCCTAACAAGGCCGAAGTTATCAAGCTGTTCGACGACGAAAAATAAAAAATGTCTTTAACGAAAGATATCCGTAACGTACTCGATACGATCGACAGCATCAACCCACACGCAACCTACCTTTCGGAAGGTACTCTTTCGAAAGTAGACGGGTGGATTAATACTGGTTCATACGTTTTAAACGCTATTATCTCAGGTAGCATCAATAAAGGTGTGCCTAGAAATAGAGTAACTTTATTTGCAGGTGAGAGCATGACAGGTAAAACTTATGTTATTACTAAAATTCTCGCTAATGCTCAAAAAGAAGGTTTAATTCCGGTTATCTTTGACACTGAAGGTGCAATTGATTCAGAATCTGCAGCTAAGCTTGGTCTGGAC
>Ga0187843_10000499_pt1 | contig 28115 bp, 19 predicted proteins | sample SpaLakP09_SKY_43_FD_134516 | JGI IMG/M metagenome (GOLD analysis project Ga0187843, IMG submission 134516) | Oligotrophic lake water microbial communities from Sparkling Lake, Wisconsin, USA - SP09_SKY_43 | ecosystem: Environmental > Aquatic > Freshwater > Lake | place: USA: Sparkling Lake... | reverse complement strand
GGTCGGCGATCTGCCGCGCACGCTGGCGCGCACCGACCACGTCGATCTCGCTGCTGATGGAAACGGTGAGCAGACGCTGCGTCATGGGATCGCTCCCTGGCGAATGACCATGACGCTGACGTCGTCACGGCCACGATAACAATCACGATAGAGTACGGCTGCAATCAAAGCCGGATGGGCTTGCTCCAACCCCGGATACGGGTCCAGCGACCAGCGGCTGGTCAGTCCGTCCGAATGGAGGATGAGTACCATCTCATCCTGCCAAGGGGTATCGAAGGCCTGCACCTTGCGCAGGTTGTGGCCGACGATGCCGTTGATGGACACCAGATGCCGCCGCTGTCCGTCCAGGCTTGTACAGCAGGCGATGTTGCCGACCCCGGCAAACTGCACCTGCCCGGCATGGGCATCGATGCGGGCAATCGCCACGGCCGCCCCGCGCGTCCTTTGCAAGGCCGCGTGCAGGTGCATGGCCAGCACCGGCGGCGGCATGCCGGGACTGCTGGCAGCCAGCGCGGCCAGGGTGTTGACGGCGGTGTCGGCCGCGTCGGCGGCGGCCTCGCCATGGCCCAGTCCATCGACCAGCATCAGCAGCACGCCATCATCGATAGCGGCCGCCCAGCCGGCATCGCCGCACTCCTGCTCGCCAGCCAGCGGCAGGCAGACCAGGCCGCACTGCCATGGCTCATGCACGCCTGTGCTTGCCCACACTACCGCACGCAAGACGGTGCCACGCTCGGGCCAGGTATAGAGATCGAAGCGGTCAGACTGGCGGCGGATCGCCCCCAGCCCAACCCCATACGTGCCCGCCGTGGAGTTGCCGTCGGCCATGGCGGTGGCGGTATCGTGCATGCCGGCCCCGCCGTCGATGGCCAGCATCTCGATGCCGTGCACGGCGACCCGGCCGGCATCGCGGCCGGTGAGGGAGCGCAGCAGGATTTCGCCGTGCCCGGCGTGCTTGAGGATGTTGGTGGCCGCTTCGGTCACCACCAGCGCCAGGCGCGCTGCCGGGTCCTGGCCGAAGTCCAGGCGCCGTGCCAGGTCTGCGGCTGCACGGCGGGCCGCAGCGACATCGACGGTTTCACTGACGGCCACGCATTGTTCGGTCCGCGAGGCGGTCAGAAGAGTTTCCATTTGATGATGCTGACGCGGGTTCCCGCGCCCGGCGCGGTATCGATATCGAATTCGTCGGCCAGCCGCTTGGCGCCGGACAAGCCCAGCCCCAAGCCGCCGCCGGTGGTATAGCCATCGGTGAGCGCCAGGTTGAGGTCGGCAATGCCCGGTCCCTGGTCGGCAAAGACCATCCGCAGGCCGCGTTTGCTGCCGGTGTGAAGTTCATCCACGCGGGCTTCGCCGCCACCGCCATAGCGCAGGGTATTGCGCGCCAGCTCGCTGGCGGCCGTCACCATCTTGGTCTGTTCGACCAGGGAAAATCCCAGCCGTACCAGGTGGTCGCGCACCAGCTTGCGCAGGCGCACTACGTCTTCATCGGTCTGCAGCGGCTGGGTCAGGAGGGGTTGTTCATCCACCATGTACCTCGCACGGCATCGCAAGCGCAGCCATCACTCGATCTCCGACTCGAGCAGCTTCACGCCGCGCTCCACGTTGAGCGCGGTGCGCACCCCGTCCAGGGTCAGGCCGAGTTCGACCAGGGTGATGGCCACGGCCGGCTGCATGCCCACCACCACCGTGCGGGCATCGAGCACGCGCGCCATGGAGGCAGTGTTGCTGATCATGCGGCCGATGAAGGAATCCACCACGTCCAGCGCGGAGATGTCGATGAGCACGCCGCGCGCACGGTCGCGCACGATGCGTTCGGTCAGGTCATCCTGCAGGGTCATGGCCAGGCGGTCGTGCATGTCGACCTGGATGGTCACCAGCAAAAGCCGGCCCATGCGCAGGATAGGGATGCGTTCCATGTCTTACTCCGCGTGCTGCACGGTCACGCGCGAGCCGGTCTTCTTGAGGGCCACCATGAAGGCATCGGCCAGGGTGGCCTTGGTGGTCACGTCTTCCAGGTTCACGCCCAGGTGCACGATGGTCTGGGCAATCTGCGGGCGGATGCCGCTGATGATGCAGTCCGCGCCCATGAGGCGTGCGGCGGCGATGGTCTTGAGCAGATGCTGGGCCACCAGGGTGTCCACGGTGGGCACGCCGGTGATATCGATGATGGCGATCATGGCGCCGGTCTCGACGATCTTCTGCAGCAGGCTTTCCATCACCACCTGGGTGCGGGCGCTGTCGAGCGTACCGATCAGCGGCAGTGCCAGTACGTTCTGCCACAACTGCACCACCGGCGTGGACAACTCCAGCAGCTCCTGCTGCTGGCGCAGGATGACCTGCTCACGCGCCTTCTGGTGCACTTCGATGGTGTAGAGGCCCAGCTTGTCGAAGAGCGTACTGGTGGCGGCGATCTCCTGGGCCAGCAGCTGGGGTTGTTCAGCGAGGCCGCTGCGCAGGTGCTCGAACAGGGGTTCCTTCAGGGCAAACACGAAGCTGGCCGTATCGATCGAAGAGAAACCCTGCAAGGCACGCGAGCGCGAGACCTCGCCCAGCAGGTGGCGCACATCGGCCCAGTCGGTGCCGTCGGTGTCGGCACTGGCGCCGCTTTCCACGGTGCGCGCCACGAGGCCCAGGAATTGTTCGGCCTGGCGGCGGATTTCGAATTCGCCGCTCTTTTCCTTGCGGCCCAGCTTGGAAGTGAGCGTGCGCAGCCAGTCGTCGAGCAGGCTCTGGTGATGCTGGTTGAGGATGAGGGCGAGGTGTTCGGTGCGGGCGGAAGTCATGTTCTTGTTCTGTCCTTGATGAGCCTGGCATGGCTGCCTGTCATCGTGACGTGGCGGGCAGCATGGGGCGGCAATGGCGGTAGGGAAAGCTGCCCGGCGTCACGGTCCCCCTGGACGCGCGGTTGCCGACCATTTTAGGTGACTCGGCTTTGAAGCCATGCAGGACAACGACTACAAGCCTTGTAGGAATCCATTACCTCGGCGCGCGCCATGATGATTTTTCCCGTTTGCTGGAAAACGTCGCCATCTGGTGTTGGCAACGCAGGCTTTGGCAAGCTTGCACGACGATGTTTATAATGCGGCCGACATCACAGGAGGAAAGCTTTGGGTCAGCGTGCAGCGATGATGACTTGTTACGAAATCACGGGACATGCTTCACCGTTCCAGTTCCGGGTATGGTGCGCCAACCGCGCCGATACCTGGTACGTCAGCGGCGTGGAAATCCGTCATCAGACCATCGGCCCGCTGTTCCCCAAGCGCTCGCTGCCGGGCCTGTACGATTCCAAACCGCTGGCCCTGGCACGCGGCATCCACTGGTGCGAGTGCGTGGCGCACCAGTTGCTGGAAGCGGAAGTGCCGGATGTGCCGGCAAACCTGCTGCCGCCAGCACCGCGCCTAGTGCGCGAATTGCGCTGAAAAAAAGCCGGCATCGCCGGCTTTTTCCTTTCTCCCTGCAGTTCAACCGCGCTCAGGCATCCAGCCGCAAGCGCCGCTGCAGCACGCCGATGGGCGGCGCCCAACGGGCTTCGCGCGGCTTCTTCGAAGTGACCAGCGTGATATCGGCCGGCTCGAAGACTTCGACGTTGTGCGTGATGGGCGTAGTCAGCACGTATTGCGCGCGGGTCGATTTCAAGAAGTTGCCGACCAGCTGGATGTTGCGCACGTCCAGGTGAGCAAAGGGTTCGTCGATGAAGACGAAACCGCCCGGCATGTCGTCATCCTTCAACAGCCCCACCAGCAGGATCAGCGACTTGATGACCTGCTGGCCACCGGACGCTTCACCGTCGTTGAGGCCGATCTCCCCCTTGCCATCGAAGTTGAAGCTGACCTTCAATTCGGCCTGGCGCAGGATGGTGTCGTCATTGTCCAGGTGCGGCAGGTCGGCGCTGACCACCACACCGGCCAGGGCCCCGAGGTCGACGATGTTCTTGCGATAGCGGCGCACCGTCGCACGCAGCACGTCGATATAGCGTTCACGCGCATTGCCCACCGCTTCCTCGGCCTGGTGATTGCTGATCTTGCGCGAATCCAGTTCGTTGCGCTGGTTGCCCACCGTGCCCTGCATGATGAGGTGCTTGTCTTCGACCGTGCCATCCTTTTCCCACTGGCCGGTTTCCAGTTCGTTTTCGACGGCGGCCATGCGCAGCTCGGCCTGCTTGGCGTTGCTGTATTTCTCGTACAAGGCCTGTACCGCGTCGGCAGCGATCCAGCGCGCCGGGAAGCGTCCCTTCTGCGCGCGTGAGGCCAGGGCGCGGGCACGCTGGTCGTCGTGACGGCTGCGCCACTCGCGCTCCTGCCCGGCAAGATCGCCCTCGCTGTCGCGCAGGCGGCGCTGCAGGGCATCGAGCTTGCCATCGAGGATGGTGCGCTGTTCGATGGCCTCGGCATGCTGGGCATCGAACTGGCTGAACCGTTCACTGGCGGCTGCGCGCGCGGCCTTCAAGGCCGGCAGCTGGCGCCGCGCCTCATCGAACTCTTCACTTCTCCTGGCCAGCGCCTCTGCCGCGAGGTGGCCCTCAGTGGCTTTCTTGGCGGCGTCGAGCTGGCGCTTGACTTCGCTTTGCTTCAAAACGATGTCGGTCAAGTCCGCATCCAGCGAGGCCAGGCGCTTCTGGATGGACGCCTGGCGCGCTGCCATGGCGGCCGCGCCGAACTGGTAATCGCCCGGATCGCGCCACACGCTGCGCCCGCCCCGGCCATCGCGCCAGTAGGCTTGCGGCGTGATCCATTCACCCCCGGTGCGCGCCCCTTCGACGGTATCGGCCACGCGGCGGATCTGCGCCAGTTGACGCAGCAGCCAGGACGGGGCCTTGGCCGAGAAACGCAGCACCGCCAACAGGCTCTCTGCGGGCGGCTGCGACGTCGCCGTGGCGGCATCGGAGACCACGTAATGGCGATAGCGCTCGCGCTCGGCCAGCGCCATGGCGGGGGCTTCATCCTTGGGATCGTCCAGCACCACCACCCAGCACGAGGCGCGCAGAACGCCCTCGGCAGCGGCACGCCACTGGTCGTCGGCAATCTCGATCACGTCGGCCAGCAGGTGATGGGCGATGCCGGCCTGACGCAAGGCCCGCGTGAATTGCTGCACGTCGTTCGGGCGCGGCGCCTGGCGTTGTCCGGTCAGGCGGTCCAAGGCACCGCTGGCGTCCTTGCGCTGCTGCTCCAGGTCGCGCCAGCGATCATGCAGCGTGTTCTTCTGCTGCTCCAGTTCGTCCACGCGGGCCAGCAATTGCGTGGCATCGCCTTCCACGGCGGACAGGGCCAGCAGTTCATCGGCCTGCTTGACCAGTTCTTCCACCGGCTTCTCGGCCTCGCGCGCCTTTTGCTGGGCTTGATAGGCCTCGGCCTTGCCGTGCTCCAGCGTGGTCACTTTCTCGCGCGCGGCCTGTTGCTGCGTCAGCAGGGACGACAGCTGCAAGGTGTCGCTGCTGCGCTGGCGGCGCAGGTGATTGTGATGCAGGCGCTGGCGATGCAGTTCGCGCAGGCGCGTGGCCGTGCCCTGGCGCTCTTCGTGCCAGCGCAAGACCGGAATGACTTCGGTGGCCAGCGTTTCGCGTTCGCGCAGCTTGCCCTGGTACTGGCGATAGAGTGTGACGCGGCTGTCCAGCTGCGCCAGTTGCGCTTCGCTGTAGGCCAGTTCCTGTTCGGCCAGCGTCACCTCGGCGGCCAGGTCGCGCTGATGGCGGCGGGCTTCCTCGTAGCGGTCCAGCACTTCCTGGTCGCCGAAGACTTCGAACACCAGGCGCAGCAATTCCTTGGGCGAGAATTCGCAGAGGCGGTCAGTCTGGCCCTGCTCCAGCGCCAGCACGCGCGCAATCGCACGCGACAGGCCGGCGCCTTCCAGGCGCTTGCGCCAGTGGTCCAGGCCCAGCCAATCCTTCTCGGGCAACTGCGCCAGGGTTTCGATGGCGACATCGCCATCACTCATGCAGTAGCGGCGCTGCCAGTCGCCGCCATTGCGCTCGATGCGGCAGGCCAGCGTGACCTGGTCGGCATAGAGCAGGTTGCGTGCGAACGGACGGGTCGAGGTCTGGCGGCCGTGCGGACGGTTGTCTACCGTGGCGCGCAGCCAGGTGGTGTCGGCATTGGCGTGGCGGGCATAGGTCTTGTAGCTGCGACCGCCCGAGCAATCCAGCCCCAGCAGGGTGCGCATGGCGTCCAGCAGCGTGGTCTTGCCGGAACCGTTGGGGCCGGCGATGGTGATGATGGAACCGTCCAGGGGCAGCGTCAGGCGCTGGCAATAATCCCACTGCAGCAGTTCCAGCGATTGCAGGTGGAACATCAGGCGTCTCTCTCTTCGGATGGTTCATCGGCGGCATCAGCCTCGGCCTGCGCTTCTGGCGCAGTGTCCGCCTCCTCGCGCGGGGTGGCGCGGGCCAGTACATCACCCAGGGCGCCGTCGAGGATGCGCGGGGCCAGGGCATCGTAGTCCAGCAGCAGGTCCAGCAAGGGGCCTTCGGCGATGTCCACGCCACGGCGCACGATGAAGCCGTGGGCTTCGAGGCGGCGCAGGTTGGTGTCCATGCGCGTCTTCTTGCCGAGCTGGTTGCCGAAGTCGGCCAGCAGCGCCGTATAGGACACCACCGGGCTGACCTCGGCTGCCGTCGGCATGGGCTTGTCGGTGTGGAACATCTCGTCCTGCTGCTGGGCATCGTCGCCGGCGGAGCGCGCGGACTGGCGCTCGCGCTTGGGCAGCACGATCAGCGCCCACAGCACCACCAGCAGCGAGATGGCATCGCGCGGCAGGTCGAGGTTGTTGTTGGCGTTCATGCCGGCCTCGCCGAAGACGGCCGATTCGGCCGGGCGCACCAGCGCCACGCTGATGTGGTCGGCGTGGATGTTGTCCACCAGGCGCAGGCCGACCTGGGCCAGGCGGTCCTGCAGGGCTTGCCACAGGTCGGCATCGACCAGGGCGCGGCGCACGCGCGGGTGCTTGCGGGGCAGCCAGCGGCGCGCCAGCAGTTCGGCGGCCAACAGGCCGGCCTCGTCTAGGGTCTCACTCATTCGGTCTTTCCCGGGATGGATCTGGATGGACGGCCCCGGCGCTCATGGCAGCGACATCGGGGTCATCGACTTTGTCGACACGCGGCAGGAAGCCGGCTTGCCACGGCAGGCGCGCCAGGTCGCCGGTCTGCCCTTGCAGGGTGCGCGCCTGGGCGTCCCCCAGCAGCGGCAGCAATTGCAGGCGATAGGCGGCCTTGCCGAAGCTGCCGCCCAGCACCACCGAAGTCAGCGGCTGCGGTTGCAGTCCGGTGGCGTCCTCGCCTTGCGGCAAGGCGCCCAGGCGTGTCAGTTGCTCAATCAGTTCGCCCAACTCGACCGGCATGCGCAGCGCTTCGATCCTGCCTTCCACGGCCTGGGCCGGCGGCGGCAAGCCTTGCTGGCGCTGGGTATCGGGACGGTCGCGTTCGAATTCGCCTTCGGCTACGTCCAGCAATTCGTGGCCGCTGACGAAGACGGGCTTCACCCCGATGGAGAGTGCCTCTCCCATCAGGGATGACAAGTCCGGATGCGATTGCAGCCAGCGCCGCACGTCCGAGCTGGTCACGCCGGTGCTGCCGAGGGTGACGCGCTGGCGGTCGGCCTGCTGCAGGGCGCGGGTGAACTGGCTGGCCATGGTCAGCAGGCGCGCCTGGCCATTGCCGAGCGCACGCGCTTCGCGTTCCAGGCGGGCGTCGGCGTGTTCGCTGCGGATGAGCGCAGTCAGCGCTTCACCGGCACGGTTGACCAGCTTCAGGGCCCGTTCGAAACGCGGCTGGGCCTGGCGCAGCAGGGCTTCCGAACCGCTGGCGATGGCATCGGCGAACTGGTCGTGCAGGCGCGCCAACTGCGCATGCAGGTGGCGGATCTGGCTGGCGTCCGACAGGCCCAGCGCCTGGGCCCCGGCCACTTGCGCCAGCAGGGCGGCCATTTCGTCATCCTCGCCGACGGCGCGGGTGAGCGGGGCCAGCAGGGCTTGCACCTGCTGGGCGATGGGCGAGAGCTGGTAATCCTGGCCGGTGGCGTCCCAGACCAGCAGGCCCAGGTCGCGCAGGCGCTTCAGGGCCGCTTCCATGGCCTCGGGCTTCAAGGCGTAAAAGAGCTGGTTCAGGTCTTCGCGCTGCAGGCGGCCGTGCGGCTGGGCCGCCAGTTCGAGAAACATCCAGATGCGCAGGCGCGCGGCCGCCTGGCCACCGGAGACCAGGCCGCGCAGCGCGTCCAGCACGTCCAGGCGCTGGCCCAGGCCCCAGGCCAGGGGCGCTTCGGCGGCTTGCGAAGGATCGCGGAAATAGCTCTCGAAGGAGCCGGAGTCATGCTCGTCCGCAAGGGGAGCGGGGTCGAATTCTTCTGTCAATTTGTCGTGGAGGTTGACCAGGCACATGCCCGGGTCCTGCCCCGGTCGGTGGGCGGACCGGCAAGTTTAGCAGGCCCGGGGGGCGGCCTCCAGCAAAGCGGACGGCGGCGCAGCGGAAATGCGCCGGAAAGGAAATGATTTATTGCATTAATGCAACGTTAATGCTGATTCAGGCAGCATTAACGCCAGCTTAATGATGGATTACCGGGCCAGTGGGATCGCTTCGTAGGGTGTCTGCAGGTCACGCTCGGGGATTTCCCAGACCACCAGCTTGGGCGGCGTCTGCGTGAAGGCGGGATTGGCGAAGTAATCGCGGGCGCTGCCGGAGAACTTGCCGCCATCCTTGGCGAAGCTGCCGATCTTTGCACCCAGCGCCTTCTGCAGGAAGCCGACGAAGTTGGAATTGCGCGAGAACGAGGTTCCGATCAGGGCCACGTTGGGCAACTGGCTGTCGCCCAGCAGGTCATCGAGATCATCGCCCTCCTTGGCGGCGGTGCCCTGCCCTGCTGCAGCCGCTTCGGTAAAGACGGTGGCGGCTACGCTCTCCGGCGTGGGTTGCCAGCGCAGCGGCAGCCAGTCCAGCCCGGCCAGGTGCACCAGGTCACCGGGACGCTGCGCCAGCTTGCCCGGCTGGGCGGTAAAGGCCTGCTGCGGCGTGGCCTGCACGCCGGTGGCCGTGATGCGTGCGGCAATGGCCTGGGCGGCGGCGTTCGCGCCGGTCTCGTTCCAGTGGGTATCGGTGTGCAGGTAGGCTGAAGCGCCGAGTGGCGCCAGCGTGGGGGCGAGGTCGATGGCGGCCACGCCGTCCTGGTTCAGTTGGCTCACCCATTGCGCTGCGCGCGCATTCAATTCGGCCGGACGCGTGAGACCACACAAGGCGCTGGCCGCGATGCGGCTCTTGTCCGGCACCACCGCCACCAGCAGCCCGATGCCACGTTGGGCCAGCGCCTGCCGGATGGCCAGCACTGCGGCGCGCTTGGCCTGCGCGTTGGCTTGGGCGTGGCGATTGACCTGCAATTCTTCGGCCAGGAACAGCCAGCCGGGGCAGCCGGTGCGCACGCGCGGGCCGCTATCGCCCAGCAGCAGCCAGCTGCCGGCGCGTTCCAGTTTGGCGGCCTGGTCCGGCAGCCAGGCGCTGGACAACTGCTTGGCCAGCTGATGCGTCAGTTCGCCATGCAGGGCGTCATCATGCGTCCAGCTGGCGGGCAGCCAGTCGATCTTGCCTGCGTACACCAGCCAGCCGCAGGAGATCAAACCAGCACACAGTACAGCGGCCAGCGCGCTACCTGCCCAACGGCTGGCGCGGCGCGCCATGGCGCTGGGCTCAGGGGGAGTATGTGCAGCGAGAACGGGAGGCGTGCTCATCGTCGGCTCAGAACTGGAAGTAAAGGAAGGGCACGGTCTCGCGGCTGGCGATCAGTGCAAAGGAAAGCAGGAAGGCGGCAATCGGCCAGGCGCGCACGAACCAGAGATAGGCCGTGCGTTGGCCGCAGCGCGCCTCCAGCGCCGCCTGCCACAGCGGCGCGACGATCCAGAACAGGCCCAGCAGGACCGCCAGTGCCTGCACCGGCCGCAGCATCACGGCCAGCGCATCGCTCAGACCCGTGCCATGCAAGCCGAACTGCCCCGCATACATCGTGGCAGCGGTGGCGAAATCGGGCGCGCGGAACAGGGTCCAGGCCAGGCAGACGAACAGCAGCGTCAGACCATGCGCCAGCCACGACGGAATGGACGGCAGCGATGAGCGCGACCATGCGCGATCGATGCACAGCGCCACGCCATGCGCCGAACCCCACAGCAAATAATTCCAGCTGTCGCCGCCATGCCAGAGACCGGCGATGGCCATGGTCAGGAACAGGTTGCGATAAGTCTTCCAGACCCCGTGACGATTGCCGCCCAGGCCGATCTAGAGATAATCGCGCAGCCAGCTGGAGAGCGAGATGTGCCAGCGCCGCCAGAAATCCTGGATGCTGCCGGCCAGATAGGGATGGTTGAAGTTCTCGGGGAAGTGGAAACCCAGCATCAAACCCAGGCCGATGGCCATGGCGCTGTAGCCGGAGAAATCGAAGAAGAGCTGCATCGAATACGCCAGGCATCCGATCCAGGCATCGACCAGGGTCGGATGCTCCAGGTGGAAGGCTGCATCCACCAAGGGAGACAGCGTATCGGCCACCAGCACCTTCATGGCCATGCCGACCATGAAGCGGCGTGCGCCCAGCGAGAAATTTTCCCGGTTGAACCAGCGCTCGCGCAACTCGCGCTGCACCCAGTCATAACGGATGATGGGGCCGGCAATCGAGTGGCCGAACATGGAGATGTAGGTGGCGTAATTGATGAAGCTGCGCTCCACCGCCACCGTGCGGCGATGCACGTCCACCAGATAGGAAATGGCCTGCAGCACGATGAAGGACAGGCCCGCCGGCAGCGCCACCTTCTGCCACGCCAGCGGCATGGCGCCATAGTGCTGCATGACTTCGCTCACGGTGGCCGCGACGATGTTGGCGTACTTGTACCAGACCAGCACCGCCGTGTTGAACACCACCAGCGCGATCAGCAGCACGGGACGGCGCAGGCTGCCCTGCCCTTCTTCACGCGCACGGGCGCGATCCACCAGCAGGCCGCCGACCCAGGCCACGATGGTCAGCACCACATGCAGCGAGAGGAACAGGGGACTCAGCCACCCATAGAACAGCCAGCTGCCCGCCAGCAGCACGCCATTGCGTGCGCGCTGCGGCGCCAGGGCATAGACCAGCAGGAACAGCGGCAGGAACAGCGTCAGGAATTCAAGCGAGGCAAAAACCATGGCGTGGTGCAGTCGGCGTCAGTCAGCGTAAGTCAGCGTGAATCGATCAGTTGGCCAGCTTGTCGGTCGCCGCCAGCAAGCGCGGACCGTTGGCCGAGGGCAGCAGCAGGACGCTGTAGCGCTCGCCCGCCTTCAGTTCGCCCAGGTCCAGCACCGGGCCGGTATTGGCGCCGCCGCAGACCAGCTGCACCGACAGCTTGACCGGATTGATGGACCGGCGCTGCAGGCTGCCTTGTGCCACGCCCTTGAACAGGTCGGCATTGCGGCCGGCCGGACGCAGGGCGGCGGCGGCACAGGAGGCATCCAGATTGAAGAAGGCCAGCGAGGCCTTCAGGCCATTGAAGTCATCCGGATTGTCCTGCACCGTGACCTGGCGGATGCCCTTGGGGTCCGGCAACACCACCACCGTGGCGAACTCGCCCGGCTTGGCCTGCACGCCCAGTTCCAGGCTCTTGCCGGCCACCGTCAGGGTGCCCTTGATGGTGGACTTGGCCTGCACGGGGAAGAAGGACGAGACCGGCTTGGCCGCCTCCAGCTTCAGCGGCGGCTGGCCCTTCTGGGCCACCACTTGCAGCGCGTCCGGCGTGGCGTTGATGAAGCGGATGAAGGCGGCATCCTCGGCCGGGCCGGTCGGATACAGCGGGATGTCAGCGGCCATCGCCCCCGCGCAGCCCAGCAGGGCCACGCTTGCGGTCAGTGCGCGCAGCACGCTCATTTCTTGCCTCCCTTGGCGCTCACGGCATCAGCCGGCAGCTTGCCCAGCGCATCGCCGATGGCCGAGCCCCAGGACTTGTAGCCGGCCACCGTGAAGTGCTGGCCATCGGTGGTGACCCACTGGCCCGGCTTGGACATGGCCAGCGAATCGATGTAGGTGCAGGGCGCCACGTTGGCAGCCAGGAACTGCGACATCAGCTGGGTGCGCGCATCGTTCTTCTGGTACATGCCGCCGGCCTTGCCCCAGGCCGGACCGACCCAGGCGCACTTGGCGCCGGTGGCGGCAATGGCCTTGGTCAGGCTGGTCACGCTTTGCCAGGCCCAGGCCTTGGGGAAGGCCGGCTTGTCGTAAGAAGCCATGGTGTCACCGATGACCAGCACCACCAGATCCGGCTTGTCCTTGGCGATCAGTTCGGCGATGGGCGTGGTGCTGGCATCGCGGCCCTTGATCTGGATCTTGCCGTTGTCGATCTGCTCGGCGCCGCAATCGACCTTCTTGGTGGTCAGCCAGTCGCCGGCGCTGGCGCCGCAAGCGCCGATGGAGTGGACCTTGGCGCCCATCTGGACCAGCTTGGCGTTCAGGGGTTCGGTGAGGTGGTCGGCCAGGCTCATGTGGCTTTCGCCCAGGACCAGGATACTCAGACCAGCGAGAATGGATGCAGCTGCCATGGCAATCTCTCTATCAAAAAATGTTCAATCAAGTCAGTTGGAGTACGGCGAACGATACGGGCTGACCGGCAAGGTCAGGAAACTGCCCTGCATGTTCTCCAGGGTGTAACGCAAGTACATGGCGACGTTGAGTTCGCGGAAGTCGCTCGAATTGTTCAGGCGCAGCGTGCCGCCCACGAACAGGCGCGGCGCAAAGCGGTATTCGCCGCTGCCTTCCAGGCTGTAGCCGATGCCGGTCTTGGTCTGCTGTGCGTAGGTCTTGCCGCTGGCCGCTTGCAGGGCGGCGTCGGTGGGGAAGTAATCGGCCCCGTCCTGGCGGAAATACTGCATGCCCACCGAACCCTTGAGCTGGAAGCTGAAGCGGTCGGTGCGCTTGGCCCAGGTCACCGGCACGCCCAGTCCCAGGTAGGCCTGCGGGCTGAAGTAGCCGCCGTGGCCATAGGTGTAGAAGTTCTGGTTGTTGGCGTAGCTGATGACCGTGGCGGAGACCCCGGCCGTCATCTTCTCGTCATTGCCGTTGGCCAGGTACTGGTAGGCACCGCCGCCCAGTTCCACCCGGGTGTTGGATTCGACGTTTCGGCCCTGCAGGCTGTGCAGGGCGCCATAGGCGTAGACCCCGGTCTGGGCATCATCCGAACTCATCTCGGCGCGGCCGCCGTTGGCGGTCACGCCGCCCCAGGAGCGGCCGATGCGCGGATCGGTGCTGCCGGCAAAGGAGGTGATGCTGTCGTTGACAGCACGGCGCGACAGGTTCACGCCGAAGCGATTGGTGCTGCTGCCGCCCAGGGGCTGCTCCACGCTCACGCCGCCGACCACGTTGGAATACTTGAAGCCGCTGGGCGTGGTGCCGATGTCGGCCTTGATGCCATCTTCCGGGCGCTCATAGGCCACGGCCACACCGACCCCGCTGACGCTCTGCTTGCCAATGCCGGTGGCACTGGCACCGCCGCCGCCGAAGCGGCTGGCGGCCTCGTCGGTGAGGGTGCCGCCATCGAGCGACACCGGCGTCACGCGCACGGCCACGCGGTCGTTGCCCACGGGCATGTTCACTTCCAGCGGGGCTTCGATGTCGTTGATGCGGCTCAGGCCCGATTCGCTGGCGTTACCGCGCACCACCACGCCTTGCGTGACGTAGGGGCTGCGGGATTGCAGGATGTCGTTGAGGGCGCGCTGCGCCGGCGAGAGATTGTCGGCCGGCAGGCCACCCTGCCCTTGCAGCGCCAGCAGCGCGCGCTGCGCGGCGGTCGCCGCGCCCGGCAAGGCCGTGGTCGCGGCCGCAGGTTGCTGCGCATAGGTGCGGGCCGAGCCTGGCTGGGTGGTCTGCACCATCTGCGCCGGGGCCGGGCTGGCATTGCTGAAGACCGGGCCCAGCGCCTGGCCGTAGGCCACCGCTGGCGCGGCCGCTGTAGCCAACGGGCGGGCCGCTGCCGGCATCGGCAGCACGTCGGCCGCCGTCGGTGCGGCTGCGGCCATGACGGCCGGACGCAGCAAGGTTTCCGCCGGTGGCGGAATGGCGGCCACGTTCTCGTTGCCCGGCAGGCGGCGCTGGGTGCGGAAGGGATTGATGGCCGGATCGAAACCGTTGCCCTGGGCGGCCAGGCTGCGCTGGCGTGCGCCGTTTTCGATGGCCACCGCCTTGCGCAGCAGTGCCGTGGCTTCGCCCACGCGCCCCAGCGCGCGATAGAGGCGGGCGGCTTCGGTCAGGGTCGCTGGGTCGCTGCTGTCGAGCTTGCCGAACTGATCCAGCAGGCCAAGGGCGTAACTGTTCTCGCGTGCCTGCATGGCCGTATCGGCCGCGCCCAGCAGCACGTTGACGTCGCGCGGGTTGCGCTGGACCAGCGGCTTGTAGAGCGCCAGGGCGCGCTCATTGTCGCCGGCCGCATTGAACATGCGGGCCAGCGCCGAGAGGGCGCCGACATCGGTGGGCCGCTGCGACAGCGCCGGGGCCAGCGTGTCATAAGCCGCCGCCAGGTCGCCGCCCTCGCGCAGGCGTTCAGCCTGGCGCACGCGATAGAGATAGCGCAGGTCGTCGAACTGCTTGCGCGTAGCCACATCCATGTTCTGGTTCTGCAAGGCCGTAAGGACGCTGTAGACCTGCGCATCTTCACCCGCCTTGAGCAGCACCGAGGCGTATTGCAGGCGCGTGGCGGCCGTGGGCGTAGCCGGCGGGGAGACCAGCGGCTGCATCAGCGCCATGGCGCGCGGGGTATCGCCCGCATCGACATAGGCCGAGGCCAGCGTGCCGGTGCGTTCGGCATTGCCGGCCGCTTCGCCCTGCACGCGGTCCAGCAGGGCCAGGGCTTCCTGGCGCTGGCCGGTCTTGACCAGTTCAGTCGCATGGCCGACCTGGATGGTCAGCGTGACCTGGCGATACAGATCGGTCATCGCTGCGGTACGACGGGCATCGGGGATGCGGCGCAGGGTGTCCAGCGCATCCTGCCACTGCTCCATCTCCGCCGACAGCAAGGCGCTGGCGTAGAGCGCATCGACGTTGTCGCGATGCTCGCGGGTGAAGTCGTCGATGGTCACGCGCGCCTGGCGCGACTGGCCAGCCTTCATGTAGAGGCGGGCCAGGTCGAAGGTGGTCCAGACGTTGTCGGGATCGTAGCGCACCGCCTCGCGCCGGGCATCCAGCGCGGCATTGAGATCGCCGCGCTGCTCGGCCAGGTTGGCCTGCTGGGTCGCGCGCAAGGCGCGCAGGCGGCCCTGGTCGCCAAACTCGGCCTGCTGCTGCGGGGTGAGCCTGTCGAGCAGGCGCAGCGCTTCATCGGCGTGGCCGGTCTGCGAGAGGACGTTGACCAGTCCGCGAATGGCGCCCACCTGCGCAGGCTGCGCCGCCAGCACCTGGCGATAGTGCGCGGTGGCGGCCTCGAACTGGCCGGCCGTGGCTTCGATGTCGGCAATGGCGACCAGGCCGTCGGTGTTCTTCGGATCCAGGCGCAGCGCCTGGGTCAGCGCATCCTGCGCCTGGCGGGTCTGGCCGCGGGCCTGCAGTTCGCGGCCACGCTGGATCAGCAGCCAGTAGCGCACGCTCTCCAGCGCCTTCTTCCAGCCGCTGCCGCCCTTGGCGACGGCACGGGCCAGCAGCGGCTCGGCGTCGGCCAGGCGGTTCTGCTGCTGGCGCACCACGCCCAGGCCACCGAGCGCATCGGTTTCATCGGGATGGCTGGAGAGGCGCTCCTGGAACGCTTTCTCGGCTTCCTGCAGGTCGCCCTTTTCCAAGGCCTGCAGGCCGCGCGAGAGCACCGTGGGCTGCTGCGCGGAGGCGACTTGCGAACGGCCCTTGGCCAGCAGGTCGCGGATGTCCTTGTCGTCCGGATGGACCTTGAGGAATTCTTCAAACAGCGGTGCCTGCGCCGGGCTTGGCGGGCCCAGCCAGGTCAGGGCCAGGCGCCAGCTTTCATCGGCGTCGCCGGCGATGTCGGTCTGCCTGGTCAGGCGCGAAAGCACGCGGATGCCTTCCACGCGGCTGTCTTCATGGCGCGCCAGCTGCTTGCCGTAGAACAGCGCCAGGATGCTGTCCCCGGGGGTTTCGCGCAACAGGCGTTCCATGCCCTTGCGTGCTTCCGGCCAGCTGGCGTCATTGAAGGCGAGGTTGTTGTAGTACTCGCGGCCGACCGTGCCCGAGGGCGTGAGGCCATTGAACATCTTGCGGAAGGTGTCGGTGGCGCGGTCGCGCTCGCCGGCATCGACCAGGCGGCGCGCTTCGGCCAGCAGGGCCTGGTTTTCCGGACGGGCCAGGGCGATGTCCTGCATCAGCTGGGCCGCTTGCCAGGGTTGCGGCGAGAGCGCCTGCAGGCGTTCCAGATAGGCATTGGCCTGCTGCGGCTTGTTCTGCTTCACGCCAATGAGGCCCATGCCGTACAGGGCATTGACCTGCGCATTGTCCAGCTGCAGCACCTTCTGCCAGACCTCGGCGGCGCGCTGGTTGTTGTTGCGCGCCTGCCAGTACTGGCCCTGCTCCACCAGCTGGGACTGCAGGTCCGCAGGCGCGGCCAGGGCCGGTGCGGCCGATGCGCCCAGCAGTGCGCTGAGCACTCCGATGGCTAGCGTGGTACGGCGCGTACGCATGACTTCTCCCAGGACAGATTGAGTGTTCCGTCATCGCGGAACTGATATCGCTGCTCCGCCCATCCGATTCCGAACAGGCCCAGCATGACGTTGTAGTAAAGGATTTCCGGCTGCGTCGTAGCCTGCGTCAATCCGCTCTCCAGTTGCTGCGCGGCGCGGGCTTGCCAGAGCGCGGCCAGCTTGGCCTCGCCCTTGGCTTGCAGGTAAGGCAGCATCGCCGCACCAAAGCCGAACGGTGCCTGCCCTTCGGCGGCACCGGTGGTGACTTTCACTTTCTCGGGGACGGCACCGGTGGCCAGGATGGCCTGCCGCATTCCGTCCAGCGCCGCCAGCAAGGGGGCGGCGTCGGGGTCGCGCGGCGAGGTCATGCCGGCCCACAGGTAGACACGGATGGCGTCATAGCTGCCCAGCTCGCCCTTGGCCGGATCGACCATGAACTGCCCGGTCTGCACCGAGCTCATCTTGTAGCCGACCCAATCGGCCACATAGCCCTTGGGACTGGTGGCCTGGATCATGCGCACGGTGTTGCTGGCGACCTGCTGCCAGGGGCCCTTGGGGCGTTCCTTGTGCAGCCGGCGCAGCAGCGGCAGCGGCAGGTAGCTCGGATTGAGCGTCCAGGCCTGGTTGCGCTGGCTGAAGCCCTGCGGTCCCGGCAAGACCATCTTGCCCAGGCCCGGCAGGTCCACCACCAGGCGCGCTTCAATACTTTCGATCAGGCGCAGCGCATCGCTGCGATAGGTCGGGCGCTGCCACAGGCGCGCCGCTTCCAGCAGCGCATAGGCAATCCACAGGTCGGCGTCCGAGGCCGAATTGGCATCCTGCAATTGCCACTTGCCATCGGCGCCCTGCCCCCACAGCCAGCCGGGCAGGCGGTTGGCGGCGTCGGCGGCCATCATGTTGTCGCGGGTCCAGCTCCAGATCTGCTCGAAGCGTTGCGCATCGTTGGCAATCAGGGACAGCAGCAGGTTGTAGGACTGGCCTTCGGAGGTCGTGTGATTGGGCAGCAGGCTGGAGTGCAGGACCCGGCCATCGGGCTGCACATGGGCACTGGCCCAGGCTTGCCAGGCAGGCCAGTCAGCGGCTGCACAAGCTGTCGGCGCGGCACTGGCGGTGCCAGCGGCAGCGCCCAGCGCGAGTGCGACCATGGCCTTGAACACGTTGCGTCGCATGGGTTGGAACGACAGGTCAGGCATTGAGACGCTTCCTCGCCTTGGCGCGCAGGGTCAGGTAGGCCAGGCCGCCCAGCAGCAAGATGCCGCCGCCGATCAGCACGAACATGGCCAGCACATGGCGCGAGAGCCACCAGCGCAGCATGCGCAGCGGTGACATGCTGCCGGCGAAGTAGCTCTCCTCGGCCAACAGCGGATCAATGACCGTTCCACGCACGGCCACCAGGCTGCCCTGGATGGTCTCGGCTTCGGGGTCCTTGCTGGCCATGGCGGCCAGGATCTGGTCCAGGCCCGTGGCATCGCCACCGGCCAGCACCACCACGCTGCGGCCACTGTCGAGGGGCGACTCGAAACCGGTCAGGTAGGAGGTCGGCTCGCCGCCCGAGAACGCCAGCGACAAGCGCGCACGGCGCTTGGCCGCATCGTCCTCATCGAGCTTCAACCAGCTGCGCACGCGCAGGGTCAGGTCGGCCAGCTCGAAGCGCTGCTTGTCGCCCGTCACGGCGGCCGGCAGGCGATCGGCCCACTGCTTGAGCAAGGGCTGGTTCTGGCCCGAGGCCAGCACCAGCAGGTCGCGCGAGGCGACCTTGTCCACCAGCGCCGCCTGGGTCACCGCCACGCCTGTAGCGGGATAGCCGGTCGCACTGCCGAAGCGGCCCATGAGCGACAGGTAGGCGCCAAGGTCCTCGGCGCTGGCATTGTCGGGCAGCACCACGGCCGACTCCGAAAGATCGGCCATGCGCGTGAAGGGGAACCCGGCATCCTTGAACACGCCCAGGTTGGGCATGGCCATGAAGTGGTCGTAGCCGCGCAGGTCGATGGTGGATTCCGGGTCGATGCTGCCGCGCACGTTGTCGATGATGATGTCCTGGCATTCGCCCTGCTTGACGAAGTCATACATGTAGCGCAGTTGCAGGCGCGATTGCGGGCCGGCCAGGTTCAGCGGCAGGCGCACGTTCATCTCTCGGGTCAGCGCTTCATCCTTGATGGCGGCCAGCAGGCTCTTCTCCAGCTTGTCCTGCGGCAGCAGCACCTCGGACTTGATCAGGCCATCATTGAGGCTGACCATGAAGGACGAGTTGGACGACTTGGGCTGCGGCGTATAGCGATACACCAGCTTGAGCTTGGCGCCATCCTGGCGCCAGCTGGAGAGTGCCGGCGGGAAGTTGAGCGGAATGGTGATCTCGCCCGGGTTGTAGCCCGACACGTTCAGGCGCTTGGGATCGATCAGTTCGGAAAGCTTCACCGGACGGTCGGTGGGCAGCCAGTTGGGCGCGTCATACGGCTTGCGCGGGGTCAAAGGCTGCAGCTTGTCGATCACCACCGAGCTGCCCGAGAGGCCCTTGCCGCCCAGGGCCAGGGCAGCGGCGGCCTGCTTGAGTTCGGCCACGTTGCGGCCGGAGATGATGAGCAGCTTGCCGTTGGCATCATTGGGATTGGGCTGCACGGTCAGGGTCGGTCCCTTCGGTGCGGGCACGGCGACGCCGGCCACAGTGGCCGCGGCTTCACCGGCCACCATCACCACCGCATTGCCGCGCGGGGGCAAGGCATTGACCTGCACCGGGAAGCGCGCACCGCGGTAGGCGGCCAGCGCACCGAACCAGGACGACAGCGACCCGGCCGCTTCCAGCGTGCCGTTGTCGGGATTGCCGGCAAAGACGAAAGGCAGGCTCAGCATGCGGATGTCACGCCGGTCAAAGAAGGGCAATGGCATCAGCGCCAGGTCGTCCTTGGGAGGAAGTGCCGTAGTCTCCAGGTCCAGCGTGGAGCCGTTGGCCACGCGCGCCCACAGGCTGGAATGCAAGGGGTCTTCGCATCCCATGGTGTAGTGGCCGATGAACTGCAGGCTCAGGCGGTTGAATTCGGTGATGAGCTTGGCCGGGATCTCGACCTTGGCCGTCTGCATGCTGCCCGAGCTTTCCTTGGGCAACGGGATGCTGCCGGCCACCACGTCGTTGACGATCACGTTGATCTGCGACAGGTCCGGCAGCAGCGCGGGCGAATACGTGTAATACAGCGTCACATGCGCACCGGTGGCCACCAGCGAGACCGGCACGTCGAAGTTGACACTGTCGGTCGCATCCACGCCACGCAGGTTCATCGAGCCGTTGCGGCCCAGTTGCTTGAAGCTGAAGACGTAAGGGTCGCCCGCCACCGGCACCGGTGCGGGCTGTCCCGGCGTGGCTGCGGCAATCGGCGAGGCCGCCTGGGAAGCCGCCAGGACCGGCAGCGGCAGGCTGCCTGCGGTCATCGCGGCGGCCAGCATCAGGCACAGGGAGCGCTGGCGCAACCGAAGTCGTTGCGCTTGTGAAGCCTTGGATTTCATTATTGTTTTTCCAGAGTGTTATCGAGAGCAGGCGCAGTGGCTGCCGGGGCTGCGGGAGCAGGCGCGCGCCGCGCGCTGCGCCAGTGGCGCAACTGGAGCAGCGTGGCCTTGCATAATTGCCTCACGCCGTTCATGCCGATGCCGGCCACTTCGCGCAAGGCCTTGAGGGGGGTATCGGGACGGCTCTTGCCCCAGTTGTTGGCCCAGATGTCGGCGCGCGAGAAGGTCAGGCGCACCAGTTCGCTTTGCTGGCGCAACGTCAGTTCGTGGAACTGCGCGCCCACCATGTCGTTGCGGCTGAACACCACGACAGCAGGGAAGACTTTCTCCTGCTCATTGCGGAACAGCGTGACCTCAATGCGGGCGTTGCGCGCGATGCTGGCGCCGGCCGGCAGGCGCAGGCCGATGCCCTTCTGAGAGAAGTCCAGCGTCTTGCCTTCGATGATGCTGCCATCCTCGAGCTTGATGCGCGCCGGCAGTTCAGCGGCCACACGCGGCTCGCTGCGCACCTGGCGGGTTTCCGAAGCCACGGCCATGGCGGCGCTGGCGATGATGACGTTGTAGAGCGTCCAGGCCATGTTGATGAGGATGGTGGTGACCGCGTTGGGGTCGCCATGGATCAGTTGCCAGATGCCGAAGCCCAGGCCCGCCACGTTGAGCAGCAGCAGCACGATGTAGGGACGCGCCAGCTTCCAGTCGAAGTGGTCATCGGTAATGATGCCGCCCTTGTCGGTGACGTTGAAGCCGCCCAGCTTGGGGTTCACCAGCGCCAGCAGCACCGGCCCCAGGATGTACCAGGCCAGCACGGTCTCGTAGACCTCGTTCCAGAAAGAGTGACGGAAGCGCCCCTGGATGCGTGAGTTGGTCAGGCTGGCGTGCAGCACGTGGGGCAGCACGTAGGCCGTGATCATCAGCGCCGAGGCCTGGAAGATGTGGGCCCCGAAGAACAGGTAAGTCAGCGGCGCGGTCAGGAAGATCAGGCGCGGCAGGCCATAGAAGAAGTGCAGCATGGCATTGAGGTAGCACAGCCGCTGGCCCAGCCGCAGTCCCCTGCCCTTGAGCGGATTGTCGACGCGGAAGATCTGCGCCATGCCGCGTGCCCAGCGCACGCGCTGGCGAATGTGGCGTGCCAGGTTCTCGGTGGCCAGGCCGGCGGCCTGGGGGATGGCGAGATAGGCGGTGTTGTAGCCGGCGCGGTTCATCTTCAGCGCCGTATGGGCATCTTCGGTCAGGGTCTCCACGGCGATGCCGCCGATCTCCATCAGGGCAGTACGGCGCATGACGGCACAGGAGCCGCAGAAGAAGGCGGCATTCCACAGGTCGTTGCCGTCCTGCACCAGGCCGTAGAACAGCTCACCCTCGTTGGGCACCGAGCGGAAGGTGTTGAGGTTCTTCTCGAAGGGATCGGGCGAGAAGAAGAAGTGCGGCGTCTGCAGCATGGCCAGCTTGGGGTCCTTGTAGAACCAGCCCAGGCAGATCTGCAGGAAGGAACGGGTCGGCACGTGGTCGGCATCGAAGATGGCCACGAATTCGCCATCGGTGACCTTGAGCGCCTCGTTGAGGTTGCCGGCCTTGGCGTGATGGTTGTTGGAACGCACCAGGTAGTTCACGCCGATGTTGTCGCAGAACTCGCGGAATTCCTCGCGCCGGCCATCATCGAGCACGTGCACGCGCAGCTTGTCCTGCGGCCAGTCGATGGCCTGCGCGGCGAAGATGGTCAGCGAGACGATGTCCAGCGATTCGTTGTAGGAGGGAATGAAGACATCCACCGTCGGCCACTCGGAAGGCGGCATGGTCAGCATCTGCGGCTTGCGGCGCAGCGGCCAGGCGGTCTGCAGGTAGCCCAGCGTGAGCACCAGCAGCGAATACAGTTCGGCGGCCAGCAGGCCATAGCCAAAGACGATGTCCAGCCAGCTCTCGAAGGCCAGCGTGGAACTGATGCGCCAGTACATGTAGCGCATCGAGACGGTCAGCGAGAGCGTGATGAGCACCAGCACCGGGAAGCGTCCCGACTGCTTGCGCAGCACCATGGCTGCGGCGAAGCAGCCGATGGCGAAGACGCATTGCGCGGCGAAATCCAGCGGCACCGAAATGATCAGCAGGGCCAGCATCGTGGCAAACAGCAGGATGGCCCATTGCACCACGCGGCGCGGGCCGCGCGGCAGGCCCTCAAGGCGGTTGCCCGCAGCCTGCATCCATTGCTGCAGGCGGTTGGCCGAAGGCCGCGCGGAGGGTTCCTGCCCCGGCGGATGGGGGGACAGCATATCGGGCGATTTCATCTGGGTCGGTTCTTGCGAAGACAATTGCGATGGCGCTTGGGATCCGGTCGTCATGCCCTGCCACCTGCAACACGCGATTTGGCCAGGGCCGCACGCAAGACTTCGGCGACGCCCTGCAGTTGCTCATAGGCCGGCGAATCGCCGCCCTTGACCAGGGGATTGAAGCCATAGGCCAGGCCTTCGCTGATGGCGTGATCGAGTGCGATCACACCGGCCAGGCGCGGGCCCATCCAGCGCTTGAGCACTTCCAGCATGTCCTGGTTGAAGCTGCGGGAGCCATCGTATTTGTTGACCACATAGCGGCAGTTGTTGCGGCCATGCAGGATCTGGCGCATGTGTTCCAGCGCCAGGAAGGAGCCAGCGTCGGGCGTGACCACGGCCAGTACCTGGTCGGCCGCTTGCAGGGCTTGATCGAGGTAGGGCGTCTGGCCGGCCGGCAGGTCCAGCAGGACCACGTCGCCCGCTTGCAGCTGCATGGCTTGCAGTTGTCGCAGCAGCCACTGGCCATCGCGTACCATCTGCTGCGCCAGTGCCGCTTCCCCGTGATCGGCCACCAGCGCGTGGCTGACTACCTGGGTACCGGCCATGCCCTGGGCCAGGCCATCGCGCCAGGAGCTGGCCACACCCGCCGGCGCGGCAGCCGCTTCGGCATTCACGCCGAGATGGTATTGCAGGGCGTTCTGCGCATCGAGATCGATGGCGAACACGCGGCCATGGCGCGCCAGGCTACAGGCCAGCGCCGAACACAGGGTGGTCTTGCCGACCCCGCCCTTGGGCGAGACCACGGCGATGATCTGCGCCGGTGTCGAGGGCGGCTGCATATCTTCCCCATCACCCGGGCCGTCATTGCTGGCGCCGTGCTGCGCCTGGCGCGCACGCGCGGCCTCGCCCAGCATCGAGCGCAACAGCGAAGGGACGGGAGCATCGGTAGCGGGGGCCGCAATGGCCGGAGCAACTTGCGCAGGCGTGGCAGTGATGCGCGAGGCCGGGGACGGCATGAATTTGGCCACCGGTGCCGCCGGGGGAATCGGAGCAGCGGCAGGCGCCATCGCAGGCACGGGGGACGCGGCGGCAGCCGGGGCGGGTGCCGTCTCGGAAACGCTCGCCGGTGTCACGGCAGGTTCAGCAACAGGCTCGATGACGGGCTCGATACGTTGCGGGGTGGCAAGCGAACGGCCAGCCAGCAGGGGAACCACTGCACTGGCCGCCACCACCGGCGCCGGCTCAATGGCGGCGGTTTCAGTCTGCGGCGCGGGTGTCAGGGCGGGTTCCGCCTTGGCCACCACCAAAGGCGCCTTGACCTTGCGGACCGGTTCCTTGTAGTCGATTGCGGCCTCGATTTCGAGGTATCCATCCACCGTGGCCCCGAACTTGCTCAGCAAGTTGGAGATATCGTTTCCCATGCTTGACTCCCTGCCCAGCCTTGCGTGCGGCGGCTTTTGACCTGGCCCGCAAGACTTGCCTGCAACTCTGTTAAAAAGCGGTAAGTTTTCCCATTTGCTGCTATCCCCCAAGCTATTTTCGATATTCCGCTCTATCGGCGGTCCTTTTTTCCCTCTGGATACCCGTTGGCCCCCTTGCCAGCCAGGCGCAAAATATTGTCAATACGACCATATTTTGAGTTGTCATTAAAACAAATAAATCCTGACGGCGCAAGCATAAGCGTTGTCAAAAAGGTAAAAATTCGTCAGCCTGCGCGGTATTTCTTTTCAGGAACGAATCCAGTGCGAGGCGCGAATCTTACCCGGGCTGACGGGCTTTTGTCGCTTTGCAGCGACAATTTGTTCCTGTCAACGTAGCGCTTTTGGCACAGTTTTTCCCCTGCAAGATCACAGTTGCCGCATGGCATCGTGAGCAGGGGCTTTTACTCTCAAATGACGGGAGTTATCGAGGGGCTTGCTGCACGTTGCGTACCGAACTCGTATGCTATGCGATCAGCAAAACTTGTCACTCGGGAAAACCCTGAGTGAACACACCGGTGGATGCCGGTGGCGAGGCTTCAGGCGCGCAACAGGTCGGGCGGGTCCAGCTGCCACCATGCCGGCAAGAGCGCTTGCACTTCCGGCCGGCCGAACCGCTGGTCGATCAGCCAGACCGTCCCTTGGTCGGTTTCGGTGCGGATCACGCGGCCGGCGGCCTGCACCACCTTCTGCAGGCCGGGGTAGAGATAGGTGTAGTCGTAGCCACAGCCAAAGAGCTGCTCCATGCGCTCACGCAACTGCTCGTTGACCGGATTGAACTGCGGCAGGCCCAGCGTGGCCACGAAGGCGCCGATGAGGCGTTCGCCGGGCAAGTCCACCCCTTCGCCGAAGGAGCCCCCCAGCACCGCAAACCCGATGCCCTGCCCGCCGCTTTCAAAGCGGGCCAGGAAGGCATCGCGGTCGGTTTCGGACATGCGGCGCGACTGTTGCCAGGTCGAGATATGGGGGTGTGCTCGCGCGAAGGCATCGTGGGCCTGCTGCAGATAGTCGAAGCTGGAGAAAAACGCCAGGTAGTTGCCGGGCCGCTCTTCGAACTGGCGTGCCATCAGGCTGCAGATGGGCGCGATGGAAGCCGCACGGCGCTGCCAGGTGGTGGAGATCTGGTGCGCCACCTTCACCTGCAACTGGCTGGCCTGGAAGGGCGACTCCACATCGATCCAGGCGGTGCTGGCGGGCATGCCGAGCAGGTCCGCAAAATAATTCCAGGGCGCCAAGGTCGCCGAGAACAACGTGGTGGCATGGGCAAAGGCAAAACGCGGCCCGAGGAATGGCGCGGGCACCACATTGCGGATGCACAGGACGGTGTTGCGCTCATCCTCGCGCGTGAGGTCGAACAAGGAATGCGGGCCGAAGGATTCGGCCAGCCGCACGAAAGCCATGGCATCGAAATAGAAATCCCGCAAGGGCGGGTCCAGCGGCACCGCCACCTGGGCCAGAAAGTCGCTGATGGCTCCCACGCTGCTGCTCAAGGCCTCGACGAACCTGGCCGGTGGCGCCTCCAGCACCTGGTAGGGCAAATCTGCCTTCTTGCCGGCGGCAGTCCAGGCGCGCCCCAATTTCTCCAGCGGCTTGGCCACCGAGGGCGGTGCTACGGCCCGCGCTGCACGCAAGGCGGCACGGCTTAGTTGCGAGCTGTACATGCTGCGGGCGCGCGAGACCAGGTTGTGCGCCTCGTCGGCCAGCACGCTCACGCGCCAGTCATGCGCCTGCGCCATGCCGTAGAGCATGGCGCCGCCATCGAACCAGTAGTTGTAGTCGCCCACGATGACATCGCTCCAGCGCGTCATCTCGCCGCCCAGGTAGTAAGGGCAGACCTGGTGCTGCAGGGCCACGCTGCGCAGGTGTTCGCGGTCCAGCAGCGGCTGCGTGAGGCAGGCCGCGCGCGCCGCCGGCAGGCGGTCGTAGAAGCCCTGGGCCAGCGGGCAGGAATCGCCCCGGCACAGGCGGTCCGGATATTCGCAGGCCTTGTCGCGGGCACACAGTTCCAGCACGCGCAGCGGCAGTTCGCCCTGCGCCTTGAGGGTGCTGGCGGCATCGAGCGCCAGTTGGCGGCCGGGGGTCTTGGCGGCCAGGAAGATGATCTTGTCCAGGCGCTGCGCCGGTGCCGCCTTCAAGGCCGGAAAGAGCGTGCCCAAGGTCTTGCCGATGCCGGTCGGCGCCTGCGCCAGCAAGCTGCGCCGGCCGGTGTGCGCACGGAACACCGCCTCGGCCAATTGCCGCTGGCCGGGACGGAAGTCGCCATGTGGAAACCGCAGCGACTGCAGCGCCGTATCGCGCGCTGCGCGGTGGACCAGTTCCTGTTCGGCCCAGCGCATGAAGCGTTCGCATTGTTCGGCGAAGAGCGCGGCCAGTTCCTCGCGGCTGCGGGTTTCTTCCAGCACCGTTTCCTGCTGGCTGCCGATGTCGAAATACACCAGCGCCAGGCGGATCTGCGCCAGCCCCTCCTGCGCGCACATCAGGTGGCCATAGACGCGCAGTTGCGCCCAGTGCAGGTGGCGATGATTGTCGGGCAGGCTGGAGAGCTGGCCGCGATAGGTCTTCACTTCTTCGAGCAGCTGGCGCTGGGGATCGTAACCATCGGCGCGGCCCCGCACGTGCAGCGCGCCGTGTTCTGCGCAAAGCGTCACTTCGCTCCGGTAGCCCTCGCCGCGCCGCTGCGCCACGATGGCGTGACCGGCGATGCCTTCCTGGGCGGTGGGCGTGGGCGTGAAGCGCAGGTCGAGATCGCCCTCTTTGGCGGTGAATTCGCACAGCGCGCGCACGGATACGGTGTAGCGCGGGGCCGGCTTCTCCTGCCCGGCGACGGGGGTACGGTCGGCACTCATGCGGCCACCTGCTCCCATTGCAGATAGCACACCGCCACCGGCATGGCATGTTGCGCGCAGTAGTCCAGCCAGCGGCGCTGGTTGTCCTGCAGGCGGTCGCCCGGCCCCTTGACCTCAATCATGCGGTAGCGCCCCTCCTGGGGCCAGAACTGGATCAGGTCGGGGAAGCCGTTGCGGTTTTCGCGCACGTCGTCCAGGATGCGCTGGCACCACAGTTTCAGGTGCGCGGCCGGGATGCACGCCAGCGCCATCTCCAGCATCTCGCGCGTGATCCAGCCCCAGGCCACGAAGGGTGACTGCAGGCCCTGTTTGGCCTCATGGGTGGCCAGGACGTGCGCGCGATAGCTGCCGTCATCGAGGCGGCCCAGGCAGCGCTCCAGCAGATCCCGCCGGCGCACCGCAAAATCGGCGCTGAGCAGGTCGGCCGGCTCGCGCTGGAAAGGGTGGAAGAAGGCGCCGGGAAGGGCCGCGAAAATGGCCTCCCAGCACAACAGGCCCAACAGCGTATTGGCCAGTGCATTCTCGACATAGAACACCGGCGCCTGCGCTTGCTGCAAGTGGGCAAGCACTGCGCGCTCGACGCGGCTGCCGTCGGCGGGCAGCACCAGGTCGATCTGCTGGACCACCGCCGGGCGCGCTCGCACGGCCGGCGGCAAGCCCAGCTGGCGCGCCAGGCGCGGGGCGATGCGCAGCAGCTGCTGGCGTTCGGCCTCGCTCTCCGGCGCCTGCTGGGCCCTCTTCAGCAGCGCATGGGCGGGACCGAAACGGCCCTGCTTTTCCAGCACGCGGATCGCACGCGCCCGCGCGCCGGGATAGCGGCAGCCGGCATAGACCTGCTGTGCCTGCGCCAGGTCGCCCGTCTTTTCACATTGCTGGCCGAGCTGGAACAGCAGGCGTTCACGCCGGCTCTCCAGCCAGGGATTGTCGAAGCGCCCGGAAGGCAGCGCGGCCAGGATCGCGCCAGCGTCCTCCCCGGCCTGGTAGCGCGCCTTGCAGGCCTGCAGTTGCAGGTAGAGGTCGATATCGCCCCGGCTGCGGAAACCCCGGGCCTGCGGCGCCAGCGCAATTTGTTCATAGCGCAGCGTGCCCAGGTCGGCCAGCACGAATTCGCTCCAGTCCTGGCGCAGGTTACCGAAAAACATCAAACGCAAACGTTCACACAGCCCGCTCACCCGCATGGACAGGACTTGTTCGCCGCCCTCCCCGGCGGGCATCCAGTGCGCCAGGCGGCGCGGTTCAGCATGGGCCGGATCGGTTGCCAGGGCGGCCAGCAAGTCCTCCTTGCGGGCAGTCCTGAGTGCGCCCCGCAGGCCGAACCAGCGCACCAGCTCGGGCTTGGTCGCCAGGGCAAACACCTGGGCCAGCGACAGCGCGGCATCCTGCTCCACCCACGCCGAGGGCAGGCCCAGCGCGGCCTGCAAGGGGCAGCCGATCTCGGGGT
>Ga0187843_10000492_pt1 | contig 28402 bp, 30 predicted proteins | sample SpaLakP09_SKY_43_FD_134516 | JGI IMG/M metagenome (GOLD analysis project Ga0187843, IMG submission 134516) | Oligotrophic lake water microbial communities from Sparkling Lake, Wisconsin, USA - SP09_SKY_43 | ecosystem: Environmental > Aquatic > Freshwater > Lake | place: USA: Sparkling Lake... | reverse complement strand
CTAAAGGCCCAGCTAGAGGCCCTAGTAAAGGTAGTGCGTCTTCGTAAAACAGCTGAAGATGTATAAAAAAAGCCCTTGTCTTATGACAAGGGCTTTTTTGTTGGCGGAGCGGACGTCTGCCACCCTAGAGCCTCACCAAAAGACACCTTATGAAATAAATTTCAATTTAATCAGTTGCTTAATAAGCATTATTGCAACCTTGAATGACATAAAGTAACATAGAATCTTACATTTTATGATATGTAGGATGGTATGCCAAAAATAGTTAAACCCTTAACTGCTTTAGCAGTGTCCCGAATAAAAACTACAGGCTGGCATGCCGTAGGAGGAGTTGCTGGATTGCTGCTTCAGGTAAGACCAACAAGTCAACAAGATGCTCCAGCTAAGTCTTGGATCATGCGTATCAAAATTGGAAATCAGCGAGTACCGTTAGGACTTGGCTCCTACCCTAATGTATCTCTGGAGGTGGCAAGAGAGCAAGCTCGAAAAATCGTCTTGGATGTTAAAGACGGCATCGATCCAAGAGTAAAAAGAAAAGAAATTAAAAGCGCAGTATTGATTACACAAGCGAAAAGTAAAACGTTTAAAGAGTGTGCTGAAGCTTATTTACTGGCTCATGCAGCCGACTACTCAAGCGACAAACATCGCAAGCAATGGGAAACGACCCTAAGAACATATGCATACCCAATTATTGGCAACCTTATGGTGGCGAATATAACAATGCAAGACGTCAAGAAGGTTTTAACTCAACAAATTAAAGACATAAAAACTAAAAAATTAATCGGCACACTTTGGGAACAAAGAACAGAAACGGCATCTAGGCTTCAAGGACGAATTAAATCCGTGTTTGACTATGCCATAGTTAGTGAATACAGAACAACCAGCAATCCCGCCACATGGGCAGGCTACCTGGAGACACAGCTGTCCGCACCCAGCAAACTACAAAAAATCACACATCAACCAGCAATCCCATATCAAGATGTTGGTGACTTCATGGCTAAGCTAAGATCAAAAGACAGTATTAGCTCAAAAGCCTTAGAGTTTTTAATCTTGACTGCAGTAAGGTCTGGTTCAGTTCGTGAAGCCGAATGGCAAGAAATTGATTTTGAAAATATGACTTGGAATATACCAGCCGAACATACCAAAACAAAGCAAGAACATCGTGTCCCATTATCGGCTCAGGCAATAAGTCTTCTGAAGAAAGTTCCAAAATTAACAGGAAACACCAAGATATTCCCAAGTCCAAGAGGTACAAGCCTTTCTGACAACACACTTTCCAAACTTATGCGTGACATGAAAGCTACTGGTGACTTAAAAATACACGCAGTTCCGCACGGATTTAGAAGTACCTTTAGAGACTGGGCTGCAGAACAGACCGCTTACCCCGATGATATTAGGAAGGCAGCAAGTGGGCATCGAGTGGGAGATGCGGTGCAACAGTCATATCAACGCACAGACTTGCTAGAGAAGCGCAGAAAATTAATGAATGAATGGGCAAACTTCTTGGATCATCCCAGCATCAAAAAACAGACAAAAATTTTCCAACTAAGAAGAAAAGTAAATGGCTAGAAAAAAATACCCCAAGCCTAATCCACTTGAATCTTTCACCTTAGGTGAAGGTATATTAAGTATTTATACCGTTGAAGTTTGGGACAACTTTGCGGATTCAGAGGAAAGAGGCTCTTGGAAAAAAAGAAAAGCATGCGATGCATTAAACATTCTGATACAAGCATACGAAAGTAAATTACTAAGCATATATAACCCTCCGAATGTAAGCGATATTGCCTTAAGGCGACTACTTGGTAGTAGGCAAACATCTAATTTAGTTGAGGAAATCAAACCCCTACTTAGACGAAAAAACATTGTGCTGCAAAAAACTGCACTATGGGAAGTAGCAAAAGCCTTACAAATTACTTTTATCGCATTAAAAAATGCAGTCATAAACAATCAAAACAATCTGAAACATTTACCAGTTAACTCACCAGAATATTTGCTGAGTCAAAAATTACTAAAAGGTACGTTTTAACGGAAATTTCTCGTTTTACGATTCTACTAATGGCAGAACATTTCGTTACATGCCATGAATCAAAATGGAGAAATTAATGAACATAAACGCATCGACTGATGGCTTCACAAGAGTTGAAAAAGTAGCTAAACGCTACGACACAACGACAAAGAGTATTTGGCGGTGGGCTAAACAAGGCACCTTCCCTAAACCATACAAGCTTACCGCTGGGGTAACTGCTTGGAAAAACAGTGAACTTGCTGAGTGGGAGCAAGACCCCATGAACTATCGAGTCAAAACATGAACCCACATACAAAACGAGCCAGACAGGGCGGCAACCCAAATCTGGCTCTAACTTCCCTACTAACGCAAATTAATCAGAAAGCTAACATATGGTAACCAATTTTAATGGTCCACAGGACTTTAAACAACAATTTAATAACGCGATGGTTCAATCTGGCATTACCCCTCCTATCGAAATAATAGATGATGGGCAGATACATAGGTTCTCTACCAACGATGATTTAAGTAGCGCGGATGGTTGGTACATCCTTCATTCTGACGGCATTCCTGCAGGAGTTTTTGGATGTTGGAGACAGGGTTATCAAACAACCTGGAGGGCTGAAATAGACAGACAGCTCACACCACAAGAATTAGACGAACACCGAGTAAAAATAGATGCTATGGCTCAAAAAAGAGATTTGGAGCGCCAAAAGATAGCATTGCAAGCTCAAGATAAAGCCAACGATATATGGTCAAACTCTATTACTCCAGCAGATGAGCATCCTTATGTAAAGTTGAAAGGAATTAAGCCATACGCCGCCAGACTGCATGAGCAAAATCTTGTTATCCCAATCTACATAGACAATAAAATCAGCTCTCTTCAGTTCATTAACGTAGATGGGAACAAAAAATTTTTACAAGGCGGAAAGATCGCTGGCGGTAGTTGTTTACTTGGTGAGATTAATGAGAAGTCGCCAATTTTCATCTGCGAAGGCTACGCTACTGGAGCCTCCATTCATGAATCCACAGGGAAGCCAGTTGCTGTTTCCTTCAATGCTGGGAATTTAATGAAGGTAGCTAAGCTATTACGCGACTTGTACCCAAAGCACCCTCTTATTGTGGCAGGAGACGATGATTGGAAGACAGCTAATAACCCAGGCAAACAATCTGCTACTGAGGCAGCAACAGCCGTTGGCGCTAAATTAGTCTTCCCCTACTTCAAAGATCCACGCCAAGATAAATGGACGGACTTCAATGACATGGTCGCAGACCAAGGAATGTTTATCACTGGAGTAGCACTTGAGGATGCCATTGCATCTGAACCCCTAGGACCTAAGAAATTTAGCTTAAAGCAGTTTTCATTAAATGGTCAAAGTGAAGTGATGAAGGAACAAATGCTTGCAGATGTCTTTGTCTTGGGGAGGATGGCTATATTGGGGCAATTTATCGTGTTTTATGCCGCACCCAATGTTGGTAAGACTCTTCTAGTTATTTGGATGATCATTCAAGGCATTAAGAATGGCGACATAGATGGCTCTGACATCTTTTACGTGAATGCTGATGACAACCATAAGGGCTTAGTCTTCAAGCTCGCATTAGCCGAGAAATACGGTTTTCATATGTTGGCGCCAGGTTATGCGAACTTTAAGTCAGCAGACTTTTTAACGTACATAAAGAAAATGATTGATGACGGGAACGCCAGAGGCAAAGTTGTCATATTAGATACCCTTAAGAAGTTTGTAGACATCATGAGGAAGGATAAGTCCTCTGACTTCGGCGTAGTTATGCGGTCCTTTGTTTCCCATGGTGGCACGGTGATTGGATTAGGTCATACAAATAAGCACAAGAATCCTGAGGGTAAGTCAGTGTTTGGTGGGACATCTGACATAACCGATGATGCTGACTGCTATTACATGATTGAAGAACTACAGGCCACAGATGCCACTAAGACTATTCGCTTCGAAAATCGCAAAAGTCGCGGTGATGTTGATAAGGCTGCTACCTTCACGTACACAAACGAAAAGGTAAGCAACTATCAAGAGCTTTTAGACTCAGTGAAGACTATGTCAGAGAGTGAAGCCGATGCATTAGCTCAAATCAATGCAGTAAATAACCGATTGGATGCTAATAAAGAGGTTATTGATGTTGCTACAGAAGCAATTGCTAGCGGTGTAGTAAAGAAGACTGAATTAATCAGTACGATTGCTCAAACAACGTGCGTTGGGCGCAGCAAGGTTTTAAAGATACTTGAGCAACATACTGGTACAAACTACAGCAAAGGTCACCGATGGATATGCACCAAAGGGGATAAAAATGTCCATACCTACTCTTTGACCACAATGGACCTAAAAGACTCATACAGAGGCTCTATGTAAACTGAAAAACATGAAAAACTGGGAAACAGAGAAAACAAGATAAAAGACTAAGCCTTGCAGTAAAGGAGAGTAGTTTTACTAGTTTTTTAAGTTTTCCAGTTTTTCAGTTGTGTGCAGCTAAATATCATTGGGTCAGCTATCAACGGCATCGCTTTATTCATAGGGTAGCGATCAAATGATTTTTACTGCCATCTTTTGGCTGGTGGAACCATATTCTTACTCCTCAAGCATTCCCAACTGAATCATCAAAAAATTAAGCATCTTCAATTCAGCTGATGTCTGAACATTGCGGATGCGCTGCTCTTTTGTACACCACCCATGCCTGAAGTTCCAATGATCCCTACCCTTTGGAGAAAGCCCGCCATGGAGCCTACACCTACCATTAGCCATCCCATGCTTTTGACATAACCCACCAGAACGTGTCTTAGCGTGGCAATGCATGCTTATATCTCTTGGGGTACTTAATTAGACCCAATCGCTCCATTTCAGCGATACGCTGGCGGATCATTTCCCTAGTTAACCTTGGCTTTCGTAGCTGCATAATCACCTCCCGTAGACGCCTAATTTTAAGCAAATATAGCAATTCCTGCAAAGGATTAACCACTTCTAAAGGTCAGTATCACTGCGAGTAAGATCGATTATGTGCAAGAAATTAGATAAAACGTATTTAAAGAGCAAAGAGGTTAGTTTGATTCACATTTATCAGTAAAAAAGACCAAGAAGAAAGATCCAGATGTGGATATAGATCTACCGATCATGACTTTAATCAGAATTATTTTGTTATTATCGATCTAATATTTAGAATTAGTTTAATAGAGGTATTTAATGACGTTTTATATCGTTGTACACATAATTATTGGCTACATTATTGGTTCTGCTACAACAATATATTCAGATTTGCATTCAGGGCGCTTTGACCCTTTAGATTTCCCTAAATGGGCTATCGATGGAACCTTAAATGTATTTTTAAAGTTATCTTTAATAGCTGGTCTATTAGCTGTGACAACAACATTTGTTAATTTTGAATTTCAATACGCCTTAATGACATTAGGTGAATTAGCTGTTGGCGTATTAATCACTAGATTAACGCCACTAAAATTAAGGTATCTTGCGGTGGTAACTAGCCCAATTTCCTTGTTCATTATTTTTGGTGCTTTGTGGGGATTCTGGTACTTGGGTTAATTTTAAAGGGGTAAGTATGCCGTTTGCATTTTCAAGTATGGGTCTGATTGGAAAGATGCTCGGACAATTAAGAGAGCATAAACTTTTTGATGAGGATATGAATACTAAATCCTATGAACTTAGTAGAGGATTTAGCATCAATCTTGAAGGTAGAAATGTATCTAGTCCGAAGGATACTGTTTATAACTGGTTCTACCAAATTATCAGTGTAAAAAAAATGAACTTTTCACCAATGATGTTGGTTGGATTAATCAGTCATCGTTTTGAAATAGACCCAACAAAACTTCGTGAGCTTCTCGATGACATAGTCCAGTCCATCTCAAAGATAAATCTCAAGGATATTACTTATTATGATTTTTATGGCTTAATCTTTCTTGCCAGTATATTGAATAAAAATACACCCCAATTTCAAGCCATAACAGCCAAATTAGACGAAATTAGAAGCCTTGCTAATAAACGCGAAGATATTGATTTATTGATTAAGGCTATGGCTAGCGGAGCTATTTGATGGAATTCGTATTTGGCGCTCTTGGGATACTTTTTATTTTGCATTTGCTTACGCAGTTTGTAAACAATGTCACAAATAAAAAATCTTACAAAAAAGAAGCAAAATATTTTGCTAAAAAAGACGTTGAATTGGATAAGATTTGTAAAAAACATAATTTGAGTGATTCTGAGCGTCATCTCGTTGTTCAAAGACAACTTAATAATCTTGAAACACTTGACTGTTCTGTTGAGCGCGTTCGTGCCAAATCCTAGCATTTTTGACAGTAAAATGATTCCAACTCAAGGAACTAAATATGTCAGAAGAACAAAGACGTCAGCTTCAACAGCAACTTTGGAATATTGCCAATACACTACGCGGCAAGATGAATGCAGACGAGTTCAGGGACTACATCCTTGGCTTTATCTTCTATAAATACCTATCAGAAAAGATTGAGCGTTTTGCTGATGCTCAGTTAAAGCAAGAAAACCTCAAATATGCAGATCTCAAAGATGACGGCAAGACAGAATCTGAGTACATTAAAGCGCTACACGATGCGGCGTTAGATGAATTGGGCTTTTTTTTAAAGCCAGATGAGCTATTCCATGCCATCGCAATGAAGGGAAGTAATCAGCTTGATTCTGACAGCGTTGGAGACAGTCATAATTTCATCCTTGGTGACTTGGCTAAGATTCTCAAGAATATTGAACAAAGTACGTTAGGTACAGATAGTGAAGATGACTTTGAGAACCTTTTTGAAGACCTGGATTTAGATTCATCTAAGCTGGGGAAAACATCAAAAGAGAAGAATGACCTAATAGCTAAGGTACTAGTTCATTTGGACGCTATAGACTTTGACTTAGCAAATGCCAACGCTGACGTCCTAGGTGATGCCTATGAGTACCTGATTGGTGAGTTCGCTAGTGGAGCTGGTAAGAAAGCTGGGGAGTTCTATACACCTCAACCAGTATCAACACTCTTAGCAAAGCTAGTAACAGCCAACAACAAGAATTTAAGGTCCGCCTATGACCCAACGTGTGGCTCTGGCTCATTGTTATTGAGGGTGAAGAAAGAAGCTAAGCAAGTTGGTAAGATTTACGGTCAAGAACTAAACAGAACAACATACAACTTAGCACGCATGAACATGATTCTGCATGATGTTCACTTTTCTGACTTCGACATCAAGCAAGAGGATACGTTAGAAAAGCCCCAACATTTAGGCCTTAAGTTTGATGCAATCGTCGCAAACCCACCATTCTCGGCAAAGTGGAGTGCAAATCAATTATTCATGAATGATGACCGTTTTAGTGCTTATGGTAGGTTAGCTCCCAATAGTAAAGCCGATATGGCGTTTATCCAGCACATGGTCTACCACCTTTCAGATGAAGGTGCGTTAGCGGTACTAATGCCTCATGGCGTATTGTTTAGAGGTGGCGCTGAAGGTCATATTCGGCAGTATTTAATCGAGGAACTGAATTGCTTAGATGCGGTTATCGGACTACCAGCAAATATATTTTATTCAACAAGCATACCGACTTGCGTATTGGTCTTTAAGAAATGTCGTAAACATCCAGATGACATCCTTTTCATTGATGCTAGCAATGACTTTGAGAAGGTAAAAACGACCAACATCATTAGGCCAGAAGATACTACCAAGATTATTGATGCCTACCTAGCCAGAAAAGATATTGAAAAATACGCTAAGGTTGCCACTGTTGAGAGTATTAAAGCTAATGACTTCAACCTGAATATACCTCGTTACGTTGATACATTTGAAGCTGAAGAACAAATTGATTTGAATGCAATAGCAACCGAGCTTAAAGCACTAGATATTGCTAGCATTGAAACGGACAAAACCATTGCATCGTTCTGTGAAGAGCTTGGCATTGAGCCACCATTTGAGGTGAAATGATGCAGCCGCCGTTAAGATTCAAAGAATTTAATGATGATTGGGGTTCAAAAACCGTAGCAGATTTATCTTCTACTATTTCCGCAGGAGCAACACCAAGTACGTTTAAAAAAGAATATTGGGGCGGAGACATCAGATGGATGAATTCTGGCGAACTAAATTTAAAACAAGTTTATGAAGTAGAAAACCGAATTACCGAGAAGGGCTATAAAAACTCAAGTACAAAGATGGTCCCTGTAAAGTCAATTCTCATCGGTCTTGCTGGGCAGGGTAAAACTAGGGGTACGGTAGCGATTAATCATGTTGACCTCTGTACAAACCAATCAATTGCAGCTATTCACCCTAACCCAAATGTCTTTGATTCATTCTATTTGTTTTACAACCTTGAAAAAAGATATGATGAATTAAGAGCAATTTCTGCGGGGGATGGTGGTAGAGGTGGCTTGAATTTGCAAATTATTAAATCAATTCAAGTAAAAACTCCTTCAATTTCTGAACAAACTAAAATTGCATCGTTCTTATTAGCTGTTGATGAAAAAATAACCCAACTCACCAAGAAACACGAACTCCTGAGCAGGTACAAAACAGGTGTGATGCAAAAGATATTTAATCAAGAACTACGGTTTAAAGCTGATGATGGAGCTGATTATCCCGATTGGGAAGCAGCATTAATAGGAGATTTAGTTGACGAAAAGACATCAAAATATAATCCTGATAAATCCACCACAAACTTCCCTTGCATCGAACTAGAGCATATCAGCCAGAGAAGCGGCCAATTACTGGATTTCGCCAACTCTTCCGATTTAAAAAGCATAAAAAATAGATTCAAGAAAGGTGAGGTGCTTTTTGGTAAATTACGCCCCTACCTTAGAAAATACCTCAGACCTGACTTTGATGGCGTTTGTTCAACTGAAATTTGGGTTTTAAAAAGTACCATCCTGTTAAACGATTATTTATTTTATTTAGTTCAAACAAACTCATTTATAAATCTAGCAAATCAATCTACAGGCTCAAAAATGCCTAGAGCAGATTGGGATGTAGTATCAAACGCTAATATCAGTTATCCAACCCATAAAGAACAATCCAAAATCGCCAATTTTCTGTCAGCCATTGATAAAAAAATACAAAACACCCAAGCCCAACTAGAATCCGCCAAGCAATACAAGCAAGGTTTACTTCAACAAATGTTTATCTAATGAATGCGCAATCAGAATACGCCCTAGAAGAGTCATTAATTTCTCAATTAGAGGGAATGGAGTACTCATTCGTAACGATTGAGGATGAGTCTCAAATGCTTGCTAATCTTAAAAGGCAGCTTGAGATCCACAACGAAGGCATTAGCCTTACTAAAGGTGAATTTGATCGTGTTTTAAATCATCTTAATAGCGGTAATGTATTTGATAGAGCCAAAATTCTCCGAGATCGTTATGGCCTCAAACGAGATGATGGCGAGCTTGTCTATATATCATTCTTGAATTGTGATGATTGGTGTCTAAATGAGTTCCAAGTAACTAATCAAATAACTATTGAGGGTAAGCGTAAGAACCGTTATGACGTAACTATTCTTATTAATGGCTTACCTTTAGTTCAAATTGAGCTTAAAAGGCGTGGAGCTGAGCTTAAAGTAGCCTTTAATCAGATAAATAGATATCACCACGACTCTTATGATGCTGGTTATGGTCTATTTCAATACGTTCAATTATTCATCATCAGCAATGGTGTGAATACCAAGTATTTTTCCAATAATAAGCAGCAATCTTTTCAACAAACCTTTTATTGGACAAATAAAGAAAACAGAAGACTTTCAGACCTCTATGAATTCACTGCTGAATTCTTAAAGCCATGCCATATTGCAAAAATGATTGCTCAATATATGGTGTTAACTGAAGAGCAGATTATCAAGGTATTGCGTCCATATCAGTTCTACGCCACTGAGTCCCTAGTAGAACGAGTTAAGAACAGCAATGAGAATGCCTATATCTGGCATACAACAGGCTCAGGAAAGACCTTAACCTCATTTAAGGCTAGTCAGATTATTCAACGCATGGCTAAGGTTCATAAAGTTATGTTTGTTGTTGATAGGAAAGATCTAGATTTCCAAACAGCAAAAGAATTTAATGGCTTTTGCAAGGGGAGTGTTGATTCAACAACAGACACTGGCAAATTGGTTGAGCAGTTAAATGATGACAGTACTAAATTGATTCTTACGACCATCCAAAAGCTTAATAATGCTATTACAAAGACTGGTTATTTCGATAAGGTAGCTCATCTCCAAGATAAGAAGTTTGTATTTATATTTGATGAATGCCATAGAAGTCAGTTTGGAGATACGCACCAGAACATTAAGAGCTTCTTTAAAAATGCTCAGATGTTTGGATTCACTGGCACCCCAATCTTTGCTGATAACGCCACAGGAAGTATTGGCAAGCAAACCACAACAAAAGACCTATTTGGTGAATGTCTTCATAAATATGTAATTGTTGACGCTATTAAGGATGAGAACGTTCTTAGGTTTGCGGTTGAATATGTCGGCAGATATAAGCGTAAAGAATCGCCTAGTGAATTAGATATTGAGGTAGAGGCAATTGACATTAAAGGTCTTTTGGATAGTCCTACACGCCTAGAAAAGATCACGGACTATATAATTGCTTACCACCGCCAGAAGACTAAATCACCTGACTTCACTGGTATGTTCTGTGTAAGTAGTGTTGATACGCTGATTAAGTACTACGATCTCTTCAAAAAGAAGCAAGAAAGCTCTAAGAAGCCATTAAAGATTGCAACTATCTTCAGCTATGCTGCCAATGAAGAAGATCCTAATGCTAATGGCCTAACTAGCGGATTAATTCCAGAGGAAAGTCCAACGCTTGATGGAAAAATCAATCCCTATAGCAGAGATAAGTTAGACGAGTTTATTGAAGACTACAACGAGATGTTTGGTACTCGTTACTCAACAAAAGATAGCCAGTCTTTCTATAACTACTACCAAGATATTGCTAAAAGAGTCCGTCAGGGTGAAATTGATATCTTATTAGTAGTGAATATGTTCTTGACTGGGTTTGATAGCCCAAGGCTAAATACGCTCTACGTGGATAAGAACCTCAAATACCATGGCTTAATTCAGGCATTTTCACGGACTAACCGCATCCTTAATGAAAAGAAGTCACAGGGTAACATCATCTGCTTTCGCAATCTCAAGTCTGCAACAGATGAAGCCATTGCATTGTTCTCTAATAAAGACGCCAAAGAGACTGTTCTACTTGAGCCGTACGAAGACTATGTCGCTGCGTTTAATAAGGCAACAGATGAGCTTTTGGCCATCACCCCAACCGTTGGGAGTGTTGATCAGCTACCTGATGAGAATGCAGAACTAGCCTTTGTGACTAAGTTCAGAGAGTTATTAAGAATCAAGAACATAATTACGTCATTTTCTGACTACAAGGACGCTGACTTATCTTTATCGGCTCAAACCTTTGAGGACTATAAGAGTAAATATTTAGATATCCACGATAAGGTCAAAAAACACGAGGAGCAAGAAAAGATATCAGTTCTTGAAGAGGTTGACTTTGAGCTAAGTCTTATTCACAGAGACGAAATTAATGTTGCCTACATATTAAATCTTTTAGTTAGCCTTAATAAGTTGCCGCCAGATGAGGCTAAAAAGCGCCATAAAGAGATTATTGATCTTGTGGCTGGTAAGATTCAGCTTCGAAGTAAGAAAGAGCTTATTGAGAAGTTTATTGAAGAAAGTCTTCCTAAGCTAAACCCAAATGACAATGTAATTGGTGAGTTTGAATCATTCTGGACTAAGCATAAGATAAAAGCGTTCCAGGATATGTGTGCCGAGGAGAAGATTGTTCCTGAGCAGCTTGAAAAGCTTATTAATAACTACATGTTTGCTAATAAGTTCCCAAGAAATCAGGAGATCAAGAAAGCCCTATCTTTTGAGCCTAAGATACTGGAAAGCAAAGGTATTCTTGAGCGAGTGGCAGAAAAATTAAGGGATTTTATTGTTACTTATGTTGAGGGAATGGGTGGTAGCGTATAGAGAAATTAATTGATCAATTGAACGTCAATAATTAAACTGCTTATAAAACTAATATAGTATATATAAAATATAAAATTCAATACGAAAGAAGAAGCTAATCATGAAATCACTAATAAATACATTGCTCTTTGCCGTAGCCACATTTTGCTTTATGCCAGCAAATGCGCAACAAAGTTCAGTTGATCAATTTGTTAACCTGAATTGGGGTAAGGCTCCTAACATTGCTCCTATAGGTGGTAAGGCAAACATTAAATTGACTGGTAGTTTGCTCTATTTAGACGAAATTGAAACAAATAAATTTTTAAAAATTACTGGAAATCTTCCTCAAACAGGTAGCTACACCTTGTATCACGGTAAAGAAGATTGGTTTGCCATTTTCAATTTTACCGATGCTGGATACGTTAAGGATGATGAAAAAATTGATGCAGATGCACTATTAAGCGCCCTTAAAAAGGCGAACGAGGCAGGACAGGAGCAACGAAAACAGCAGGGTCTAAATCCTATATATTTAGAAGGCTGGTATATGCCACCAAGATATGATTCTGAAACAAAGCGTCTTGAATGGGCAACCAAGCTAAAGGATCACCAAAATAATCCTATGGTTAACTTTACAACAAGGATTTTAGGAAGGTCTGGTTATATGAGCGCCACATTAGTATCCGACCCTCAATCATTAGATAGGGATATCAAGTCTTTCAAAATAGCTCTAAAAGATTTTGATTATGTTAATGGCGAACGTTATTCGGAATGGCGTGACGGGGATAAGATCGCAGCATACGGCCTAGGAGCGCTTGTCGTTGGCGGTGCTGCCGCAGCAGTTGCGTCTAAGGGTGGTTTTAAGTTCTTAGGGGTAATCGCTTTAGCTGCTCTTGCGGGCGTAGCAGCACTCTTTAAGAAAATATTTGGAAGAAAGCAATAGTGGTTCATCAGCTACTAACTACGGAATATCTTTTCTGGTTAGTAGCACTAGCTTTTTATTTTTTGGATAGCATCAAGCTTGTAAGCAAATCACAAATACTTATTATTGAAACTATAACGGGTAAATTCAAGCCATCATTTAGCTTCAATACATTTGAAATAAAAGGTCAGCAAGTCCAGTTGCTGAACCTTTTTTTCCCATTCACAGGCTTCTTTAGATTGGACTCATCTCCCAATCAATCACCTTCACTAAACTTTGAAAATACTAGGCAAGAGTTGGTTAAGCTTCAGCAAATGGTCTTGCCATTTAAACTTATTTCAATAATTTCTTTTGTATACCTTTTGATCGGACCAGTGTTAACTTTCTATTACGGTCTCGGAGCAACTCTATTATTTCTTTTGCCGTTACACCTAACATCTTTATTAATTCTATTGACTTTACTTTTAATAAGTAGAAAAAAATTCGATTTTACTTATGGAGTAATAGCATCTATTTTTTTTGATTGCTTAGTTGTACCCGCCTACTTGCCAAACATTGTTAGAAAAATTTTCTCAAAGAAAGTATTTCTATGTGATGGATATTTTTTTGCATTAAATACATGCTTAAATAAAGACAGAGAGGAATTAGAGTACAACATCACGAGAAAGATAGCCCAAATGTCTGATTATCAGGAAGATTTTGAACCTAAAAAGAATGAGTTGTACCTTAAATTATTGGGAATTAAGTATGACAAGTAAGGAGATATGGATTGTTATTATTCTTGGTTTAGTGGGGTATTGGGGTACCTCTGCACTCATTAATTTCTTTAAGAGAGAGTCTGATTGGACTGCAAGTCAACAGAAAAATGCTGCAAACCAAGAGGAATCTACTTATGAATCTAAACCAAAAAATACTAATTCAACCCAATCTTGGTTCGAGATATTGGGGGTTGATTCAACCGCTAGCTTAGAAGAAATAAAAATTGCTTATAAAAAGAAAATCTCAATGTATCACCCAGAAAAGGTTAGCAGTATGGCTCCTGAATTTAATGAAATAGCTCAAAAGAAGTCTATGGAGATTAATGCAGCTTATGATGAGGCTATGAGGCTAAAATATGGAAGTTAAGCTTAAATTTATAAGGGAATCGTATGAAATCGTTATATGTTTTTTTGGCGCTTCTGTGCGCCTTAATTGCTGTTTATGTTTTCACAAACACAAATCAGAATCGTAATGTTTCTGTTTTGAATGGCTCAAGTATTTCTCAAGATGGTAAATTGACTTTAAAAGATGGGACGGTAGTTAAAGACAATAAATAGCTAATTACTTTATTGAACAGCTTGTTCAATGCCTTTAATGCTATGCATATAGAAGCAGTATTAAAGTCTCTAAATTAGAGGCGAGGATACGGTGGGTACGGTGAATTACGAATTTACAAGAGGTACCCCAATTTTTTGGTAAATTAGTCCGATGATCTTTTATCACTTCACAAGTCTCAATCATTTGCCAAAAATATGTAAATCAGGCTTTCTTAAGTTTGGTGACATACCCTTAAAGCAGACTTCAAAATACGGTGAAGATGGGCATGGAGTCTGGCTCACGACTAAATCAAGCGCCACCCCCGAACAACATGGCCTAAAAAATCCATCTGTAGACAAGTCAATTGTGAGATTTAAAATTGAGATTGATGAAAAAAATCTTCAGTTGTTTAAGTGGTCGGACTATGCCAAAATAAATAAAGTTAAACCAAAGTGGTACAAAATATTAGATAAAGTTGGTGGCGGCCTATCTCACACCTGGTGGCTACACATTGGATACATTGACATTAAATTACCTCAAGTGGAAATTTCCATAAAAGAAAATGGCACCTATCTTTCTCAATCTATTCATGAGATTCTAGCTAACTTTGAAGGCCAAATAAAAAAATAAATGCCCTGCTTTTGCAGGCGAGATTATTTCATAAACCTCACCAACCAGCTTTTTGCTAAGATTATTAAGGGTATGGGTTAAAAATGAAAATACTTTACATAGATATGGATAATGTTTTAGCAGAGTTCCCGTCTGGAATTGAAAGGATTAGCCCTTAGGCTCTAAAGCAATATGCAGGTGACTTTGATGAAGTTCCTGGCATCTTTGCCCTTATGGACCCCATAGCAGGCGCAATAGAGGCTTTTAAAATGCTCTCAAAACAGTATGATACTTATATTCTTTCCACAGCGCCATGGAAAAACCTGAGCGCTTGATCCGATAAAGTTATATGGGTCCAAAAGTATCTTGGTGAGCATGCTCATAAGCGTTTAATACTTAGCCATCATAAAAATTTAAATGATGGTGATTTTTTAATCGATGAAAGACTCAATATGGCTATCAAAAAGAATTTCAGAAATATCTTTCGCTACATCATTCTTTTGGTTGTGGGAATAATTTTAGGATTAAGTGTTATTGGAGGATATGGTGGCTTTTTTGAATCCGTCCTTTACATTGATGGCAAGCCCTTAACTCAATATACACTTTCTCAGCTAAATTCTTCAACACAGATAACAAGTATTTCCTTTTTTTATATCTTTGGTAATTTAATAAAATTAAATGGAAATTACACATTTGAGGTTTTAGTTATAGTGACACTTTTACCAATAACGCTTGACAAGCTAATAAGGTACTTTTTAAGCAAATAGAGTCTTAGTCATTTGAAAAAAATTAAAGATTTAAAAGAATTTAAGGGAAAAGAAAACTTTCCAATAAATTCTGACTTGGCTCTTTGCGATGCTTACCTGCAGTCTACAATCCAAGCTTTTAGGCTGCCGTCTTAGATCGCTTGATAAACTCGTCAATTGAGTCTCTTGAAGTCATAGTAAGCTAATTCTAATGGGAAAATTTTCATTTAAAAGCTGTATTAGAGCTGTAGCTAATTCTTGACTAATTTAAAACTAACTTGATATTTATAAAAACTAATATTTGGGGCAACTGATAAAGCTCTTTTAATTCTCTGGTCATCTTCAAGGGCAATGATTACGCCCTCGACAGACTGACCTTCTTTAGCCAATTCATCCTTTACATACCCCATATACCTTTGTACTTGACCAACAACAGAGTCACTAGCTCTGCCTTTTTTAAGCTCAACCACCAACAACCTAGATTTATCTTTACTGATTGCTAAAATATCAAGCGGTCCAGTATCGGTTTGATATTGCTGTCCAATAAGCTCACCATCTTCCTCAAAAATATCAAAATCTTTACCAAGCTCTGTCTGAGGCCAGTTGTGTACAAGAAAATCTTCCAAATGCTTCTCTAATGCAAATATTGTTGGATCCTCTACTGTTGGATCAGATGAACTTAAAGATGGAGTAACAGGTAAAGAAATATGCCCGCCTATTAACCTTTCGATTTCTTCAGCATATCGATCAATATTGCTAACTGTTCCGATCGAGCCTGTTGAATTTCTAAGTGCCTCACTCATATCAGAGCGATCAATCATTTGATCAAACCAATGCACAGGTCTTCTGTGGGGTAAATTAGTTCCAGGGGCATAAGAATAAGAACCAGTTACTTGGCCAACAAAATATCTACCCTCTCCATTTGGGCAGAGGACAATATCACCTTCTTTGATGCCTCTACAGACAGTCCAAAGAAATCCACATGCAAGTCCAGCCGCCACTTTGGATTTATCAGGACGAGCCGCCATAAATACAGGAATATATTTTGTATTAAAGTCCCTCCAGTTATCTGGAAGTTGATCCATTAGGTTTTCATTGATACCAAAATCGGCACCGACATAGCCTTCTTTAAAGCACTCAGATGCATAAATACTTTTTTTACCAAGCATTACCCTGAAATATCTTTTCATTTGATCTCTTTAAGTGATATTTTTTATAAATATACTCCCCTTCATAGGACGTTTATCTCTTTGAGCAAAATACTATGTATATGTGTACCGATGACAAAGGGGTCGAATTAGGAGGTGGGTATCAAGATTATTTACATAGACTTTATACATAGTTGAAAATCTCTTGTACCCTCGGTTAGACCAAGATTTTTACACTTTTGCCCTATTAAGTCATGCTCTTTCGAAGTAGATTTTTTAATTTTCAACTCAGATTCGATTATGTTTGCCCGACTGATTAAAGATGTGGAAACAGATTGAGAATATAAAAAATTACCCTCTGACCATATACCTTCTTTAAGAATTTTTCCCGACTCTTCGTATTCAACGCCCATTCCATGTCTCTTATTGTTTACAAGTTCTCCAATAAATTTTTTACCAGATTTAAAATTAAATGTACCTACTCCATGAGGTTTTCCTTTTAACCACTCACCCGTATAAGTATTGCCAGTCGGAAATCTATAGTGTCCCAATCCATCGAATAAGGAGTTTACAAAATATCCATCGTATTCCCACTGAATCCTAGATTCAGTGTACGTGGTTATTTTTCCTCGCCCCTCCTTCTTGCCAGCTGAATTCTCTCCAATACTTACTTGAGTTAATTTATTATCAACATACCACTCTAATCTTCCATAACCTTCTATGAGGCCATTCTTGCATGCCCCGTACCACCTTATAGTTTCGCCTACTTTTGGGTTGTTATTGTGTGCAGTGCAATTAGAAATTTTATCGGTTAACCAATTAGAGTTACCATCGCTGATATAAGCTTGAGCCAAAGAATTATTGACAAAAATGATCAAAAACCCCAGAAAAACTATTATTTTCATACAGTTGATTGTTAATTACTTCGACAAACTTTTCACACACAATGAAAAATCTGAAGCACTCTCCACAAGACCTAGTTTTTTACATTTTTGTGTGGCGATCTCAATTCTGGAGGAGTCACTTTTCAAATTAACAGTATCAGATTTTTTATTTGTAACAGGAACAGAGATAGGATCTTTCACCTGATTTTTAGTAAGCGCCTCCTCACGCTCAATCAGCAATCTCTTAAAAGTCTTTACATCATATGTAGAGGCAGATATCTTACTTGCAATACTAGCTATTGATTGCTCTTTATTAATTTCAATAACACAAGAAACACAATCAACGTTAACTCTTACAACATCAGACAATTGATGTTTTTTTATGTTATCAGTTAAGTCAACAACTCCAATACCACTCCTTGGGTTTGGCACAACATTCACCTCTAATGGGTTACCAAGGCCAGTAATAATTAAAGTTTGTGGCTTATAAAAATCTGTCCATTGAGTTTTACCAGTTTTTTGTTTATGAGTAACATTTGCATATTTCCTATTTACGGTTTCATCAGTGCAGCCAAATGCACGTTTTACAGTGCCTGAAGGATTTAATAGTAAAGGTAAACCTAAGCCAAAAGTACTCCAGGCAAGGGTACCAGCTGGTCTTGCTTCAAAATTTTCAAGAGAAACAGTTCGATAAATTGGTGCTGAAAATTCTTCCACCTCACCTTTGCCCCAAAAATAAATCTGTAACTTACCGTCATTAATTGCAGTACTTTTAATCCCTTGAAAGTGCCTAATTGGGGTATTAATATAAAAAGTGTGGTCTTCCGATGATTTTTCTTGAACAGTCTCATAAGAAATCTTTGTGTCATTTGACATCCAAACTTTTCTACAGTTTTTTTCCCTGTAATCTTTGGAGTTTGAATAAGACAAGCTAAGGGGTATATCGGTCCTACCTGACTCTAATGCAATATTTTGTGAATTAATTAAATCAGAAATATTAAAAGAAGTACATCCTGATAGAAGGATGCTCACTAAAATAAAATAAGAGTAGCTTTTAAATTTCATATTAAAAAGATTAGTTAGTTAAATGTTTTTTTCGAGTGCTAGGGTCAGGATGAGTACTAAAAAATCTTTCCCAAGAGGATGTTTTACTTTGTAATATCAGTAAATCTATGGCAAATATTACGTCCGATTGAGAGTAGCCCGCTTTAAGCATCATCCCCTTAGACATCAGATCCGCCTCAATTTCTTTATGTTGGCTGTTGCTAATTTCCATAGCCTTAATCGACAGATCAACGGCACTATGACCACCGCCAGGAAAAAGACTCCCAAAAGATGATTTAGCTGAGGAAATAATACCATCAATTATTTCCTCTTTTTTTGTCGATGAGACATGCCCAGATAAAAGATGCGCAAGCTCGTGACCGACAATGAAAGGCAATGCCCTTGTTTTTCTCTCCAACTCTATCAACATAGGTTTAGTGAAAATGATAATATTTTCACCCTTGCTATGAGTTGCAAATGCATTGGGATACTTAATTTTATCTGTAGCAATTACTTTAACTGACATTCCTGGTTTATCAGATACTGCCAACAAAGAATTGCAAGAATTTCTTAATAAATTGAGCATCTTCTGCTGGGCTTCATAATCGTATACAACGCTGCAAGAAGCATTAGCAAAAGTAATAATCCCGAAGTAAATACAAGTTACTTGTGTAAAGTATTTACTGACACCTCTCAAGTAATGCAACATCCTCTCCTGTATCAATAAATTTACCATTAAGGATAAATGCTTTTTCATCGGGCTTCAAACGAATACTACGCCAAATTTTAATTTTTTGACCAACCTTCTCAAGCTCCTGCTCAGCAATATAAGCGCCATCACCCCCAGAAATAGTTAAATTAAATCTATTGGGTGCAACAAATGTAACCTCTGTAATCATGCTTACAGTACCTTTATTGTCGGGAACCCAAAACTCTCTATATCCCAAAAACTGATTTGAGGAAGAGGAAGTAAAAATAATTTTATTTTTACTACATGTGCCATTTGACCACTCTCCTAAAAATGGTTCAATTAGACTTTTTTGAACATTATTAATAGATGCGGGTTGAATTTTTGATGTAGTAGAAGGGGCCGTCTTATTAGAATCAGAAATCGCAACCAAAAAACCAATTACCAACAATCCCCCAATAACCCCCATAACAACGTTTGCATAGGATTTTGGTTTATTCGACACTCCACTGTAATTTGGTATGTTTTTATTAGTTGAGAAAGGCTGACCTCTCGTTGTACTTTGTTGATGACTATAGGTATAGGCTGAAGACCTAGACTTTGTTGTTGTAAATTTACTCAATGCACCTTCTCTGAAGCAAGCCATGCAAGCCATACTTTGAAAATGAATATGCTCTGCCTTGGAGGGATGGGTAGAACACTTTGTTAATTTCTTTTCAGCAAGCACTTCCTCCAAAACATTAATCCACTCGTCCACCTTGGGGTAGTTATTTGTTGAGCCTGAGAAAGCTCGATCAAATAAACTACGTAACTCTGGAAGAAACATAGAGTGAACGCTAAACTTATTTGGCGATATCCTATTGTTAGGATTTATTCCATATGGATAGTATCCTTCTCGAACCTTTTCATCAGTTGTTGCTAATGAAGAGCCATCCTTAAGAATTCCACTATAAGGATGAATGCCAAAGTTTAATATCTGAAAAATAACAACTGCCAATACAAATAAATCCTGCTCTTCACCTAAACTCTCAGGGGGTGAATTTAACTCTAAAGCTCTCGGATTAATATATTCTGATGAAAAACTTTTTGCAGGATATCGACTACCATCAATTCCACATATATCAAATCCATCACAATCAATTAAAGATACAAGGTGGTATCTATCGTAGATCCTGATATTTTGAGGTTTAAAGTCAATGAAATGATGTCCTTTTGAGTGCAAAAGCTTTAGTACGCCAGCTAAATTTCTCGCAACCTCAACCTTATAACTAAGTGCAAATGACTCATACTTAAATTTTTCACGAAATAAACTAGGGTCAAGATAATAGTCAAGAGTATTTGAAAAACCGTAATCAACATACGGCATCAAAAATCCAACAAATTTTGATCCATCGAAACATTTTCCAATTGGCCATGCCAATTGAATGAAACTCATACTATTGATGCTTGCAGATGCATCTGAGGGAGAATTTTTTAACATTGCATCAATTTTTTGATGCTTTTCTTCACTCGGGAATTTATAAATTTTTAAGGCGTAAAGCTTTCCAACCAAATTTACCCTATATACATCACCCTCCCCACCTGAACCAATCTTAACTAGATCATTGGACGAAAGAGTATATTTTGAGCCAAATAAACTAACTTCCATCATTTCTTTTCCGAAGAATTATCAATTGAATTTGGCTTAATACTCGAATTTTTATCTAAATCTAATGAGGGGGGTTTTTCAACTGTCTTTTTATCAGCGTTAATTACTTTTTTCTCTGTGGATTCTTTGATAACCTCTTTAGCTTTTTTTTCTGGTAACTTCTTTTTTTCACCTGAGGAAGATTTTTCAATTATCTTTTTATCAGCATCATCCACTTTTTTCTCTGTGGTTTCTTTGATAACTTCTTGTGAATTTTTTCTGGTAATTTCTTTTTTTCACCCGTGCGTTCATCAGATTCATCTACATCTGTTTTAGGAACACTTTTATCAATGACAATAGTTTCAATATTTTCCTTTTTGAGAGCTTCTGCGTTTTTATCTCTAAATATAACCATCCCCTTATCTCTAATGTTTTTGATGGGCGGGGAATCAGAAACAAAAAATACCGTTGCAAGTGCCCCAATTAAAGCTAGAATCAGAAAAATAATTAGTAAATAGACGTAAGTTCTATTTTTTTTATACTTTGGTTGATTTTTAACTATCTGTTGGCTATCTCTTGCCACTCCAGCTAGATTTTTTTGAGACTCAGGATTAGCTGCTGGTTTTTGATTTTTTAAAAAAGCCTGATGTAATGCCTCATTAAGCATTGCTTGATCTTTGACAGCAGGTTTATTAAGGTCATTAATTACAACGCCATCTAATGTGCCAAGATTTGAACTACACATTACCGCAAGAGATTTATCGTCTGATGTCACTTGATCTGCTCTAGGATCAGAGATTATGCTAAGAAGCGCCTTGTTAGCTAACTCTAAATCGCCTGCGGCTGAAAGTACGTTATTCAAAAGAGGTTTCAAAAATCCAATTCTTGTTCCTTTGGCGCTATCCCACAAGAAAGGATCAACACCATCAGAGCAGACTATGCAAAATTCGGGATTTTTAACTGAAAACGACCTCAAATGAGTTTGCCATGAATCTTCCGTAAAGAAGTATGTCTCATTTGAGAATTCACCATTATGTGGATCTGAGCGATGAAGTAATATTTCATTTTTAGAAATTCTCTCTCCCACCAATCCAGCCCCATCTCCAAGGTGGAACACATGAACCAAACTCTGGTTACCCACCATAAAAACTAATGTTGCATGAAAAAGATTTAACTCACCTTTAGCAATAAGCCTAGTTCTTACTTGAGAGATTACTAAACAAACATGCTCTTGAATGTTTTCAAGACTAAATGATGAATAGATTTCCTTATTTTTTGAGAAATGCTCTGTCAATGCGCTTACAAGCGCATTCGAGCCTTCATCAGATCTCGCAGCAGAACCTGCACCATCTGAAAGCGCCAAGGTATAGAAGTCACCGATAGAAACGACTTCAACTGCGTCTTGACAGACATCTCCTGATGCTTGATGTGAACGACCAATTACTTTTGAGTACGCAAGAAAATGCATCTAAATCTTCACGCTAGACCATGGATCTGAGCTAGGCAATTGAAGACTATCGCCAGGTCGGGACCTAGTAACCGCAGACAAGCTCGCAGATAACCATTGAAACAATTCAGGGAATCTTAATCCTGATAATTGTTTTACGGGCATATTAGATATTTCTTGCAACTTATGAATATTGGCACCCTCTACTGCAATTGGCCAAATTTGAACCTTTCTGTGATACTCAGCTTCCTTGCATCTGCTGACAGCCTCGTTCCATACAGTTTCAGAATCAGTTGACTCACCGTCTGTTATCACCATCATCCAAGGTCGGGTGTAACTAATTCCATGTTGCTTAAGAATTATTTTTAACTGCTCTACTGCATCTAATGCAATTATCAACCCCTCGCCCAATGGAGTTGTACCAGCAGCCCTTAGTGGAGCAGGTTGAAATTCTCTGGCCTCAGTCCAGTTCATTATTAACTCTGCATCAGCAGCAGGTCCACCAACAGCAACTAGGGCAATTTGCACCCTACTTCTGGCAGTAGGATCTCCAAGCAATTCATCTCTTAAAGCCTCAAGCCCAGAATTAAGCTGATTAATTCTAGTAACCCCTCCAAAACCTTCAGCATCCATTGAGCCAGAGGCGTCTAACACAAGAATACAAGGGGTGCGCTGATTTGTGTTTTCAACTGCAAAATCAATATCCATTTTCACTTCCTTACCACAAAGGTTCCAGACATAATGTCATGAAGGGCTTGTTTGTTTTTTGTAAAGGCAGCCATAATAAAACCAATATACAAAATAACAGTACTTAGAATTTTCCCTAATGATCTTCCTGCTGCCTTCCAAAAAGAAATAGGTTGAAAATTTACATCAACAACCTTTAATCCCATCAATCTCTTACCTGGTGTTGCCTGCCAACTAGATGATAGAAACAAGGCTTCATACAGAACATTTAAAATAAAGCCGACAAATTGAGCTTTAAGCACATATAAAGATTCGGGGTCTCCAGTAATCACACCCCAAAAACCAATCAATCCCCCGATAATAAAAACAGGCACAATTATGATTAGATTATCTATTATTGACGCCACCAATCTAATACCAAATGATGCAAATTGAGTTGGTTGAGAGCCAGCTGGATGGGTAGATTGGTTCCAATTAGCATTAGAGCCAGACTGAATTGGATTTGATGGAGAGTATTGCGGCTTATTAAATGAGGAAGCCGAGGAGGCGCCATGGAAGCCAGTGCCACAGCTTGGACACTTTAGGTATGAAGATGAAACTTCAATTCCGCAATTTGAGCATTTCATAACATTCTCACAATTTATAAATATAATTACTCACACTATAAATCATAAATACTACTAATTACATACTAGCAAAGAATGTTATTTTTTTAGAGATCTAAGGCATAGCTCAAAATCTTTTGCCCCTTCAGTCAAACCTAAATTTTTACATTTCTGCGTTAGACTATCAGAATTGGTGGGTAATTGTTTTTTTGGCACTTCAGCTTTAGTAGTAGTTGCTGAAGCGAAAACTTGGTTAGCCTTTTGAAGAACTATACTAGAGACGGCTTGGCTTGAAATAAACTTACCCTCAGCCCATAATCCTTGGCTAATAACACCCCCTGAGGCATTGTAGAGAACACCGTGGCCATGCCTTAAATCATTTAGATACTCTCCTACATACTTAATATTATTCTCAGAAACATATACACCAACACCATTACATTTACTAATAAGGTACTCACAAACCAGTTTCGCACCACTTGGATAGTAATAGGCTCCGACACCCGAATACTCTCCATTTAAAAATTTACCTTCATACCTGCTGCCTTTAAACTCATCATTTGCAAGCATATAATAAATTCCATGTCCATTTGGAAGATTGTTTGCAAATATTCCTTCATATCTATCACCATTAGCTAAATAGTATGTCCCCTTACCAGAATACAATCCATCTTTGAAATTACCTTGGTATCTATCGCCTTTATTTTTACTATCAGCTACCTTATAAAAGGTTCCAAAACCATTAGGCTGGTTATTCGCAAAGGACCCAACATATTTATCTCCATTAGAATATGTTTGAGTACCCTTATGTTTATGTCCTGCAACAAAATTTCCCTCAAATACAGTTCCGTCAACAAAATAGTTTGTGCCTAACCCTTCCCTTACACCCTTCTTAAAACCTCCAACATATTTTTCGCCACTATTAAAATAATAAGTCCCGTTACCAGTCATACCCCCAGCAACAAATTCCCCAACATACTTATCACCCTTATTGGGACCATCTTCATAAAACCAATAACTTCCTTTACCGTGGAAAAGCCTATTAAGCAGCTCCCCCTCATAAAAATCTTTTGTTTTCACCTTATCAGAAGTACCCACATATACGTTCCCCTTATACAGGCATCTGCCCGAAGAAATATGATCACAAGACGGTAAAGTTTGTGAGAAAACACACATTGAACTAAGAGAAAGTATTAAGAAAGATAGTCCACGAAGAATCATAAATAATTCACGAATAAAAAATTTATCTTAAAGACTTTAAACATAAATCAAAATCTTTTGTATTTTTTTCTATACCTAAACTTATACACTTTGAATGCTTAACATCCCCAACATTCTCACTATTTTTTTTCTTATTTAATAATTTTGAAGTAATTAAATTTGACTTCTCAATCAAGGATTTTGACACCCCTTGCCTTTTTGAGAATTTACCATCTAACCAAACACCTTCATTAATAACTTTTCCATAGGAATCATAAAGAATGCCTTCACCATTCCTTAAATCACTTCGATATTCACCAATAAATTTTGAACCATTACTTAATAAAATTACTGCAACCCCCTCCCGCTTTCCATTAACCCATTCCCCCAAATACTCATCTCCATTTTTAAATTTATAGCTACCCAATTCATTTCTCTCCCCATTCATAAAATTTCCAGAATAGATGCCTCCATTCGCATATTCATAAACTCCAAATCCAGATCTATATCCATTGGACCAACCACCCTCATATTTACTTTTCTGCACACCTTGCTCATACCAAGTCATACTTCCATGACCGTGATGCTTGCCCTTGCTAAAGATTCCAATACTTACCTGCGTTAAGCTGCCATTAACATACCACTCTAACCTTCCAGAGCCATCAATTAAACTATTTAAGCACCCACCTTGCCAAACTATAGTCTCACCAATTTTGGGAGACTGATTGAATGATGTACAACCAGAGGAGCGATCAGTAATCCAATCTGAAACACCATCACTAACATAGGATTGAGCAAGAATAACCTGAGAAAATAGCATCAATAGAAGTGCTTGCAGCAACAGGCTGCAGTATCTATAACAAAAGTGGATAATATTTTTCATAAAAAACCAACACAACTTAGCTGCAACAAAATGGGTTAATGTTTATAATGAATAATAATGAAAGTACTCAATGTAAAGGTAAATTCATACATATATTTAAGAAAAAGTTAATCTAACAAGATTTCATCTTGAAACTCTAAATCAGGACCTTTGCATTCAGGGCATCGATATTTAACTGCTTTATCCCATTCTGGAACCAACTTTCCCCCACACGTACAAACTGCCGTAATTTCATCAAGCACTCTTGTTTCGTGGGCATCAAATTTACCGCCTTTTCGTGACCATTTAGTTCTATCAGCAAGATGTTTGACTATTTCTAAATAGGTCAGTTGCTGTCCATCTACAAACTCTTCTGGACCCTGTCTAGGAACAGCCATACAAGAACCACATGTATCACAAACTTTTTCATACCACGTCCAACCACCACCTTTGGAAAGGCTAAATTTGTGATGACAGTTTTTGCATGTTGTTTTGTAACGTGAACCCATTAAATCACCTTAACCTACAAACCTCTTTACCAGCATTAGCTAGACTGTTTTCAGGGTTGTTAAGCATGCTCAGAACGCCACTCTTAACATCCACCCTCACAAAAGCACCATTACATGACCAATTATTTGCATTATTTACTGTGCACTCTTTAATGGTGTCTTTAATAAATGAACCTTTTTCATCAAAACCGCTAAGGGTTACAGTCTTTAATTTTTCATCTACTGTATAAGTAAGGTCAACTTGCTCATAACATTTTGTGCAGTTTGAATTCTTATCACAAGGCGTAATTTTTACTTTGTATTCTTTTGAAAATGCTAATGTCGGCAACAATAATATTAAAAATATTAATTTTTTCATAAAAACTTTATTGAATTAGTGATCGTTTTGAGTCAGACACAATCGGTAGAAATCTCTTTCCATCATAGTAATGAGGCTTTTTATTAATTAAATAAATGACCGAGTTGCGAGGTCGACTTCTATGGTCATTCTTGGTAGGGCTGATAGATAAATCAGACTTGTTTTTAGAGTGTTCAAATCCCAGAAACTCTAAGCCAAATTGATACTCAAAATCCTCACCAAACGTTTTGAGGATCTCATCGCTTATTAGGTGCTTTTTACTGGTACACCTTTCTTTTAAGTAATTTGAATGCAGTAACAGTGTCGGCGTCTTGAGTCCATCGCTATCCGTAATGCTGAATGTAATAACTGGCGCATTAACTAAAGACTCATAAATATTAGAAAACATAATGTCAAAATGACTCTGCCAATTATTATTAACCTCGGAAAGGCTCCACGTCATATATTTGTAGCAATCATTCGTTGCATCTTCAATAGACATATCGCACTCGATAGCCCAATCCTGCACTTCATCGTACATAGATCCAGCTAACTGTTTGCCAAAGTGTATTGATATCATTCATCACCTCTCTGGCTAGAAATTTTTCTAACAATATGTAATGTAATAAAGATTGGGCTAATCAAAAAAGCAGTTGCTGCAGGAAAGAAAATATCATCTCTGATATTGAACATACTAAATTGGCTATCGGGGCCTATAAAAACGGTGGCTAATCCTGAGGCAAAGCAGGCAATGCCGAATACCCCAACAATTAGACTTAACCATAGGTAAATGATTTGATATGGTCTATCTCCTCGAACCCAATACCAAAAGTATTTATTAAACCAATCTAGCTTATCTAAGCTAAGAATCCAGAGAAGGCAAAGTAAAAGCAAAGAATAAACAAAAGGCCTAAAGGTGATTGCATAAATATCGAGTGATTGCTCTGCAATAAATGTGGCAACACTAGCAAGCCCTAAACTTAGAAAATAAAAAGCTGGGAAAAGTCTCAATGAGATCAGTAAAAGTAAAGTTAGAAAAAACCTCATGGTTTTCATCAGAGAGAACCCACACTTATCGCTTTACATTTATCCATAATTCACCCCAATTATTTACAAATTCTATAGTCAATATACACTGTTAATTATTCTTCAAAAAAATATTCCTAGATTATTTATGTAGAAATAATGAGGGTGGTATTGTGGGGAAAAGTTTGCATCTAGAGATATTTAAAGTCCGATTCCTTGAGAGAAATACTATGCATAGGTTTACCTATGACAAAGGGGCCAATTTAGGGGGTGGGGGTACGGTGGGTATGTGGATTGCCAATTCAACAAGGGGGTACCCCCTCATTTGTTTTAGCATTTAGCTTATTAAATATCAATAACCCTAACGTGCATTGATTAATGCTTGGTGACGAGTTTCATCTAAAGGCTTAAAGCCATCTCTCACAAGCCACTCATTGACTTGGCTAAGATTTGAAACATCAAGCCCTTGGTCTCTATAAAATTTAAACTTGTTACCGTTACTGACTTGTTCAACATAAACATCTATCCAGTCCTGAGCATCCATGGTTCGAATCCCTTTATTTGTTTAGTAATGATAGACCCGAGAGAGATAAAGTCTCATCTAAACAAATAAAACTCTTTGGTATGTTTTATGGTATGTAAAAGTAAAAAAAGCCCCTCAGGGCTTTAATTACAACAACGTTGGCGGAGCGGACGGGACTCGAACCCGCGACCCCCGGCGTGACAGGCCGGTATTCTAACCAACTGAACTACCGCTCCAAAACTTGGCGTCCCCACGGGGAT
>Ga0187843_10000491_pt1 | contig 28426 bp, 19 predicted proteins | sample SpaLakP09_SKY_43_FD_134516 | JGI IMG/M metagenome (GOLD analysis project Ga0187843, IMG submission 134516) | Oligotrophic lake water microbial communities from Sparkling Lake, Wisconsin, USA - SP09_SKY_43 | ecosystem: Environmental > Aquatic > Freshwater > Lake | place: USA: Sparkling Lake... | reverse complement strand
TGCGTACGTCGATGGTGTCCATGTGGGCGACTACCGCATCAACGCACTGAACCAGCGCGTGTACAAAATCGCCAACGGCGGTGCGGTGGCCGCGATCTACGGACCCGGCGGCGAGTTGCTGGCCGAAATCGGGCCGACGGTGACGAACTATGTGTGGCTCGGCGGACAGTTGCTCGGGCTCGCGCGCAACGCGACGTTCTATGCCAGTCACAACGATCAGGTGGGACGGCCGGACGTCATGACCGATGCCAGTGCCGCGGTCGTTTGGCGCGCGGCAAACGCGGCCTTCGACCGACGCGTCGTGACCAATGCCATTGGTGGCATGAATGTCGGCTTCCCAGGACAGTACTTTGACGAGGAAACGGGACTTTTCTACAATTGGAATCGCTACTATGATCCGATGCCAGGAAGGTATCTTCAGAGCGATCCAGTCGGACTGGCTGGCGGTATCAACACCTACGCATACGTCGGAGGTAATCCCTTGACGAATATTGACCCGATGGGACTGACCCAATGTGATATCGATGTTGCCTATAGCACTGCGTTGATGATGAATCTTGACATGGATTTTGGTGAAGGCCCTCCAGTCGCAGACATCCCATGGAATGCTGCGGAGACTGGATATGCCTCTCTCAGAGATCAGGGTCTACTAAAAAATATCCCAGGACGAGATGGACGGATTCATCTATCGACGACCTACCTAAACCCGCTTGATGCCGCCGGGAAAATTCGACTCTTGACTTCGATTCTCCACGAAGGTCTCCATTTCAGTGGGCCGGCATTGCTCCAGGATAAGGATTTTGGAAGTGATCATGTGTTTATCAACTCAGACGCGGCACGGCGTGCTGCAGTTACAAAGAGCCAGTATTTGAAGAACATGAAGAAATGCGGGTGCCCATGATGAGATCAATTTTCTCGCTACGTTGCATGCCCTGTTTCCTTCTGTTGTGGCCATTGTCGCTTCAAGCAGCGCCTGCCCAGGCAAATCAAATTGCTGTGTTCAGCGTCCAGTGCGTCTTGGTGGAGAACGCGCAGATCGCGAAGTCCCCCCTCGTAAAAGAAGGACTGTTTGGCCGTGCAAATCATGGACATCAGATCGTGTATGGAAAGAGAAGTGTTCTCGCCGTTCGGACCTATATCGACAATGGTGCCGGAGTAGACTCCGAAGTCTTTAAGAAAGCGACACTTGAATTCGACATGCCGCACGAAATTGCCGACGGGGGCGAAGCTACAGTTAATGTTTTGCGCAGCTACTATGTCGAGGGCGCGTCCGGGTGGGTAGCGGACGGACGATTCTACTGGTCGAAGGATTCATTCCCTCGCGTTCACTTTCGACGAGATAGCGGCGGATTGCACGCCACACTGAAAGGCGAGGCAGAGGCGGCTTTTGCAGACAAAGTCTTTCGTCGACCTCGGAAGTTGATTCCTGTCGATGTGCAATGCCCGGTCGTCCAGAGAAAAGTCATTCAACTTACGCCATGGGCTGGCAGGGCAGGCACAAGCTGGTATTCGTTTTACTTACAGGAATGACACCAGGGGAGATCTGGAAAAAATAAGGGCGACTTGCCACCATGGAAATTCATAAGGCGCTCATCGACGCAAGCGGCGCCCGCCGGGCCGAACCGGCTGACAACTGAGTTGTAGGTCGGAAACTGGAAGTCAGGTATTTTCTGTTGTTTCCAGACCGCGATTCGATTGAAACTTTCTTGCTTCCGGAACATTATTACCTATTAAAATGGTGGCTCAACCCACAGGAGCTGCCGCATGGACGTCATCGAATCGAGCGATGTACTCAATTCTGAATTGTTGCTGTCGACCCTGGTCGCGCTGAGGCAAGGGGATTATTCGGTCAGGCTCCCGTCCGGCCTGGACGGCACGAATGGCGCCATCGCCGCCACCGTCAACGACCTCATCGACAACCACCGCAGGCTGGCCATGGAACGCGAGATGGCCGAGCAGCTCGACGCCAAGCAGTTGCTGCTGGCGCTGGTGGCCTTGCGCCGCGGCGACTTTTCGGTGCGCCTGCCGTCCGAGCTGACGGGCATGAACGGCAAGATCGCCGACACCCTCAACGACATCATCGACAACAGCGACAAGATCGCCCAGGAAATCGTCAGCGTCAGCCGCGTGGTCGGCCACGACGGACGCCTGCTGCAGCGCGCGGCCTCGCCCACGGTGGGCGGCGGCTGGGCCACCATCATCAACTCGGTCAATGCGCTGATCGACGACCTGGTGCGCCCGACCACCGAAATGGCGCGCGTGATCGGCGCCGTGGCCAAGGGCGACCTGTCGCAAAACATGGCGCTCGAAGTGGACGGACGACCCTTGCGCGGCCAGTTCCTGCGCTCGGCCACCACCGCCAACACCATGGTGGACCAGCTGTCGTCGTTTGCGTCCGAAGTGACGCGGGTGGCGCGCGAAGTCGGTACCGAGGGCAAGCTGGGCGGCCAGGCCAACGTGCCCGGCGTGGCAGGCACCTGGAAGGACTTGACCGACTCGGTGAATTCGATGGCGGGCAACCTGACATCGCAGGTGCGCAACATCGCCGAGGTGACCACCGCGGTGGCGAACGGCGACTTGTCCAAGAAAATCACCGTCGACGTGCGCGGCGAGATTCTGCAATTGAAGGACACCATCAATACGATGGTGGACCAGCTGCGCTCGTTCGCGTCGGAAGTGACGCGCGTGGCGCGCGAGGTGGGTACCGAAGGAAAGCTGGGCGGCCAGGCCTACGTGCCGGGCGTGGGCGGCACCTGGAAGGACTTGACCGACAATGTGAATTTCATGGCGTCCAACCTGACGGGCCAGGTGCGTAACATCGCCGAGGTGACGACCGCCGTGGCGAACGGCGACTTGTCCAAGAAAATCGCGGCCGATGCGAAGGGCGAGATCCTGCAGCTGAAAGACACGATCAACGTGATGGTGGACCAGCTTTCTTCCTTCGCGTCGGAAGTAACGCGCGTGGCGCGCGAGGTCGGCACCGAGGGCAAGCTGGGCGGCCAGGCGCAGGTGAAGGGCGTGGGCGGCACCTGGAAGGATTTGACGGACTCCGTGAACTCGATGGCGGGTAACCTGACCGGCCAGGTGCGCAACATCGCCGAGGTGACCACCGCTGTGGCAAACGGCAACCTGTCCAAGAAAATCACCGCCGACGCGAAGGGCGAGATTCTCGAACTGAAGGACACGATCAACGTGATGGTGGACCAGCTGTCCTCGTTCGCGTCGGAAGTAACGCGCGTGGCGCGCGAAGTCGGTACCGAGGGCAAACTGGGCGGCCAGGCGCAGGTGAAGGGCGTGGGCGGCACCTGGAAGGATTTGACCGAGAACGTCAATTCCATGGCGGGTAACCTGACGCGCCAGGTGCGTAACATCGCGGAGGTGACCACCGCCGTGGCGAACGGCAACCTGTCCAAGAAGATCACGGCCGACGCGAAAGGCGAGATCCTGGAGCTGAAGGACACGATCAACGTGATGGTGGACCAGTTGTCCTCCTTCGCATCGGAAGTGACGCGGGTGGCGCGCGAGGTGGGTACCGAAGGAAAACTGGGCGGCCAGGCGCACGTGCCTGGCGTTGCCGGTACCTGGAAGGACTTGACCGACTCCGTGAACTCGATGGCGGGCAACCTGACCGGCCAGGTGCGCAACATCGCCGAGGTGACCACCGCGGTGGCGAACGGCGACTTGTCCAAGAAGATCGCGGCAGATGCCCAGGGCGAGATCCTGCAGCTGAAAGACACGATCAACGTGATGGTGGACCAGTTGTCCTCCTTTGCGTCGGAAGTGACGCGGGTGGCGCGCGAGGTCGGTACCGAAGGAAAGCTGGGCGGCCAGGCAAATGTGCCGGGCGTGGCAGGCACCTGGAAAGACTTGACCGATAACGTGAACTCGATGGCGGGTAACCTGACGGGCCAGGTGCGTAACATCGCCGAGGTGACCACCGCCGTGGCGAACGGCGACTTGTCCAAGAAGATCGCGGCCGATGCCCAGGGCGAGATCCTGCAGCTGAAAGACACGATCAACGTGATGGTGGACCAGCTGTCTTCCTTCGCGTCGGAAGTGACGCGGGTGGCGCGCGAGGTCGGTACCGAAGGCAAGCTGGGTGGCCAGGCCCAGGTGAAGGGCGTGGCCGGTACCTGGAAGGACTTGACCGACAACGTGAACTTCATGGCGTCGAACCTGACGGGCCAGGTGCGTAACATCGCCGAGGTGACCACCGCCGTGGCGTACGGCGACTTGTCCAAGAAAATTACGGCGGATGCGAAGGGCGAGATCCTCGAGCTGAAAGACACCATCAACGTGATGGTCGACCAATTGAACTCCTTCGCATCGGAAGTGACGCGGGTGGCGCGCGAGGTGGGTACCGAGGGCAAGCTGGGCGGACAGGCTAACGTGCCTGGCGTGGCAGGTACCTGGAAAGACTTGACCGACTCCGTCAATTCGATGGCGGGTAACCTGACGGGCCAGGTGCGTAACATCGCCGACGTGACCACCGCGGTGGCGACGGGCGACTTGTCCAAGAAAATCACGGCGGACGCGAAAGGCGAGATCCTGGAGCTGAAGGACACCATCAACGTGATGGTGGACCAGCTGTCGTCGTTTGCGTCCGAAGTGACGCGGGTGGCGCGCGAGGTGGGCACCGAAGGCAAGCTGGGTGGCCAGGCCCAGGTGAAAGGCGTGGCCGGTACCTGGAAAGACTTGACCGACAACGTGAACTTCATGGCGTCGAACCTGACGGGCCAGGTGCGCAACATCGCCGAGGTGACGACCGCCGTGGCGAACGGCGACCTGTCCAAGAAAATCACCGCCGACGTCAAGGGCGAGATTCTTGAGATGAAGGACACCATCAACGTGATGGTGGACCAGTTGTCCTCGTTCGCGTCCGAAGTGACGCGCGTGGCGCGCGAGGTGGGTACCGAGGGTAAATTGGGCGGCCAGGCAAACGTGCCGGGCGTGGCAGGTACCTGGAAAGACTTGACCGACTCGGTCAACTCGATGGCGGGTAACCTGACGTCCCAGGTGCGTAACATCGCGGACGTGACGACCGCGGTGGCGAACGGCGACTTGTCCAAGAAGATCACGGTGGACGTGCGCGGCGAGATCCTGCAGCTCAAGGACACCATCAACACCATGGTCGACCAGCTGCGCTCCTTCGCTTCCGAAGTGACCCGGGTGGCGAAAGAGGTCGGTACCGAAGGACGCCTTGGCGGACAGGCAAACGTGCCGGGTGCATCGGGTACCTGGAAGGACTTGACCGATAACGTGAACTTCATGGCGTCGAACCTGACGGGCCAGGTGCGCAATATCGCGGAGGTGACCACCGCCGTGGCGAACGGCGACCTGTCCAAGAAGATCACCGTCGACGTGAAGGGCGAGATTCTCGAGCTGAAGGACACCATCAACGTGATGGTCGATCAATTGTCCTCCTTCGCTTCGGAAGTGACGCGGGTGGCGCGCGAGGTGGGTACCGAGGGCAAGCTGGGCGGCCAGGCGCAGGTGAAGGGCGTGGGCGGCACCTGGAAGGACTTGACCGAAAACGTGAACTTCATGGCGGCCAACCTGACCGCGCAGGTGCGCGGTATCGCGGGCGTGGTGACCGCCGTGGCGAACGGCGACATGAAGAAGAAGCTGACCGTGGCGGCCCAGGGCGAGATCGCATCGCTGGCCAACACCATCAACGAGATGACCGATACGCTGGCTGTGTTCGCCGACCAGGTAACGTCGGTCGCGCGCGAGGTGGGCGTGGAGGGCAAGCTGGGCGGACAGGCGAGCGTGCCGGGTGCATCGGGCACGTGGAAGGATCTGACCGAAAACGTCAACCAGCTGGCGGCCAACCTCACCACCCAGGTGCGCGCGATTGCCGAAGTGGCGACCGCCGTGACGCGCGGCGACTTGTCGCGTTCGATCCAGGTCGAAGCGCGCGGCGAGGTGTCCGACCTGAAGGACAACATCAACGAGATGATCCGCAACCTGAAGGAGACCACGCAGAAGAATGCGGAGCAGGATTGGCTCAAATCCAACCTGGCGCGCTTTACCCGCCTGCTGCAGGGCCAGCGCGACATCGCGGAGGTGACCAAGCTGATCCTTTCCGAGCTGGCGCCGCTGGTATCGGCACACCATGGCGTGTTCTTCATGATGGATGCGGAAGGCGATGCGCCGCGCCTGCGCATGATCGCCAACTACGGCTACCGTTCCGACCGCGACCTGCCAACCTCCTTTGCCCCGGGCGAAGGGCTGGTCGGCCAGTGCGCCATCGAGAAGCAGCGCATGTGGCTTACCAATGTCCCGCGCGACTACATCGTCGTCTCGTCGGGCCTGGGCTCTGCGCCGCCGACCAATATCGTGGTGCTGCCGATCCTGTTCGAGCAGGAGGTCAAGGCCGTCATCGAAATCGCCTCGCTCGACCGCTTCACGCAAACCCACATGGGCTTCCTGGACCAGTTGACCGGCTCCATCGGCGCTGTGCTCAACACGATCGAGGCGAACAGCCGCACCGAGTCCTTGCTGACCCAGTCGCAGTCGCTGGCGCAGGAACTCCAGCAGACCAACCAGGAGCTGGCGGAAAAGGCGCGCCTGCTGTCCGACCAGAACAGCGAGGTCGAACGCAAGAACCGCGAAGTGGAACAGGCCAAGCTGGCGCTGGAAGACAAGGCCACCCAGCTGGCCCTGTCTTCCAAGTACAAGTCCGAGTTCCTGGCCAATATGTCGCACGAATTGCGCACCCCGCTCAATTCGCTGCTGATCCTGGCGCAGCAGCTGGGCGACAACCCGCACGGCAACCTGTCGCAGAACCAGGTCGAATACGCCAAGACCATCCACGGATCCGGTTCCGACCTGCTTACCCTGATCAACGACATTCTCGACCTGTCGAAGATCGAATCTGGCACGGTGACGCTGGAAGTGTCCGAGTCGCGCTTCCCGGTCCTGGCCACCTATGTCGAACGGACATTCCGCCACATGGCCGAGGCCAAGCTGGTCAAGTTCTTCATCGAACTCGATCCAAGCCTGCCGCTGGCCATGATGACCGACACTACGCGCTTGCAGCAGATCCTGAAAAACCTGCTGTCGAACGCCTTCAAGTTCACGGCCAACGGCGAAGTCTGCCTCAAGATCGCCGTGGTGCAGAGCGGCTGGACGCCGGACCACCCTATCCTGGGCCGTGGCGACGCGGTGGTGGCCTTCTCCGTCACCGATACCGGGGTAGGCATTTCGGCCGACAAGCTGCAGCTGATCTTCGAAGCGTTCCAGCAGGCCGACGGATCGACCGCGCGCCGCTACGGCGGCACGGGCCTGGGCCTGTCGATCTCGCGCGAACTGGCGCGCCTGCTGGGCGGCGAAATCCGCGTCACCAGCGTGGTGGGCGCGGGCAGTACGTTCACGCTCTACCTGCCATACAGCCATGCCGGCTTCGGCGCCTACCAGATCGGCCAGCAGCAGACCTTGCCGCGCATGATGCCGCAGCTGCCGTCGACCAGCCTGGCCACCACCGACGCCTCGATTCCGGGCGTGGCGACCCTGACTTTCGACGCGTCCAGCCCGCGCGTGAACCTGCACGATCCGGATCACGACGACCGCAACCTGATCGCCCCGGGCGACCAGTCCGTGCTGATCGTGGAAGACGATTCGCGCTTCGCCAACATCGTGCTGTCGCAGGTGCGGGCGCGCGGCCTGCGCGGAATCGTGACCTTCAGCGGTGAATCGGTGCTGACGCTGGCGCGCGACTACCTGCCGATCGCGATCATGCTCGACCTCGACCTGCCCGACACCGACGGCTTCACTGTGCTGGACCGCCTCAAGCGCGACCCGACCACCCGCCATATTCCGGTGCACGTGATGTCCAGCCTGCGCGAACGCGAAAAGGCGCTGCGCCAGGGTGCCATCTCCTACCTGAACAAACCGGTCAAGGCCGAACGCCTGGACGAGGAATTGAACCAGATCCAGCGCTTCATGAACCAGAGCCGGCGCCGCCTGCTGGTGGTCGAGGACGACGAAGTGCAGCGCACCGACATCATCGATCTGATCGGCGACTCCGACCTGGAACTGGTGGCCGTCGATACCGGCGCCAAGGCGCTGGCCGCCCTGCACGAGCAAGCCTTCGACTGCATGGTGCTCGACCTGTCCCTGCCGGACATGGACGGCTTCGCGCTGCTCGACACCATCAGCAAGGACGCCACCCTGCGCGACCTGCCGGTGGTGGTGTACACCGCCGCGGAGCTGAGTCGCAAGGAAGTGACCAAGCTCAAGCGCTTCGCCAAGACCATCGTGGTCAAGGATGCCCGCTCGCGCGAACGCCTGCTCGACGAAACCGCCTTGTTCCTGCACCGCTCGCCGGCCAACCTGCCGGAGCAGCAGCGCCGCATGCTCGAAGAGATCCAGGTGTCGGAAGGCGACCTGGTGGGCCGCAGCGTCCTGGTGGTCGACGATGACCTGCGCAACATCTTCGCCCTGACCACCGTGCTCGAACGCTACCAGATGAAGGTGCACTTCGCCGAAAACGGCAAGGACGGCATCAAGATGCTGGAAGAAACGGCGGGCATCGAGATCGTCCTGATGGACATCATGATGCCGGAGATGGATGGCTACGACACCATGCGCGCGATCCGCAAGATCCCGCGCTTCAAGTCGCTGCCCATCATTACGCTGACCGCCAAGGCCATGAAGGGTGACCGCGACAAGTGCATCGCCGCCGGCGCCAGCGACTACATCACCAAGCCGGTGGACGTGGCCAAGCTGCTGTCGCTGATCCGTGTCTGGCTGGGCCACTGATCGTGGCGCAGGACGACATCGCCAGCGTCGAAGCCGGCCTTTTCGTGGAGGCGCTGTACCGGCGCTACGGGATCGACTTTCGCGGCTACCGGCTCGACGCCATCGGGCCGCGGCTCGATGCGCTGGTGGCGCGCTACGGCGTGCCTGATATCTCCTCGCTCGCCGGGCGCATGCTGCGCGACGGCGCCGCCTGCCGCGACATGGCCGCTGCGCTGGGCGCGGTCGACAGCCAGTTCCTGGCCGGCGACACCTGCATGACGGCCCTGCGCCTGGCGGTGCTGCCGATCCTGCGTTCATCGTCCTGGCCCACGCTGTGGCTGGCCGATGCGGGCGGTCCGGCGCTGCTGCTGCGCATCCTGGCCATGCTGGAGGAAGAAGACCTGTGCCGCAGGACCGAGGTCTTCGTTACCTCCGCCAGCGAGGACGTGCTGGCCGCGATGGAGCAAGAACGCACGCCCTTGTTCGAGAACGTGATGCTGGCCCAGTACGACCTGGCCACCGATGCCTCGTTCAAGGAATTTGCCGTCATCGTCTGCCAGCGCCCGCTGGCCGACTTCGAACCGGAGCTGCAGGGCAGGGCGCTGGCGCTGTTCGCCGAGAGCCTGTGCAATTTCGGCATCCTGCAAGTGGAAGCGCCCGGCCACATGCTGGCCGCGGAGTTCGGAAACGACTTCACCGCGGTGCTCAGCGAGCAGGGTATTTACAGGCGCGCGCCGTCGATTGCGCGCAGCAGCGGCTGGCGGAGCTACGGCTAGGCCGGCCGGGTGGGCGGTGCTAGAATCACCCCATAAGAATAATTCCGGGACGCCTCTGCATGCCAGTTGCCACCACTGACAGCCTGCCACCGATACCGGACAGCTATCCCCGCCTGTTTGGAGAGGACCCCGTGCAGCGGCGCGCCATCAAGCGGCTGCTGTTGATCAGCCAGGCCTACCTGCTGATCTGGATGCTGCTGGCGCTGTCCATCAAGTCCGGTTATTCCCCGCGTGACGTCTGGGCGATTGTCGCCTACGGGATCGTCGGACAATGCGTGTTCTATGCCATCCTGCGTTCGGGCGCTTCGCTGCGCCTGGCCGACCCCATGCTCTGTTTTCCCCAGGCCCTGTTTGGATGCGGGGCCGTCGTGCTGGGCTACGCGCTCATTCCATTCGGCCAGGGCGCGGCCTTGCAGACCCTGTTCGTGATCCTGGTGTTCGACCTGCACCGCCTCAGTTCGCGCCAGATCGCCTTTGTGGCCGCCATCACGGTGGCCATGCTGGCCTTGCTGGTGCTGGCGAAATGGCATTTCTATCCGGCCTCGGTCGACTTGCGCCAGGAAGCGCTCAACCTCTCCATGGCGGTGCTGGTGGTGCCGCTGCTGTCGATCGTCAGCGACAAGGCGCGCCGGATCCAGCGCACCCAGATCGAACAGAAGGCGGAGCTGGACCGGGTGCTGGCCGAACTGAAAACCCTGTCCCAGCGCGACGCCATGACCGGGGCCGTCAACCGGCGCCACATGCTCGAACTGCTGGAGGACGAAGCGAAGCGGCAGCGCCGCAACCACGTGCCGTTCAGCGTGGCCATGCTCGATATCGACTTTTTCAAGCGCGTCAACGACAGCCATGGCCATGCCGTGGGCGACCAGGTGCTGCGCCAGCTGGCGGCCATCGCGCACAAGTCGCTGCGCGCGACCGACGTGCTGGCGCGCTGGGGCGGCGAAGAATTCCTGGTGCTGCTGCCGGAGTCGCCCACCAGCGACGCCTGGTTCATCGTCGACAAGCTGCGCCAGCGCGTGGAGCAGCATGACTGGACCCGGTACGCACCGGGCTTGCAGGTCACTTTTTCCAGCGGCGTCGCCGAACATGCCATGGCGGCCAGCCTGGAGCGGACCATCGAACTGGCCGACGGTGCGCTGTACCGCGCCAAGGACATGGGGCGCAATCGTGTTCATCAAGCCTGACTCCTGGGCCGCGCGCGGCGTCGACCTGGTGGTCGGCACCCATCCTTCCCTGCGTTCGCGCGTCTCGTATGGCCTGCATCCCATCCTGATCTACCTTGCCTGGATCTGCGTGCATGTCTACAGCGCCTACGCCGGCTACATGACGGCGGGCGCCGCCAAATTCATGATCGCCCACAACCTGGTGGGCATGGTCGCGTTCTATCCGCTGGTGCGCAGCGGCTATTCCGCGCGCTTCCAGGATTCGGGCCTGATCCAGCCGCAAATGATGTGGGCGGCCAGCTCCACCATCATCTGCTATGCGCTCAATCCGCCGCTGCGCGCGGCGCTGATGCAGATGCTGTGCTTCATCCACCTGTTCGGCCTGTTCACCCTCAGGCCGCGCCAGCTGATCGTGGTCGCCGTGGCCACCATCGGCATGCTGTTCGCCATGCTCGGCGTGATGGCGTCGCTCGATGCCGCCCACTTCAATACCGGGCAGGAGTTGTTCAAGGTGGCATTCGCCAGCCTGATCATCGGCTTCCTGACCTGGATGTCGATCCTGCATGCGCGCATGCGCGGCCAGCTCAGCGTCCGGAAAAAGGAGCTGGCCAGCGCGGTCGCCCAGGTCAACGAACTGGTCACGCGCGACGGACTGACGGGCCTCTTCAACCGCATGCACATGCAGGAATTGCTGGCCCAGGAAGTGGCGCGCCAGGCGCGCAGCGGCCAGGCCTTCTGCATCGCGCTGATCGACCTTGACCATTTCAAGGCCATCAACGACCAGCACGGCCACAATGTCGGCGACGATGTCCTGCGCAGCTTCGCCCGCGATGCCGTCCATTCCCTGCGCGAGACCGACATCATCGCGCGCTGGGGCGGGGAAGAGTTCCTGGTCCTGATGCGCGAAACACCGCTGGAGGCCGACGCGAAACTGGCGATCGACCGCACCCGTAGCAGCCTGTCGGAGACGCCGGTGGCGCGCTACTCCTTCTCGGCCGGGGTCGCCCTGCATGCGAAAGGGCTGGCGATCGAACAACTGCTCGAGCGCGCCGACCGGGCCCTGTACGCGGCCAAGCACGCCGGTCGCGCCTGCAGCGTGGTTGCGCAGGGTTAGATCAAAGACGAAGCGCTGTGACCGGAGTTCACAGTCCCGGGCGAAGCGTTATATACTAAGGAATATATCGCCAACTGCCGGAGTCGCCGTGTTCCGTTTTCCCGTCTTGCTGCTTGCCCTGCTCACCGCCCATGCTGCCCGTGCCGGCGAAGTGCAGGTCGCCGTCGCCGCCAATTTCACCGCGCCCATGAAAGCAATCGCTGCCCGGTTCGAGCGCGATACCGGGCACAAGGTGCTGGCCTCGTACGGCTCGACGGGCAAATTCTACGCGCAGATCCGGAACGGCGCCCCGTTCGACGTTCTGCTCGCGGCCGACGACGAAACGCCGGCCAGGCTGGAGAAAGAGGGCGCGGCGGTCGCCGGCACGCGCTTTACCTACGCGGTCGGCAAACTGGTGCTGTGGAGCGCGCAGGCGGGCCTGGTCGACGACAAGGGCGCCGTCCTGGCCAAGGGCAGCTTCACCCACCTTGCCGTGGCCAATCCGAAACTGGCGCCCTATGGCGCGGCAGCGGTGGATGTGCTGAAAAAGCTGAACTTGTACGGCGCGCTGGAAGCGAAGCTGGTCGTGGGCGACAATATCGCCCAGACCCACCAGTTCGTCGTTTCCGGGGCAGCCACGTTGGGCTTCGTCGCCATGGCGCAGGTATTCGAGGACGGCAAGCTGACATCGGGTTCGGCCTGGATGGTCCCGGCCAGCATGCATGGCCCGATCCGGCAGGATGCCGTCGTCCTGATCAAAGGGAAGGGCAAACCGGCCGCCGATGCCTTCATCCAGTACCTGAAGGCGGAAAAGGCAAGGGCGGTCATCCGGTCCTACGGTTATGCTGCAGGCTGACGACTGGGGCGCCATCTGGCTGACGCTGAAGCTGGCGTCCATCGTCACCGTGCTGCTGATTTTGCTGGGCACGCCCATCGCATGGTGGCTGGCGCACACGCGATCGCGCCTCAAGCCTGCCGTCGGCGCCCTGGTGGCGCTGCCGCTGATCCTGCCGCCCACGGTGCTGGGCTTCTACCTGCTGGTGACCATGGGCCCGAATGGCCCGGTCGGCCACCTGACGCAGGCTTTGGGCATCGGCCTGCTGCCATTTACCTTTCCCGGCCTGGTCATCGGTTCCCTGTTCTATTCCTTGCCCTTCGTGGTGCAGCCGCTGCAAAATGCGTTCGAGGCCATCGGTCCCCGTCCGCTGGAAGTGGCGGCCACGCTGCGCGCCAGCCCGCTCGATACGTTTTTCTCGGTCGTGCTGCCGCTGGCGAAGCCGGGGTTCATCACGGCGGCCACGCTCGGCTTCGCGCATACGATCGGCGAATTCGGCGTGGTGCTCATGATAGGCGGGAATATCCCGCAGCAGACGCGGGTCGTGTCGGTGCAGATCTACGGCCACGTGGAAGCGCTTGAATACACCCAGGCGCACTGGCTGGCCGGCGGCATGCTGCTCCTGAGTTTTGTCGCCCTGCTGCTGCTGTACACCTTCAATCCCACCAGGAAGCCGCAATGAGCGACGCCCTGATCGATGCCCGCTTCGATGTGGAGCGCAGCGCATTTTCCATGCACGTGCGGCTGGTCCTGCCGGGGCGCGGCGTGACGGCGCTGTTCGGCCATTCGGGATCCGGCAAGACCACCATCCTGCGCGCCATCGCCGGCCTGGAACGTCACGCCGGCGGTTACCTGATGGTCAATGGAGAACTCTGGCAGGACGATGCGAAGGGCTTGTTCGTACCCACCCACAGGCGCGCCCTGGGTTATGTGTTCCAGGAGGCCAGCCTGTTTGCGCACCTGTCGGTGCGCGGCAACCTGGACTTCGCCCGCAAGCGTGCGCAAGCGGCCGATGGCGTGATGGCGCATGCCCTGGCGCTGCTGGGCATCGAACACCTGCTGGACCGCGAGACGGGCGCATTGTCCGGCGGCGAGCGGCAGCGGGTGGCGATCGCCAGGGCCTTGCTGACAAGTCCGCGCCTGCTGCTGATGGACGAGCCGCTCGCCTCGCTCGACGCCAGGCGCAAGGCGGAAGTGCTGCCCTACCTGGAGCGCATCCACGCAGAACTGGACATCCCCATGCTGTACGTCAGCCACGCGGTGGAAGAAGTGGCGCGCCTCGCGGACCATGTGGTGCTGCTCGATGCCGGGCGGGTGCTGGCCAGCGGGCCGGCCGCCGACACGCTGGCGCGGCTCGACCTGTCGATGGACCTGGCCGACGACGCCGGAGTGATGGTCAAGGGCGTCGTCGAGCATGTCGACAGCGCCTATTGCCTGTTGCACTTGCGGGCGGCGGGCGGCACCATCCATGTCGCGCACGGCCCCATGGCGCTCGGCGCGCCGCTGCGCCTGCGCATCCTGGCGCGCGACGTGAGCCTGGCGCTGTCAAGGCCGCAAGACAGTTCCATCCTCAACCAGTTGCCTGCCACGGTGGTGGCGGTGTGGCCGGCGAACACGGACGCGCATGTGATCGTGAAGCTCGACGCCGGCGGCACGCCGCTGCTGGCGCGCATCACGCGCCGCTCGCACGACCAGCTGGCACTGGCGCCGGGCAAGCAGGTCTGGGCCCAGGTCAAGGCGGTGGCGCTGCTGTCGCTGAACGGGGCAGGCCAATGACGGGCCGGATCGATGTGAAAGTGCGGGTGCGGCGCGGCGACGAGATTGCCATGGGCCCGGGCAAGGCCGACCTGCTGGACGCGATTGCCGCAACCGGCTCGATCAGCGCCGCGGCGCGCAGCATGGACATGTCGTACCGGCGGGCCTGGCTGCTGGTGGACGTCATGAACCGCAGTTTCCGCGCGCCGCTGGTCGCCAGCGCTGCTGGCGGAGCCCAGGGTGGCGGCGCCACCGTCACCGACGCGGGGCGGCAGGTGCTGGCGCAGTTTCGCGCCATTGAAACGGCCACCGCGCTGGCGGCCCAGGCCCACCTGAAGGCATTTACAAAGCTGCTGGCGTGAAGCGGATGGCCTGGCCGCCGCCCGGGGCCAGCTTCAGCGCAAGGCTCTCGCCAGACCTGACCGTCCGGGTCTCGATCACGATATCGAAACGGTGCAGGTTGCGATAGTCGGCCTGGTCGCCGTCGCGGTAGATTTCGGCGGTGTAGCTGCGGCCCTTGTCGAGGAAGTCGAGCGGCATCACGAGCGTGCGCGCATTGCCGTCGGTGACAGAGCCGACATACCAGTTCTCGGAGCGGCGGTCCTTGCGGGCGATGGTGGCGTATTCGCCCACGGCGCCATGCAGCACGCGCGTGTCGGCCCAGTCGGTCGGCACGTCGCGGATGAACTTGAACGCCTTCGGATATTTGGCATAGTTTTCGGGCAGGTCGGCCGCCATGACGACCGGCGAATAAATGAGCACGTAGTTGGCCAGCTGCTTGGCCTGGGTCGAGTTGAAGGTCTTGCCGTCGGCGCCGGCCAGGCTCAGGATGCCGGGCGTGTAGTCCATCGGTCCGCTCAGCATGCGGGTGAAGACCAGGCTGGCCTCGTGGTCGACGCTGTTGACCGGATTTCCCCAGGCGTTGTATTCGACGCCGCGCGCGCCTTCGCGGGAGATCGCGTTGGGATAGGTGCGGCGCAGGCCCGTGTCCTTGACCGGTTCGTGCGCATTGACCGCCAGCTTGTGCCTGGCCGCTTCCTGCACCGCTTTCAGGAAGTGGCGCGTGCCTTCCTGCGAATCGGTGTAGCCCATCTGGTAGGACGCACCCGCACGCGCAAAGCGCGCCGCGCCGCCGTCGGTGACATAGCCGGACTTGAGGCTGTCCACGCCCAGGCTGGCATACAGGCGGTAGGCCGCGTCCATCTGCGATTCGTAGTTGGCGATGTCGCCGCCCGTTTCGTGGTGCCCGATCAGGCGCACGCCCTTCGATTGCGCATAGGCCGACAGGCCGGGCAGGTCGAAGTCGGGGTAGGCCCGGGTGAAGTCGAATTTGCTGCCGCCGCCGGCCCAGTCGCCGTCCCAGCCCAGGTTCCAGCCTTCGACCAGCACGCCGCGAAAGCCGTTCTGCGCCGCGAAGTCGATGTAGCGGCGCGTGTTGGCGGTGGTCGCGCCATGCTTTGCGCCGGATGCCCAGGTGCTGCGGCCCAGGTGCATTTCCCACCAGATGCCGACGTACTTCGACGGCTTGACCCACGATACGTCGCCAAGCCTGTTCGCATCGTTCAGGTTCAGGACCAGGTCGGACATGTACAGGCCGGCCGCGCTGCCGGCGATCTGCATGGTGCGCCACGGCGTGGTGAAAGCCCCCGTGCGTTCGACGGCCGGTCCAAGCGAGGATGGCGCCAGTTGCGCGCGCAGCTTCTGGCCGTCCACCTTGCGCAGCCACATGGACGCGTAGTCCACCAGCGCCGCTTCGTGGAAGGCGATGTGGGTGCCGTCGTCGGTGCGGATCGTCATGGGCGTGTTGGCCATGCCGACTTCGGCGAGGCGGCTCTTTTGTACAGGATACTCGAGCGCCCACACTTCGCCGGCCTGCTGCCACCAGGCCGTTGCCGGCGGCGCCACGACGAACTCGGTCAGCTCGCTGCTGATCTGTACCTTGCCCTGATCAGGGAACTCGTAGCGGAAGCCGACACCGTCGTCGAACACGCGAAATACGATGCCCAGGTGGCGGCCCGCCTGCACCGCGTCGACGCGCAGTTCACGGTAGTGGTTGCGCACATAGCGGCGCTCGCCCCAGGGCTGTTCCCAGGTGTCGTCGTGTTCGGAAACGGACTGGCTGCCAAGGACAAAGCCCGCATCGAGCGGCGGGGCGTTGGCCAGCACGAAGCCCAGGCGCGACGGTGCGATCAACTCCTTGCCATGGCGCTGCACGGCATAGGCCAGCCTGCCGTCGCCGGCGCGCTGCAGCGTGACGCTCAGGACTTTTCCGGGCGAGGAGACACGGGCGACGATGTCGTCGGCCCAGGCGGCGCCGCTGCTGGCGCATACGCCAAAAATCACTATCCATCGAATCATGTCTGCTTTCATTTGACGAACACCTTGTAGCTCCAGGGCGCCATCTGCAGTTGCGTGCCAGGCGCCAGGGTCACCTGGTCGCCGGTTGCGAAATCGCGATAGCTGCCTGCATGCAGCGTGTCCTGGAAGCTGGCGCTCACGGGGCTGGCCGACAGGTTGAACACGGCGAACACCTTGTCCTTTGCATTCTGGCGCACGAAGCTGAAGATTTTTTTCGGGTCGTTGTTCTTCACCTGGATCATGGACGCGCCCCACTGGCCGTTCCACAGCGCGGTGTTCTGCTTTTTCAGCGCCAGCAGCTTCGTGTACAAGGCGGTATAGGGCGACGACTGCCATGCGATCGGGTCGCGGTCGAAGAATTTCAGGCGCTTCTGGTTGCCCGCTTCCTGGCCGTTGTAAATGAGCGGCATGCCTTCGCTGACAAACGAGAACACGATGGCATTGTCCACCGCGGGACCGAAGGTTTCGAACTCGGTGCCTTCCCAGGCATTCTTGTCATGGTTGGTGGTGTACAGCATGCGGTAGGCCTGCTTCGGATAGAACTTCTGGCCCCAGGCATAGTAGGTATACAGCGAGGTGGCGTCTGCCTTGCCCTCGGCGATGTGCTTGAGCGCGTCCCACCAGGTCCAGGCATAGCTGGCGTCGAAGGCATAGGCGTGCATGTCGCGGCTTTCCCATTCGGCCAGCATGAACACCGGCTTGACGGCGCGCAGCTCGCGCGTGGCATTTTCCCAGAAGTCCTGCGGCACCAGCCCGGCTGCGTCGACCCGGTAGCCGTCGATGCCGACGTCGCGCACCCAGTAGACCATGGCCTTCGTCATGTAGCGGCGCAGGCCGGGCTTCGAATAATCGAGGTCGATGATGTCGTCCCAGTCGTACCAGGGAGTAGGGTGGGGCTGGCCCTTGTGGTCGCGCGCGTACCATTCGGGATGGCTGGTCCAGAGCACGTTGTCCCATGCCGTGTGGTTGCCCACCCAGTCGATGATGACGTGCATGCCCAGCTTGTGGGCCGTGGCGACGAAGCGCTTGAAGTCGGCGAGCGTGCCGAATTCGGGATTGACGGCCATGAAGTCGCGGATGGCGTAGGGACTGCCCAGTTCACCCTTGCGGTTTTTCTGGCCGATCGGATGGATGGGCATCAGCCACAGGATGCTGGCGCCCAGCGCCTTCAGGCGCGGTAGTTCCTGTTCGGCCGCGCGGAACGTGCCTTCCCTGGTGAACTGGCGGGTATTGATCTGGTAGATGCTGGCGTTGCGGGTCCACGGCGCGGACTCGAACCTGACATAGGACGTGCCCTGGTAGGGGTCTGCCGCGTGGGCGATACAGGCAAGGCCGAGCAGCGCTGCCAGGGCAAAACGATGAAGTAGTCTGGTCATGAAAGCGATCATAGAATAAAAAACGCACCTGCCGCCTGAGGGGTAGCGGCAGGTGCGGCAAACCGGTCAGAACTTGTAGGTCAGGCCGGCGGAGTAAGTACGGCCGTATAACACCTTGTTGGTGATGATATCCGGATTGTTCGTGTACTCCTGAAATGGTTCGTTGGTGATGTTATGCCCCTGGATGAATACCGACAGGCCCTTGAGCGAGCCGCCGAATTCGTAGGCCGCGCGCACGTCGGCGATCGTCTCGCCCTTGATGAAGGTGAACTGCGAATCGCTGCGGTAGTCCAGGATCTGGCCCACGAAGCTGGAGCGGCGGTACGCAGCCCATGCCAGCTGCCAGCCCTGGTTTTCGTAGTACACGCGCACGCTGCTCACGTGTTTCGACAGGCCCGGCAAGCTGATCTCCGAGACGGCATTGTTGAACACCGGCGAATTGGTCGGCGATACGAAGCCGGCCGTCGGCAGCCTGACCGAGCTGTCGGTGAACGAATGGTTGGCCGAGATGCCGAAGCCGTCGAGGACAGGGGTCAGCAAACCGAATGGCATGTTGACCGCGAATTCGACGCCGTGCATGTTGCCGCCTTCGCCGTTCTGCGGCTTGGTCAGGAAGCCGATGGCCGTTCCCGCATACGGGCCGGTCTGCGGCAAGGGCGTGGCCGCGCTGGTGTAGGGACTGAAATCGAATTGCTGGGGCGCGTTGACCACGTAGTTGTCGAGCTTTTTGTAGAACGCCGCCAGGCTCACGTAGGCGCGCTTGCCGAAGTACTTTTCGTACGAGACATCGAGCGCCCGGGCCGAGTAGGGCTTCAGTTCCGGATTGCCCGCGAAGCCGGTCAGCGCCGGTGCGCTGGCGGTGGCGCTTTGCAGGCCGAAGTCCATGCTGGCCTTCATGTTGTCCAGGTTGGCCCGCGAAATCTGCTTGCCGGCGCCGAAACGCAGGAACTGTTCCGAACCCAGGTCGAAGGCCACGTTCAGGCTTGGCAGCACGTTGGTGTAGCTGGCGCCGCCCGTCTTGACGCTGTATGGGCAGGTGTCGGTGGTGATGCCCGTGCAGCGTGCCAGGTCGACCTGGTTGCCGCTGGCATGCTGCTTCGTATTGACCAGCTGCAGGCCGATATTGCCGGTGAAGGGAATCGAGAACAGGGTGCTGTCCAGGTCCGCCATCGCATACGCCGTACTCACCTTTTCACCGACCGACCAGTCGCGCGCCAGCACCGTGGCGTCGACCCAGCGATTCATTTCATACAGCGTGCCCAGGGTGCCGGTAGGGTCGAAGGACACGACCTTGATGCCGGTCGGGCCTGCGATGTAGGTGGCCGTGCCCGGCACCGGCACGCTGGCGAAGCCGTCGCCGCCCTTGATCGACAGGCGGCCTTCCATGCCGGTGCGCGATTTGTCGCGGCGGGTGTAATTGAAGCCCGCATGCACGCGCGATACCGCCCCCCATTCCAGGTCGCGGTGCGCGGACAGGCGCAGGCTGTCGACCTGGTCGTCGATGGTCGGCAGGCTTACATAGCCGGCCTGCGGCGAATTGGGGCCCCCGCCCCAGCCTGCGACGTCGGTCAGCCTGGCGACGCTGCGGTCGCTGTAGTCCAGGCTGGGCGTCCATTTGACGTCGCCGAAGTTCTGGCCGGTGAAACCGGTGAAGGAGATCGAACCGAGCTGGCTTTGCGGCGTATTGCCCGCCTGGCCCGCGGTGGTTTCGAAATTGCTCATGTTCTTGACGCCCTTGGAATGCGACAGGTCGCTTTCCAGGCGCCAGGCGCCGGCCTTCAGTTCACTGTTCCAGCCGATCGAGAGCAGCCTGTCCTTGTTCGAGAACATGTGGTTGCGCACGTCGCCCTTGTAATTGCTGAAGGTGCCGCTTTGGACCACGCCGTTCGCGATCACCGCATTGGTGAGGACCCCGTTCGGATCGTAAGGGCCGGTGCCGAAGACGACGGCGCCTTCCAGGCCGGTCTTCTTGGTGCTTTCGGCGCCGCGCGAATAGAAGATGTCGGCGCTGGTCTTGAAGTTGGGGTTGGGCTTGAACTGCAGGCCCACCGACGCGCCATCGCGGTCGCTCTTGCGGCGCGACGTTTCGCCCATGAAGCCGCCCGGCGCGATCACCGTGCTGCCGTTGTGTTCGAAACTTGGCGCCCAGCCTCCCCAGTTGTCGAACTTGAGTTCACCGCCGTTGTGCTGCTTGAACTTGGTGAAGCCGAGCGACAGGCCGATCTTGCGGTCGGCGAACTGGTCGACATAGGTGAGGGTGGTGCGGTGGCCGGCGCCCAGGTCGGAACCGGAGCCGTAGCCGATGCGGTCCTTGCGCGCGCTGACGGCCAGCACGCGCTTGCCGAAGTCGAGCGGCCTGAGTGTGTGCAGGTCGATGGTGGACGCCAGGCCCTGGCCCATCAGGGACGCGTCGGGCGTCTTGTAGATCAGGATGGAGCCGGTCAGCTCCGACGGGAACAGGTCGAATTCGGGACTGCGCGCGTCGCTGGTCGATGCCTGTTCGCGGCCATTGAGCAGCGCGCCGTTGAAGCTTGGCGAGAGGCCGCGCACGCTGACGGCGGTGGCATTGCCGTTGGTCTTGTTGCGCTGCGTGGTCACGCCGGGCAGGCGCGAGATCGATTCGGCGACCGAGTTGTCGGGCAGCTTGCCGATGTCTTCGGCCGAAATGGCTTCGATGATCGAGCTGGCATTTTTCTTGATCGAGATGGCCGCCTCGATGCCGGTGCGAATGCCCGTGACAGTGACCTGGTTCACTGGTTCAGGCTCGGCCTGCGCACTGGCCATGCCGGAAAAACTGCATAGCAGGATGGTGCAAGCGGCCGCGATCGGGGTGAGGCAAAAGGTGCTCTGGTTTGGCTTCTTCATGGATTCGTCTCGTGGTTTTTTCTTGTGGGTTGAACAGCGAGGCCATAGTCGTCGGAAGAAATTCGCACGTCAAACCGGCGGCCTTCAAATGCGAATGGAACCCGAAGATTGAAAAATTATGCGTCCCGGGTGTGCCGTGCAATCGGTGCATGTCAGTACATTTCTCGGAATTTTATTTGGATGTTTTTGTAGAACATTCAAATATATGACGGCTCCGGAATAAATATATTCGCTGCATGTTCACTTCTCGCGGCAAGGCGAAGTGCTCGTTGCGGGCCTGCCACGAGCAAAAAAATGTGCGCGGAACGGGTGCCGCGCGCTGCTACACTCGGCGCATGAAAATTTTTCTGATCGAAGACGACATCGACATCGGCAGTGCGCTGCTGTCGGTATTCCAGGACGAAGGACACGTGGTGGTGTGGTGCCGCATGTCGGGCAACGCGGTCGCGCGCGTGCAGGCCGAAGCGTTCGATGTGATGGTGCTCGACCTGGGCCTGCCCGACGGCGACGGCACCGACCTGCTGCGCGCGCTGCGCGGCGCGGGCCAGATGCTGCCGGTCCTCATCATCACCGCGCGCGAAAGCCTGCAGGACCGCCTGCACGCCTTCAATATCGGCGCCGACGACTACATCATCAAACCGTTCGCGATACCGGAATTGCTGGTGCGCCTGCGCGCGGTGGCGCGCCGCGCGGGCATCGCGGCCGACGGCAGCGAACCGCTATGGAAGCTGGGCGAACTGGTGCTCGACGAACGGCGCATGCAAGTGACGCTGGCCGGAAATGACGTGGCGCTGTCGAAAACGGAATTCGCACTGCTGCTCAACCTGATGAAGCAATCGGGCAGGGTGCTCACGCGCGCCGAACTCGAAAGCCGCGCCCTGCCGCACAGCGACGGCAAGACGCTCGACGGCCACATCTTCAACCTGCGGAAAAAGATCGGCGACGGCTATATCCGCACCGTGCGCGGGGTTGGCTTCATGGTGAAGGCATGAACCGCTACAACCAGTCGTCCCTGTTCCGGCGGCTGATGATCGGTTTTGCGGGCGTGCTGCTGACGGTCGCCCTCGGCGGCCTGGCCTACGTCTTCTATGACGCGAAGGCCACCCAGCGCATGCGCACCGCGTCCGAAAACGCGGCGCATGCGCGTGAAGTGATGCTGCACATGACCGAGATCGCCGATGCGCCGGACAAGATGCGCGCGGCCGCCGCCAGCCTGGAAACGGTGCGCGCCAGGATGTTCAAGGACCTCGACTACCACTCGCGGGTGCGCTTGCGGATTTTTCGGAACGGCGAGCTGCTGTACAACTCTGAGCCCGGCCTGCCGGCCGAGCTGCCCGCGTACAGCGCGCGCAGGGCCGACGGCGCCAACGGCTGGGTGCAATGGGTCGAGCGCGACGACAAGGCCGGCCTGGTGGTCGAGCGCAGCCACGAAGTCGACGACGAATGGATGCTCTCGATCTCCGGGGTGAGCTTCCTGCTGTCGTCGACGATTTTCAGCCTGCCGCTGCTCTTGCTGCCGGCCTGGCTGATTGTCGGCATCGGCCTGCGCCCCTTGCGCTCGATCGCGGAACTGATCGAGCAGCGCGACGATTTCGACCTGACCGCGCTGCCCGAGTCGAAGTACCGCGAACTGTCGCCGCTGGTCACCGCCATCAACCGCCTGCTGGCGCGCCTGTCGCACCGGATCGAACGCGAACACGAATTCGTGACCGACGCGGCGCACGAACTGAAAACGCCGCTGGCCGCGATCCAGATCAACGCCCACGTGCTTGTGAGCCGCTGCGACGAGGAGACGCGCCAGCGCTGCGCCGGCGCCGTCGAAGGCTTGCACAATGGCGTGAGCCGCGCCACCCACATGGTGCACCAGCTGCTGGCGCTCGAACGGGCGAACTCCGAAGCGAGCAGCGAGCCCTTGCAGGCGACGGAACTGGGCGCCTTCATCCGCGACCGCATGGCCGACGTCGCGCCCCTGGCGATGGAGCGGGACATCGACATCGAGTTCCATGCCGATGCGCCATGCACCATGCCGATCCACGTGGAGAGCATGGCTGCGCTGCTGGACAACCTGATCGGCAACGCAATCAAGTATTCGAGCGCGCGTGCGCGCGTGGTGGTCAGGCTGGAAGGCGCTCGCCTGACGATCGCCGACCAGGGGCCGGGCATCGACCCGAAACTGCACGACAAGGTGTTCGAGCGCTTCTACCGGATCGCGGGCCAGACGGAATCGGGCAGCGGCCTGGGGCTGGCGATCGCCGCCAGCGCCGCGCTGCGCAACAAGGCCACCATCTCGCTGGCCAACGGCCCCGATGGCCGGGGCCTGACGGTCAGCGTCGCCTTCGCCGCGGCCGCCTAAAGCGGGACAGTCCCCACTCGAAGGGGAGCGGCTCAGGTGTTGGGGCGGTGCGCGTAGCTGAGGACGCGCGTCATTTCCCATTTTCCTTCCTTCAGGCGCCACACGATCGTGAAGTCCGCCAGGCCGTCGCAGCGGCCGGTGCTGCCTTCGCAGAAACGGTGCTGGCCGCGCGCGATGGCGCCGAAATCCTTGATCGGGAATACTTCCAGGGTGCCCGCTACCAGTTCGCGCCTGACCTTGCCGCAGATATGGGCCTTGGTGCTGGCGATGACGGCTTCGCGCGACCACATGACGCCGCCCTGGTCATGGTAGAACTCGACGTCCGGCGCGAAGTAGGCCGCGTGCCTGTCCAGCTGGGCCTTGTCGGCGCAGCGGTTGAAGCTGTCGAAAGCGGCAGTGTCCAGGGCGGCGACGGTGGTGCCCAGCGCATCGGGCGCCGCCAGGGCGAACGAGGGCGCCAGGATTGCGGCGGCGAGGATGAATCGGATGTGCATGGCGTCTCCCTGTGAATGAAGGGAGAGTGTCAGCCAGGCGCGCAGCGGCCGCAAGGCGCTTGCGATGAAGTGCGCGCCCGTCCGGATCAACGGTAGCCGGACGGGCGCGAGCGGTGTTACTTGCGCGCGGCCGCGCTCCGGTCGCGCGCGGCGCGGAATTCCGAATCGGCCGACCAGTTCGGCCAATCGCCCGAGTCGGCCAGGTCGCGGCCCAGGCCGTACAGCAATTCCAGGTCGCGCGCCATGCCGGTGAAGGGCCACGCGGCGCTCCACTGGTCCGACGGCTGGTGGTAGCTGTCCTTGTTGTAGGCTTCTTCGGCGGCCTTGCCGGCCGCGATCCCGCCGTCGATCCAGTCTTCACCGGAGCCGAAGGAAATCGCCGGCACGCCGCGCTTGGCCAGCGGGAAATGGTCGGAGCGGAAGAAGTAGCCCGCTTCCGGGTTCGGGTCGGGCGCATACACCAGGTTCCAGCCCTTGGCCTTGACCACCAGGCGGTCCAGCAAGTCCAGCCTGGCATTGCCCGACATGGTGAAGTTGCGGCTCGGGCCGTAGGGGCTGAGCGCGTCGAGGTTGATCACGCCCACGGTCGCGGCGAGCGGGTAGAGCGGATTGGCGGCGTAGTATTCCGATCCCATCAGGCCCCGTTCTTCGGCGGTGAAGGCCAGGAACAGCACGCTGCGCAAGGGCGCCGGGCCCTTGCCGTAGGCGCGCGCCAGTTCCAGGATGGCGGCGATGCCGGTGCCATTGTCGACCGCGCCGTTGTAGATGGTGTCGCCCTTCGCGTCCGGCAGGCCGATGCCCAGGTGGTCCCAGTGTCCGCTGTAGACCACCACTTCCTTGGGCTTGCTGCGGCCGTGCACGATGGCGGCCACGTTCTTGGACACGATGACCTGGGTGTCGACCGCGTAGTCGGCCGACAGGGTGATGCCTTTGAGCTCGACCGGCTTGAAGTCGCGCGTCTGCGCCTGCTTTTTGGCGGCCTCGAAATCGAGCCCGGCGCGCTGGAAGATGTCGACCGCCAGCGCGCGCTGCATCCATGCTTCGACCAGGGCGTGCTGCTCCTGCGGCTTCTTGCGCACGATGTCGTACATGACATTGGTGTTCGAATTCTTCACCGTGGCCCAGCCATACGAGGCGGGCGCGGTTTCATGCACGATCAGGGTGCCGACGGCGCCGCGGCGCGCCATTTCTTCGTACTTGTAGGTCCAGCGGCCGTAGTAGGTCATGGCCTTGCCGCCGAAGTCGCCGGCGCCGGTCTCGAAATCGGGGTCGTTGATCAGCACCACGGCCAGCTTGCCCTTCAGGTCCATGCCCTTGAAGTCGTCCCACTTGCGCTCGGGCGCATGGACGCCGTAGCCGACGAAGACCAGCGGCACCTTGCTCAGGCTGACCTTGCGCGCGCCGCTCAGCGAAGCGCGGATGGCCAGGTCGGCGCCCTGGGTGAGCACCTGGGTGGTTTTGCCGTCGTCCAGGCTCAGCGTGACGGGGCCCTTGATTTCGAAGCGGCCCAGCGGCACGTCCTGGGTCCAGCTGCGCTTGCCCTTGACCAGGTCGCCGCCCGGCTTCAGGCCGGCGGCCTTGAACTGGGCAACCAGGAAGGCCACCGTCTTCGTTTCGCCCGCGGTATTGGGCGCGCGGCCTTCGAAGTCGTCGCCGGCCAGGACCTTGACGTCGTGCGACAGGCGCTGCGGATCGAAGGTGGGCGTGGCGGCCGCGTGCGCGGCGCCGGCGGCCAGGGCCAGTGCGATCAGGGATGTTTTTTTCACGGCAATCCTCAGGGTGGGGTGGCGACTTGTGCATTCTAATCGGCTGTCACGATGGCGTCATGTGCAGCGTGCATGATGGCGCCACCTGAAATGATCCTTGCCCGCGACGGCGCATGCTGTCGCGGGATTTTTTTTGCCTGAACAAAAGGCAAGAAAATTTCCCTGATGTAACTTCGTAGTCATAAATGGTCCGTATCCTCGTCGTTGCGACCCATCCTTCGACGAGCATCATGACCATTTTTCTGAAAACAACGGCCAGGCGCGTGCTGGCCTCCTTCGCGGCGCTGCTGCTCATCATGATGGGCATGACGGCGCTGTCCCTTTGGCGCCAGGCCACGGCCGAGCAGAGCGTGGCGCAGCTGGTCAACGACAGCCTGGCGAAACAGCAATTGCTGTCCGAGCAGCTGGGCGCGGTGCGCCTGGCGGGCGCGCAAATGGTGGCGCTGGCGCGCAGCGACAGCCTGGAGCTGGCCGACTATTTCCAGGCCCGCCTGGCCGGCGGCGCCAGCATTCTCGCCGCCATCGAAGCGAAGCTGGCGCAATTGCCCCAGCGCGAAGCCGAAGCGGCGCTGCAGGCGGCGGTGCTGCGGGCCAAGCGCGATTACACCGTCCTGTGCAAGGAAATCCTGCGATTGAAGGACATGGGAAAGACCCAGGAAGTCGAGCTGTTGATGGCGACCCGCCAGGATGTGTTGTTCCGCGCCTACACGGGCGCGCTCGCGCAATCGCTGGCTTACCAGGCCAGCGAAGCGCGCGCGCTGGGCGAGGCGACCGTGGCGCAGTTCAGGACCAGCCGGATCTGGCTGGTCGCACTGGGCGCGCTGGCCGTGCTGACCGGCGCCTGGCTGTCGTGGCGGCTGACCCACAGCATCGCGCCGCCGCTGCGCCAGGCGGTCGACTTCGCGCGCCGTGTCGCGCACGGCGACCTGCAGGCGTCGATCACGCACGCGCGTTCCGACGAGATCGGCCAATTGTTCGATGCGCTCAGCGATATGTCGGCACAGCTGGCCGCCACGGTGGGCAAGGTGCACCATGGCGCCGCCGCCATCGGTTCGGCCTCGCGCGACATTGCGGCGGGCAACCTGGACTTGTCGGGCCGGACCGAACGCCAGGCCAGCGCGCTCGAGCAAACCACCTCGTCGATGGCCCTGCTGGCCGACGCGGTCCGGGAAAACAATAGCAATGCCCGCAACGCGAACACGCTGGCGCTGTCGGCGTCCCAGGTCGCCAGCCGCGGCGGGCAAGCCGTGGCCGAGGTGATGCGCACCATGGACAGCATCAATGCCTTCGCGCTGAAGATCGGCGAGATCACCAGCGTCATCGACGGCATCGCGTTCCAGACCAATATCCTGGCGCTCAATGCCGCCGTCGAGGCGGCGCGCGCCGGCGAGGAAGGGCGCGGTTTCGCCGTGGTGGCCTCCGAGGTGCGCAACCTGGCCCAGCGTTCGGCCGCCGCGGCGCGCGAAATCAAGGCCTTGATCGCCGCCTCCACCAGCCAGGTGGCCGCCGGCAGCGACCTGGCGCGCTCGGCCAGCGGCACCATGGACGAGATGATACGCAGCGTGCGCCAGGTGACCGGCATCATGGGCCAGATCAGCCAGGCCACCGAAGAACAGGAACAGAGCATCGAGCAGGTGCGGCGCGCCGTCGTCGACATGGACGGGGTGACCCAGCAGAATGCCGCGCTGGTGCAGCAGGCGGGGGCGGCCGCCGAAGCCATGCAGGACCAGGCACATGCGCTGAGCTGCGTGGTGGGCCATTTCCGGCTGGCTTGAAGAAGTGGTGCCCGGTGTGTGAGGCCACCGGACTAGCCTGCGGCGAAGCATCACCAACCACGCCATGGTAAAGGGCCAGCATGACCGGCGCATGACCGGCTTGCTGTGCGATCAAATCGCTTGACTTCATTGCACGTGTCAGATAATGTTGACACATGATATGTAAATCAAAGGAGTCCTGACATGAACGACGTATCCTTGTTGCGCCTGTACCTGTTGCGGGCCATGTACTTGCTGGTGGTGGTCGGCCTGGGCATCGTGATCTGGCCGGGCATCCTCAGCCATGCCCAGCCCTGGGAGCTCAAGCAGGGCGTGGTCATGTGCATGCTGGGCGCCTTTTCCCTGCTGTGCGCGCTGGGCTTGCGCTATCCCTTGCTGATGCTGCCGGTGCTGCTGTGGGAACTGGCGTGGAAGGCCATGTGGCTGCTGATCGTGGCGCTGCCGGCCTGGCGCTCCGGGACCATGGATGCCGGGATCATGGCCACGGCCATCGATTGCGCGCTCGTGGTGCTGGTGCCGATGGTCATCCCCTGGGGCTATGTGATGCGCCACTATGTGCGCCGGGATGGCGACCGCTGGAAAAACGCCGCCGCGTAAAGACATTTGCACGGGATGCGCTGCTTGGCCTATCATGGGGTTGCCTGCCTCTTGAAAGGAAAATTCCCGTGACTTCCCCCCAGCAGATACGTGCGGTGTTAATCGACGATAACGAGTTGACCCGTTCGGCGCTACGCCTGATGTTGCCCCAGGAAACGATCGAGGTGGTCGCCGAGGCGGGCACCGGCCGTTCCGGCCTCGATGCCTGCCTGCGCACCAGGCCCGACCTCATTTTCCTCGACGTGGTCATGCCCGACATGAGCGGCCTGGAAATCCTGCCGGCGATCAAGGATGCCTTGCCCCATGCGGAAATCCTGATGGTGACCGCAAGCAATGACCGCCTGACGATCGAACAAGCCATCATGGGCGGGGCGGCCAGCTTCATCATCAAACCGTTCACGCCGGCCAAGGTGGACGAAGCGCTCAAGCGCGCCATCGGCAACGTGAAACGCAAGCGCGCGCCGGCGGCCTAGGCCGC
>Ga0187843_10000490_pt1 | contig 28470 bp, 16 predicted proteins | sample SpaLakP09_SKY_43_FD_134516 | JGI IMG/M metagenome (GOLD analysis project Ga0187843, IMG submission 134516) | Oligotrophic lake water microbial communities from Sparkling Lake, Wisconsin, USA - SP09_SKY_43 | ecosystem: Environmental > Aquatic > Freshwater > Lake | place: USA: Sparkling Lake... | reverse complement strand
GGCTTGCCAATCATTTTGTTTGTAAGTGTTAGGCATCCCAACAGCAAGCTTCACTTGATAACCATTCACTTCTTTTGAAGGTGCAGGCATACCTGTTCGCCTTGCGATTTCCTCTGAGTCGAACCCAATATTTCTAACGTAATCGCCGGTTAAAATAACATGCACAGGATTGAATGTCGCAATGTCAATTTGACCCGTGATATTCACCTCGCGGAATTTTGAGGTTAAGCCATAGACGACGTCTTTACTTAAGTTTTGAGAGTTCATGTAATTAAGATCGTAGTAGGAGTTACCTTTGGTCCTATAAGCTGGTGCGGTGCCGTTATAATAAGTTGCCCCAAGCGGGTTAGGTAAGGCAGCTCCATATCGAAATCCATAGAACGCAACGCCTAGTTTAGCTGTTGATAAATCAGCCGAAGTCCACTTAATCCCGAGTTGTGAGCCATACATCCATTTGCTTTCAGACCGTTTGTCTAAACCATTCATTTCGGTCTGATCTAATGGGAAAGCACCAAGTGTGAGGAAGCTCGACCAGTTATCAGTAATTTTTGGGGTAAAACTCGTGGCAACGCCGTCAAATGCCAGGTCAGGATCCCATACTAGGTCTGTGGAAAACCATGGATTCGCAAAACGTCCACCCACCACATTGAGCCAGGGTTTAATTTCAGCTTTCACATAAGCGCGATCAAGCCCAAAGTTATATTTAGCGCTATTAGCACCCTGGGTCTGATTAGGCGAAATTGGATCGTTTTGGTTACCCGTGGTCAAGCTAATACCGGCAGTCATCCAATCATTGACTTTGGCTTTGACGCCTAAACGGGCGCGAATGCGCATACGGTCTTGATCTTCAGTGGTATTGGTCAAGCTTGTCCCATTGACGCTATTAAACTCAATTGGACTAGGATTGCCTTCAGCAAAACGATCGGCTTGATAGCGCAAACGAACATCGCCTTCCCATTGCAAGCGGTCAATCCAATCTGGCACGCCTAAGCGCTCACCTGCTTTGTAGTTGAGCTTGGTCATGACTTCTTTTTTAATCTCGTCTTTAATCTCTTTTTTAACAATATCTGGCACATATTGCACGCGTAACATTTTTTCATCGATGGCTTTTTCAACGCCAGCATCCTGTGGATTAGCCTGTACTTTTTCTGCCTCGGCAAGCGCATCTTTCTCACGCGCTTTGGCGGCATCTTGGGTCGCCTGTCTTAACAGTTCTTCAGCCTTGGCTTTACTCAGCACGCCCTCTTGCACTAATAAGTTCACAAGGTTGACCGTCGTTGAGCGCAGTTGCTCTAAGGACTCTCGCTCCCCCGCATGCGCGATATTGACAGTCAGTCCCATGCATATCGCCACCATTGCCGCCGCGATAGGCTTAAACATCAGATGTTGAGGCAGTAATGGTATTAATTGCCCAACATTGACGATGTTTGACTTGTTTTTATTTGCTTGCATCATGTTAAATTCCATCAAGTTTTTAAAAAGTACAATAATATTAAATAGCCATGACCGCTAACCGACTGACCGGGCTGTGACACGCATTTTGAGCGGCTGCGGCATATCTGAGGGCGGGGGTTCAGCTAGGGCTGGCATCTCATCTACCGCTTTTTTAATCAAGGCGTCAATCGTTGGATCGCCACTCGAGCCAGCAATTTCAAAACGTTGTATGCGGCCATTATTTGCCACCCAAACCTTCACCACAACCTTATATGAACCACTCGCCAGCGTTTTATCTTTAGCGAGCGCCTGTTCAATTTGACTTTTGATCATGCCAGTGTAGTAAGCAAACTGATACTTATTCGCACCACCAATCTTGGTGCCCACATCGCCACCCTTGTATTCATTATTTACTGCACCCGCAGCAAACGGACTTGCGCCATCCCCTGCGGCGCCTTCCATCTTCAAGACTTCCGCTGGCGGTGATGGATCTGGCTTAGGCTGCTGGATTTCTTTCACCTCTTTAACTTCTTTAGGCTGCTCTTTCGGCGGCTCTTTTGGCGGTGGCGGCGGTGGTGGCGGTGTGTCTGGCAACAGTTTTACCGTGGTCACTGCCTTTTTATGCGGTGTGCCACCAGACATTAATGCCTTTCCTAAATACACCAAACCCGCTAATACCAATATCGCCCCTAAGATTAAAGCCACACGCTTTAACCAAACAGAGCCGCTTGATGAAGTCGCTTGAACTTGCATTAGGTGCCTATCTTACCGGTGACTAAACCCACATTGCTGATCTCTAAACGGTTCACCAGATCAATCACGCCAATCACCCCAGCATAGGGTGCATCGGCGTCGCCGCGGATCATCACATTAAACTGTGCATCTTTAGCCTTGGCTGCATTAAGCTGAGATTCAAGCTCAGCCATGCTGACACCAATACCATTTATTAACACCCCCCCACCTTGCTGCACTTGCACAATTTTGACATCATGCTTTTCCGTGCTGGGCTTATTAGAAGGTTTAGGCAAGTCCATGGTGAGGCCTTGCACGCCGGCAGTCGTCATCAAAATAAAGATCACCAACAGCACATACGCCAAATCCAGCATCGGCGTGATGTTAATAGTGTCGTAAGGTTGCGCGTCGTTTTGTACTTGCATGTGCTTATCCAGCCTGCTTCTTCGTCACTAAACCGACTTCAGTAATATCGAGTTTTTTACAGATCCCCAGTACTTCGGACACCTTATCAAAGTGCGCGACTGCATCGGCTTTAAGGACTACCGGCAAGCTCGGGTTGCCGCTCTTATATTCGGCTAAACGCTGCTCTAAGGACGCCATATCAACAGGATAGGCATCCAAATACACAGCACCATCACTCGTAATAGTAATGGCGCGCATCTTGGGCTTCGCCAGCGGGGCGGTTGCCTGCGTGACTGGCGTCTCTACCTTGACCCCTTGGACTGATGCGGTCGTCATAATGATAAAAATAACGAGCAGCACGTAAGCCAAATCCAACATCGGCGTGATGTTAATCTCGTCATACAGCTGGTTCTCTTCCTTGACGCCTTCAGACATCTTGTCTGTCCCCAAATTGCGCTGGCATGCTACTGAACATGCTAACTATTTTGCTTACTAAAAATTCAGCCATTATTGCTTGCCGTATAACTCTGCCGTACGGGTCACAAACTCATCCACAAAAATTTGCATAGCGATGGTGATGTTTTTAATGCGGCTCGCTAGGTAGTTATAACCAAACAGCGCAGGAATCGCCACTGCCAAACCCGCCACAGTTGCAAGCAATGCCGCCGCAATCCCTGGCGCAATCGCGTTCACGTTAACATCCCCCGCCGCTGCAATCGCCGCAAAGGTAATCATCACGCCAACCACTGTCCCGAGCAGCCCTAAGAATGGACCGCCTGAAATCGCGATGGTAAGGAGCACCATGCCAGCATTTTGTTTTTGGGTTTCACGCACTAAGTCAGCATCAATCGCCGCTTTAATCGCATCCATCGCAGCGCCGCTCAGTGCTAATTTTTGGCCTGGCTGCTGACGCTTAGTAATCTCGCGCAAACCAGCCTTATAGAGACGATAGAGTGTTGAATTGTCATAATTTGCACCTTGATCTAATGACAAAAGATCATTCCCTGCATTTTGAAAGCGCTTTAAGAACAAGAGATTGTCTTTATCTGTGATTGACACTAACTTCGCTTTTTTAACCATCACCCAAGTACTAATCCCGAACATCACCGCTAAAATACCAATCACGACTTTTGCATCAATGGTTAAGCTGCTGATTAAAATAGCGATATAGTTTGGTCCACCTTCGTCACCACCCTCATCATCACCTTCTTCAATCTTTAAGAGCTGACTATCCATTCCCTGCGCACTGGCACTGAGCTTTAACCACTCCGAGCTTCGCGCAACATTAGCAATTTGCATTTCATCGATTTCACCCGCATAGCCATCACCCACTTTGATATTGCTTGAGGCATCGACCGCTGGCACATCGCCCGAGGCAACTGAGATACCGTTGATATAGATATTAGCTTTAGTACCATCGACAGTAAGCGCCACATGTTGCCATGTCACGGCTTTGATTTCTCCGCCCGCTAACTTGCCGCCATTGAGGCTTAATTTCACACCCTCTGTTTTTAAGCTTAAGGCATCCCCTAAACTCACCAGCGTTGCCGCTTGAGTAATGTTGACTGGCTTCACCCAGGCTGACCATGTGTAAGCTGCAGCTCCTTTAAGATTAGGAATTGAAGCAATGGTTAAAGGCTTGCCATTAAAGACTGCCGCCTCGCCTAATAATGCTGATTTTTGAACGCTCACTTCACCTGCCGCAACTAGGACGCTCGCTGAGCTATCTTGCAATAGCGCTTTTTCTGCAAAGTGAAATGCAGCAACGGTCGCGGCATCCCATGTTAATTTTGCATCCGCACTTGCGGTGGCTTTTTCGTTGCCTGAATAGACCCAGAAGTGCGCATCTTTGTCTGCCGCATCTACCTTTGGCAACTGCACCCAGATGACTGCCAACTCGTTCACCGAGTCATATTTTTCAATATGAAACTTTAGTTCAGTCTTGTCATCTGCCGCGATAAAACGAAGATCAGAGCCATCCACATTCGCTGATGTAAAGTCAAAGTTGCCTGAGTGCAGACGGACCACAACAGGAAACTGGGCCTGGGCTGGGGAAACCCCAACCGCATTGATGCTAATCTTTTTTTGATTAGCCCAATCGCTGTTCCAGGCTGCGCTACTTGAGAGCGGCGTGAGTCCTGCAAGCAAACTTAACACTAATAGCAACTTCTTCATTCTGAATTTCCTCTGAATAAACAACAGATTAAATAAGCAATTACCTAAAATATTTACACTAACAACAAATTAAAATTCATACCAAATACGCATATGGCTCGTGACCGTATTTTGCTTGGTTACCCCAAAATCTTGAAGCGGTGTCGCCACATCCACGTTAAGATTGAAGCGCTTCCAAGCCTTCATCCTTAAACCTATGCCGGTACCAGAAAGCATTCTCTTGGTATCCTGTCCGGCTGAGGGATCGATGATGCCAATACGGGCTACATCATAAAAAGCAGACAAGCGCATCTCTTGAAGCCAGTCAACACTTTTAAATAATTGAGGCGATCTCAATTCCAGCGTTGAATGAACGGCCTTGTCACCGGCGGCTTGCGCCTCTAAGTAACCCCTTACCGTGTCTGCGCCGCCTGCGAGATACTGTTCATTTGAAATGAGTAAATCCCCTGAAAACTGACCATCGACCTTTGCGTAACCTTGAAAGTCCCAAGGCAGTGCTTGGGTGCGACTTATATCCGCCTTAAACACAAAAAAGTCCGGCTTAGCATAGGTATTGGTGACAGTATTCCAGCGCTTAGCCTTAAACTCAGCCTCATCAGCTACCAAACCGCGCACGCCAAAGGTAATGCCTGAGCCCAATTGCGTTATCCCAGTGCTGTCTTGCAGGGTCGCTGAATATACCGCGGAGAATGGCATATAGGTGACCGGCGTGTTAAAGGTTTGCCCAAACTTTACCGTTTGCTGAATATCTTTGTAATCGACACCAAACGATATCGAGTGATAGAAATTATCGCGGGCTGGCAGCGGCTTAATCAGGCGAGCGCCTAAGATAGTACCTTTACCAAGCACATTAATCCCGCCCACCGTTGAAACACTACTGTTTGAGTTAACCCCGTAAAGGGCGAGCAACATATCCGTGTCATCAAAGCGCGCCAGATAGTTGGCTGATAAGACCTGAACATCGTTCGTATTTTCGGGTGATGTTAAGAAATTAAGAGAGAGGCTGTGTTCACGCTGCCATAGATTGTCGTAGCGAATCATGCCACTTAAGCGTAAACGCGAAGTATCTTGGCTGTAGCGATCGTTTAATTCAAGACTTGCATGGACAGGCAGATTATCTTCGACTTTTAGATCAACATCCACGGTCCCAAATTTTTTGCCCGCTTTCATGACTGGGGTGACGCGTTTATCTGAAGTGCGATTAAGGCGTGCGATATCTTTTTGTACTGTGGGGAAGTGCGGAACTTGTCCTTCTGCAACTGATGGAGATAAAGCTTTGATGCGGCCCAGCGCGAAGTATTTTGAATCTCGTACCCGAAGGGTGCCGATTTTACCTTCGGTCACATTGAGTCGCACGATTTTTTTATCGACATCCTGCTCTGGGATGTCAACTAGTACGGTAAGAAAGCCGATACGGTGATAAGCTTTCTCTAGGGCTTCACGGGCTTTTTCCACATCAGCAATAGTTTTATTCTCGCCCATCTGAGGATATACGGCGGCTTCTACCTGCATCTTGCTAAGCTTAGTATTGCCCTCAACCTGAAACTCGAGAATATCAAAGTAGTTGGTATCCTGCGCCTCAGCTTTGGCCTCCGACTTTAATTCGGATGAAGTTGATTTTGCTTCTGCCTCTTTAATTTGCGCTTGACTAAGCTTTTCCTCTTCATCTATGGCCCAGTTAATTGGCGGGTCATTACGCTCGTAGGGTGCCCCTGAGTCTGACAAAAAGCCATTCACCTCTGCAGCCTTTGAAGGCGCAGTTAAGCAAAGCGTTAGAGATAGTGCTAAGACTACTTTTTGATGAAGGCATTGCAACATTCTGTAATTAAAGCTCCCCTAGCATAAAAAAGGCTGAGACAAAAATGACTCAGCCTTTTGGCTAAAATTTTTTAAATATTCTACTGTTTAATTGTGACAGTAAGGTTAAAACTAGGATTTAGTTTTGTTGTTTTTTGGCCTTCTTTTTTTCATCTTTTTCTGAATCTGAAGTTGTGCTTGCTTCATCACCGAGAGAGAGCACCTCAACAGTAATTAATGATGGTAATGCACTTGCTGTCCTATTCGCAGATTTAGAGGCGGCTTCAGTCGCTTTGTCAGCCTGTTTAGCACTATTAGATGAGTCCGCAGAAACAGGGGCACTAAAGCTCACATTGGCAGTGCTTGATGCAGGAACACCACTAGATGTTCCGCCAGCTTGAATATTGGCGCCATTAGCAACGGCCTGGGCCGCGACCAATATGTTACCAGATGATCGAACACCAGCATCACCAGCATCAACCGTACCGGAAGGGGCTATTAGATAGACGTTACCCAATGGCGCATCTTTAAGCGTTTGCAAGGTTCCGATACCGCTTCCTGATATTACCCCTGACAAGTCAATTACTGTTACACCATCGTTATCAGTTCGAACTAATGGCGGTGGTGCTGAAGTTGCAGTTTTTGAGCCTTTACCTGCATCAATATCACCAAGAGTCGACCAAATCAGAATGTCACCACCAGCTACTGTAAAAATGCGGGATTGAGCAACATCGACACTATCTCGACTAAATATATTTATGTTGCCCCCCATTAATGTGTAGATACCTAACGAAGAACTGGAATCATCATATGACGTTTCTGATAAATCTTTAGCTGCAATTATACTAGATGGAATTTTTGGCAAACCTACAATTATATTTCCAAAAGGCGCGGAAATATTTATATTACCTCCACGCTGAGTTTTAATTTGACTAAATGATATGTTTATATTGCCATCGTATTTTTTATCCGGGAACAATTTAGCAATTGCTTCATATCCGCGCTGGTAATTATCATCTGTCAATTCATCCCCATCATTACGTTCGATACCAGCCATCTTAATTTCATTAAAAAGTACAGATTCAATAAAACTATACTGAACAGATTTATCCAACATGTTGAAGTATTTTAAAAGCTCTTCATCCTTAATATCCTTATTATATTCAAGCAAGTACTTTTTACTATCAATGAAAGAACGTAGTGATTTAAGGTAAAGCATATCAGTTGAATTTAGGTATTTTTCTTTCATCGCGTCTGCATCTAAATTTGAGGCTCCAGCTAGTAAAGTAATACTGGCACCAATACCATCAAGATACGGATTTATTACGTTACCTTGCGTAAGGATTCCAAACGAATTACCTAAGTTAACATCGCCGCCAGCAGATACTTTCAAATGCCCTGGACCACCCCAATAAATACCACTTTGATCGCTTGCATAACTTGTTCCATTATCGCTTTTTCTGAATTTGTAAATTATGTTATTTCCTGCACTGATTTTTGTGACATCATTTTCATTATTATTTTGGCCAATAACAGATAAATCTATAATATTACGACCCGCTTCTATATCGGCATGCATCGGCAATGTTAAAGCAATTTTTCCTTGTTTTCCTATGATATCTAAACCAGCATATAGCAATACTGGTAAATTATTATCCTTATAAATCATGTTAGCTGAATGATAGGTTTTTCCGTAGGGATAAGATTGCAATACCTGTTTAGTCCTATTGATATTGATTTGTGGCCCCCATAGCGATGGCAATGAGGTAGGTTCAATGTCAGACATGGATATTAAACCATCGGTAAAATAAATTGACTTATTTGTTGCAATTTGCAAGCTACCCATTGAGGTTGGCATCATTCCTATTGAGCTATTAATATTTATATCTCCACCTATTGCGCTAAGCTTAAGATTGCTTGGGAAAATTCTTAACATATCCGATTGATTATTACGAACTGTAAAAGTGGGTATTTTTTTGCTATCTATTTGCAAATCACCTGCAATAGAACTAACTGTCACAGAGCTTTGGTCGCTATATGTTGTAAAGTAACTAACGTTTACAGATTCGCTTCCTCTCCGAAAGTTGTTTGGAGAAATTCCAGTTAGAAAAGGATTGAAAACTCCCATCATATTTAATTGATTTTTCGATTGTATGTCTAAACTAGCATCCCCAAGAGCTACCGCGATATTATAATTATTTGAGTTTGCAAGCACCTCCCCATCTACACGAAACAATGCTTCGCCTTTATCAGAAAAATATAAACCACCTATCAAATTGCCACCTACTTTTACACTTAGATCACCGCCACCATTAACGACTAAATGCCCATTTTTTGGATTGGATCCAAACAACCGTCCATTGGTTGAAACAACAGCCGACAGGTTACTAACATTACCACCAGCAAAAATATTTACGTCTCCTCCAGCAAGCGCCCCAATATTTTGATCAAAATATCTAAAAGAAGGGCCCCAGCTAGTATTAGCAATAAAATTTCCATCTATATCAACTCGTCCCTGACGAAACAACCAATCTGCTGGAATAGCATTTTCATAAAATCCAGTTATATTACCTTTGCTATATAAATTTATATTACCTCCATTTACAGGGAACTCAACTCTTGAGTCTAGGGCTGCAGATTTTATATACTCAAGTCCACTATAATCAGATAAATCTTTTAAACCAGCGGTGTAAATTACTGAGGTTTGAGAATTAAAACTAATATCACCTCCACTTATAATATCTATATCACCGGTTCCTGTACGTATTATTTTATTAGCAGCTAATGTAAATTTACCAATCAGGCTATGATTAGTTGCTATGACATCTGAACTCTGCAAATCAGCTCCGGAAACCATTCTAATAATCCAGTTTCCCCCATTAGTTAAAGCCCCGGTATTTAACGCATTAGTAAATCCTGCACTTATACTTCCATTAACATTTATATCATTTGCTGCACGTATGGTTAGCGCACCATCACCCCATGCTTGAAGATTAATATCGTTGATGATACTAATATTACCTGTACTTCTTATCTCATCGCCTGCAATAACTGTAATGCGCTCATCAAGAGCCACCCCTAACTTTGATTTAATATTGCTCGCATTAGTTAGGAAGATTGTGTTGTCAGCTTTCAGCATATTTGCATAATCCGAACCAATCATTAGGTTTTCAGTCGTTGCATAAACTTTATTTCCTTCAATTAGAATAATTGAGTTAGTACCTTTGACATTAGTACTTAATGATGAAGCAGTCAGATTTACACCAAATCCTGAATCTTCAGAACCAGCAATACCTAAACGAGGCGCGCGCAAAATTAATTTACCATCACTACCAAGACCGTTACCAAAGCCATCAACACCTTTTGTTAAATTAATCTCAGAACCATCAGCAAAGTTGATCGAACTGCCAGTTGTTGGAGATACGTTGCTATCAGTTGACACGCTTAGTGTTATTTTGCCACCATCTCCAATAGAACCCGCACTTTTAGTTGCTGCTGAAGTGGCTGATGCATTGATGGTTGAACCTGAAGCTAAATTTATATTTCCTTTGCCCGATCCATTTTTCTGGCCTGCATTTAAATTAACAATGCCGCCCTTCGCACCAGAAGCATTTATCTGCACAGAATCAGCAATGTTAATGTCTCCGTCATCCGTTGTAAGTGTAAATTTATGGGCAGTCACACTATTGGCGACATTTAAGTCACCCATAGCCACATGAATATTTCGAGTTTCATTAAATCCGCCTGTATCCAATAAAACGTTAAGGCTTGTAAAGCCATTAATATTAAAAAAGTTCGAAGCATAATATTCAAAACTACCCTGCGTTGGATTTACCATATCGTTGCTAACGAGAGCGCCACCTATCATGGTGCCATCCAAGCTCCCCATGCCCATACTGACAACCACTAAGCTCCCGGCAGCCGCGCCGCCAGATGCGGAAACATCAACCAACGCATTTCTTTCCATAATGATATTGCCATTGGTTGTCAGCAGATTTACCTTGCCGGCATCAACCAAAACTGTCACTGCGCCCAACTTTTCCGCAGATCCTTTGGCACTAATTTTGGAATTCTCCTTTAAGATTAAACTATCACCATTGCCTGTCGCTTTTAAGGTAACGATACCAGCAGGCATCTCAATGACGCCTGCGTGGTTAATCATGTTTGCTGTTAGATTGAGCTTGCCAGCCATGTTGGCCTTTGATACAGAGGGATAATCACCAGAAAAAATTAATCCGTTCGGAAACGCTGGTTGTGAAGTCGTCTGCAAGGCACCAGAAACATCAATTGTCTGTTCAGATAAGCTTGCAGTTGTAATTCTATTCGCATTGATTGTAAGATTACCTGAAACATTTAGCCCTCCCTTTCCATGACCTGCAAATTGATCTGAATTCAGTGTGACTTCTCTAAATCCTTGCGTTTTAAAGATTCCCAAACCAGAAATAATTTCTTTAGCATTCATAACCATATCACCAACAGCTAGTGATTCGGAGATACTGAAGCTCACCGCACCAGGATTCGCAAAATTAATTGTCTTTGCTGTCAGAGTTACTGTTTTTGTAGCATTATCATATCCATTAATGCCGGCTCCTCGCATACCAAGGTAATCTAAATTAGCACCTCCCAATGAAACATTCCCATAAAAATCAAGTGTGCTATAGGAATTAAACAAAAGGTTCATGGGGGTGCCTAAGGCAGATATACGATTCTCATTAAGCAATAAACCTAGTGAACTACTTTCAGGGTTAGCAGGACTGCCAAAACTAATTTTAGGCGCACCTACAGTTAATGAACCTTCAGAGGACATACTAACGGTTCCATTAAGGATATTTGAATAACTAGCATCTAATATTACCGATTTTGCATTTGTAATGTCACCATCCAAATTAAGCGAACCTTCTGATTTTGATATGCTACCTCTGACTATCTCTCGCTGAAACCCATTGCTAACCATTAATAGCGCCCCATCTCCAGAGTCAGATGAGCTCCTTGTAAAAATGAGCGGCCCGCTGTTATTTTTACCAGAAGATTCCTGTGTAACTGAAATTGATGTACCACTTGCTGTAGCTACTTTGTCAGTTGCTACTAAGATGATCTCTTTCCCAATTAGATTTGCGCTATCAAGTAGCTCTAAATTAGTGGCAGTCACAATCAACTGAGTGCCTGATGCAACCCTTACGCGTCTGCCACCTATCAATAAGCTTTCAGCGTTCATGGCATTTAACATTGAGCTTGATAGATTCAAATATCCATCTTTAACAATAGTTCCATTAGTACCTGAGATTGCTATTTTCGCAGCGCTAATGTCTACTTCCGAACCTCGACCGCCCGATGATGCTGACATTGCCATATTTCCATTAAGTACCATGTTATTCAACGCACTAATTGTCAATTGCCCAGCATCATTTGGTAATCGGAGGTCGATTAGATCAGTTTCAAGTGAATTTGATTTAAAGAAGTTATTAGCAAGAGTTTCTGAAAATTCAGATTGTCTTCGCACTAACGCTCCAGATGTAATTAAAAAGCCAGATGATCTTGCGTCAGCACTTGAGCCCCCATATTCCATGCGATACCCTGATACAAGCATAGATCCATCTGATTTAAGCATGTTTTGCTGAGCCGTCATATCTTGAGTACCAGAAACAGCCTTAACCGAATACCCTCCCGGCAAAAGGGCATACTGAGCGGGCAAAAGTAAATATTTGCCTGATTCAATGCCATTTCCACCAGAAAGATATACCATATCCCCAGATTTTAAGGATGTAGATCCATACGTTTGGGTATTATTAGGCATGTATGAATACTTCATTTCTGGCAGGATTGCGAATACATCATTAGCATCTAAAACGTTTTTACTTCCACCGCTTCCACTGACAAACTCCCATGCTATAAGGTCACCGCCACCACTAATATCAATCTTAGCTGCTTCAGCAACATTATTTGATGATTCGACTTTTACAATGCTACCGCTTAGATTAATAGCCTTGTTTTTAAGAGTAGTTATTGGTTGCGTTCGATCAGAATAACTAAATATCCAACTTTCTCTATTTAATGTTTCGCCAAACGGCAAACTTCTACCATCGGAAGAAGTTGAAGTAACACTACCCGCATTAAGATTTAATTCATTATTTGCATTGAGATTAATTACACCGAGCGGCGCACGAATAATTCCCCCTTGGTAAATATTAGCAGCTTGTACATTGAGCTCACCCATGACTGAAAATGGCAGACCAGCTTCTGACCCACTCCCCTTAAAGAAAATTGAGGAATTAACACTTCTAATAGTGTAATTACTTAGCGTAGAGGGGTAGATACTTGCAGCATTAAACCAGATGTCGCCTGTCGCATCCAGCAAACCTTTGGGAGTAAGTTCTGATGCCAATGGTAGGAGAACTCCTTGTAGCTGGATATCTCCAGTAGCATTGAAGTGTGCTCCGTCTGCAGCAGATAAACTCTGGCTTCCATAAAAATTGATGTTATGCGCATTAATTGAGAGCTCTCCCGATTGAATGGTTGGGGGAGCTATATAACTTGCACTCTGTCTAAGAATTTCTGAGTTTCCTAAACCTACAAAAGCTGAATTCAACTCAACCTTGGCCTGATCACTTATCAATAAATTAGGAGCATCTAGATTTAGTTCTCCACGTGCTGATAGAGTGATATTTTCTGTAAAAAGTATATTATTTCGACTTTTAAGTGTTATTGCCTCAAAACCTGCATTAACGAGACTGTCTACCTGAATGTATGCAAGACCACTGTATTCAACTCCTATAGAGCTATCGGATTTAATATTATCTGGAAGAGATTTACCAATTTTATTTAAAATAACAGTTCTAGGAAGTGTAGGATATTTTTTATCAACATCAGTAATGCTTTGATTAATTGACAAATCCAATATTTTATTACTGGAAAAAAGGAGGATGCCCCCAGCAACAGAAGAACCCCCCCCATATGCTTCCATTGAAGCATCCCAAAAAATTGTCTCGCGGGCAGCAATACTCAGACTACCAGCCTTAGATGCTATATTAGTTTTTGTAAAGCCAGAACCTGAAGGAATATCTATGATTGCATTGGTTCCGTTCATTTTCAATGTTGCTCCACTTTCTGAAACCACACTTCCTTTATACGCATCAATTGTTATTTGACCTCCATTCATCACCGAGCCAGTTGATAAGCCGAACGAGTTCAGATAAATGTTAGTTGCGGCACTTACATCTAATGAACTGTTTCGCCCCAACCAAATGACTTGGTTATTATTGTAATTAACTATCTCGGAACTGCTGGGGTCTTTACCTATTGTTAATTTAATATCACCACTTGGGGCTGTAATACTTCCATTAATCATTAAACGACGCATAGCATTTAATTTTAATGATCCACCTGGATCTAAGGTTATGTTTGAACCCTCCATCAATGTGATTTCACCGGATGTTTCGGTAATTGCTGTTAAATTTAAATTAGTAGCATTACGTAAACTAGTTGTTCCATTTGATGGCAATAGCACCATTTTAGAGAAGTCTGTAATATCAGTTTCTGAAGCTTGAAGTTCATAGCCTCGCTCTAAAACTCGGGTTTTTGAAATAGGACTAAGGCTAATATCTTTACTAACTTTTAAGGATTCATAGCTTGTGATATTAAATTCAGAAAATCCACCTTGCTGAAATATTTCAGGATGCAACAATAACTCACCCGACGATCCTATGGCATTCAAACCAATAGTCACAGAACCTGACGTCAAGCTTAATACCCCGCCTTTGGATAATGAGTCAGCGCGCAATGTGCCATTTAATTGCAAAATACCATGATGTGTGTTTATGTCGCTAATTCCTCCGCTAGCATTAAGTGAAATTGCACCCCCATTTCCACTGCTTAGCTTTCCAGATGTGTTTAACCAAGCTCCTCCTGAAGCATTTAATAAACTTCCACTGGACAGGTAAACATTTGTACCTTTGTTGCCCAATTCTCCTGCGGCAGCAATTGATATTTTGCCACCATTCAAAAAAATTCTTGAATTACTAGATGTTGAATTATAAAAATCATTAATCCATAGCCCACTAACATCAATAATACTTTCGTTACCAATAGAAATATTACCAGTAGTGTTATTCGGGAAATCTGGAAGTTGAAAACCATTATAACCAAACATAACTTTAGTCATTAATGAAACATTGCCTCCGCGAGCTGACACACTACCCAGCATGTCAATACCTCCGCCACTCATTCCAATTGTCCCGCCAGGAAGAACTTTTAACAATGCATTAGCATTTATGGTGATCTGTCCATCGGTATAGTAAATCAAATTACTAAAACCAGATGGTGCAAAAAAATTAGGGCCTAAACGTAATGTTTGTTTGAGATCTTGCGTTAAAGCTGTTTCAAAGTTGGGTACATATGCTATTGAGTTAGTTTCGAAGACCAAATCCGAATGTAAAACATTTGTATTTTCAAGTTGTTGGAATCCATTTCCATCACTAATTTTATTTTGACCAATTTGTAATGAAGCACCCCTAGGATTTATAAATTTACCTTCGGGGAATAAGTTATCTGTTCGGTTTGATATTAATTCCCCTTGAAGAACCATGCCTGGTGCGCTAAAGGAAATACTACCCGCATCTTTGCCCTGTGTGTATGAAGCTTCATAATGACTTACATTGAAAGTGCTTAAGTAAGTTTTATCTTTAGATGCCTGAGAGATATCATAGGCCAAACCGTCTGTTCCTATTAACACAGTTTTTATAACCGTTCCACCTAAGTAATCAACTTTACCTCCAGATACGTCGATGATGGCAGCAGGATTGAAGATTAAATCACCTTCAGAACGTATGCTTAAACTTCCACCATCTGCATATACTTCTCCAATTGTATGACCCAAAGCGGATATGTAACCAGATACATCAGCTATTGATGTACCTGCACTTCCATCCAGTCCGATTGCTCTAGAGTCAATATAGACTTTTTTTGTGTAAAGTATTCCATCTCTCTGTAACGGTGAATCTCTCAATTCAGCCTTACGTAACTCTGCCAGTACGATGTTGCTTTCAGGTGTTAATCTCGCTGACGCTTCATTCTGTCGAGAAGAAACCTTACTACCGCTTCCAATACCGCTTACATCGATAACACTTCCCGAATCAAGAAAAATTCGACTTGCATTTGCGATTATAAGGCCTGTAGGCTCGAAGGTTGGTTGGTTAGGGTTTGTTATAGCAACCAAATTAACAACACCGCTTGGCGCTACAATTTTAGAGTTGCTCATTAAATTTATGCTAGAGCCCTCAATATCAATGATTGATTTAGAAACAGCCTGCGAAGCTTGAGATTTGGCATTGTCAGTATATTCTGGAATTATTTCAGTTAAACTATTTGGCCCAAGAACTACAGCTCCTCCGACAGTAGGTCTACGTAAAATCATACCAGCATTTGTTTCCACAGTAATTGTAGTATCACGCGCCTGAAGTTTGATTGATCCGTTTTGGAAAAGTGAAGAAGTTGCTTTAACTAAACCATTTTGGTTAATAGCTGCACCTGCCAATGTTAAATTACCCCGATTAGAAATTATTTCACCTAAATTAGTAACTTGTCCTCCGCCATCAACTTCAATTAATATACCTCTTAAATTTTTGTCCTGACTATCCGCAATGTAAACTTTCTGCCCTGCTGCGAGCAAAATTTGACCGTCCTCACTTCTAATCCGACCTCCATTAATGATATTGGGAGCCAAAAGCATTATCTTTCCGCCGTTACCAGCAGTCAGACTTGAACCATTATCGAGACGAATAAACCCCGTTGATTCACCAGTGAAATTAGGACTTCCATCAGTTACTGACAAAATTCCATTTTTGAAGAGATTGTCAGTTATAGATAGACTAGACGCAATTAAAGTATTTACATTAACTACAGATGTATTTCCAAATAAAATTCCATTGGGGTTGATCAAGTAAACCTGCCCATTGGCTAATATTTGGCCATAAATATTAGAGGCACCACCAGTTGACGAAACTTTGTTTAGCACAGCACTAGTTGATGAAGGTTGGAGGAACTGAACCTTTGCAGCTGAACCAACATCAAAACTATCCCAATTAACAATCATTTTTTCAGATGATTGTGTAACACTCATTAATCCGTCTTTTATTGAAATATCACCAAGTCCTGACGATATTGGCAATGAGCTAGGCACAGGCAATTGACTAGCTAAAGGCTCAGCAAATACACTGTGCGTAAAGAATTGAAATACAAAAGCGCATGTTGTAATTATTAAATATAATAAAGATGATGTGGTCATATTTAAATGATGATATGTTTTTTTTATTGAATCAATCAATGACTTAATTAGCATTTAATTATTATCCTTAATAACTTTATTTTATATTGCTATTATAAATTAAAGGCAAATCATACATATTCATTAAATTAACTTTAAATCAAAAAACCCCACCCTATAAATAGGGTGGGGTTCTGCTAACTAAATTCAGCAACGCTGAAATGATACATTACTCAAATGAAGTAAGAACAAATGCTGAACATGACAGACCACCTCTTGAATATCTAGTAGTACCATTAGTATCAAAAGTGCCCTCTGCTTGCGGATCGGCTAACAAACCCTTTGATGAGGCAACAATAGTTCCATCACTTTGTGACGATACAATGTAATCAGCAAAGGTTCCAGAAGTTGCTGATGCGCTAGTTCTTTTAACTAAGGCCATGTTATAAGCAAAAGAATACTGACCGAACTTAGTGGTTTTCTTCTGCGTAGTATCAGCCACATTATTAAAGAAGGTTGGAGACGCACCATCAAGCTTTAGGTACTTCCATAAAACTCCAGTTGTTGGCTCTCCATTTTCTAATGAAACCACACCTATAGTATAGTTCGATTCAAGCGCAGTTTTTACATTACTACTAGATGAATATCTTTCCACCACAACAGAAGTGCTTGGGTAACCAGTTACGCCGGTAGTTGTGGCATTATCAGTAGTAGTACCTGCACCTGCTGGATTAAGTGCTGCAGCCGAAGAACCGTTTTGACAAGGAAGGCCAAGGAAGTACATGTCTGAAGAAGCCTGTGTTCCTGATGTAGCAACACGCGCAGCAATTTTAACTGTTGCACTAGTTGGAAGGCTACCTACAGGCGTATTAGGCAATAATTTTCTCCACACAGCAACTTGACCACCAGATTGTACAAGACTTGCATATTGACCTCTGGAAATAGATGGTTGACATGCCGAAGCTGAACACGTGCCTGAATTAATGCCCTGATCTGTTTGCATCGCCGCATAGAGTAAAGGTGAAACTGCAACACCAAATCCTTGGAGAGCATATACTTGCGACTGAGTATAACCAGTTGTAGCAAGCTGTGAACCATTAACTGTGTTACCACGGGCACGCCAAATATCAACTTCAACATCGGAAAGAGCAATATCAGGAACATGAGCGTTGGTTGAGTTAGTAAAAGTAACGCGTCCTTTAATGTTAGCAGTCGTATATAGAGATGTACTTGCACCTGCGGCAGTATTATCAGTTGAATCAGTCAAGGTAGGGTATGTAATTGTATTACCATTAATAAGCGGACCCACACCTGCAAATGATCCATCTACCTCATACTTAACCACAATAAATTTGCCTGTAAGACCAGAACTTACCTTGCCTGCTGGTAGGCCTGATATATTAGCTGCAGTAACTGCAGTAGGACATACCCAAACAACAGCACTCTTACCGTCAGTATCATCAACATAGGCATCAGGTGTAGTTGTGCAAGCATTAACGATAGCCTTAGAAATATTTGCTGTTTGAGCAGTTGCGCCTGCAATGTAGATTGTATTACCTGCAGCTACTCCGTCTGTGAGATTGACACCAGCCATAACTGATGTAGTTCCTAAAGCCAATCCAACTGCAATTACAATTTTTTTCATATTCATTTTATGATCCTCAAAAATAATTAAATTTAATTAAAGCGCTTTTTTACGGCGAGCAATGAAACCAATAAGACCAAGTCCTGCCATTATCATCAATGAGGTATCAGCTTCAGGAACTGCAGCAACAGAGGTATAAGTTAACATACCAGCATCGGAAAGATTCCAAGTTCCAAAAACAGCCGCATCTCTTCGAATAGAGCTTGACGGAGAAGTTGTGCCTCTAGTCATTAAATAGAATGACGCACTTGAATCCAAAGATACTGATGTATCAATATTTGAACCGTTCATAGTTGCAAACCAAGCGCTACCAGCACCAGTTTGTGAACCTGATGCTACGCCATCATTGTTATCAAGAAATGATGTAGCTGTAGTAGTGACTTGATGAGCATTAAGAAATTGATACATAACACCTGTAGGATTTGTAGTAGCCGAGCCAACCAGGGAATTATAATTAGTAGTTGTACCAATAGGATTGGTTGGTAGACCATTTGATGTATTAATAAAACGATTATTTGTAGTATCCAAACCTAAGATTTGATATTGAGTATTTATAGCTGTAGCTGTAGCTGTAAATGTGTTCCAGTTACCATCTATAGCCGCAAGATTAAAACTCAAATTACCAACGCTATCAGAGAATGTGTTTGCCTGACCTACGTTTGTCAATCCAGATAATTTAGCAACAAAAGTGTCTTTATCAACGGAATTATATGCAACTAGAAAAATATCGCCTGAAGTTACGTCAATTGCAGCATTTGCAGCACTAGAAGTAAAGCCAATTGACCCAATAACAGCAGCCATTAAAACTTTTTTAAAATTCATAAAAAACCTCTCTTTATCTAATAACGCTAAAATTTAGCGTAACAAATGATTGCATAGATTTATTAACTTATTATGAAATCTTAGCAACATAATGTAGTCTTGTCGGACTATCAACTTATTATCAAATTTTCTTATTATCAAATTTTATAGTAATATTTCAGCAGAATTTAACTCCCAACATAATTAATTTGAAGTAATTAACTGTATATGATACGGTATAAAGTTGTATGCTCAAGTGATTATCAAAAAACATAGAATTTTAACATTGACAAAATCAGATCAAGAAATTAAAAAAATATTAGCACAAGGTTACTTTCTTCATCAAAGTGGTAATGTTAACGAAGCATTAGTTTTTTACAACAAAATTCTTTCTTTGCAACCTAACCATTTTGATGCTCTAAATCTGTCAGGCACAATTGCAATAGTAAATAAAAATTACCAGCTTGCAAATACTTTGCTTTTAAAAGCAACAAGCATTAACCCAAATCAAGCTAACGCTCATTTTAACCGTGGCATCGCTCTTCAAGAACTTAGAAAATTTAAAGATGCTCTCATCAGCTATGATGAAGCCATTAAATTAAAAGATAATTATTATGCAGCCTATTGCAACCGCGGCCAAGTATTTTTAAAATTAAAAAAAATAGAGGCAGCTATTTCAGATTTTAACAAAGCGATCAAAGAACAACCCAACTTCCCTCAAGCCTACCTTGATCGCGGCATCGCATTTTTAAAAGCAGAAAACTATATTCAAGCTATTTCAAGCTTCGATCGAGCCATTGAGATTAATCAAAATTTAGAGGTAGCTCACTACAATCGAGGTATTTGCTGGTTTCTCCTTTCTGATTTCAATGAGGCCTTGAGAAGTTTTAATGAGGCTATAAGATTACGGCCAGACTTCGCTGATGCATTTACAAGCAGAGGTGACACGCTTGAAGCTCTTGGACAGTATGAAGATGCAGTTACTAATTACATTAAAGCTATAGATATAAGGCCAGACTTTGCTGAAGATTACTACGGTCTTGGCTTAGTATTTTTTAAGACAAACCATCCGGAAATTTCAATTAATTACCTGCAACGTGCGATTGATCTTGATGCAAAACTTAATTTTGCTCTTGGGATCCAGCTATATGTCAAGATGCAACTTTGTGATTGGAGCAACTTTAATTTTCTAATCAGAAAGTTTTTAAAAAAAATTGCTACCAACCAAAAACAAATTAGTGCATTCGTAACATTAACTATTTTAGACGACCCTAAATTGCAAATGGAGTGTGCTGAAAATTATGCTGATGGCCTCTGTGATCAAAACCGTTATAAATTACTGCCAGAAATTATCAAACGCCCAAGGGACAAAAAGATTCGTATTGGGTATTTTTCTGCTGACTTCAAACAACACCCAGTCTCTTATCTGACTGCAGAACTATTTGAGTTGCATAATCGTAATCAGTTTGAAATTATCGCTTTCTCATTTAGCCCAGAGAGTAAAGATGAGATGAGGAAAAAACTTATAAAAGGTTTTGATGACTTTATAGATGTTAGGAGTAAAAATGATCAAGAAATTGCACTACTTGCGCGAGAAATGAAAATTGATATCGCCATTGATCTTTCGGGGCATACCAGTGGCGCAAGGTATCAGCTTTTTGTGATGAGGGTTGCGCCAATTCAAGTAAATTATTTAGGGTACCCTGGAACAATTGGCTCAAATTGTCATGACTATATTATTGCAGACAAAATTGTTATCCCAGAAGACAAGCAATGCTTTTATACCGAGAAAGTTGCCTACCTCCCGGGAACATTTATGGTAAATGATTCGTCCTACTTACCTTCTGAAAAATGTTACACCCGGACAGAATTCAATTTACCTGAAAATGAATTCATTTTCTGCTGTTTTAATGCCTCTTATAAAATTACACAAACAACCTTTGCGGGTTGGATGCGGATATTGATAAAGGTACCTAACAGTGTACTGTGGCTTTCCAGTATGAATGAAACAGCTATGAAGAATCTAAAAATGCAGGCAAGTAACGAAGGAGTTAATGACAACCGTATTATCTTTGCACCAAGAATGCCAAATGTAAATGACCATCTTAATAGAATTAGATTGGCGGATTTATTTCTAGACACCTTTCCTTACAATGCTCATACAACCGCTAATGATGCATTGAGAGTTGGTTTGCCTTTACTTACGCTAATTGGAGAAACATTCGCAAGCAGAGTCGCAGCTAGTCTTCTCAATTCTGTTGGATTGTCTGATTTAATTACAACCAACCAAGAAGGTTACGAGGCATTGGCTATTGAGCTAGCAATTAACCCAGATCGACTTAGAAATCTTAAAAGTAAATTGCTAAGTAATCTGCCAGGCTCTTCGCTTTCAAACACAAAGCTCTTTACTCAAAATATTGAGAAGGCTTATCAAGAAATGTATCGTCGCTATCAAGAAGACTTGCCACCGGAAACAATTACAATATAAGCACTTACGGTTTATGAAATTGAGAAAAATGAAAACGTCTACGGGTTTTTTATTTTTCTTAGCAGATTCTTCTAAATTTAATTAGGTCTACTTGCCAAACCAGCAGGGAAAATTTTGATCTAAAAATCCCAGACTTAAATCAAAATAAGGCTTGTTTAGGCTACCTGAAAACCCAGTTAGCAGTGGTCTAATTGATCTACCTTGCGTAAGATGCTGTTGCGCTAGTTTCATTATGGTGTGTTCTGACATAACACCATTTCTATCATCAACATTTTCATAAGCAGGTATTAAGATTTCTTCACTAAAATCTTTTGAGGTGTAAAAAAACCTTGAATCAATAGAGTTATCAAACGAATCCTGCCAAAAAATATTCTGAATTTTATTTTCTTGAACCATATTAAAAATTTCAGAAAAATTTCGACAATACACCTTCCCCGTGCACTTGAAAAAATTAGTCGCACTTTTTAAAAACGCTGAATTTTGAAGTGCAAATTTAATAAGAGCCCCTTCACCATAGCCTTTGCCATTTCTTATGACCAAATCTGCGTTCTGAATGTAATAAATTTGCTCAACTTCAACACCCATTTGATTTAACATAAGCACTTCTTCTTCTTCGAGTAATGTTTGCCCAGTTGCATCGGCAATTACAATTCTCCTAACTCCAAAAGCACCCCAAAAAAAAGCAGCCGCTTTAGCAGTAATTTTTCGCTTAGAAACATCAGTCATTTCCAATACAAAAACACCTTCTGGTGGTTTTGTTGCTGTTGTTATTAAAATCAACGATTCAGCATTCAAAGCATTCACTCCTTAAATTTTTATCACTGGAAGTATCAGCATTGTTGCAGACTACTAGCATTGATGCATCAAAAAACTTCTAAAGTTTCAGGACTTAAATCACATATATGTATTGATTGTTAGATTTTTTTTAGTGTAGCAATTGATTCAACTATGTAATAAAGATCCAATTAAAATATCTAATGTCAATCTCCAAGATAAGTAAAGATTGTTATTACTACTGATGCTTTGGGTCATACCTGAGACAATCTCCACCTTTACATCCATTTGGAGAATTTATTGGAAAATTTTTATTGTCTGCATTCACTAGGTTTTGACCAGGAGCAGAGGGAGTTTTCACTGAAGATCCATTCACGAACTCTGCAACTGTTTGCTTAATTTTAGCAACCTCTTCTGCACTCTTAATATTATCAGTAGGATCACTAGTAAAAATCCACTCCCGATAGCTTTTTGCGCCAACCAATTTCACATCTACAACATTAAAGCCTTTTTGCTTATAAGGCACTAAGCTTGAGCGGCTATAAATACCTACAATACGTCCCTGCTTGGTTTCAAAACCCCAATCTGCTTTGCCTGTCATTGGGTCTAAGTATATTTTGCGCAAATGCCGCTTGATAGTTGGCATGCGTTTATCGAGCAACAAATCATCTAGACTAGCTGGATAAACTTTCACAGTATCTGTCGTGCTCGAATAGTAGCTATTGATTGCATTTCTAAATTCTGCCCCAACAAACAGTAGCTGCTTTTCTTTTTCAGCGCGGACTTGATATTGCCAGCTCATGCCTGCCACTGATAAACCTATGCCTGTGATGGCGATAAATAGAAGAAGGCCAATATAGGTGAAGCCCTTATTAAACTTTCTATTTAGCTGGACTCGCATGGCTTTCTTACCACTCAGCATAAGCTGTGCCATCTTTAGCTGTACCTGTTGCGCCACTTTTAATATCAAAAACAGCGTTATTAGTATCCAAATTAAGTGCTTGAGTGACCCAGGTTTCAGTACTTTCTGTAATGGGGTCCATCGGCACCGAACGAATATATTTTTTAGTGACTAGCTCATTAATTGATGCTGGATAGCGTTCGTTATCCCCATAAAATTTATCAATCGCACTCCTCATTACACTAAGTGACTGCTTTAGTGTGGCTTCTTTCGCCTTTTCTACACTATTGAAATAGCGCGGCACCGCAATTGAAATGAGCAAGGCGATCACGGTCATTACTACCATTAATTCGATCAGCGTAAACCCAAGATTTGTTTTTTTTAATGGGCTATACAAAAGCTGAGATTTAGTTAAACCTTTGGACTCGATCAGATTATTTTGATTTTCTGTCATAAGTTCACCAGGTGTTATAGATCGTGCCATCAATGGCTTTTTTATTGCTACGGGAATAGACATCGTAGACATCTGACCCTTCTGATGGGGAGTTCACATCGCTAGCATAACTGCGCTTACCCCAGGTTTCCGATGGTTTCAATTCAGTTTCTTTATTCATGGGATCCCTTGGGATTTTACGGATAAACTTTATCACCTTACCTTTGATATCTTTTTGATTAATCGCACCTTGCTCAAGGACTTCTAAACTTGGCGGATAGCCAGTCTGATCTAATGTTTTTTTAACCAACCCTTCATCTACGGCTTTTTTATACAAATCGATTGCCTCTCTGATTTGCCTGAGCGCTTGCTTGAGTTCAGTTTCTTTATTACGCTGTATCGTTAATTGTACGATTGGCACTGCGCCGGCAGCCAATATAGCTACGATCATCACCGTGACCACGAGCTCAATAAAGGTAAACCCAGCACTTTTCATTTACGGATTCACTGGGGCTTGCTCAACTGGGGCTTGCTCAACTGGGGCTTGCTCAACTGGTGTTTGTTGAACAGGCGTTTCTGGCTCTGTAACAGGCTGTAGTTCACGCACTAATTTTAGCCCCCCAGACATTGGCACACTAATTTGCGGTCTGTCATTAATCTGCACATCCGTGCCTGACCAATATTCGGATATTTCCGCATTTGGTCGGCTAATATTACCTAAGATGCGCGGGGTAATCGCTAACACAATTTCCGTTTTATTTTTTCTGTCCTCTTGATTAGCAAATAAACGGCCGAGAACAGGAATATCACCTAATCCCGGCAATTTGCTCCCACTTTTGCGCTCACCATCTAAAATAAGGCCAGCTAGGACTTGGGTTTCGCCATCTTTCAATCTAAGCTGGGTACTCGCATTACGCGTGCCGATGCTATAAACACTCGCCCCATTTTTAGTGACTGTTTTATCCCCTAGCGAACTAACCTCCAGCTCTATTTTGATATTCACAAAATCATCCAAGGTAATGCGTGGCTGGACATCCAACTTGAGGCCCACATCTAAATAAGTAACACTTTCAGAGATGCCAACGTTAGCGGTGGAGGTGGTCGTAATAATTGGTACCTTGTCCCCTACCATGACTTTGGCTTTTTCATTGTTACGCACACGAATGCGTGGATTAGAGATTAAATTAACATCGCCCGTCGTTTTTTTGAAGTTGAGTGACGGATTAGGTGATACGCCTAGAGATCCAGCAGTTAAGTTTTGTAGGCTTTGAATGGTTAATGGCTGAGCAGTTAGCACACTGGTGGCTGTCGTTGCCACTGCAGTCGTAGTGCTGGTAGCAATATTGGTCAGGTTATTGACTGCGATTTGTGAAGGATAATTAATCCCCAACTCTTGCAGACGACTGCGAGAGACCTCTAGCACTTCAATTTCCAGCATCACCTCTGGATCGGCCAAGTCATTGGATGCGACTAATTTTTCCGCAATACGAATTACTTCAGGCGTATCGCGCATCACAATCATATTGAGCCTATCGTCCACCACCACATTTTGTGCTTTTAAGACTGTCTTAAGCGTTGCTGCGACTTGTTTGGCGGAAGCGTTGGTCAGATAAAAGCTGCGGATCATGAGCTCTTTATAGTCTTTATTTTTTTGTGCTGTGTTGGGGAACACGAGAGCGCTGGTTTCGGTCAGGGCTTTTTTATCTAAGCCATTTGTGGCGAGCACCATTTCTATGGCTTCTTCTATCGGCGCATTTTTAATAAATGCTGTGGTCTTAGTTTCACTTTTAATATCTTTATCTAAAATAAAGTTGATTCCCGTTGCGCGTGATAAAGCCTCGAACATCATCTTCACGCTCACATCTCTAAACTCTAGCGTTACAGGCTTTTGAAACGGCGGTTTAAGCTTGGGCGGTTCGATCCGAGCCAATGGCTTTTGGCTGCGAATTTCTGTTTGTAGAGTCAATGCTTCAGTATTTTCTGGGGTTTCCATCAGCACCCCACGTAAAATGGCGAGGGCAGCATCGCTATTTTTAGCCGTATTAAGCTTGCGCGCTTCTTCAATCCTTACTTGCTGCTTTTGCTCACGCTCAATAGTGGCTTTACCAGAAATAGCCCGCACATTGTTAGGCGCTAAAGCAATCACTCGCTCATACAAAGCACTGGCTTCAGCGAGTTGACTATTACTGCGGGCTTTTTCAGCTTCGGTGAGGAGTTCCGTAATCGCTTGATCTTGCGTCACCAATAAATCTTTACGAGGAATGGCCGCCTCTGGCTTTTCACTGGCAAGCTTTTGAGCGCTTGTAGTGCGTTCTTCTGGCGTTTTACCTTTGACGGCTGATTTTTCCCATGGGGCGAACGCACAGCTAGTTAACAGCGATGTGATGAGACAGAGCGCAACTGCGCGCTGTAATAATGAATTATATTGAAAGCTAAACATCATGCAAATTTCCTTGTTTGGTTGCACTTTTTACTTAATTAACTAATATTAAATTGACTTAAATACTCTATAAACTCGGTTCATCCGGGTTGTTTTGTTCTGCTGCTTTTGCACCTGCAGGAGGACGCAAGGCTTTTGACAGTGACTTGGTCAACCCTAAAGGCAAGTAAGTGAAAGTGAGCGTACTCGCCTCTTCTTTATCTAAGCGCCAAAGCGTATCCACGTTTTTACCTATATTTACTGAAATGACTTTGTTGTTAACCGTTAAAAAAACTTGGGTGGCCTGCGGGGCCTGCTCTAATTTACCAATATAGAAAAATGGCACTGGCGGCGCTGCGGGTGGCGGTGGCGGCTCTACTTTCACCGGCACAGGCTTGGGCGGCGGTGGTGGCACATACCACGCGTGGCCTTTAAATAAATCCTGCGTTGTTTTGCTCTTATCTTCTACAAACAGATGCTTTTGCGTTAAATCTGGCAATACTGAAATCGCCTCTTCAGTCACTTTGATGGCCGATTGAGACGGCGCATTGTTACCTAAAGTAGCGGGTTGAGGGTTCTGTTCTTGCGCGCTTTTTGTTGGTGAGCTTTGTTTTGGTGATGTTTCTAGTTGCGAGCTCTCCTTTGTTGAATTTTCTTCAGGCAAACTTTCTTCCGCTGGCTCTTGAACCAGATACATAGCGAGCAAGGTCAAGGCAAGCAAAGCGCCAAGAATCATCCATCGTTGCTTTGGGCTCTTCATGGCTCGCGCCTCAATAGTAATGCGTAACTGAGTTTAATTTGCACCGCGGTATCTTTAACTGTTTCACGTTTAATATTGACTTCACTCAACCCCAGCGTTGGAAATTGCTCACTCGCGCCGGAAATAAATGCTTTGAGGTTTTTATAACTGCCCTGTACCGGAAAAATAATCTCATAACGCATCAGGCCCGGATTATTGGCATCGGGTGCGAGCTTATATTCACCTACTATCAGGCTAATACCTTTTACTTGCGCCAATTGATGAATCTGGGCTAGCACTTTAGATACTTCACCGACTGGCGGAAACTGTTCATAAAACTTTTGCAGGGCTTCCTCGTCATTAAGCCTAGGCAATTTTGCTTGCTGTTGGCTAGTCTCAGCGGGTTGCTGACTTAACCAAGCAAGTTCTTGGATTTTTTGTTGTAAAGCCTGCTCACCTGGCAGCAAAGAAGTCAGCCCTATCAGCATGCAGATTACCAAGCCAAGCAGAGAAAGCGTACCGAGTAGTCCAAGTTGATGGCGTAATACTTCTAGATAACGCAGCACGCTTTTGATATTAACTATGTTGATATCAAGCGCATTCATCTTGAGTTTGGTCATATTAGGCTTACTCATGGCTGATCTTTCCAAGTAGCCACTGCAACAAATCGGATGGGATGCTGATCAACATCCTCGACGATTTCATGCTTGAGCAGATAAACGTTGGCTAGCTCATCACTCGCTTCTAGCTTTTCTAGGTAGCTAAACAGGATGTCTTTGTTTTTTGCTTCCGCTGTGATTTTGAGTTGACGCTTTTTCGCGTCAGGCTCAATCGCGAGCAGCGCAAGGTCATCTAGGGCTGAAGATTCAAGCGCACTGAAGACATCGCCCCATGGAATCATTAAGAAACTCGCGAGTTTTTTTGCTTCTTCTATTTTAGCGAGCAAATCCGCCGATGATTTTGCTTGAAGTTGTGGCTCAGCAGGCTGGAGGCCTTTACTTGCTTTTAATTGTTGAATAGATTGATCTAGCGTTAACAATTGTTGATTAATATGCGTATAACGCTGCCAAACAATCATGAGTACAAAAAGTGCGAGTGCGAACATCACAAGTCCTGACAATGATGGCTTGCGACTTACAGCGTAATCGATATGGATGGCACGCATGATTAAAACACCGCACTTAATGCCATAGTGTATGGCTTGTCTTCGCTAGGCAGATAGCCTGCAATGGCTTTGTGGTTAGCGGACAAAACTTGCCAAGCAGGATTATTTTGCTTAAAAAATTGCTTGATTTTTTCATCCTGAAGTGAAGGCAGCGCACAAAAGTAGATATTCGCTTGTGCATTTTGCAAGCCTGATAAGAGCATCTCGCGTGAGATGAGGGCTGCTAAATCTTCTGACCAATCTGCTGAAATACCCTTGGCAATAGGATTGGCAAAAGTCGTCGCCGTGATGCTTTGCCAGTTGC
>Ga0187843_10000489_pt1 | contig 28487 bp, 26 predicted proteins | sample SpaLakP09_SKY_43_FD_134516 | JGI IMG/M metagenome (GOLD analysis project Ga0187843, IMG submission 134516) | Oligotrophic lake water microbial communities from Sparkling Lake, Wisconsin, USA - SP09_SKY_43 | ecosystem: Environmental > Aquatic > Freshwater > Lake | place: USA: Sparkling Lake... | reverse complement strand
ATCAATACTCAAGCAGTGCATTATAAAAGATAAAACTAAAACTTCTAAAATATTTGTAATCCCAAATAATTATTTAGAAAAAAAAGAATCCAATTATTGTTTTAAACTAAAAAACATTTTTAAAAAAATAGTTGTAATTGTAGACAAATTGCTTTGCAAAATTACTTCTCAAAACAAAATTATATTTTATAAAAGCTACTTTCCAATTTTGGAATTATGGAAAATAAATTTAAGTCTATTCCAACTTCCAAAATTCTTTCTAGAAGAGTTTAAAGAATTAAATCCAAAAAAATACATCCAAGAAAAATACTATCAGCGAAAAAGGGCCAAGCTCAAGCTTTACGCCAATGGTAAAAACCCGTTTGAGCGTTTTTTAATCTCAAGAATTATCAAAGACATGCCGATTACCTACGTTGAGATGTTTAATTCCTTCCGGAATAAACTAAAACTTATTCCAGCAAAACCAAGGCTTATATTAACGGCTAACGGCTACTGGGTGGACGATATTTTCAAACTTTGGTCAGCTGAGCAAGTTAAAAAAGGCTGTAGATTTATAACAATACAGCACGGGGGTTCTCTCACACAAGGAAGCATGTTTGCTTTTGATTTTGAGGAGAACATATCGGACAATTTTATTACTTGGAGCCAACCATGCCATTCAAAGCATGTAAGGCTTTCTCCGACAAAATTGATCGGTTTTAGACCAAAAAAAAGTAGTAAAAAATATTGCTCATTAATTGGGTGCGAGTGGCCACGATATGCCTTCAGAATTCAAGCATCACCTATTTCCGGACAAACATTGAGACATTATATGCAAGCTATAAGGTTTTATCATTTTTTAAAACCTGAAATTAAAGAAAAATTTCGTGTTAAACCTTACGAGAATCAAGGATGGAATTTAAGACAACGCTTCATTGATGATATAGGAATGAATAAAGTTTACGAAAAACAATGTTTTAACCATGTTTTATCAATGTCGCGTGTTGTTGTTGTTACTTACCCTGAAACCGCATTTTCAGAATCAATGTTGTCAGGTCTTCCTACAATATTACTTTATCCCTACAATTTGTGGGAACTCCATCCATTTATGCAACCATTACTAACCACGCTTAAAAAGTCAAAGATTGCATTTCATAATTCCAAAGCCGCCGCTTTTCATTTAAATTCCATTTGGAATCACGCCGATCTGTGGTGGAGAAGCCCTGACGTCTTAGTTGCAAGAGAAAAATTTAAAAGAATTGCAGTAGACACAAAAAAAGACTGGTTAAAACAGTGGAAGGATTTTATAAGTGAAAAAACAGACAAAACCCTTGTGTAAAAATATTCTAGCGTGATATGTTATTTCAATAAAAAAATAAACTTGCTCAATCAAAATATAACCATAAAAAGCCAAGAAAATCCAAAAAAGATTGTTCGAATGCCTTATTAAGTCGTTTTTATCTTTATTTAGATGTCAATGACTTTCAAAATAAAAAGCAAAAAATGCAATAAACAAAATGTCCCCAAAATCATAATTGATAAATAATGTGTATAGAAGACACAGTGCTTTCAAAAAACCGAATTTGTATATTTTAGAGTTTTTAAAACTATCTGTCTGATTGCGGCTTCCACAAAAAAGTAAATTGTATTGGAAAAATGTGTTTGCGATATTTCATTCCGAAAGCCTCGAGACGTTTTAAAAAAGGGTTTTAGTTTAAAATTAAAAATAAAAATCAGCATCAAAGGTATAAAAGTGCATTCTCAAAAAATCAGATGGGAAAGTTTAACAAATCAATTATGCTCATTCGATTTTTTGTAAAAAACAACTCGAAAGAACACCTTAAAACTGCCCAAGAAACCATAAAAAAAGTTTTTTAACAATCGCTTATGAAAAAATTGCTCGTCTCAACATGGCCTTTTGGAGAGGCAAACCACTTTCCATTCGAAATGTTAAAGAGCAACGGAATTTCCTTTGTCACAAATCCTTGGCGAAGGAAAATGACGGAAAAAGAGCTGGAAAAAATTATTCCTGATTACGACGGCCTGATTGCAGGAACGGAGCCAATCACTGCCAAAGTCCTTGCGCGAGCTGTTCGGCTAAAACACATTTCCCGCGTGGGGGTGGGTCTGGACAATGTGAACCTATCCGAAGCACGGAAACGCGGTATCATGGTCTCATACACTCCCGATGCTCCAGCTCCAGCGGTTGCGGAGCTTACGGTTGGGCTGATGATTTCGCTGCTCAGGAATATCCACGTTTCTAACTTAGAAATGCACTTAGGAAATTGGAACCGTTATTTTGGGAAAAGGCTAGCTGAGATTACCTTGGGGATTATCGGGGTCGGACGAATCGGAGCGAGGGTTTTGCGACGGGTTGCGGCGTTCGGCACTCCACGAATTTTAGTGAATGATGTGATGCCGAATTTGGAATTAAACCGGGAGTTCAAATTGGAATGGGTATCCAAAAAAACCATCTTTCAGCAGGCTGATCTGATTAGCCTTCACGTTCCTCTAACCCCAAAAACTCGATACATGGTGAATACTAAGGAATTAGGTTGGATGAAAGAAGGCTCTGTCCTGATCAACACTAGTCGCGGCGGAGTGGTAAACGAAAATGCCCTTTATAAATCCCTCAAGCTCGGACGAATTGGAGGAGCCGCCATCGATGTTTTTGAAAAAGAGCCATATCAGGGACCGTTGTGCCGTCTTAAGAATTGCCTTTTAACCTCTCATATGGGTTCCATGAGCCTGGATTGCCGGACTCGGATGGAAATTGAGGCGACTGAGGAAGCAATCCGTTTTCTACAAGGGAAAGCGCTCTTGAGCCAAGTGCCACCGGAAGAATATTCAATTCAGGCCGAAAAATAAAAGGTTCAGAAACACAATTCCGGGAACTGGTGACCATTGGTGTCCCCGTAAGAAATGGGGCTCATCATTTAGATGGTTGCCTTCGGCAGTTATTGGCTCAAACGCACAAAAATACGCAAATCTTAATTTCTGACAACAATTCTACAGACGATACTGAAAAAATCGCCCGCTTTTGGGTTAAAAAGAATCATAAAATAACCTATTTTCGTCAGCCCGCTACTTTAAATGTAACGCAAAATTTCAATTTTTTGTTTTCAAAGGCAAAAGGAAAATACTTTATGTGGGCTGCCGTGGATGACGAATGGAATAAAGATTTTATCAGGCTTTGCATGACCAAGTTCCGAGATGACCCAAAATGCGTATTGGCTTTCACCGATTTTAGGATCAAGATCCGGGAAACCGGCCAAGCTATTCCGATTTCAGTGCAGTCCTCGTGCGCAAAATCACCATTTATACGGATTGCGAGCCGATGTCTAGATATGCAACCACATCTTATTTACGGACTAATAAATCGAGAAAAACTAAAACAAGTAAGATTAAAAAATATTGATTTTTTTGATTGCCTATTTGGCCTTGAAGTAGCAAAAGTTGGAAATATTCGTATAAGTGAAATTCAATCCTTTTCGTGGTGCATAAGCAAAAAAAGAAACTCATACTCCATTCATGGCAACAGAATTCAGTATCTTCCCTTTTTGCGGGCAGCGATGCAAAGCGTGAATAGCCTTTCCTTTATAAAAAAGTTAAATATTTTTTCAAACCTAATTTATTTTATTCTGATGAAATTTCGCCAGCATACCAAATAGTAATTGAAAAAAAGTAAACATACAAAACTTGCGAAAATATAAAATATTTTTTTTGATTTTGATGGCGTCATCAAGGAAAAAGCGGGAATTAAAAAATTGTCTTTTTCAGGAAATTTTAAAAAATTCGGTTTACCCCTTCAAAAAAAAATTAGAAATCATTAACACAAATTTGCTGGAATTTCTCGGTTTAAAAAAATACCTCTTTATTGTTCGTGGGCAGGTCTTCGGCCATCCGCGACCAACGTCTCCCGGTTCTGCCGTCTTTTTGCAAAAGCAGTTGTCGCCAAGGTCTTGAGGGCCCGATATGTAAAAGGTGCTGAGAAGTTGCTTCGTTTAAATCCTTTTTCGCAAAAATTCTCCTCACGTACTGCGACTCCTTATCGAGAAATCCTATTTATTTTGAAAAAGCTAAAACTACATTCTTGCTTTATAAAAATTAACGGTTCTCCCATGACTAAAGAATCTGCAATGCGTGGAGTTTTGCGACATGCTAAAGTTCGCCCCCATCAGTGCATGCTGATTGGCGATTCCGCGTTAGATCTTCTGAGTATGAAATAGGCGAACCCTCTTTCTTTTGCGCAGGAATCAATATAAAAAGAGTTCAAAGCGAAGGAGTCCTTGGTTTCCAACTCTGACATAAAGAATTTATGAACAAAATCAAAGCCATCCGTGCCATTCGAACAAAAATGCGTCAAGGAAAGTGCACCATCGGAAGCTGGATGCAAATCCCTCACGGATCCGTGGCTGAAATCATGGGGAATGCCGGATACGACTGGGTGGCGGTTGACATGGAACACGGATCAATCACTGTGGCGCAATTGCCCGATTTATTCCGTGCTTTGGAGCTTGGCGGCACATTGCCGCTTGTTCGATTAGCGCAAGGCGATACGAAAGAGTGCAAGCAGGTGCTTGACGCCGGAGCAGGAGGGGTAATCGTTCCGATGGTTGAAACGGCCGAACAATTAATAGCAGTGAGAGACGCCTGTTGCTGGCCACCAGCAGGAACACGTGGCGTGGGGTTCTCCCGCGCGAATCTTTTTGGCAAGAATTTTGAGGTTTATCGCGAAGAGGCACAGGTGCCCCTTTTGGTGGCAATGATAGAACACACGCGTGCGGTTGATAACTTAGAAGAAATACTCTCGGTTGAGGGACTGGACGCAATTTTGATCGGGCCTTATGACTTATCAGCTTCCATGGGGCTGACCGGCAGGTTCAAACATCCTAATTTCAAAAAAACAATACAAAGAATTAGGAGCACATGCCGAAAAACTAAAGTTCCATCCGGCATTCATGTCATCGAGCCAGAGCTCCGAGACATCAACAAACGGATACAAGAAGGTTATCGCCTAATAGCCTACTCGACGGATGCAATGTTTCTATGGTCGACAAGCGCCTATCAAAAAACCAAAAGCAAGTCTTGAAGGAGGAGGATATCCGGCCACAACGGATTTTCGATGAATATCTTCGACTGGCAGAGCTTGATTCTAGCAAATATTTTAGTAGTGGCATTCGGGAGGCGGTTTCGTGCCCAGCCTGCGGAACCGTTGGGACGCTCTCATTCACCAAACACACTTTTAAATATTCGGAGTGCCTCGTGTGCCAGACACTCTTTGTTAGCCAACGTCCGCCCGCGACTGCCTTTACCCGTTTTTATCACGAAGCCGAATCTGTAAATTTCTGGGCCTCCACTTTTTACAAAGAGACTGCCGAAGCGCGTAGGGAGAAACTCTGGCAACCCAAGGCGCAAATGATTCGCGATATTGCAAATCAATATACGACAGGTCTGCATGACGTTGTAGATATTGGCGGCGGTTATGGCATCTTTGCCGAGGAGTATGAGAAGATTTCTGGTAAAAAAGTGATTGTCATCGAGCCAGGTCCATCCTTGGCACAAGTTTGTCGCGACAAGGGCCTTTTCGTTGTCCAAAACTTTCTAGAGAATGTCGATGAAGGACAACTTGGTGCGAATCCCAAAGTTTTCGTGAGTTTTGAGCTTTTCGAGCATTTGCACGATCCGCATAAATTTCTAAGTCACCTTCTTAAACTCATGGATTGTGGGGACTTATTCATCTTCACTACGCTTTCCGGTGTTGGTCTTGATATTCAGGCACTTTGGGAGAATTCAAAATCTGTATCACCTCCGCACCATCTCAATTTTATTAACCCAAAGGCCGCACGAATCCTCCTTGAGCGCGTCGGCTTTACTGCTCTAGAAGTGCGTACCCCTGGTAAACTTGATATTGACATTCTTTGCAAGGAGCCTGCCCTAATTAAAGATCGCTTCTGGCGGACATTTGCCGCGCAGGCAACAGATCAAGACAAGCACTCCATGCAAATATATCTGGCAGATAATGGCCTTAGCTCACATATGCTTGCAGTCGCCCAAAAGCCAAAGAAAAAATAGGCTTTTGAATATTTTAGCTATCATCCCGGCTCGCATGGGCAGTAGTCGATTCCCCGGTAAGCCAATGGCTCGCATACTTGGCAAACCGATGATCGGTCATGTCTTTGAGCGAGTGTCTAAATCCACACAGCTCACAACGTCCGCGGTCGCGACATGTGACAAGGAGATCTTTGATTACATCGAATCAATTGGTGGCACTGCGGTCATGACAAGTGACCGACATGAGAGGGCCTCAGATCGTTGCGCAGAAGCACTCGTTAAAATAGAGAAAATGAACAAAACAAAGTATGATATCGTTGTGCTCGTGCAAGGGGATGAACCGATGACGCACCCCGACATGATTGATGAGGCGGTGGCTCCGATGTTGAGAAACTCAAAAATTCAGGTCACCAACTTGTTGGGAAAGATCGATACCATCGAGAAGTTTGATGATCGGAACTGCATCAAAGTGGTCTGTGATTTAGTGGGTAACGCAATATACTTTTCACGTCAGTCGATTCCCTTTCAGGCATCACTTTCTGGAAATATTGTCGGGAAACAAATCTGCATTATTCCTTTTCAGCGGAATTTTCTCCTCGAATACGCCCGGATGGCACCCACGCCTTTGGAAATTGCCGAGTCAGTGGATATGCTAAGAATACTGGAACACGGGCATAAAGTTCGTATGGTTCCAACAAATTATCAGGTTCAGTCCGTGGACACGGCCGAGGATCTCCGGTTAGTGGAAGCCCTGCTCCAAAAGAGCCCTTCAGGCACCTAATTCAGTAGACAATGAATGTATTGATTTGGGATGCGCCAGATCAGCCACCTTCGGAGTTGGCCACGGGCTGCAAGGTCGTCCATTGGCGGGGTTATGCGAGTGAGAAATGCGGAGAAGACCTTTATGTGCTGTCTTTGGTGGAGAAAAGCCCCCTGACCATCCGAAACCGGTTTCTTCGCAGGATTTATGAGTTGGGTGAACTGAAAGTAAACGAGAAAAGGCTGGTTGATCACCTGGAAATTCGGGACGGTTTTAGCGCCTGGTGGATGTCGCTTCTAGCTGAAAAATGTAACTACACAAAGTCAAGGCAGATTGATGATGCCGTTAAATTTCTCGCCTTTGCTGGTTGGGCCAATGGCAGAAAACTTCATCAAATTACCTTAGCTTCGAACCGGAGGCAATTAGCGGAATGTGTCCGATCCTGGTGTGAAAAATCCTCCATCCAATACGAGGAAAAAAAGCTTGATCGAGCGACTCTCGACCAATCGTGGCTGAAAAAAATCCATGATTTGCTACCCCATTTCCTGCAAGGAATCGGTTGGTTGGTCCGGCATGTTTGGCGAATCCGGGAACTCCGCGGAGTTGGCGTCCAAGAGTGGCGTTTCAGCAGGCCCCAGGTGGCTTTTATCTCTTACCTATTCAATCTGGAGACAAAAAGTATCAAGAGTGGACTTTTTGAAAGCCGATATTGGACCCTTCTTCCCCAAAAACTGAGAAAGACTGGCACCGCAAGCAATTGGCTTCATCTCTTTGTAAAAGGTGGTCCGTTCGATTCAAATAAAAATGCCGCACGATGGATAAGAAAACTTAATAAAAAAAAAGAAACGGAAACACATACTATTTTAGAAGCGTTTCTTTCCTGGTCCGTTCTTTGGCAAACGCTGAAGGATTACTTTTGCCTCGTATGGAATTCTTCTTTTTTAAAAATCGAGAAAAGGCTCAGAAGAATAAGCGTAAACCTATGGCCATTTTTTCGCGAAGATTGGGAAAAATCAACTAAAGGTTGTGTGGCGATGAGCAACTGCCTTTACCTAAACCTTTTTGAGGCTGCGTTCCGAGGTCTACCACGTGAAACGGTGGGTGTATATCTACAGGAAAATCAGGGGTGGGAGTTCGGCTGTATTTGGGCTTGGAAATCTACCGGACTGGGTCGTTTGATCGGACATCCACACTCCACCGTGCGCTTCTGGGATCTCCGGCACTTTTATGACCCAAGAACATATAACCAAAGCAGTCGTCATACTATGCCGAGGCCTGACTTTGTTGCCGTAAACGGGCCTGCGGCAAAAAAAATCTACCTGTGTGGAAAATACCCCCAACATGAACTTATCGAAGTAGAAGCCTTAAGGTACTTATACTTACAGAATCTACAAAAAAATAGCGACTGGATAAAATTAAACAAACTAAAGCCCAAAATTAAGAAAAAACACCCTCATGAATTACTTGTTTTGGGTGATTATGATAGGGCCCGAACAGTTAATCAATTATTGATGCTGAAGGGAATGCCCCAAAGTTTCATCTCAAAAATAGTGTTCAAGCCACATCCTGCCTGTCCCGTCAACAAAAGAGATTTCCCTTTTCTCTCCTTCACCACCAGCCGTGAAAAGATAAATCAGCTTGTAAGAAAATACAAATGGGCCTTTTCAAGCGCAACAACCTCAGCAGCGCTTGATTGCCTTCTGGCGGGTCTTAGAACATTTGTGGTCCTTGATAATGAAAGCTTAAATCACAGCCCCGTCCGAAATTTAAAGGGTGCTTTTTTCGTCACAAAACAAAATGCAATTTTTTCGATCATTAAAACACAAAAATATAAACACAAAGATACTTTTCATCAGAGACCGTATTTCAATCTTGAGCCAAGTCTTGAAAAATGGCAGGGTTATTTGGATCCAAAAAGGAAAATAACATAATGCAAGATCCTGAAGTAAGTGTGGTAATTCCTGCTTTTAATGCCGAAAAATTCCTTGAAAAGACCTTGGCATCTGTGGCAACTCAAACATTTCGAAAATATGAACTGATCGTCGTAGATGATGGATCAAAGGATAAGACCGCATCGGTGGCAGACGAATTTATTAAAAAACATAACATTCAGGGACGTTGCATCGTTCAAAAAAATAAAAAAATTGCAGGAGCTCTCAACCAAGGAATCTGTTTAGCGAGAGGGAAATGGATTGCCATTTTGGATCACGATGATTTCTGGAAGCCTGAAAAGCTTGAAAAAATAATTAAGATTGCAGAAAAAAACGATGATTATATTCTTTATTGGCATCAGATTAATATAACCAGCGACACTGGAAACCTTATTCCCCGGGAGCCTGTTTTCGATTCTACTAGGCCCTATTTTGATTTGCTTTTTTATGGGTTCACCATTGCACCATCTTCCGTCATTTTTAGGAAAACTACGTGGGACTCGTTAGGCGGATTCTCGGAAGATGAGAACCTCTACACCGTTCAAGATTACGACTTTTGGCTTCGATGCTCAAAAAATGGAAGAATTTATTTTTGCCCGAAAGTATTGGCAGATGTTACTCGCCACGAAGGAAGTGCTTCGCAAAAATATATCGTCTTACATCATAAAAACATGGAATTCTTGGTAAGATCACATATTACCGCCTACTTTAAAAAAACGAGCTCTGAGAGCTGGCCAAGGATTGGCAGAAGAAGACTAGCTACAGTATACCGGTCTTGCTTGGTTCAACTTATGAAATACCAAAAGGAGGCTGAAGAGCAGCGAAAAGCAGCAAGTTTAATGCTGAAAACATGTCCAACAGACTATAAAAATATCTTTCAATGGTTGCGCTGGAAATTAAAATAACATATGCAAATACTTAAATATCACAGACCAAAAATTATAACGCGTAATAAGTTAAATCAAATTAATGGCTTTTTAATTCCCATTTACAACGAATTAGATTCTCCTCTCAATCCCGAGCAAAGGCCCAAACAGGTTTATATGACAGTCGTTGCACCCGGAATGATTAAGGGTCCTCATTTGCATAAAAAAAGATGGGGTTTGTTTACTTGTATTCGGGGAAACATTAAAATTGTCATTAAAACTCCAGCAGGATATGAAGAGTATTTTTCCGGGGAAAATCACCAATATCAAACAGTTCAGGTTCCTGCAGGCTGCGCCGCGGCACTCCATAACGATGGCAAGACGGAGGCCTTTGTCCTCAATATGCCAAGTCCGGCATGGAGTCCTGAAGATCCTGACGACCATCCCGTAAGCTTTGGAGATTATACGGGTTAGTTTCATTTTAGTCGACGATTTCAAGTCTTGTGAGAAAAAAACAATTGGTAACAAACCAAAGCCCTGAAAACCTTCAGATCACTCCAATTATTGAATTTCAAAGTAAACAACTCTTCGCCATTAAGAGGATTCTTAAAAAAGTAGGCCTAGGGAGTGCCGGTTTGGAGTTGCTGGCTCAGAATCGAACCTCTTCCCGTTCGAACCGAATCGTTAAGAGACCAGCTTTGCCCTTGGGGTGGATCATTGCCAAAGGTGCCCGACCCAGGGGTTTTCTGGGTAATGTGCCTGTACGTATGAGACTAGGTGACAAAGGCATCGTTGGTGCGGCAATGCGGGCGATGGGAGTTGAGCCGGGCTTCACCTCATCCAGCTTCGCACTTTTGGCAAGGTTTCTTGCTCAAACGCAACCTAAGGTATTTCTCAACACATCGGCCAACAGGGCGATCTGCCCCCTTCTTCTTCAGGCAGGCTTTAAACCCATACCGCAACCTTATCTGAACCAAAGCTTGTTTTGGATTCTCCAGGCAAGACAGCTTCTGTTGGATTATCTTCGTGGGGTGGGTCTGCCTTCAGCATTTTCCAAGATCATCGCGAATTTGGGGGCGCCTTTGCTTAAGGTGGAAACAGTCATGCGCCAAAGAAAATTTCACACGGCCTGCAGGAGAGCTCACATAGTGAAGATCAAACCAGAAAATCTCAACCAGGAATTCGATAGGCTGTGGTTGGAGTTCGCAAAAAAAAATCCCGGCAAGCTTCTGACCGACCGGAGCCAAGGAAGCCTTCGGTGGCATTTCAGCGAGGGAAACAAAACAATTTTGCACCCCCATATCTTCGCCTACCGATCCCGGGGGAAACTCTGCGGCTACCTTGCAACCGGGGTGGAGACTTCCCCCCGGACGGGAATACGGCGCTGCCGTGTGGTGGACCTGGTCGTGCCCTCAGGTCGGAAAATAGTGATCCGGCAATTGCTGCAGCGAGCTTACACGGATGCGATCCAAAGCGGGTCCCATCTTTTTGAGTTGACTGGATTTTCCGGTGTCGTGCGACAAGTCGCACTTCAGGCCAATCCCTACGTAAAAAAATATGACTACCCCCGCTTTTGGTACGCAACCGGCGACCCGGCCTTGGATCATCGTCTTAGGAAGGCGCGGTCATGGTATACTTCCCCTTTTGACGGAGACGCAACCCTTTAAAAATTCCTCACCGTGAATGCGCTATCCCAGCAAAAACCTTGGAAAAAAGGTCAAACCAGATACCGGATCTGGAGGCCCTCCCAACCGGAAGTTCGGGCTTTTGCCCGGATTTCCGGCGATTGGAATCCGCTACATACCCAAGAGAAGTACGCTCGCACATCCTCCGCCGGCGGCATCGTAGTGCACGGGATGCTGGCTTTTGTGCGGCTTTACGAGTTAATTGCCAGAGCTTTTATGGGTCGGCGTCTGCTTTGGCGAAGTCTTGATCTTGATTGGCGCACCATGATTCGACCCGGTGATCGTGTGAAACTCGAAGTCAAACTTTGCTCTGATACCAAGCCCGGCGGATCTATGGAGTTCAGTCTGAAGGGAACCCGGGGCGAAGCTCAGGTTCTCCATGGCCGGGCGGTTTTTTACGAAAGCCGACTTTCTTGTCATTCCAAAACCAACCAAAAGATGCAACCCGCCTTTGCCCGAGAAAACGAACCGCGGGAGGGGGAAAGATCGATACCCGCTGAAAAACCAAGCGCTTGGAACAAGGGAGAAAGAGAAACCATGGTTTTCCATATCACCCGCGCTACGATCGACAACTTCCGCCGCAAGTTGCTTGGCAAGATTTATCCGGATTACGATGCGATGGGCGGGCTTTTTTCAGTATGCCTTGTTTCCAGCCTCATTGGCATGAGGATCCCTGGCCGTGGCGCTTTGTGGAATTCTCTTAATTTAAAATGGGTCAGCGGCATGAACCGACCAATATCCCGCCTGGAGCTAGCCGGGGAGGTCAAGGGTGTTCAACCAGGAACCAAGAATATCGATCTACGCATTGCCTGTCGGACGGACGAAAGATTATATTTTCAAGGAACGGCAAAGGTCATGGACTTGGAGCCCAGACAACCACGCGCCTCTGGTGGATTGGCCGGTAAAAGAATCCTCGTAACCGGAGCCACTGGGGTCCTTGGATCTTCCATTTGCCGAGCCTTAGCCAAGGAAGGCGCAAAACTGGTGGCTTGGGGAAGAGGCTCGTCACGGCTCAAAAGGCTTTTGCGGGACTTTACCTCCCCCTTCGAATGCCAGGTGGTGGACTTGCGGCAACCCGCAAAAATCAGTAAAGGCATACGACGCGTCCTGGCTCGTGGCCCCATTGACGGGTTTGTGCATGCCGCGGCGGCTCCCTTAATCCTCCAGCCGGTTACCCATGCAAAAAATCTCCGCTCCATGCAGGATCATTGGGTCATGACCGTCTCTGTGTTCCACCAAATCGTACAGCCTCTAGTCGAGCACGGTATGAGGGGTGACGGATCCATCGTCCTGGTTCTTTCCCAAGCGGTCTATGACTCCCCGCCGGCGAAAGCCTCCGCTTATGTCTCAGCCAAACTCGCGGGCTGGGGCTTGATCAAAGCCCTGGCTGCCGAAGTCGGCCCCCAGGGGATTCGTTGCAACGCAGTCTCCCCTGGACTTATGAACACTCCTTATACCAAGGAAATGCCCATTCGTGTGAAGCAGGTAGAGGCGGCACTCAATCCCCTCCGGCGTCTTTGCGAGCCAGACGAAGCGGCCCAAGCGGTTGTGTTTTTGATGGGTGAAAAGGCACGTTTCATCAACGGCGCCAATCTGCCGGTTACCGGGGGGATGAGAATGCCTTGAAAGGGGGATGGGGCGAAATTCCTGCGACCTGGCCCAAAAGTCTGCGGGAGAAAATCTTTAAGGCCGGGGTTTCCCCCGGTCCCCATGCCATCCGGTCTATGCTCGCACAACTCCGACGTCTTCCCGAATCCTGCAAAGGCAGGGAATTCCGGTTGTCCATCGCCAGAACCTTCACCCTCGAAACGCAGCTAGAAAGTCTGGAAGTGGCCCTGCATACGTTGCCTTGTCGACCGGTTATCCGACTCGGACCCCTCGACAATCTCGAACAAGCCCTCCTGGAGGGAAATTCCGAACTGCTTATCCCGCGACCTGACGCGGTGTTGGTTTTGTGGCGTTTGGAAGAGCTCGATCCAAACCTGGCCTTTGCTTCCGGCTCGATGACGATCGCCCAGCGCCGGATTGCCGGGGAAAAAATAATCCAAAGATTCCGACTTCTGGTGCGTGGTTTTATGCGCACGTGTCATGCCCCTTTGTTTCTTTCCACCCTCCCGCCTTTGGTAGGCCGAAAATCTCAATCGTCCCTGGACGCAGAGTCGGAAAGTCTGACCTCAGTGCGCGCCCGTTGTAACGAAGCCATTCGGGATTTGTGCCGCCAAAATTCGCAGATCCATCTTTTTGACTTTGCTGGTTGGATTGAGCAAGAGGGGCAACAGGCCCTCGATATAAAAATGGATTTTTATGCCAGGCAGCCCATCGCGCCACCGGCTTGGATGTCTTTTGCCGGTGCCATGGTGAGGACACTACGCCCCCTTCGCGTTCCTCCCGCCAAGGTTCTGGCAGTGGACCTGGACAATGTGCTTTGGGGTGGCGTCTTAGGAGAGGTGGGCGAGCGGGGAATCCTGCTGGGTGCCGATTTTCCCGGGAATCTATATCTCCGCATCCAGCAAAGTATTCTCGACCTGCGATCTCGAGGAGTCTTGCTGGCGATGGTCAGCAAAAACAACGAGGGTGATGTCTGCAACCTGTTTCGAAAAAGAACCGACATGCCGTTACAACTCAGACATTTTTCGTCCCGCAGAGTCAACTGGGCAGATAAACACGCCAATCTGGTGGAAATTTCCCGGGAATTGGGACTGGGGCTGGAAAGCTTCGTGTTTCTGGATGACCAGGCCTTTGAAAAAAGGCAAATGCAGCATTATCTTCCGCAGGTGAGGGTGTTGCCGGCACAAGAAGATCCCCTGGGCATTCTCGATGCCCTCCGCTCGACAACCCTTTTTGACGGATTGAAAGTAGGGAAGGAAGACCGGCGGCGGGCGCGGGAATATGAAAGATCCGCCAAGCGCACGAAGCTGCAAGCAAAAAGCCACTCCACCAAAGAATTTCTCCGATCCCTCCGGCTGGCCACGAGGGTTCGTCCCGTCACTCATGAAAACATGGGGCGGGTTGTGCAACTCCTTTTGAAAACAAACCAATTTAACGCCACCACACGGCGTCATGATGAAGCAAGCGTCCGAACCATGATTGCCGACAAAAGAAACTCGCTCCTGGCCATCGAAGCCAAAGACCGGTTTGGAGACCAGGGAATTGTGGGATTGGGATTTGCCCTGGCCACCCCTGAATCTGGTGAATACAGGATCGACTCTTTTCTTCTCAGTTGTCGCGCGCTGGGGCGTGGGGTGGAGCAGATGCTCTGGCATGAATTAATGAAAGACGTGCACAAAAAGAGGGGAAAACAAGTCAAAGTGGAGTATCTCAATTCTGGGCGGAACGCCGTGGTGTTGGGGTTCTTTGAGACGCTAGGGCTAAAAAAAGTATTCCAAACAGGAGATCGGCGCGTTTACGAGACTTCCCTGCCTGCCAGGAGTCGTCCCCCCGCCCATATTCGGAAAATATGATCAAAAGAAAACCTGACAACGAAAAACGGCTTGTGGAGGCAATCGCGCACGGGTTGGGGGTTCGCCCGGGGGTTCTCAATGAAAAATCTTCCCAGGAAAACGTCAAGGAATGGGATTCCCTGGGGATCATTCGTGTGGTTACGGAACTGGAAACTGAATTTCGGGTTCAGTTCACCATTTTGGAAATAGCTGAATTTCTAAATGTTGGTCTTATCAAAACCATTCTCTTGGACAAAGGAATCAAATTTCCCAAAAGAAAACCCCAAAAGCAGGGTTGATGAACCGAAGGCTCCAGGGCTTGGTGGCCTCCCGGTTGTTCGCCCTTAAGTATCAAACCCGGCCCGTCCCGGGGGAAAGAGTGCTGATGTATCATTCTGTCGCCGGACAATCTTGGGGTGATTCCCGGGGAACTTATGGAATCGGACGGGCGGCGTTTGCCGAACAAATCAAGTCCTTGGCATCCTGGGGGCTTTTTTCCCTCGCGGATTCCGGATGTTTTTCCAAACGTAAGGATTCCACCGCCATCGCGGTTTCCTTTGATGACGGGTATAAGACCGTCCTATATCATGCCGCTCCCCTGCTTGCGGGTGCGGGCATTCCTTTTACCGTATTTATTCCCACGGGATGGGTCGGAAGCGTTCCCACAGTGATGAATAAGGCCGAAATCCGTGAGTTGCTTAAGTTTCCCGGTGTAACCGTGGGCTCCCACGGTGTGAGGCATATTCGCCTGACTGAGGCAACCCCCATCGGACTTGAGGAGGAACTCGCTGATAGCCGGGCTTTTCTAGAGGATCTTTCTGGACAAACCGTTGACCTTCTTTCTTACCCCCATGGGGCATGTGACCAGCGGGTGGCCCAAGGCGCCCGGAATGCCGGCTACCGGCTTGCCTTCACCAGCCGATTTGGGATCAACAATCCCCGAAGCCCTCGCATGCTTTTGCGCAGGACAGATGTTTGGGCAACCGACTCATGCCAAAACTTCCTCGAAAAAATCTCCGGTGCGTGGGACTGGCGGGGTTTTTTGGGTCGCTAAAGGAATTGCAGTCGAAGGGCATATCCCCACCCCTAGCAACGCAACCCCATCCAATGAAAAGCAACATGTCTTCCGAAGTAAAAACCCACAATCTACCTGCCTGCGTTATCCTTTGCGGGGGAAAAGGAGAGAGGCTTCGCCCTCTGACCCAGGAGACCCCAAAACCCCTTGTTCACCTTGAGGGACGTCCCATCCTCAGCTATCTGATGGATCACCTAAAGAAATTTCCCCTTGGGACGGTGATTGCAGCGGCCGGGTTCCAAGCTGAAAAAATCCAAAACTTTTTCCAGGGCCATTTCCTGGAAATGCAAGTGCAAGTGGTCGATTCCGGCGAGGCCGACATTCTCCAGAGAATTTTGGCCTGCGCCCATCACATTTCCGGAGACTTCCTGGTGCTATACGGAGACACCTTGGCAGACGTGGATCTTGCGAAACTTCAGGCTTTTCATCGAGCGCACGGTGCTCCGGCGAGCATGTGCGTATGGCCCATGCAAAGCCCTTTTGGCGTGGTGGATCTCGACCCACAAGGCACAGTCACCCGGTTCAGGGAAAAACCCCGCTTGGAAAGCTGGATCAACATCGGAAACTTCTATTTTGCCCGTGGTAATTTGGATCGGATGGCACGCCACGCCACTTTCGTGGAATTTCTCCAGACGCTTGCCGCGAACGGGCACCTCCGGGCGTTCCAGCACCGGGGATCCCACATCACCATTAACACCCTGCTGGACCTGGAGCAGGCCAGAAATGAGATTCACTTGTTCGGTTCCCGGCGCTAGGCATTTCCCATGAAGATTCCTTCTGCCGGGAAATGGTCCGGCAAAAATGTCCTGATTACCGGGATCAACGGATTCATCGGGGGCAATCTGGCCGAGGCTTGCGTGGCAAGCGGAGCCAATGTCTTTGGCCTGATCCGAAACCACAATCCCCGCTCCTACCTATTTCACGAAAACCTAAACCGACAAGTGACCTTGGTAGAGGGGGATTTGGCCGACAAAGACTTGCTGACGAGGGTGATTGGCGAGGAGCAAATTGATACGGTCTTCCACCTTGCCTCCCAAGTCGAGGTAGGCGTAGCCGCATCGCATCCCCAGTTGACCTTTGAAACCAATGTCCGGGGAACCTACCAACTCTTGGAAAGCGTGCGTCTGGCTGACAGCACGGTCCGCGCGGTGGTCGTGGCCTCCAGTGACAAAGCCTACGGGTCCTACCCGCGTGGGAAAATGCCCTACCGGGAAACGTACCCCCTGATTCCCCGCTTTCCCTACGATGTCTCCAAGGCATGTGCCGACATGATCGCACAATCCTACGCCACCGAGCTTTATCGACTGCCAATCCTGATTACAAGGTTTTCAAATATCTACGGCCCCGGCCAGTTGAACTTTTCGGCAGTGATGCCGGATGCCATCCGCGCTTGTCTGGGATACGGAAAATTTGTGCCACGGGGTGATGGAACCCAGGTCCGGGATTTTCTTTATGTAAAGGATGTGGTGGAGCTGTATCTTGCCATGGCCGAGGCTCTTGCCCAACGACCGGAAAGGCTCCGGGGCAGGGTCTTCAATGCCGGAACGCGGCACCCGCTGTCCATACGCGAAGTTCTAACGATTCTTTACCGGCTAACCGGGCGGGAAAGCTGCCTACCAGCCCTTTATCGTGCCATGCGCAAACGAAAAACCAGCGGCGAGATCGACTGCCAGTACATGGATTATTCCACCGTTCGCAGGGAGTTCGGCTGGACTCCCCGGACCCGGTTTGTTGAGGGGGTAAAAGAGACGGTTGACTGGTACCGCGGATATTTTGAGCCTGCCCCGGAAGCCTAACATCAGCGTTATTGTTCCCTACCACAACGAGGGAAAGGCGGTGCTCCGGACCTTGAACCGGCTGGTTGCCCAGACCCTTCCGCCTGCGGAAATCCTGATGATCGATTCTTCCTCCACGGACGATGGGCCCGACTTGCTTGAGCGCTGGCTGCAGAGCCGAAAAATATCCAGGCCCAGAATCCGGTCGGTCCGGTTGGGCAGCACCACCCCTTCTTCCTCAAAGAATCTTGGAATTCTGCTGGCCCGGTGCCCTTGGGTGGGTTTCATGGATTGTGGCCATCTTTTCTTTCCCCAGTGGCTTGAAGATCAGTGGCGCCTGATTGCATCAACCCACAGGCCTGTTTACGGCAAGTGCCGTTTTACGGGCCACGGGCCTTTCGATTCCTGTGCCGTGGCCCAGACTTACGGTCTCGGCAACGAGGTGGAGACGATTCCGGGATCGTTGATGAAAAAAAGTCTTTTTCAAAAGGTTGGTTTTTTTGCGGAAAACCGCCGGGCAGGATACGACGTGGCCTGGAGAAAAAGGGCCTCTGATTGCAAGGTGTCCTTTCTGGTTTCTCCCTTGCCCAACATCCGTTACGAGTCCACAGAGGTTGCGGACCACAGCCTCTATCTGTTTTTTAAAAGCGTTTCCTACGCCCGGGCCACGCTGGGATTGGGCTCAGCTAATTTTGTCCAGAAATACTTTCTTTTGTCGCTGGTCGTTTCCCTGGCGCTTTGGGCTCGACCTGCTTGGTGGCCTGGTTTTCTGCTTCTTTACTTGGTGGGTCGGGGCTTTATCTGGCCGGCTTGGCGTTCTGCCAAAATCGCACCCCTCTTCCAGCGATACCCTCAGGCCTTGGTACTCTTGCCTTGGACAGGCTTCCTATGTGATTTCGGGCGGATTTTGGGCATCTTCACGGGCCTTTTTGCCGGAACGAACCGGGAACATGATTTCCGCTTTGAGCCGATATCAACGGGCAAGCGGAGCGAAAAAAAGAGCCATTAAGCGGGTTTCCACAAAATGGCGGACTGCGGGAACCCTGTGGGTGGCCTCCTTTCTTTGCAGTTTCATTCTCTTCGAACTGGCCGGAAGGGTGGTGGTGCCCCAATTTTTCCCTACGGCCGACGTGGGGGCAGGATTCACCACGCCCGACTCAACCGGATTTCACCAGATCGCGGTCAGGCAGGCCGAAATAATCCGCCAAGGCGGTTGGACAAAATGGTCGTTGTTCCCTGAAAACCACTTTCCTGCCGGCTATGCCTCCGTCCTTTATGCTCTTTTTGGGAGCCAACGTGAGGTTCTGTGGCTTTTCCAAGCCGCCCTGCACGCCGCCAACACTCTTCTGATTTTTTTGATTCTCCGCCATGTCTTTGCGTGGGTGCCGGCGGCGGTGGGTGCAACCTACTATCTACTCTATCCGGCATCCTTGGAGTTCACCTTTAATCTACACAAGGACATTTTCTTTTCCCTGGGCTGTTATTTGCTGCTGTGGGCGTTTTTACAGACTTCGCGACCGACCCAAGAAAGCCCTTGGAGTTGGACGGGAATCCTGGGGATTGTTGTCGCAGGGATTCTGGTGAAGCTCTCCCGAGCCTACGTTTATCCGGTTCTCTATTTTTTGGCCTTGCTTGTCCCTCTGAGGGTTTTCCTGGAGAGCGGCTCGAGGCGCTGGGGCAAGGTGGCCCTTGTGGCACTATTAGCTTTGTTCCCGCTTTGGTCGGCAGACAAGATCATGAATGGGATTCCCATTCGGCTCAAGGGAGAGGCGTCTTTGGACCAGGAGAACAGGGGGGTGCCGGGTCCTTTGGACAACAGGGGGGTGCCGGGTCCTTTGGACAACAGGGGGGTGCCGGGTCCTTTGGACAAACAACAAACACCTGGTCTGGTGAAATTTTTTTTTATGAATTACCAGAATGCAAGAATGGGATTTAACCAAACGGAAGGTCGTAGCCGTTTGGATCACGATTTTGTGCCCAAGGATTTGAAGGAGTTCGTTTTCTACATTCCAAGAGGCCTGCAAATCGGACTTTTCAGTCCATGGCCCACGGAGTGGGGAACTCCCGGATCCTCGACCTCGGTCACCATTTGGAAAAAACTTTTATTTGTTTATGGTCCTCTGAATTACCTTGCCATGGGATTGCTTATGGTTGCCTTCGTGGCAGGGCCAAAGAGGATCGAAATAGGTATTATTGTTCTTTTCTGCCTCTTGGTGATAGTATTCTTCGCGATGATTGTTTCAAATGTTGGAGCTTTAAATCGCTTCAGGAATCCTCCCTATCTTCTCTTGGTGGCAACCGGCTTAGCATGGGGAAGTTACCGATTGATGCAATTACGACGCCTACCCTCAGCATCCCGAAAGGGGATAATCCTGTGAACGAAAAAGGATGAAAGCAGTCATTCTCGCCGGGGGGTTCGGGACAAGGCTTTCCGAGGAAACCCATCTCAAACCCAAGCCCATGGTCGAGATCGGTGGGAAACCGATTCTCTGGCATATCATGAAACTCTACTCATCCCACGGGGTGCGGGATTTCATCATCTGCTGCGGGTACAAGGGTTATTTGATCAAGGAGTACTTTGCCAACTACCTTTTGCACATGTCAGACGTCACGATTGACGTGGAGCGAAATAATACGGAAATCCATCAAAAGTATGCCGAACCCTGGAGGGTGACCCTCGTGGATACGGGAGAGGAAAGTATGACGGGAGGTCGACTCAAGCGTGTGGAAAATTATCTTTCTGGAGAAAAAAGTTTTTGTTTCACCTATGGAGACGGCCTGGCAAACGTGGATATAACAAATCTGCTAAGGTTTCATGAATCCCACGGCAAGTTGGCCACCGTGACTGGCGTGCAACCTCCCGGAAGATATGGGGCCATTGAGCACCAAGCGTGCAGGGTGACCGGGTTCTCCGAAAAACCGCGAGGAGACGGAGGTCTGATCAATGGCGGATTTTTTGTTCTGTCGACGAAATGCCTGGCGCTCATCGAGGGCGATAAAACAAGTTGGGAGCAAACTCCCTTGGAGCGGTTGGCGAAGCAAGGGCAGCTCATGGTTTATCAGCACAACGGTTTCTGGCAGCCTATGGATACCCTAAGGGATAAAAATCACTTGGATGAATTGTGGGCAACAGGCAAAGCCCCTTGGAAACTTTGGGATTAAAATCACCCCATTCTAATTTGACTTTTTGGAAAGGCCGGAGGATATGGCTTAGCGGTCACACCGGCTTCAAGGGGGCGTGGCTGGCATGGTGGCTCCGCCGGCTGGGGGCCGAGGTATGTGGTTGTGGGCTTTTGCCCACCACAAAACCGTCTCTCTTCGAGCTCCTTGGACTAAAGGATCATCTAGACCATCAAATTCTCGACATCCGCAGTGCGCAGGCAGTGTTCAAATCCATGCATGAATTTCAGCCAGAAATCGTCTTTCATCTAGCCGCCCAGGCACTGGTGAGGTCCGGCTACGAAGATCCCCTGAGAACCTTGGCCACCAATGTCATGGGCACGGCGAATGTTCTGGAGGCCATCCGCCAGAATCAGTCAGTTCGGGTGGTGGTGGCGGTAACCACGGACAAGGTCTACCGCAATCTCGAATCTGGCCGGCCTTTTCGAGAAGAGGATCCACTGGGAGGCCAGGATCCTTACAGCGCGAGCAAGGCTGGCGCGGAGACGGTGATAACTTGTTATCGCGAGTCTTTTCTTAAGGAAAACGGAGTTGCCTTGGCTTCGGCCCGGGCTGGCAATGTGATCGGTGGCGGTGACTGGTCTAAGGACCGGATTCTTCCGGATGCGGTTCGGGCATGGGGAAGGCGGGAAACTTTGGTCGTGCGAAACCCCAGTTCCACTCGACCTTGGCAACATGTCTTGGAGCCACTCGCCGCCTACCTTTATCTTGCCGAGGTACTCTTTCACAACCCCTCCTTGGCCGAAGATTATAATTTTGGACCGCCACCTGATCAAAACACCAAAGTTCAGACAGTAGTTGCCATGGCAAAAGAGGCATTCGGCGGGGGTGAGATCCGCTGGGGCGAAGTCAAAGCTGGCCCCCATGAGGCAAAGCATCTTTCCTTGGATAACAGGAAGGCCTCCCGAGTTTTGGGCATTCGACCTGTTTGGAGCCTCCAAGAGGCGGTGAACAGGACAATGAGCTGGTATCGCAAACACCAAGAGGGAGAAAAAGCCAGCACCCTCTGTCAGGAAGATTTGGAAGCATTTTTGGCGGTAAAATGATCCGTTTTCATGCCCAGAATCTGCCTTTGGAAGGTCTGAAACTCATCGATTTTCAGTCTCTCGGAGATGCGCGAGGAAATCTGACCCGCCTTTTTTGCTCCACGGGCATGCTCCCTATCTGGCCGGGGGCCATCGTTCAGGTAAACCACACCCAAACGACAGCTCGGGGAGCCGTGCGGGGGCTTCATTTCCAACATCCTCCGCATGCGGAGCGAAAATTGGTCACCTGCCTTCGCGGGGAAGTTTGGGATGTGGCCGTAGATCTAAGAGCTGACTCGCCGACTTTTCTCCAATGGCACGCCCAGACACTCTCCGCTGCCAATCGCCGTGCCCTATTGATTCCAGAGGGATTCGCTCATGGATTCCAGACCCGTACCTCGGATGTGGAGATGTTGTATTTTCATTCCGCTGCGTTTACGCCCGAAGCAGAAGGAGGGCTATCTCCAACCGATCCTAAACTGGGGATTCCTTGGCCAGAACCGGTCTCATTGATTTCGGAGAGGGATCAGACCCATCCCAAACTGGACAAGGACTTCAAAGGATTGACGCCTTGAATTGTCGTCATTGTTCCGCGTCTCTTGAGCTCCGTTTTCTGGATCTCGGCAACGCGCCGCCATCCAACGCTTATCTCTCTTCGGAGGACCTGGATAAACCCGAGAAGACGTTTCCATTGCGGGTTTTGGTTTGTACGCAGTGTTGGCTGGTGCAGACAGAAGACTTTGTTGGTGCGGACGATCTTTTTCGGCCCGACTATGCCTACTTTTCCAGCACCTCCAGCAGTTGGTTAGCTCATGCTAAAAAGTACTGTGATGCCATCATCCCCCAACTAGGCCTATCGACAGGTAGCTTTGTCGTCGAAATAGCCAGTAATGATGGTTACCTGCTCAAGAATTTTTTATCCGCAGGAATCCCGTGTTTGGGAATCGAGCCAACTGCCAGTACCGCGGCGGCGGCGGAAAAGCTGGGAATTCCCGTACTGCGGAAATTCTTCGGAAAGCGGGTGTCCGAGGAGTTGGTCAAGAAGGGCCCGCAGGCCGACCTCATCATTGGAAACAATGTTTATGCCCATGTGCCCGAGATCAATGACTTTACCCAAGGAATGGCGGCCTTGCTTAAGCCAGAGGGTGTGATCACACTGGAATTTCCGCATCTCCTAAAGCTGGTCGAACAAACACTGTTCGACACGGTATATCATGAACATTTTTCCTATCTTTCCCTGCATGCTGCCCGCACGATTTTTCAGGCAGCTGGACTAAAAATCTGGGACGTTGAGGAGTTGTCTTCCCACGGCGGAAGTTTGCGGGTGTACGGCTGCTTGCAATCAAGCGTCCGTCCGACCAGTAGAAGGGTGGCTGAGATCCTTAAAAAGGAGCAAAAGGGGGGGCTTTTACGCCAGGAGACTTACTTTGGGTTCCAGGCGCGGGTGGAGAAGATCAAAGAGGATCTGCTAAATTTTTTAAAAGATTGCCAAAAAATGGGTAAAAAAGTGGTAGGCTACGGGGCTGCAGCCAAAGGAAATACACTCCTCAACTACGCTGGAGTTAAGGCCGATCTTCTGCCTTATGTATGTGATGCCGCTCCTTCGAAGCAGGGAAAGTACCTTCCGGGAAGCCGAATTCCCATTCGATCACCCTCCATATTGACCCAAGCTTCACCCGAAAAAATTCTTATCCTCCCATGGAATCTGGCAGAGGAAATTGTGGGAAGCTTGAAGGATGTAGGATTAACCAGGGCCCGCTTTGTCACGGCGATTCCGTTCCTGAGCACTGCATGAAGCAGTCCCGAAGTATGGTCAGCCAGGATAGCCCTACCCGGCCGAGGGTGGGGGTCACCGGTGCGCGGGGATTTCTGGGAAAACAGATTGTCCGAGAGTTGTTGAATCGTCATCGTCCCGTCCGTTGTATCGTCCGGAAAGGGGGCGCCAATGCGGGGCTGAGTCATGACGTGGAAACCGTGGAAGTGGGAGACCTTTTTGCTTTGGATTCGATCTCTCTCCAAAAGACCTTATCGAGGATCGATCTTCTGGTTCACGCGGCTTGGTATGCCGAGCCGGGACATTACCTTCAGTCCGAAAAAAACCTGGAGTGTCTGGTGGGCACCCTCCGGCTGGCGGCAGCCTTTGCCCAAAGCGGTGGCAAAAAATTCGTGGGCCTCGGAAGTTGCGCGGAATATGCCAGGAGTGATCAGCTCCTAAGCACCCGATCCGCCTTGAAACCCGAGAACCTTTACGGCGCCTGCAAACTATCCGTTTTTCAAATCCTGGAAAACTACCTACCTGCCCGAAGGGTTGACTTCGCGTGGTGCCGTTTGTTTTACCTCACCGGAGAGGAAGAAAACGACCAGCGGCTGATACCTTATATCCGCAAACAACTGAGTATCGGCGAAAAGGTTTCCCTGACCGGGGGTCAACAGATTCGGGATTTTATGGATGTCCAAGAAGCGGCTAAGCAGATTGTCGATATTGCGTTGGGGAACCAATGCGGGGCCGTGAATGTTTGTTCAGGCGTTCCTGTCACGATTCGTGCCATGGCAGAGCGCGTGGCTGATGAATATGGACGGAGGGACCTGCTCCGATTCGGGGAGCGGCCGAACAACGCCTTTGACCCCCCTTCTGTGGTTGGAGTTCCCCACGGAGGCCAACTCTAGGCGAATATCATATGATATCCCCAAGTTGCAGAGCACGAACCGGGCTTTACCGTCTATCGTCCTTTGAGATGTTTTATCGTGCGGGCAGATTTTTATTTTGGGAGTATACCTTATGAAGTTCTCTCAGAATCAAAAAGTGGGCTCCTTTGGCGATGAAGCACTTCGGAGCATCACGGAGAATTCAAACAACGTGACTCTCATCCAAACGGCCCAGTCTTTCATGCGAGAGTCAACTGTGCCTAAGTATTCTTATAACTTTGAGTGGATGGGCCGACCGATCATCCAATACCCGCAGGACATCGTTGCCATGGAAGAGATCATCTGGCAGGTGAAGCCTGATCTGATTATCGAGACGGGCATTGCTCATGGAGGGTCTTTAATCTTCAGCGCCTCCATGCTAGCGCTTCTTGATGTCTGTGATGGGATCGAGCAAAAGAAGCCCATTGATCCAGCAAGGTCCGCACGTAAAGTTTTGGCTGTCGATATCGACATTCGCGCTCATAATCGTGCGGCGATTGAAGCTCATCCCATGGGATCACGTATCCAGATGATTCAGGGCTCAAGCATCGCTTCAGAAGTAATTGCCCAAGTTCACAATATCGCTAAAGGCTTCAAGCGTGTCCTTGTATGTCTAGATAGTAATCATACCCACAAGCATGTGTTAGCCGAATTAGAGGCCTATGCACCCCTGACGTCGGTTGGAAGCTATTGCGTGGTTTTTGACACGATCATTGAGGATCTGCCGAAAGAAATGTTTCCTGACCGTTCCTGGGGGCCTGGCAACAGTCCCAAAACCGCAGTTTGGGAGTATTTGAAAACGAATCCTGAATTTGAGATCGATAAGGTTATCCAGCAGAAGCTGCTGATCACAGTGGCCCCCGATGGCTACCTAAAGAAAATCCGTCCTTCGGAAGAAAACCGCGACGCCAGCTGAAAAAAATCATCTCCCTGGGGGGCTTGACCTTTTATCAGGTCCTTCTGCAGTTGGCGGTGACGCCTTTATACCTGAAATATTTGGGGCTCGATGGATATGGGGTCATTGGGTTTTATCTGGTTTTGCTAGGCATGGCGGCCGTGCTCGATACGGCAGTCTCAGGTGCGGTCTGTCGGGAAATTGCCTGGCTCAAAGCCAAGAAAGAAGAGGAGGGTCAGATTCCGACCCTCGTTTTCAGCACGGAAAGGGCTTTCTGGGCTTTGGTGGCCTGCCTTGCAGCGGCCTTTGTTGGCTTGGCCTCCCTTTATGGCAAGGATTGGTTTCCGGAAAGTGATAGGATCCAAAACCAAGTTCGGCAAATCGGCTGGCTCATCGGTGCCTCGTTCTTCGCCAGTTTTCCCGCTGGATTTTATAATGGCATACTCAACGGCCACCAAAAGCAGGTTGAAGCGGGCCTACTTGGTGCTCTGGCGCAAACCGTGCGGGGTCTTGGAGCCGTGGCAATCATCGCACTCATCTTGCCCGATCTACGACTTTTTTTTGTTTGGAACCTTGTCACTGGCATTTTCCAGACTGCTTTGCTTCGAAGAGCTGCCATGAGATGCCTCGATCTTCCCGGGGTTATTCCGCCCTTTTCCTGGAAAGCCGTGGAATCTCTCAGGGGATTTGCGGGAGGAATGTTTGCCATCACCGGCTTTTCCGGCATCAGCTTGTATGCGGACAGGATCATTCTCAGTAAATTTATACCACTATCCGAATACGGGATTTACGTTTTGATCGGCACCGTCCTAGCAGGGTTCAGCCGAATGGTGACTCCGTTGACGCTATATTTCACCCCACTGATGACAGCCCAGGCAGCTTCGGGAGGCCACAGAAAGATGATTGACCAACTGCAGGTTTTCTTCGGTTGGCTTTGCGTGCTTCTGGTGCCCCCTTTGGTGATTTTTTCACTTTTTTCGGACATGATTCTGGCTCTTTGGACCCAAAACCCCCTCCTTTTTTCCGGCACCCAAAAACTATCACTTTTGCTTGCCGCAGGTTTTCTCCTGCAAAGTGCCTGTTATCCCATTACAACCGTGCTTTATGCGGAAAATAGGATCTCGGGGGTTCTGCGAGGAGCGGTTGGATTGGCAGTGGCAACCCCCCTGGCCTTGGCGATTATCATCCCGAGGCACGGTGGCCAGGGAGCCGCGCTAACATTGGCCCTCATTGCCCTAGCTCACTTCCTCTATATCCTGACCATCGGAAGCCGGGCGTTGAAAAACTCCCTTTTCTTTTTGGGTCGAAATTTATGTCTTTCTGTTCTCGGGACGCTTGTCCTGGCTTCCTTTGCATATCTCCCCGGCATCGTTTCCAGTTCTCGCCTCCTTGTCCTCACAGCCATCCTCCTCCTTTGCTTTTTTGGCAATCTGCTCCTTGTCTTAGGCCTTAAAAAGTATTCACGGACATTTTCTCCTTGAAGCCATTGGTAAGCATCGGCGTTCCGCTCTACAATGCCGAAAAGCACGTGGCCAACATCAGGCGGTTGTGGAATCAGAGCTATCCAAATATTGAGGTCATCATTTCCGACAATGGATCAACCGACCGAACCGCCCTGCTGGCAAGGAAAGCCCTAAGGAATAAAAAAAATGCGACTTTCCGAAGCTATCCGACCAACCGGGGGCTTTCATGGAATTTCAACCGGACTTTCCGCATGGCCCGCGGAAAATACTTCATGTGGGCAAGTTTGGACGACCGAAGGGCACCGAATTACATTGAGAAATGTGTCGAGGTCATGGAAAGCAGCCCCGCAGTGGTTTTGGCAGTGCCGACTGTCCATGTGGCGATTGAGAATTGCCCAGGGCTCCTATATACCGTGGACGTGCAGGAGGCCTCCCGGGCCCGGTCCCTGTCCGAAAGGCTCTCGTACGCGTTGGGCGGTTTTCCTGCCGTGGGTCTCTATGGTCTTTTTCGGGCCAAGGCACTTGCCAGGACCCGGCTGATGTCCCCGTTTCCGGGTGGGGATCTCCTTTTGATTCCCGAAATCGCCCTTCTTGGGGAGATCCGGCACGTCGCTGGAACCACTCTCACTTATTTTGGCCGAAAAAACTGGAATTCACCGAAACAAGATTATCAGGCCTTTACCGGAAAAAAGGATCGACCCCCGTGCTTCCCGGGAATCAGGATTTGGCGTGAACACATTTTCCGAATCGGCACGACTCGGTTTTCCAAAATGGAAAAGAGCCGTCTTCTGCTTGTCACCGTAGTCCATCTACAAAAGGCCCTTCTCTTTCGTTTTGCCAAAAGAATCGCGCAAGTCCTTCCCGGAAAAAAAGCCCGAGTTCGCTTGCTGGAGAGGCTGTATCCGATTGGTTTTAAAAACCCCGGACTGCAAATTCAAAATCTGCGGATGTTCCGCAAGAGAGTCATACACCCGGTAATGGGGGCACTCCCTTCATGATCAGGCGGACCCAAAAAGAGCAGGACCGGCTTTGGCGACATTATCAACTAAAACAGCCTGAAGTATTCGCAATGAGTTACTCCCGAATTCGTTTCTTTGCGCAAAAGTGCCGTCCTAGCGAAGTTGTTCTCAATGTGGGAATCGGAAGCGGGCTTCTGGAGCGCATCCTCTTGGAAAGAGGAGTTTCCGCATATACGCTGGATCCCTCCCCGGAGGCATTGCGGCGCGCCCAAAACATGCTGGGCAAACGATTCATCGGCAAGTGCGGCTATTTGGAGAAAATCCCTTTCCCGAGCTCATATTTCGACCGGGTGATTTGCACGAAAGTATTTGAACATCTTACCGCTGGTCAACTGCACGCCAGCCTAAAGGAAATCCGAAGAATACTGAAGCCGTCGGGTGTTTTATCCGGATCTGTTCCTTATCAGGAAAAACTGGGCGACGGTCTAGTGATCTGCCCTCGGTGTCTCAATCAGTTCCACCGCTGGGGACATCACCTAGGTGGATGGTCGAAAACCAAGATGAGGCATATTTTGGAAAAAGCCGGCTTTGACGTTAAGGGATGTCATCCCAGGGCTTTTTCGGACTTTCATCGCCCCGGGTTTAAAAACCTCCTCCGCGCAACATTTCGCCTGTTTTTGGGACGCATGGGCGAGGCTATTGTGGGACCTTCCTT
>Ga0187843_10000488_pt1 | contig 28512 bp, 31 predicted proteins | sample SpaLakP09_SKY_43_FD_134516 | JGI IMG/M metagenome (GOLD analysis project Ga0187843, IMG submission 134516) | Oligotrophic lake water microbial communities from Sparkling Lake, Wisconsin, USA - SP09_SKY_43 | ecosystem: Environmental > Aquatic > Freshwater > Lake | place: USA: Sparkling Lake... | reverse complement strand
GCCACCAGCTCTTCGGGCTCGAAGGGTTTGACAAGATAGTCATCGGCGCCGCTGTCGAGGCCGTCGATGCGGTCGGACAGCAGATCGCGCGCCGTCAGCATCAGCACCGGCGTGGCCACGCCGCGCTGGCGCAGGCCCCGCACCCATTGCAGGCCCGAGCCGTCGGGCAGCTGCCAGTCGACCAGCAGCGCATCGTAGGGTTCGCTCTGCATCGCCTCAGCCTCGCGCAGGCGGGTGAACCAGTCGACCCGATGACCGTCGGCGCGCAAGAAATCGCGCAGGCCCTCGCCCAGCAAATCGTCGTCTTCCAGCAGCAGCAGTCGCATCGCTATTCACCCCAGGTCGGGCGGCAACGCTAACACGCCTTCAGCCTGCCTTCAGTTGCCGGCCGCCCAATCATGGGTGATGCACCTGACCCTCGAACTCCCCCACCGTCGACGTTCCGACCTCCTGCTGCCCCTGCTCGCCCTGGGCCTGCTGCTGGCTTGGGACGCCAGCGAGCTGGACTTGCTGCTGATCCGCCTGTACGGCGCGGCCGACGGGTTCGCCTGGCGCGAGCACTGGTTTACCAGCGGCCTGCTGCACCAGGGCGGCCGGGTGCTGGCCTGGGGCCTGGCGGGCCTGTTGCTGCTCAACGCGCTGCGGCCGCTGTGGCCAGAGCAAAACCGTGCCGAGCGCTGGTGGTGGCTGGCCATGACTCTGTTCTGCGTGCTCCTCATTCCGCTGCTCAAGCGAGGCAGCGCCACCAGTTGCCCCTGGGATCTGGCCGAGTTCGGCGGCGTGGCGCGCTATGTGTCGCACTGGCATGTCGGCCTTGGCGACGGCGGGCCGGGCCATTGCTTCCCGTCCGGTCATGCCAGCTCGGCCTTTGCCTTCCTGGGCGGGTTCTTCGCGCTGCGGCGTGCCTATCCGGGCTGGGCGCGGGCCTGGCTGGTCGGCGTCGTCCTCGTCGGCACCCTGTTCGGCTGGGCGCAGATGGCGCGCGGCGCGCACTACGCCAGCCACACCATGTGGACGGCGTGGATCTGCTGGTTCAGTTGTGCGCTGGGAGTTGGGTGGTTGAAGCGGTAATTCCAGGATGTAACCGAGCTCCGAGCTCACTCCCGGGCCTACGGAGGACGGGCACAAACGCGCCACACGGTTGACCTCGCTCGGCTGCACGCGGAATAGCACTGGTCCACAACTCACTTCGAACACCGAGCTCGCGACGCGTGAACCACGGTTGCATGAAGTGGATGCGCAGCACCACCTCAAGAGCAAATGGTGGCCAGTTTCTCAGGCCCTCGGGCTCTTGTGGCCCGGCCCGCTACCCCAATGCATCCCGTGGGTCATCAAAACTGGCGCTTGCTCGCTCGGAACGGGTGCTCCACCTTGGCCCGGATGCTCATCTTCCTGCGCTCCAACCCATCGATCAGGTGATTCGACTCCCGGCTCCTGCCCCGCGCCGTGTTTGAGCCGGCACGGTCAGGGTGGTGGCCAGCAGGTACTTCATCAACCGAGACCACCACTCCAATCATTCACTGGCTTTGAGTCTGACCGATGCCCCACGCCGCCGCTGGGCGCAAGGCGCAGGGCTTGTTGTGTCAACCCCGACACAAAGCAGCCAAACGCGCGACAAGTGCACGGGCTCCAATCGGGTCATTCATCGCAGCAGCCAGGAGTCCTTCGCATGCCCCACGAGAACCACGACACGCACGATCACGACCAGGGCCTGGCCCATGACCTCGAACTGATCCAGCGGCGCCGCGCCCTGGGCTGGCTGGCCGGCGCAGGCGCTCTGGGCCTGCTGGGCTGTGGCGGCGGGGGCGATAGCAGTGCGGCTGCCAGCACCGGCTCCAGCAGCTCGACGGGCAGCACGACGACGACGACCACCACCATCGGCAGCTGCTCCGTCATCCCCGAGGAGACAGCTGGCCCCTACCCGGGCGACGGTTCCAACGGCGCCAACGCGCTGGCGCTCACAGGCATCGTGCGCAGCGACATCCGCAGCAGCATCGCCGGGGCCAGCGGTGTGGCCGGCGGCGTGCCGATGACCTTGACCATCACCCTGGTCAACACCAACGGCTCCTGCGCCAGCCTGGCCGGTTATGCGATCTACCTCTGGCATTGCGACCGCGAAGGCCGTTACTCGATGTACAGCAGCGGCGTCACCGCCCAGAACTATCTGCGTGGCGTGCAGGAGACCGGCAGCAACGGCACGGTCACCTTCACCACCGTCTTTCCGGGCTGCTATTCGGGCCGCATGCCGCATATGCACTTCGAGATCTACCGCAGCGCCAACACGGCCAGCTCCTGGTCCAACAAGCTGAAGACCTCGCAGATTGCACTGCCCACGGCCATCTGCAGCACCGTCTACAGCACCGCCAGCGGCTACAGCGCCAGCGTCAGCAACCTGGCGCAGATCAGCTTCAGTTCAGACAACGTCTTCAGCGACGGTGTCACGACCCAGCTTGCGACGGTCAGCGGCAACATCACAGACGGCTACACCGCCGCCTTGACGGTCGGCATCGCCGCCTGAGCCCAGGCATGACGATGAAGCAGGCCGGTGCTGGTGTATGGTTTGCCCCTACCCACGGGGAGGAGCCGCCCATGATCCGCTGTCTGGTTGTCGACGACGACGCCGAGATCCGCCATGCGGTGGGCGACTACCTGGCGCGCTTCGGCATGACGATCTCCAGCGCCGCCAATGGCGCGGAGATGCGCCGGCTGATGGGCTCGCTGAATTTCGACGTGATCGTGCTCGACCTGATGCTGCCCGACGAGAGCGGCCTCGCCCTGTGCCAATGGGTGCAACGCGACGCTTCGGCCGTGCCCATCATCATGCTGACGGCCCAGGGCGATCCAGCCAGCCGAATCGTCGGCCTGGAGTTGGGTGCCGACGACTACCTGGCCAAGCCTTTCGAGCCGCGCGAGCTGGTGGCGCGCATCAACGCGGTGCTGCGCCGCACACAAAAAGGCGAGCGAACGGCGCAGCCGGCCAAGCAGCGCAGCGTGCAGTTCGAGGGCTGGCGTTTTGATCGCGTAATGCGCCAGCTGCGCTCGCCCGAGGACGTGGTTGTGGTGCTCTCGAACGCCGAGTACCGCCTGCTCTCGGCCTTTGTCGAGCGGCCCGGCCGGGTGCTCACCCGCGACCAGCTGATCGAGCTGACCCGAGCGCCGGGTGTGGTCGTCAACGACCGCAGCATCGATCTCAGCGTCTCGCGCCTGCGCCAGAAGCTGGGAGACTCCTCGCGCGAGCCTCGGGTGATACGCACGATGCGCGGCGAAGGGTATCTCTTCGACGCCAAGGTGCAGTAGTGACCTGGTTGACTGACACCCTGGCGAAGCGCCTGTTCCTGCTCATCTGGGGCGCGCTGGTGCTGAGCCATATGCTGGCCTTCGCCGCGGTGCAGCTGGTGTATTTTTCTGCCGACTCGGTCGCGGAGGTGGCGCAGGGCCAGTTGCCCACCTTCCCTTCGCTGCCGCCCACGCCCGGTGTGCCCGACAGCCGGATCGAGCACGCCCCGGCCGAGGACTTCATGATGATGGACGAGGACGGCCCACCCCGGCGCCTGGGCCTGCCCTTCAACATCCTGCTGCTCGATTACGGCGTACGCCTCGTCGTCATCGCCCTCGCCGCTTGGTACGGCTCGCGCTGGCTGGCCAAGCCGATGCGCCGGCTGGTGGGCGCGTCCCAGGCCCTGGGCCGCGACCTCGACGCCCCCGCGCTTGACGAGCACCAGGGCACGCGCGAGGTGCGCGAGACGGCCAAGGTCTTCAACGCGATGGCAACGCAGCTGCGCCAGCAGTTCCGCGCCCGCGGCCTGATGGTGGCCGCTATCTCGCACGATCTGCGAACCCCGCTGACGCGGCTGCGCATGCGCTTGGAAATGCTCGATGGTGAAACGGAAATGCAAGCCAAATCCGTCGCCGATGTGCGTGAGATGAATGCGCTGATCGACACGGTTCTGGAGCTTTTCCGCGGCGACAGCCAGGCCGAGCCGATGCAAAAGACCGACCTCGCCGCGCTGGCCCAGTCCCTGGCCGATGACCTGATCGAGCAGGGCCAGCCGGTCAGCTTCAGCGGTGATTCGGCGCTGACCCTGGCCCAGCCGGCGGCGCTGAAACGCGTGCTCGGCAATCTGATCGGCAATGCGCTGCGCTACGGCGGGCGGGCCGACATCCGCGTCGAGCAGACTCCGGCCGAGTTGCGCATCACCGTCGACGATGCCGGCCCTGGCATCCCCGAGGCGCAACTCGACGCAGTGTTCGAGCCCTTCTACCGGGTCGAGTCCTCGCGCAACCAGCACACCGGCGGCACCGGCCTGGGCCTCTACATCGCGCGCGACCTGACGCAGCGCCAGGGCGGCCGCATCACCCTGCTGAATCGCCCCGAGGGCGGCTTGCGCGCGGAGCTGGTGCTGCCCCGGAGCTGAGAGAAAAAATCAGCGGGCGGGTTTGGCTTTGGCCGCCGCGGCGGCAGCCGCGCGCTGCTCGCAGCGTGTGCGCTCGCCCGCATCGGCGATCGCCAGGCAGCGGGCCGCGCTGTCGTCGATGCCGCCCTTCACCGCCTTGCTCGTGCCGGCCTTGCCGGGCGGCAACTTGTCGGCGTCCGCACCTTTGAAGGGAATCGTGATCTGCGGCTTGACGGGCAACTCCGGCCGCATCTCGCCCGGGGGCCTGGCGTTCTCGACCGACTGCTGGGTCGGACTCGGCCCGGGCACCGTCGACGGCACCGCGCTCGCCGCCTTGGCCGACGCTGGAGGCTTGGTCGGCACGGACTGAGCGTGGGCAGCGCCGCCGCATGCGGCCGCTATCGAAGCAAAGGCCAGGAGGATTGCGTTTGTCTTCGTCATGGCTGCGTGCTCGCGGTTGTTGAGGGTGTCGATACCGTCAGCATAGGCCTTGGTACGGGTTCTGCGTTATCGCATGGATTCGGCGGAAAGACGTGACACGCGGGGCGGCGGCTGGACGGCTTGTGCCGCGGCGAGCAGGCAGTGCAGTACACCGCCTGAATGAAAGTTCCCGCCTCAGGCCTTGGAGGCTGAAGTCAACTCCTGCATCGCCTGCGCAGTGCCGGCCTCCGGTACGGATTCCAATGCACGGTCCCCGATGGCGTCCCAGTCGGCGATGACCGCTTCTGCCGCATCGGCATCGCTGCCGATGAACTGGCCGGCGGTGAGCGTGATGTAGGCCCGCTCGAAATGACCTGCACCCGCGCACAGGATGGCTCGCGTCGGCGCGTCGTCGGCCACCAGCGCCAGCAGGCCGGCGCTGACCGACTCTGGCGTGAGCAGGTGCTGCAGCGCCTCGGGCATGAGTCCCTGCGTCATCGCGGTGAGTGCCGTCGGCGCCAGGCAGTTCACGCGCACGTTGTTCTTGGCGCCTTCCAGCGCCAGTGTCTGCATCAAGCCGACCAGCGCCATCTTGGCCGCGCTGTAGTTCGACTGGCCGAAGTTGCCATACAGGCCCGACGAGGACGTGGTCATCACGATGCGCCCGAAGTTCTGCTCGCGCATCAAGTTCCAGACCGCCTGGGTGCAGATCACCGAACCCATCAGATGCACGTCCACCACATGGCGGAAATCGTCGAGGCTCATCTTGGCGAAGGTCTTGTCCCGCAGCACGCCGGCGTTGTTGACCAGGATGTCGACCCGCCCCCAGCGCTCGCGCGTGGCGGCCACCATCGCCGCCATCTGCGCTTCATCGGTAACCGAGCCCGCAAAAGGCATCGCCTCTCCGCCGGCCGCCGTGATCTCGGCCGCCACCGTTTCGGCGCCGGGGCCGAGGTCATTGACCACGACCTTGGCGCCATGGCGGGCCAGCAGCAACGCATGGGTCCGGCCGAGGCCTGCGCCGGCACCGGTGATGATCGCAACGCGGCCTTGTAGCTTCATGGGGAACCTGTCGAAGTAGTGAAAGCGAGATTTTGGCATTGACACCGAACAAGGCGTGCGCCGCAATGACGGGGGAAAAAGGCAAGGACGCCGTCTTGATTGAATAGCTATCCCGGCCAAAACAGGCCGCTTCGCGTGTCTTGGGCGCAATTCATTACGAAAGTACAGCCACCTGCAGACGCCTCGCAAGGGCCTCGCCTCAGCCCAGCGGCAAGCGTCGCGCAGTCTTGCCGGTCAAGCGCGCAAAGGCATTCGCGACGGCCGCAGGAATCGGGACGCTGCCCGGCTCACCCAAACCGCTCGGCGCCAGCTCGTAGGGCGCGATGTGCGCGTCGATATGGCGTGGCATCTCTGCCATTCGCAAAGCCGGATAGTCACGGAAATAGCTGTGCTCGATGGTGCCTCCCTCGGCGAGGCTGATCCCGCCATTCAGGGCCAGGTTGATGCCGAAGCCGATGCCGTCCTCCACCTGCGCGCCGAAGCTGTTGTAGGCGCTTCCCAAGGGACGATAGGCTGAACAACTACCGTCCCACAGCAGTCGGCGGAATCGCGTAGTGAGTGACCGCGAAACAGGCCTCCTGTCGCTCAGCTTGCGAGGCCGCGAGCCCATTGACACTGATCCTGCGAGGCTACTTGTGCATATTTTTCCGACACTGCACTGCGAGCAAGCGTGCGCCAATGGGAGCAAGCCAAAGCGGATTCGAGACCAGTTGTTGGCGGCGTCGGCGCCCTATCGACGGTATGGCACGTATTCCCCACCCAATTGCACCGATTGACACGCAAATCATTTGGCCGGGGCAAGGGCAAAGTCGCGAAAATTAGGGACTCACCGAGAACAGGCCTCAACATGTTGAACGCAACGATGCCATTGAACGAGGCCGAGCGCTTGCGAGCACTAGAACGCCTCAACGTGCTCGACTCTGCGCCCGAGCGTGAGTTCGATGCATTGGTGGCGACGGCTGCACTGGTCTGTGGTGTTCCGATATCGCTCGTCAGCCTGATCGACAGCGACCGCCAGTGGTTCAAGGCCAACGTCGGCTTGCCGGGTGTTACCGAAACGCCCCGTGATGTGGCGTTCTGCGCCCACGCGATCCTGGACGAAGGGGTGTTCGAGGTGCCCGATGCCTTGGCCGATCCTCGCTTCGCCGACAACCCCTTGGTCGCCACGGCGCCCGATATCCGCTTCTATGCCGGTGCCACGCTGCGCTTGAGTGATGGTGCACACGTTGGGACTTTGTGTGTGATAGACCGCGTGCCCCGCAAACTGAGCGGCATGCAGCGCGAAGCCTTGCGCCTGCTGTCGATTGCCGCTGTCCAGGCGCTGGAATCCCGCAAGTTGGCCCGTGCCTTCGTGGCCAGCGAGACGCGGTTCCGCACCCTCAGCGAGGCATCGCCACTCGGCGTTTTCGCCACCGATGTGACAGGCGCCTGCACCTACACCAACGCGCGCTGGCAAGCCATCTACGGCTTGAGCGAAACCGAAGCACTCGGCGATGGCTGGAGCCGCGCCCTGCACCCGGATGACAAAGCAGCCGTCGTCCAAGAGTGGCATCGCACGGTGGCGCTGAAGCTCGAGTTCGACATGGAGTACAGGGTGCGTCGCGACGATGGCACGGTGCGCCATGTCCGTTCCATCGCCCGCCCGGTTCTCGACGCGGATGGCGCAGTCACGGACTACGTGGGATCGTTGGAGGACATCACCGAGCGCTTGCTGGCAAGCCTCGCACGGGAAGATGAACGGCAGCGGCTGGCGGCCATCATCCAGGGCACCGGTGCAGGCACCTGGGAATGGAATGTGCAAACCGGCGAGACCCGCTTCAACGAGCGATGGGCAGATATCCTCGGTCTGACGCTCGCTGATCTCTCCCCCACCACCATCCGCACCTGGGAAGATCTGGTCCATCCTGAGGACGCTGCACGGTCGAGCGCACTGCTGCAAGCTCACTTCGATGGCAAATTGCCGGCCTACGAATGCGAGGCCCGCATGCGCCACCGCGAGGGTTATTGGACGTGGGTGCTCAGCCGCGGGCGACTGCTGACCAGCACGCCGGATGGGCAGCCGGAATGGATGTTCGGCACGCACCTCGACATCACCGACCGCAAGGCACAAGAAGGGCAGCTGCGCAAGAGTGAGGAATTGCTCAATCGCACCGGTGCCTTGGCGCAAGTAGGCGGCTGGGAACTTGATATCGCCAGCGGCAGCATCATGTGGTCAGAACAGACCTGCCGCATCCATGGGGTGGAGCCCGGCCATCATCCACAGCTTGCTGAAGCCATCGAGTTCTACGCGCCTGAGGCCCGGCCGGTGATTGAAGCTGCCGTGGCCAAAGCAATGGCCGATGGCCTGGGTTGGGACATGGAGTTGCCCTCCATTCAGTGGGATGGCAAACGCATCTGGGTGCGTACGGTCGGCAACGCAGAGTTCGAGGGCGGCCAGCCTGTGCGACTGCTCGGGGCCTTCCAGGACATCACGCAACGCGTGGAACAGCGCCAGCTGCTGGAGGCCGCTCAACAACGAATCACGCTGGCGGCCGAGAACGGTGGTATCGGTATCTGGGAAGGCGACCTGCAAACCGGCGTTCGGCGCTGGGAGCCGCGCACCTACGAGCTGTTCGGACTGCCGGCCGATTGCCGGGACGACCCCGTCGATGTGATGGCCCGCCACGTCCATCCCGGCGACAGCGCGGCCTTGGATCAGGCCAAACACCAGGCGATCACCCAGGGCACGAAGCTGGACTTCGACTTCCGCGTCGTCTGGCCCGATGGCAGCATTCATCACCTTCACAGCGCAGCACGCGTCACGCACGACAACCAGGGGATGGCGACGCAACTGATCGGGGTGTTCTGGGACATCACCCCGATTAGTGAACTGAATGTCCGCCTGGCCGAACAGCACGAACTGCTGCGGGTCACCTTGCAGTCCATCGGCGACGCGGTGATCACCACCGACGCACAGAGTCGAGTCACCTGGCTGAACCCTGCCGCCGAGCGCATGACCGGCTGGCTGTCAACCGAAGCGCAGGGGCAGCCGATCGCGCAGGTCTTCCAAGTCGTCAACGCAGAATCGCGCAAGCCAACCGAAAACCCGGTGATCATCTGTCTGCAGCAAGGCAGGACCGTCGGCCTCGCCAATCACACGGTACTCATTTCTCGACACGGTGACGAGTTCGGCATCGAGGACTCTGCCGCGCCAATCCGCAACCCAAGCGGTGACATCCTCGGCGTCGTGCTGGTCTTTCATGATGTGACCGAGCAGCGCCGTCTCTCGGGCGAAATGAGCTACCGGGCCACGCACGACGCGCTGACCGGCCTGGTCAATCGGGCCGAGTTCGAATCGCGCCTGAGCCGTACGCTGGACAAGGCACGCGAGGAAGGCAGCGAGCACGCCTTGCTGTACATCGACCTCGATCAGTTCAAGCTCGTCAACGATGCCTGCGGTCATTCAGTGGGCGATCAACTTTTGCAGCAGGTGGCCAAGCTGCTGAGAGACGCCGTCCGATCGCGCGACACCCTCGCACGGCTGGGCGGCGACGAGTTCGCCGTGATTCTCGAGCATTGCACGGCAGACCAGGCTGGCCGACTGGCGCAGCAGATCTGCGACCGCATGGAGGCATTCAGGTTCGTGCACGACGAGCGGCGGTTCAGGATCGGCACCAGCATCGGGCTGGTGCCCGTGGACAACCGTTGGGCCAGCACCGCGGCCGCCCTTCAGGCAGCCGACACCTCGTGCTATGCCGCGAAGGAGGCCGGACGCAATCGTGTGCACGTGTGGTTCGATACCGACAAGGCCATGCGCGCACGCCATGGCGAGCTGCAATGGGCCACCCGACTGGAACAGGCGCTGGATGAAGACAGATTTGTCCTCTACGCGCAGCGGATCGAACCTTTCGCCAAGAGCAGTAGCGGGCTGCATGCCGAAGTGCTGATCCGCCTGCGTGAAACCGATGGCAGCCTGATTCCACCGGGCGCCTTCTTGCCGGCCGCAGAGCGCTTTCACATGGCCACGCGCATTGACCGGTGGGTCCTCAAACGCGCCATGCTGCAGATTCAGCACATGCCTGATTTGGAGGCGCTGGACACGCTGTGCATCAACCTTTCTGGTCAATCGGTGGGCGACCGTGCCTTTCACCGCTATGCCATCGACGCACTGGCCGAGGCTGGCAGCGCGGTGTGTCAGCGCATCTGTCTCGAGATCACCGAGACCGCGGCCGTTACCAACTTGACGGACGCGGCTGTCTTCATCGACCAAGCACGGGCACTGGGGGTGCGGATTGCACTGGACGACTTCGGCGCGGGGGCCTCTTCCTTCGGCTACCTGAAAACCCTCAGGGTCGACCTGCTCAAGATCGACGGCAGCTTCATCCGGGATGTGATCGACGATCCGCTGGACGCCGCCGCAGTGCGCTGTTTCGTCGACGTGGCACGTGTGCTGGGTGTCAAGACAGTCGCCGAGTTTGTTGATCGGCCCGAGGTTCTACAACGCGTGCAGGAAATCGGCGTCGACTGCGCCCAGGGTTTTCTGTTGCATAGACCCGAGCCCATCGAGGACATGTTCTGTCTGCCCACGCCATACGCAAGCGCCACAAACTAAACCGCAGGCTGATTGGCCTGCCTACCCCGGTGCTGACGATGCCTGACTGATGTCAGAGCGATAGCAAAAATCGTCTTCATCCTCGCGGACAGCCAAAGCTGGACGTCGTGCCGGCCCGATACGTACCGCCAAAATCTCGAGTCCATCGCCCGTAAAACGGCCGGTGGTGTGATTGCCAGATCCCGCGGGACCACAACGGTGTTGAAGGCCTCGTTCAGCGTAAGCGAGGCGCGTGATGTGCAATTGGTTCAGAGCGCCCGCCGAGCAGGCGACCTAGCTCAGCAAGCGCGAAAGCCGCAACCCCGCGCTGGCACCTCGGGCCGTCTGGTGCCCTACTCAGGTGTCGCCGCGTCATTGTCGGCGCCACCGTGGGCTAATGCCTGGCTCGCCAGCTCTTCTTCGCTGAGTTCGGGGGCATTCTGAAGCACCGCCATTTCCTCCAGCATCTCGGGCGTGGCCTCAACATTGCCCAGCAACAGGTCTTCGATGTTGGCGTGGGCAGCCTTCAGCTCTTCGTGATCAACGGGTGACGGATGTACCGGCGTCAGCACCGGCAGCTTGGCTGCAGCCAGCTCCAGTTGTTCATCGACCAGCTTGTTGAAGCCACCTTCGGGCGGTGTTTCCTGGCGGGTCATGGCAATCTCCTTGGAATGCTTGGGGGACTTGGGTATTGATACAACTCTAGGTAGCGATGAGCTGAAGCCTCAGCGTTTGTCGTTGAAGCAATCGTGTTCCGTGAACGGTACAACACGTCCGCGATATCGCGCGCACAGCCCGGCCTCACAACGCGCGCGACCTCTCGGTCGTCCTCCAACTTCACACGCGTCGCCCACAGCTTAAGGCCGAATTTCGAAAACCATTCATCTCTGACATGGTTGTAACGGTATATCAAGAATCTGCCGAAAATTTGCTCCCTCAGCTCTGAACTCCGCAGTCATTCAAGTCTGAACTTTTACGGTTTATGTTCCCTCAGCGATGAAATTTCCCGAGGCTTTCAGGCTGCGTAGGTCTGCAACCCCAGGTTACTTGATTCCGCATCAGCTTAAGGCTGAGTACAGGCCGACTCCGATCGACGGCTGTGCAGGGCGGATGCCGCCGTTCGCGGCCGGGCACCGCATTCACAGCCGTCAGCGGCTGACGCGACAGCCGGCGGGCTTCAATGACCGATGCGGAAGGTGCTGCAGTCGTCCAGCTCAGCAGGTGATTATTTGCCAAGTCGACCCGCGGTGAAAGGCGGCGGCTCGGAGCGGCGAACTCACGCCGCCAACGGCGGCTTCGCGACTCAGCGCTCAGACATCCCGATACACCGCGATCGATTCGGGTCGCGCTCCTATGTTCGGTATCAAACGGACGGCGCAAGCTGGGACGCATATCGTTGCGCCAGACATGTCCGCTGGTGCCGAAGCATGGGCTGGGACCACCGTCGAGCAAACCAGTGTGCTGGACGTCGTATCAACAGAGGAGTGCGATGAAGGGTTTCGTGGAAGACATCGAGGGGTTGGCGACCCGCAACGACGAGTTCCGCAAGGTGCTCTACACGGCAAAAAACTGCCAGCTCGTGCTGATGGCCTTGAAGCCGCAGGAAGAGATCGGCGCCGAGGTTCACCAACTCGACCAGTTCTTCAGGGTCGAAGAGGGCAGTGGCGAGGCCGTCCTTGACGGGGTTCGGACCAGGATCCATGCCGGGTTCGCAGTGCTTGTGCCAGCGGGGACGAAGCACAACATCATCAATACCGGTGCTGCAGCCTTGAAGCTCTACACGCTGTATGCACCTCCAAACCATCGTGACCGTGTCGTGCACCACACCCGCGCCGATGCCGAGGCCGATGGCGAACACTTCGATGGCAAGACGACCGAGTGAACGGCTGCGACCTGCTGGACCACACGCCGAGAGCTCACCCCTGCCCCGTGCGCATCGAGAGTTCGTCGCCCAGCGCGCGACGTTTGCCTCGACACATCGGTTTCATCCCGGACGGAAATCGGCGATGGGCAGTGCAGCATGGCTTGCCCAAGGAAGAGGGCTACTCGCGGGGCATCGAGCCCGGATTGGCGCTCTTCGATGCCTGCAAGGCACTCGGCGTCGAGGAGGTCTCGGTCTACGGATTCACTCAAGACAATACGCGCCGCCCAACTGAACAGGCCAAGAGCTTTCGTGCCGCCTGCGTCGCCTTCGCGCTGGAAATCCGCTGCCGTGGCGCCGCTTTGCTCGTTGTCGGCGACGAGAATTCCAAGCAGTTTCCCGCCGAACTGGCGACATTTCGCAATCGTCAAGGCGCGGGCATCAAGGTGAACTTCCTCGTGAACTACGACTGGGAGTGGGACTTGGCTGGCCTGAAGAATGGCGGGCTGCGATCGGCCGATGTCTCGCGCATGGACATGGTTGTGCGTTGGGGCGGCGGGCGGCGCTTGAGTGGCTTCTTGCCCGTGCAGTCGGTCTATGCCGACATCTTCGTGCTGGAGGCGCTATGGCCGGACTTTCGACCACAGCACCTGGACGCTGCACTGGCTTGGTTCGGTCAGCAGGATCGCACGCTCGGCGGCTGACCTCACCGTGCCAGCGCCGAACACTTCTGTTCGGCCCAAGCAAACAAGGTCGATTCGGTGCCCCGGTTCACGTCGAGCGCTGGCGATGTGGCGGCCAGGATGCGCCGACTCAGGTCATCGGCCCAGACGGCATAGCCCTCGGAACTGGGATGGATCCCATCCGCCGCCATGCCGACGGTGGTCGTCGTTTCCGGATGCCAATGCATGGTGCGTCCCACCTGGTCGATCAGCTGCCCGGCCAGGCTCTGGTTCATCTGGTTCGCCCAGTGGCCCATGAACCAGCGCAACGGTTGCGGCAGCGCCAGGCAGGCATGCATGGGCGGTACGGCGCTATGCACCAACAGGGCCGGCGCGAAGCGCGATTCGATGATCTCGGCCAGACGGGTCTGCCAATGTGCCCACTGCAGCGGTGCGCACAGACCTGTCGCATCATTGGCACCCATCGACAGCACGACCACATCGAATCGCGCGCGGGGCACCGTCTGCAACATCTCGTGCAGCCCCGGCGAGTCCAGCCCATTGGCCGCCAGCACGCACCATTGCACCGTGTGATGCCGGCTTAGAAGTCGTACGAGTTGGCCGCACAGCGCCTGCTCCTGTGTCGGAGCCCCGACTCCTGCGGCACCTGAATCGCCGGCCACGAGCAAGCGCATCAACGAGCCGCGGCCGGTGACGCCGGCGCGGCGGCCCGGGGGCTCAGGCATGCGCGGCGTGATGCGCCGCACATGCCCGCTCTGCAACCAAAGCAGTGGCAAGAGCAGCCACAGGACAATAAGGCGCTGCCAATGGGCACCCATCAGCACGTCGTAGTTAGCCCAGCGATTCCGGGTTGCTGCTTTCATCAATGAGCCTCGTGACCAGGAAGTCGATTCGCCGCGTCAAGCGTTGGCGCTCTTCAGTGCGGCGCGATGCCGCGGACCCACGCAGCTTTACCGTTTCGCGGCGAGTGCGTCGAACTCCGTGCGGTACTCGTCGAGCACTTGGCGGGTGAAGCGACCGATCGCGGCGTATTCGAACTCGGTGAGATTTGCGAGCGACACACGTGCGGAGGTGTTGACGACTTCGAAGCCCTTGCCTGGCAACAGCACGACTCCGGTCTCTTCGGCAAGGCGGAACAGGAACCGCATGCCCAGGTCCTGCTTGACGAACCAGGCCTCGAACGCCGGGCCGTAAAGTTGCCCGCCGATCTCCTGCAAGTCAATCAGCGTGTAGTAATCAACGTCATTGGCCTCGCGCGACGGCTCGATGCCCATCGACGTGAACATCGTTCGATAGCGGTTGCGGATCAACTGCTTGGCGCCCGATTTGTAGCGGTGCTCGCGATCCATCAGCCCGTTGAGCGCGAACAGCGCCATCTGAAGTTGCTGCGGCACCGACAGGCCCGCAGTGTGGTTCAACGCGACGGCCCGGCTGTCAGCCACCAGCCGGTCGATGAAGGCAAGCTTGCGTGGCTCCGTCGTCAGCGAGGCGTAGCGCATATCGAGATCGCGCTTGTCGGCGTCCGAAAGCACACCCAAAGCGACATCGAACACGTTGTCCGCATGCACAGCGATGGCTCCCAGCCGCCATCCCGTGGCGCCAAAAAACTTGGAGAACGAATAGACGCAAAGCGTGTTGCGCGGACACTTGGCGAACACCGAGACGAAGTCGTCCGCGAAGGTGCCGTACACATCGTCGGTGACGATCATCAGGTCGGGCCGTTTTTCGTTGACCAGCGTCGTTAGCCGGTTCAGCACGGCATCCGACAGTTTCGTGGAGGGCGGATTGCTGGGGTTGACAAGGCAGAGGATCTTGATGGCCGGGTCGAGCAGCTTCTCGATCTCGGACAGTGGCAATTGCCAATCGGCATGTTCGTCCATCCGGATGTCCACGACCTCCAGACCGTATTCCTGCAGGACCGGAATCTCGAGGTACGGCGAGAAGATCGGCGTGACGATGGCGATGTGGTCGCCAGGCGCAATCAGGCGATTGGCACGCAGGCTCTGGAAGATGTAAGTCATCGCCGCAGTGCCGCCTTCGGTCGCGAAAACCGAGAAGTCGCCGCTCGGCGGCACCGGACCGAACATCTCCTGGCGCAGGTAGGCCTTCACGATCTCCTCGACATGCACCAGCATGCGCGGCGGCGTCGGATAGCTGCAGCCGAGGAACGCGCCCACCATCTCGACCAGGAACGCCTCCTGGTCAAGCCCCAGTTGATCCTTCACATAGGACAGGGCTGAACGCAGGAAGCGCACGCCATCCGTCAGCCGATGCATCGTGGCATAGGCATCGAAACGCTGCACGATCCCCTCGGCCTCGGGCAGGCCGCCAAAGCCGCTGTCGAGGTACGAATAGGAGCGCTCGGCCTCTCGCATTGAGAATTCGCCAAGCGACAGGAACGCCCAGCGTGGCAAGGTCGCGAGGAAGTTCGGGTTGCCACGGCCTGCATTGAGCATTAAGCGCTGCGCATCCGAGGTGGCGGCCGCGATCAGTTTGTCCTTGAGTTCGAACGGGCTCAGGGAGGCGAACTTGCTGTAGTCGGGTGCGTTCATGGGAGGTCCGTTCTTTTCGTTATGGAATCAGTGCCCGGCGTTCGTCTTGACGATGCCGACAATCACGGGGCCCCAGAGGGTCAGAAAGACGTTGGCGACCGCGTAGGTCACGGTGAAGGCCACAACCGGGGTCGCATTGCCGGCCTTGTCGAGCAACGCCGCAAACGCCGGATTGGCGCTGCGTCCCCCGGCAACGCATGCCAGTGCCTCGATAGGGTTGCGGATGCGAAGCACAAAGTACGAGAAGAAGAACGTGACCACCTGCGGGACGAGCGTGACGCAGACGCCCAGCAGCAACAGGGTCAGGCCGGACTTCTGGATCGCGACGAGCGCCTGCGGGCCAGCGGAGATACCCACGATGCCCACGAAGACCGCCAGGCCGAAGTCGCGCAGGAACGTCGAGGCGCCGATGGGCAGTGCGGCGAAGCTCGGGTGCACGCTGCGCAGCCATCCGAAGAACAGGCCTGAGAGGAGGCAGCCGCCCCCGCTGCCGATCGAGATCGGCACACCGGCAAGCCTGAATTCGATCAGGCCGATCAGCATGCCCGCCAGCATGCCGATGCCGAAGAAGACGAAGTCGGTCGCCGCAGCGGCAGAGATCTTGTAGCCGATCTTGCCCTGTACACGATCGAGGTCGCGCGGACTGCCCACCAGATGCAACTCATCCCCCGTGTGCAACTCCAGCTGCTTCAGGATCGGCAGCTCGATGCCCATGCGCTTGACGAGCGTGAGGAAGACGCCATGGCGCGTCGCCGTGTTGGCCTTGTCGTGGATGTCGCCGACGGTGCGTCCGCCCAAGTCCTTGTTGGTGAGGATCAGTTCGCGACTCTCCTGGACTAGGCGCAGTCCGTTGGGCTCGCTGACCTCGCGGCCGAGTTTGGCGACCATCAATTCCAGGACGGACGGTGTCCCGGTGAGTGCGATGACGTCGCCCGCAATGATGCAAGTCGTGTCGCTGAAATCGATCGCCTTGCCATCGCGCACGATGGATTCGACGGACGCGTCCGACATCTGGGTATCGAGTGCCAGCACCGTTTGGCCGACGGCAGAACTGGTCGACGCAGCCGAATAGAAGCGCGTGTCGACGGTGTTGATCGCATCGAACTGACCCGGGTCGAGCTCCTGCCTGCCGCCGGACAGCGACGCCGCCAGCTTCACGGCCTCGGCACGGATGTCCCACTTCATCACCATCGGAAGGAACCAGGTGACCATCAGGATGGGGCCGAGCGAGCCGAAGATATAGCAGACAGCGTAGCCGACCGCCACGTTGGTCTGCATCGTCTTGGCCAAGTCGGGCGACAGGCCAAGCCGCGCGATGGCGTCACCGGCGGTGCCAATGATCGCGGACTGAGTCAGTCCGCCTGCCGCGAGCCCTGCGGCGAGGCCGCGGTCGAGGTCGAACGCCCATGCAGCCAGCAGGACGCAGAGCAATCCGGTGGCGCACATCACGAACGAAGAGGCCAACTGATTGAGCGAGCGGCGGTTCAGGGCATGGAAGAACTGCGGGCCGCCCTGGAATCCGACGGCGTAGATGAACAGCGCGAAGAAGATGGCCTTGATGCCGGGATTGATGGCGACCCCCAGCTGTCCGATCACCACGCCCACCAGCAGCGTCCCGGCGATCCCGCCCAGCGTGAAGCTGCCGATCTTCAATCGCCCGACAAGGTAGCCCAACGAGACGGTGAGAAATAGCGCGAGCAGGGGCTCGGCCGTGAAAAGTCGGTGCAGGAGTTCCATGGAGCTTTCGGATGGTCAGCGTGCGACTTGAGAAATCGTCAACGTGACGACGAATTGCGGAACTGCCCACAGCTTGGGTGGCGGTGAGGGAAGGGTCTGTGCGCTGCCGAACGTGTCACCCTGGGGCGTGGCCCTTGCGTCCATGCGAAATGCCTCAGTCGGAAGTTCCGTCGATTGCTTCGATGGCGCTCGACAGATCGAAGACCCTGTCGCCGCGGATGCCATCCGGTCGGATGTTGGGGCGCTAAGCCGGCTGAGTGATGCTGTCCAGATCGACCGCCGTGGCGCTGTCGAATACAGCCAGATCGGTTTCACCCATGACGCGACTCACGACGGTTCCGGCGGTGATTGAACCGCTGACGTTGAGCGCCGTGCGGCCCATGTCGATCAGCGGCTCGACGGAGATCAACAAGCCCGCCAGCGCAACGGGCAGATTCATCGTCGACAGCACGATCAGTGCCGCGAAGGTGGCGCCACCGCCGACGCCTGCGACGCCGATCGAGCCGAGCGTCACGATGGCGATCAGCTGCACCAGGAAGTCAACTGTGAAGGGATCGATGCCGACCGTCGGCGCAATCATGACCGCCAGCATGGCCGGGTAGATGCCCGCGCATCCATTCTGGCCGATGGTGGCACCGAAAGAGGCGGCGAAGTTGGCGATCCCTTCGGGCGTTCCCAGGCGCTGTGTCTGCGTCTGCACGTTCATCGGAATCGCGCCCATGCTCGAGCGTGAGGTAAAGGCAAAGGCCAGCACCGGAAAGATCTTGGCGGCAAAGCGCAGCGGATTCAACCCCGCTGCAGCGACCAGGCCCAGATGGACACAGAACATCAGCGCCAAAGCACAGTACGAAGCGACGACGAAGCTGATCAGCTTGAGGATGTCAGCGTAGCTGGACTCGGCCACTACCGAAGTCATCAACGCGAAAACACCATATGGCGTCAGACGCAGGACCAGCGTCACCCCGCGCATGACCACGGCTTGCGCGACGCTCACAAAGTGCGCGAACGAGGCGAACAGGAGTGGCTTCTTCACTGCAATGCCAGTGGCCGACACGCCGACAAACACGGCGAAAATCACAACGGCAATGGTCGAAGTCTTGCGCGCACCGGTCAAGTCGAGAAACGCATTGGTCGGGATGAAACTCAACAGCAAGTTCGGCACGCTGACCGCCTGGGCGCTTGCCATCGAGCCTTGCAGATAGTCGCCCCGGGCAACTTCGGCAGCGCTGGCCGTCAGCCCAACTGCCGTGAGTCCGAACAGCCATGCCATCAGGATGCCGATGGCCGCTGCGACCATGGTGGTCGCCAGCAGCGTCCCGATGGTGAGGGCGCTGATCTTGCCCAGCGAAGCCGCGTCCTTCAATTTCAGAATGGCGCCGATGATTGACACGAGAATCAGTGGCATGACGATCATCTGCAACAGCTTCACGTATCCAGTACCAACGATGTCGAGGTAGGAATTGGTCACCGTGATGACATGCAGTGTCCTCTCATCAGTGGCGTAGATGAGGTGAAACACGGCACCCAGGGCGATGCCCAGCGCCAGAGCGGTCAGTACCCGGACCGTGAAGCTCGCGCCGCGGCGCTGCTGGCGGACCATGAATCCGCCCAGTGCCAGCGACACCGCCAGATTGATCAGGATGCAAAGGGTCGGGTCGAAGGCGGCAGGATCAGGCATTTTTTCGGTGGTCTCGTCTTGGCGGCGGCACACAGCTGGATCTGCACAACCGACAAATACTTGGCGGCTCGCCAGCAGGCGTCGACCCGCTGAACCGGAAGTCGGCCGGGGCGAGGCTCTTACCGTCCTCGTTGTCCCATCTCGACAGTGCCAGCCAGCGCCTGTGCGTCAGCGGCCGGTTGTGGGGGTTTGGTTCTTCCATCGCTTTACTCCTGGGCTGGCGGCGCCAACAAGCCTCGCCTGCCCGGTGCAACTGCCCCGACCTTAGTCAACCGCGGTCGCATCTTCTGTGCGGTGGCGCACGCCACGTCGACCTTCCGCGGTCGGATTGCTGTCGATGCCCAGGTTGAACAGCGCGAGCTCGCGAACGCGGTTCTCCATTTGGAGCCGCACTCGAAGTGCCCAGATGTCCTTGACCTTGAACGGTGCCTTCTGGCCGACGATCTTGCCCTTGTTCCACGGCTCGCGCGAAAGGGTGTTGGCTGCTGATCCCATGATGGTCTTATATGGACGCCTCCCGTGTGGCAAGCAAGTCTTCGAAGTTCTGGCTTGACGGTAACGACTGCGGTCTTATATCCGGCCTGTTGATGCAGATCGGGACGAAGCCCGCCGCTGGCCTTGATGGTCATTCGCGAGATCGGTGCTTATCTCCCAGGTGGATTTCGCCGAAGCTCATCCACACCATCATTCAGCTTTACCCGATCTGCGGTCCGACCGCTTCACCATCACTTCTTGAACTCGACTCACGCACTCTTTGCGGCTTTCTCTCCTATGGGGTTGTTCCGCGTTTTTCGTTCAGGCCGAGAACGCTTGCGCGTTGCACCCACTTGGTGGAGTGCTCTTCCACTCCGGTCGATACGCCCGACCATGCGCTACCAATGCCCAGGCCGTGCGAGCCAGCTTGTTGGCTAGCGCCACCGCCACGACATTAGGCGGCCGGCGCAGCAACAGGTTCTGGAGCCACGTCGGCTTGTTCTTGGCGCCGGCAATCACTGCGCGCGCGCCGTGGATCAGCAAGGTTCGCAGGTACGGGTCACCGCGCTTGCTCAGATGACCGATCTGCGTCTTGCCGCCCGTGCCGCTGTGCGCGGGCACCAAGCCCAGGCTCGCGGCGAACTCCCGACCAGATCGCCAGCCCTTGCCATCGCCCAGCGTGGCCGCCAGCGCAGTCGCGCCGAGTACGCCGATGCCCGGCACCTCGCGAAGCACTCGCGCCTTGTCGAGCTGGCGCTGCTGCTCGGCGATCTCGGCTTCGATCTGCTCGATGCTGCGCTCGATGTCCCGGAGCGTCTGAAGCTGCTGGTCGACCAGCCGGCTCATCAACTGCGGCAGCTTGTCGTCGATCTGCGCCCGGTTAGCGCCGATCGCCTTTAGGCCGGCCTGCTTGCCACCGGGCAGCACCACGCCAAATTCGTACAGCAGGCCCCTGACCATGTTGGTGGTCGCTGTGCGCACGCTTACCCAATGCGAGCGCGTGCGGTGCAGCGACATAACTGCTTGCTGCTCCACCGTCTTGATCGGCGCGCGCCGGATGTCTGTTTGCTGCGCAGCCAACCAGATCGCCCGCGCGTCGGCTGCGTCGTCCTTGTTGCTCCGCACGAAGGCGCGCACCTGCTTGGCGGGCAGCAGTTCCACCTGGTGACCGAGATTCCCCAACGTGCGCGCCCAGTGGTGCGCGCTGCCACACGCTTCCATCGCTACTCGCGCGGACTGGCGCGTCGCAAAAAATTCGCCCAGCTTGGCGCGAGTGAGCTTCTTTCGCCCGATCTCGCCGGTCTCGCTGTCGATCCAGTGCAGTTGCATCACGCTCTTTGCCAGGTCCAATCCATACGTCGTACGATTCATTTCGGGGCCTCCGTCTTGGTCGTTGCTAGACACAACGCCACTTTGGCACTTCGATGTTGTCGAAGCGAGTCCCCGCCTGCTCAGCGGTGGTCACGGCCTTCGTCGTGGGGCAGCGGGGTGGGAGGCGTCCATACCATCTCCCATCGAGTTGAGAGCCATCAAGCTTGCGCCTTGGCCGCACTGATCGATAGGGGTGCGCGTCGGCAGCTGGAATGTTCATTTTCGGCGTAGCACGTTTGCTATACATTCGAGTGATGCGCTCTGCCACCTTTCCTCCCATCCGCGTCGAGCCCGAGGTTCGGGCCGAAGTCGAAGCCGTCCTGCGCGAAGGCGAGTCGCTGACCCAGTTCATTGAGGAGGCGGTCGTCGCGGCCGCAGCTTGGCGTCGTGTGCAGGCCGAGTTCGTCAACCGCGGCGAGGCGGCGATCGAGCGTTGGAAGCAGGAAGGCGGCGGTCGTACGGTCGACGAGGTCATGGTCGGCTTGCAGGGGCGCCTTGACGACGCGAAACGCCGAGCAGCTGAACGCACTGGCCGGTAAAGTCCATCTACAGCGTCACGCTGCTCGAAGAGGCAGTTGCGGACCTTCAGCGTCTGGAAGACTTCGCCATCGAACGAGAGCAGGCAAGTGAAACGCCAGATTGGACGACGCCTCAACGCGCTCTCGACGCGATCAGCGAGGGGATGCGCCTACTGTCCTGGTCGCCTTTCACCTGCCGGAAGGCGGAACTGGGGAATGGCCGCTCGCGTGAATTCGTCGTGCCGTTTGGCGGGGCGGGCTATGTTGTGCTGTTCGAAATTGTCGGCAACGACGTGGTCATGGGTGCTGTTCGACACCAGCGCGAAGAGGACTACCGCCACTGAAATCGGGCACTAGGCTAGCCGGCCGAAGCTGGGACGCGAAGGCTCTTGTCGGCCATGCTTATCGCCTTTTCTGAGTCAACCGAAGCCGCCCCTCGGTGCGCAATGGCAACCCTTACTCTGAGTCGTTTTTCCTCAACCTGAAATGTCGTCTGGAGCCGCCCGATAGACCGTTCGAGAAACTGCTGCAAGCGCGGAGCTGGGCGGCCCGACTCGTGCGTTGGTACAACGAAGAGCATCGCCATAGCGCCATCGGCTTCGTGACGCCCAATCAACGCCATGCGGAACAAGACCCGGCGCTGCTGGAGAATCGTGCCGTCGTGTACGAACGGGCTCGGCAAGCCAACCCACAACGCTGGTCAAAGCAGACCTGTGACTGGATCTGCATCGGCCGGGTCGACTTGAATCCCGAGACAACGAACCGAAAGGAGGCCGAAGCCGACAAAGAAGCCGCGTAACTCAACCCCTTCACGCGACAACTGGTTTGACAGCCGCCTGTGTCAGGGCGATCAATTTCTGATCAATTCAGCGCGAACTTGCTTGCGGCTTATTGAACCCGCAGCACCTCAAACTGCTGTCGGATGGGAGCGACCTGTATCGACACCTCATCACCCTCGCATTTACCCAGCAAGGCCCTGCCCAGAGGGGCTTCGCGGCTGATGACCTGAACGAGCTGAGCGCCGTGGACCAACTTCATGCTACCCCCATCCGGGCCGAGAAAGAGCTCTTGCTGCTTGTAGTCGGAATCGACCAGGCAGACCAGCGCGCCGAGCTGTATGCCTTTGCTGGCGTCGTAGGGGCGCGGCCGGAAATGGCGCCAATCGGCCATCGCCTGGCGGATGGCGTCGGCGCGACGAGCTTGGCCGGTCGCTAGGTAAGCCGCTTCGAGACCCAATGTGTCGTACTTGTTTTCGGCGATGTTTTCTTCGTGAGTCGCCGCTTCATGGGCCGCCCGCGCTGCCTGTTCGGCTTGCAGCAGGTCTTCGGCGAGCCGTTCCAGCACCTGCTGCTGCAGCAAGGATTTATCCATGATGAAAGGTAAGCATCTCGAGCAAGCGGGGAGCAGGCATTGATTATGAAGGGCTCCACCAGCTTTCGACGCTTCGACATCTGGCCGGCTGTTGAAAAGCACTGGACACCGCCGCTTATGTGTACTACTGTACTAGTACACATTGGAAACGCATGAGCCCCGACGACTTCTTTCGCATCAACACCGGCTCCACCGAACCGATCTACCGCCAGTTGGTCGAGCAGGTGCGGCGGCGCGTGGCCGGTGGGCAGCTGACGGCCGGGCAGGAGCTGCCCTCAGTGCGCGAGCTGGCGCAGGCGCTGGCGGTGCATCCGATGACGATCTCCAAGGCCTACAGCCTGCTGGAGGCCGAGGGCCTGCTGGAGCGCCGCCGCGGCCTGGCCATGCGGGTGGCGCCGCAGTTCAGCCGCGCGCAATCGTCCGCCTCGCGGGTCGAGCTGCTGCGGCCGACGCTGGGACGGGCTGCCGCCGAAGCACGCCAGCTGGAGCTGCCGACGGCCAAGGTTTTGCAACTTTTTGAACAGATTCTCAACGAGGGAGCCGCCGAATGAGCGCCGTGATCACCACATCATCCCCTGCATCGCATCCCGCCCCCGATCTGGCACTGCCCAGCCCCTCGGCGGTGCTGCGCGATCTGCAGCTGAACTATGGCTCGCAGCCGGTGCTCATGGGCTTGAACTGGCAGCTGCTGCCGGGCCAGGTGGTCGGCTTGCTGGGCCGCAACGGCGCCGGCAAGACCAGCCTGCTGGAGGCACTGCTGGGCCTGCGCGAGACGCAGGCGGGCAGCGTGCATCTGTTCGGCCAGCCGGTGGCCCAACTCGACGACGCCTGCCGCGCGCGCATCGGCTACGTGCCCCAGCAATCCGATCTGTTCGACGGCTTCACCGCGAACCAGCTGCTGGCCTACTTCCGCAGCTTCTACCCGCGCTGGAACGAGGCCAAGGTGGAGGGCTTGATGGCGCGCTGGGACATCCCGCGCGACAAGCCGATCGCCAAGCTGTCGGGCGGTCAGCAGCAGCGTCTGTCCATCATCCGCGCGCTCGCCCACGAGCCCGATCTGCTGGTGCTGGACGAGCCGGTGGCAAGCCTTGACCCCGCCGGCAGGCGCGACTTCCTGCGCGAGCTGGTCGAGCAGGTGCTGGACCGCGGCACGACGGTGGTGTTCTCCACCCACATCCTCTCGGACCTGGAGCGGGTGGCCTTCAACGTGGCCTTCATGGCCGAGGGCCGCATCGCGCTGCAGGCGCCGCTGGACGAGTTGATCGACGAGGTGCGGGCACTCAGCGGCCCCACTGCCGCGCTGCAGGGGCTGATCGCGAGTGACGGCTTGAAGGTGCTGAGCCGCCGCCCGCTGGAGTCCGGCCGCGAGCGCTGCCTGGTGCGTTCGGTGCAAGGCATGAGCGGCCTGCCGCCAAGCGTGTTGAGCGAGGCGCTCAACCTGGAAGACCTATTCATGGAGCTGACCTGATGAGCAGCCCACACGCACAGATCCTGCTGGCTCCCTGGCTGGAGCGCGACAAGCGGACCGGCTGGTGGGGGCCGGCACTGATCCTGTTGACGGCCAGCCTGCCCACGCTGGCCATCTGGGCGTGGACCTCGGCCGAGCGGGCCGGCGTAGCCGCCCTCGTCACCGCCGTTGTGCTGCTGCAAGTGCTGTGGTCCGTGCAGTTCGGCGGCCTGCTGCGGCAGAACCATCCCCATGCGGCCAGGCTGGTGCCCGGCCACCAGCGGCGCCTGCGCGAGGCGGCCGTGGGGCTGTGGCTGCTGCTGACTGCGGGCTCGGCCCTTATGCTGGGCAGCATGTTCGGCCACACGCTGGCCTGGGGCCTGGGCGCGGCCGGGCTGATGCTGCTGATTGCCTTGGCGTCCCGAGCGCCGCTGCTCTGGTGGCCACTCGCCTTGTTGTCGGGATGGCCAGGCTTTTGGACCCGCAACGAGCTATGGCTCGCGCTGCGCGGCACAGCGGTGGCGGCCTATCAGCAGCAGCCTCTGCTACTGGCCGTGGTGATGCTGACGCTGATGGCCTGGCTGCTGTGCGTGCAGATGCAGGGTGGTGGTAGTGGGCACCAGAAGGTCTATGACCGCAACGCTCGCTCACGGCAGGCGATGCTCGAAGGGGCCACCGGTCGCAGCACGCTGCGTTACCAGGGCCACATCGGCCTGGCGCTGGCGCGCGGCTTCGGCTGGCCCTTCCGCGCCTGGATGCGCCACCTGCTCGCTCGCCCCGACACCCGCAACCTGCTGGCTCGGGCCGAGCTGGGCCTCGGCGCGCGCTCGCACTGGACCGCACTGGCCCTTGCCGGCGTCATCGTGCTGAGCGGGACCGTCCTCGTCTTCGTGCTGCTGGTGAGTTTGAACGGACTGCGGCTGCAAGACATCCTGGTCCACGCCAAGTACGGTCTCTCCATCGGGTTGACCTGTGCCACGGTGGGGTCGGCGATGGGCTTGAGCAGTGCCCTTTATTTCAGCCGGCGCGAGCAGGCGCTGATGATGCTGTTGCCGGGCATGCCACGGGGTGCCGAGCTGAACCGCCAGCTGGTGCGCCGCCGCCTGGGGCTCGCCTTCACGAGCTGGCTGCTCGTGTCCGCGCTGGTGTTTACCGTGGTGCTGCAGGGCGACGTCAACGATCCGGCGCTGGCTTTCCTCTTGATGGGCATGCCGGCGGGGCTGCTGCTCATGCGCAACTGGGCAGCCATGGGTCCACCCGGCGCTCAGCAGCCGATGCTGCTCACGCTCTTGCTGGTGCCGCTGGGTGGCCTGGTCTGCCATGAAGCGCTGCGCTGGCTGGGCCTGCCAAGCTGGCTGCTGGCCGCCAGCATGCTCGCGCTGACCCTGCTAATCGGCGCCTGGCTGTGGCGCCGGCTGGCGAGCTACCCGCAGGCCTTCCCGGTCGGCCGGCTGGGCTGAAACCCGCTGCTCAAAAAATAGATGTAAGAAAGGCGGCGCCGGCCGCACTGCCTTGTTGAGATCCACAACACCGAGGCGCGGCCGATGCCCCCCAATCCCCTGTCGATGAACCCTGCAAACGCGCAGGACCAGCTCTAAGCCCAGGCGGCCTGTGCGCACGGGGCCGAGCTGGCGCGCTTTGTCAGCGGCTACGAGCGCGAGCCGGCCAAGCGCCAGAAACTACTGCAGGAGCTGCCGCCGGCGCTTTGGCAAAGCCTGGCCGCCTTCAAGGGCAAATGCTCGCTGCGCACCTGGGTCTACCGGGTGGCGCACAACGTCGGCGCCCGCCATGTGCAGCGCAGCCTGCGCCATGTCGAACGCCAGGGCCTGGATCTGGAGTCGGCCGAGCTGACCGTCGACGAGCAGGCTGACATGGCCCTGGTCGAACTGCGCCTGGACCTGGACCGCATCCTGGCCCTGGTGCACCGGCGGCGGCCGCTCGACCGCGAGGTGATGCTCTTGTACGTGGAAGACCTCGACGCCGCCGGCATCGGCGAGATCACCGGCCTGTCGGCACGCAATGTCGCCACCAAGATCCACCGCATCAAACCCCTGCTGATCGCGCGACTGGGGAGCCCATCATGAGCGAAGAGAACGAACTGAAGCAGCTCTGGCAGCAGGCCGATGCCTTCCAGCGGCAGATCGGCCTGCGCAATCGCATCGAATACATCGCCAGCGTGCTGGTAATGGCGGTGTTTTCGGCCTAACTGTGGATCTTCCCGTTCTGGCTGACGCGACTGGGTTCGCTACTGGTGATCCTAGGCACTCTGCTCATGATGCGGCAGCTGCACCGGCGCACCGGTGCCCAGGCACTGCCGGCCGAGGACTGGGGCCTGGCCGGCCTGCAGTTCCACCGCCAGGAGCTGCAGCGCCAGCGCTACGCGCTGCGCAGCGTCTGGCTCTAGTACGTCTGCCAGGTCTGCTGGCGTTTGGCTGGGGGAGCGCGCTGGAGATGGGCGATGCGGCCCCGCCACCCTTGCTCGTGCATGGCTTCACCCTGCTGGCGGTGGTGGGCCTCAACCGGTGGGCGGCCCGCCGCCTGCAGCGGCAGATCGGTGACTTGGACCGTCTGAAAGACGAGAAGGAAACGCCATGAAAAAGCTCACTTTGGCCCTGGCCCTGCTGGCCGCGCAAGACCTGACCTCAGCGGCCACCTCGCTGGAAGAGCTACTGGCCGCCCGCTTTGAGGGCGACCGCACGGGCACCTGCGTGGCCGCTTCGGTGATCGAAGGGCTCCAGGTGCAGCGGCGCGAGGTGCCGATGTGACGGGCTCCTAGAGCGGCAGTTCGGTGTAGTAGCGCCCGCCGTGGAAGATCAGCGGCAGGGCGCCTTCGCGGGCGAAGCAGTTTTCCACCTCGCCGACGAAGATGACGTGATCGCCCTCTTCGTACTGGCTGCGGTTGGCGCATTCGAACACCGCGGCCACGCCGTCCAGCACCGGCGCACCGCCGGCCCCCTCGCGCCAGACCACGCCGGCGAAGCGATCGATGTCACGGGTGGCGAAGCGACGTGCCAGGTCCTGCTGCTCGGCGGCCAGAATGTTGATCGCGTAATGCGAGCCTCGGCTGAACACCGGCATCGAGCCGGCTTGCCGGCCCAGGCTCCACAGCACCAGTTGCGGGTTCAGGGAGACCGAATTGAAGGAGTTGGCCGTCAGCCCGACCAGGCTGCCATCGGCGCCGCGGGCGGTGACGATGGTCACGCCGGTGGCAAACATGCCCAGGGCGGCGCGGAACCGGAGGCTATCGATGGGGGAGGGGCTGGGCATGTTGGGCATGCTGCATTGTCGTGGCATCAGAATAGGGGGACGCGACGACGTGCTATTTTCAGCCATGCCCCAACAGCCTCTTGATCACATCCACCCTGCCGCCCTGCCACATTGCGCCTGCAGCTCGCGCCGCCTGTTCAGCGGCCTGCTGCTTGGCGCCACGCTGCCGGCCTGGGCCCAGCCGCCGGCGCGCGAAGGGGTCGACGTGGGCGAATCCAGCCGCGTGGCCCGGCTGGTGCCGGCCGAGCAGGTCGAAGCGGCCGGCGCGCAGCAGTACCAGCAGATGATGGCGCAAGCCCAACAGCAGCGCGCGCTGGTGCCGGCCAACCACCCGCAGCTGATACGCCTGCGCGAGATCGCCAAGCGCATCATTCCGCAGTCGATTCCCTGGAACGCCCGAGCCAAGCAGTGGCGCTGGGAGGTCAACCTGATCGTCAGCCCGCAGCTCAATGCCTTCTGCATGCCGGGCGGCAAGATTGCCTTCTTCTACGGTATCTTGGAGAAGCTCAAGCTCGATGATGACGAGGTCGCGATGATCATGGGTCACGAGGTCGCCCATGCGCTGCGCGAGCATGCCCGCGAGCGCATGGTCAAGACCACGGGGGTGCGGGTCGGCGCCAACATCCTGTCCAGCCTTCTGGGCCTGGGCGGCCTGGGCGACGCGCTGCTGCAGAGCGGCAGCCAGCTGCTGAACATGACCTTCGGGCGCGATGACGAGAGCGAGGCCGATCTGGTCGGCATGGAGTTGGCCGCGCGCGCCGGCTACCGGCCCTCGGCCGGCGTCAGCTTGTGGCAGAAGATGGGGGCGGTCTCCAAGGGCGCACCGCCGCAATGGCTGTCCACCCACCCGGCCGGGCCGACGCGCATCCGCGACATTGAGGCCAATCTGCCCAAAGTCGAGGGGCTTTACGCGCGGGCGGAGAAGCCGCCGAAGCGCTTTGAGGTGGCGCCGCCGCTGAAGACCGGTTGAGCGATCACCAGCGCGCCGGCAGCCCACGAAGGCGCTGGTAACGGCCGTTCGCGATGCGGGCCAGGTAACCGCCGAGCTCCAGGTCCTTGATCAGCTTGGACACCATCTCGCGCGAGCAGCCCAGGCGCTGGGCCATG
>Ga0187843_10000486_pt1 | contig 28657 bp, 29 predicted proteins | sample SpaLakP09_SKY_43_FD_134516 | JGI IMG/M metagenome (GOLD analysis project Ga0187843, IMG submission 134516) | Oligotrophic lake water microbial communities from Sparkling Lake, Wisconsin, USA - SP09_SKY_43 | ecosystem: Environmental > Aquatic > Freshwater > Lake | place: USA: Sparkling Lake... | reverse complement strand
TTGATCGCGATATCGCCGCCCGACTCGAAGAACATATCGTCCATCAGCGGTGCGTAGTCCGGCTCGGTGATCTGGCTGGCTTGCTGCATGGCGCGCGAAGTCAGGCCAATCTTGCGGCCCTTGATGCGCCGCCCAGCCGACAGCTCCAAGGCGACCCAAGCGCGCTGGATGGCATAGCCGTCTTCGATGCTCATCTGTGGAAAACGCTGCGAGAAATGGCGCAGCTGGCGGCGTTCGCGGCGAGCGGCCCGCAACTCCTGGGCCAGGCTTTGAACGGTGGTGTCGTCAAGCATTGGGGGCTTTCTTGAACAAATCATGCAAATTGCCGAACTTGGCATCGAAGACCTCGGCGCCCTCGTCAATCTGCAGGGTCAGACCGAGGGGCTGACTGGCCAACAAGGGTGCGAAGAACGCTTTAGCGACGGTGGCCAGCGCCTCGCCCACCTGGGCATGAACGGCCGCGCTGCGGCCCCGGCCCATGCGCAGATGCAGATAGGCGAAATCTCGCCCCGGCTGTGCGTCGGCCACCGCCGCATGTTGGGCCGCCAGGGCGAAGACGCGGATGCCGCCGAGTGGGAAGACCGGCTTGCCCGCCTCATCGTTCTGGGCTCGCATGGCCACGGCGAGCGCCTCGCAGAGCTGCTGCATCTCGCAAGCCTGCTCCAGGGCGGGGGTGTAGAGGATGTGCAGATGGGGCATGGCTCAGGCCACCGCCGCATCGAGCGCCGCAGCGGCCGGTGCCTGCAAGGGCTGGATCGGCAGCACCGCATTAATCTGGCCTGTGCCCGAGCTGGGGAAGTAAGGCGTCACCACCTCGGCTTGTCCGCGGTACTGGTCCCAGCCCAAGGCGCCCAAGAGCATGGCGGTGTCATGCATAAAGCCTTCACCATGGCACTTCTCGGCATACTCCGGCAGCATGGCGCAAAACGTCGCCCAGTCCCCGCGCTGCCACATCGCGATCACCTGTTGGTCCATCTGCTCCAAGAATGGGCTCCAGCATTTGTGCAGGAACTGCTCGGACACGCCGTTCTGAGCAAAGCGATGACTCAAAGAGCCGCTGGCCAAAAAGGCCACGCGACCCTGGTAATCACGCTCCACCGCCTCACGCATGGCGCGGCCCAGGCGGGCGCTATCGGCCAAGGAATGGACGGTGCACAAGGCCGAAACGGAGACCACCTTGAAATGTTGGTCCTCATTCATATAGCGCATGGGCACCAGGGTGCCGTACTCCAAACTCAAGCTGGTGTCGGCATGGGCACGCGTGCGCACGCCGGCCTCGCTTGCCGCCTGGGCCAGCAGCTCGCCCAGACCCGGATTGCCCTGGTATTCGTAAGGCAAGTTCTTGATGAAATGCGGCAGCTCATTGCTGGTGTAGAGCCCCTTGAAAAGCGCCGCATTGTTGATGTGATAGCCGGAGTTGACCAGCCAGTGAGTGTCGAAAACCACCAGGGTGTCCACGTCCAACTCGCGGCAGCGTTGGCCGATGATGCGGTGGCCCTCGATGGCGGCTGTGCGGCAGCCCTTATGCGGGCCGTCCAGCTCCGACAGATACATGGACGGCACATGGGTGATCTTGGCCGCGAGTGATAGTGTTCCCATTCAAGTCTCTCCTTATCTTGGGTATTCCCGCCCCTGTGAGGGCAAAGGTTGGAAAGGGCTACCTCAACCCCAGTGTGGAATGTGGTGCGAGCCCATAGAGACACAAACGTTCTTGGGTTCCAGAAACACCTCATGGCTCCAGGTCCCGCCTTCTCTGCCAGTGCCGCTGGCCTTGGTCCCGCCAAAGGGCTGACGCAGATCGCGAACGTTCTGGCTGTTCACGAAGCACATACCGGCCTCAATCTGAGCTGCGACCCGGTGGGCACGGCCGATGTTCTCGGTCCAGACATAGCTGGACAAGCCGTAGGCAATGTCATTGCTGAGCGCTACCGCATGGGCCTCGTCCTTGAAGGGGATCAAGCAAGCCACCGGCCCGAAGATCTCTTCCTGCGCAATGGCCATACGGTTGTCCACATCAGCAAACACCGTTGGCTTAACGAAGTTGCCACGCGCCAAGGCTACCCCCAGCTCAGGCGCCTCACTGCCGCCGCAAACCAGGCGCGCGCCCTCCTTTTGACCCAGCTCGATGTAGTGCCTGACCTTGGCCAGATGGCCGGCGCTGATCATGGGCCCAATGATGGTCTTGTCATTCAATGGATCGCCCACTACCAGAGCCTGCGCCCGCTCGGTGAAGCGCTCGACAAAGTGGGTATAGATGGACTGCTGCACCAAGATGCGGCTGCCCGCGGTGCAACGTTCTCCGTTGTTGGAAAAGATCATGAAGATCGCTGCATCCAAGGCACGTTCAAAGTCGGCATCCTCGAAAACCACGAAGGGGCTCTTTCCGCCCAATTCCATGCTGAACTTTTTCAGCCCGGCCGTCTGTACGATACGATTTCCCGTTAGCGTCGAACCGGTAAAGGAAATGGCCCGCACATCCGGGTGGCGAACCAAGGGCTCACCTGCCTCCTGACCATAGCCATGGACGATGTTCAGGACACCCGCCGGTATGCCTGCCTCCAGGGCCAATTCACCCAGTCGAGCGGCGCTCAGCGGTGAAAGCTCACTCATTTTCAGCACCGCGGTATTGCCAAAGGCCAGGCAGGGAGCGACCTTCCACGTGGCCGTCATGAAAGGCACATTCCAGGGGCTGATAAGGGCGCAGACGCCGACCGGATGGAACAAGGTGTAGTTCAGATGGCTTGGCGTGGGATAGGTATGACCATCGACCCGGGTGCACATCTCAGCAAAATAGTGAAAATTGTCGGCCGCACGTGGGATGAGCTGCTTGGCCGTCTGGCTGATGACCTGACCCGCGTCGCGAGTCTCGGTGGCAGCGATGTCTGGCACGTTCAGAGCGATCAGTTCACCCAAGCGTCGCATCAGACGAGCACGCTCGGCCGGGGCCAGCCCGGCCCAGGCCGGAAAGGCCGACTTGGCCGCCGCTACTGCGGCCTGGACTTCGGCCTCTCCGCCACGCGCCACCTCGGCCAGCACCTCCTGCGTGGCGGGATTCAAGGTCTCAAAGGTTCTTTCGCTCTCAACGTTGCGGCCGTTGATCAAATGGGCGATGCGGGTCATTTCGAATTCTCCAAAGAAAGGGTGTTGCTCAGGCGGCCGATCTGATCGATCTCGCACACGACCTGGTCGCCGGCCTGCACATTTACTACGCCCTCAGGTGTTCCGGTCAGAATCACATCGCCCGGCGAAAGAGTCATGAAATCAGACAGGTACTCAATCAAATCGGGGATTCGGTGCACCATATTTGCCGTGGTCCCAAGCTGTTTGAGCTGGCCATTGACAAAGGTACGCAGACCCAGTTCGTGCGGGTCGGACACGGCATCAGCGGCCACCAACCAGGGCCCCAGAGCCGTGGCCCCATCGCGGTTCTTGACTCGGAGGTTGGGCCGATACCAGTTCTCCAGATAGTCACGCACCGCGTAGTCATTGCAAACGGTATAGCCCGCCACAAAGCCCATGGCCTCCGCTGCCTTCACCTTGCGTGCGGGCCTGCCAATGACCACAGCCAACTCACACTCGTAATGCATCATGGCCACAGCGGCCGGCCTCTCGGTGCGGCCCAAGTGGCCAACAAGGCTGCCGGGGCTCTTGAAGAAAACCAGGGGTTCGTCCTTAGCGCTCACCGTCAGCTCGGCAGAAAGTTCCCTCAGGTGATCGGCGTAGTTCAGGCCTAGGGCAATGATGTTGCCCACCTCGAATGGCGGCAACCACACCACCTCGTTCTCCGCCAGCACACGGCCATCTCCCAACTGCAAGCCGTGGGCGTGAGGGACGCATGTGTGAATGACTCCGGCATAGGCAACGCGGCCGCTTCGCTGCAAGGACTTCATGCCTGTTCCTCCGCCAGCGCCGCGGCCAACTCCAGCGGCGCTAAGCCGTCAATCTCAATCCGAGCGCTCTGACCGACTCTCAGCAGCGGCGGCCGCGCCTGCGTTCCCAACAAGAGCAGATCGCCCGGCAGCAAAGTCATGAACTCGCTGATGTCTGCAATCAGAGTCGCCACACCGCGCTGCATACCGGCGGTGCTGGACTCACAGACTGTTTTTCCCTCAATGATCACTCGCAGCTCCAAGGCATCCGGGTCCTCTATCTGCATGGCCGGGCTTGGCAAGCCAACCGCCAACGAGGCGTCGCGCGCTCGTAGCCGCACCGAGGGTCTATAGAAGTGCTGATGCGGCAGGAAGAGATCCGCCACCACGACATAGCCCGCGACATGGCCCAAAGCCTCATCAACTGAGATTCGCCGGCAGGCTCTTCCGATCACGATGCCCAGACTGGCCCCCAAGCTCATGCCAGCGACGCCCTTGCTGTCTAGCGCAATACGAGGCGCCTGTGCAGGCGCCAAATGTGTGTGGCTGGGCTTGAAGTACAGAGCTGGCGCTCGCGGCGGTGCCTTGTAGGGCGGAGAAAACACAGCCTCCCCCAGATCCTCCAAGGCCTCCAGGGAATTCAAGAGAGCGCCATAGACCTGACCGGAGAAGCGACCAGGTGCAAAGCCGAAATCGGCCAATGGTGTGCGAGCTGGCCTTGCAAGGGCGGCCGTGGATCCCAAGTTATTTACTAACATATTAGCGGCCAATGTAATTGCTAAGATGTGAGCATGTCAAGCCCAAAAAAACCAAAGGCAACTCAGGCCAAAACACGCGCCTCGGCCCCTATCCCTACTTCCGAGAAAGCGTCAGCAGCCGTTAAAACAGGCATTGCGCATCGCAACCTGCCCCTGCTCTTGCTGCAAGCGCGCGAGGCTGTCATTGGCCGCTTTCGCCCCCTGCTCAACGAGCAAGGGCTGACGGAGCAGCAGTGGCGCATCCTCCGCGCCTTGTTGGAACGAGGGCCGCTGGAACCGCGCGAAATCGTCCGTCTGTGCGGCATCTCAAGCCCGAGCTTGGCGGGCGTACTCGCTCGCATGGACGATCTTGGCCTGGTTCTGCGGGAACGAGTCGATAGCGATCAACGCCGTGTGATGGTCTCAATTTCGCCCGCAGCCCAAGCCCAGGCCCTGTCCATGGCGCCTACCATCGAAGCCATTTACGCTGACATTGAGGCCCAAGTCGGCAAGCCTTTGGTCGGTGAGTTCTACCGTTTGCTGGACCAAATCCTGGAAAAGCTGAGCCCACCCGAAGGGCAAGGCAACGGGGAAGAAAGCGACTGAGCACCGAGGATCAAGCGACGGTTCCCCTTCAAGCAAACACGCAGCGTCTGATCCAGCAACACTGTTCCTCAGTAAAAGCTGAGGACAGGCATGGAGACAAGACAAACACAGCAAGTATTTGAATACGTCGTGATAGGCGCCGGCTCAGCCGGTTGTGTACTGGCGCATCGCCTGGTGAAGGCAGGACGTTCGGTCTGCCTTTTGGAGGCGGGCCCAAGCGACGACTCGCCCTATGTACATATGCCTGCCACCTTTGTGAAGGTGATCGGCACAGATCGAACCTGGTTGTACGAAAGCGAACCGCAGGCCGCAGCCCAAGGCCGAAAGATGGTGGTGCCGCAGGGCCGCACCTTGGGTGGAGGCAGCTCGGTCAACGCCATGGTTTACACCCGAGGCACCCCAGCTGACTACAACGACTGGGTCGCCCAGGGTGCGCGCGGTTGGGGCTGGAACGAGGTACTGCCAGCGTTCAAAAGGGCCGAGAGTAACCAGCGATTGGCGGGCCAGTTCCATGGTACCGAAGGACCACTGAGGGTCAGCGATCCGCGCCACCGCCACCCCTTAAGTCTCGCCTTTGTACGAGCGGCTCAGGAAGTTGGGCAGATCTACAACGATGACTTCAATGGTGAGTCTCAAGCCGGCGTGGGCTTCTACCAAAGCACCACCATGGATGGCAGGCGCGGCAGCACGGCCGCGACATATCTGGCGGCAGTCCGTGGCAATCCCCTGCTGGCAGTCCGCACCGGCGCCCAAGTTCTGAAGATACTGCTGCAAGATGGTCAGGCCAGCGGAGTTCGCTATCGCGATGCCCAAAATCAAATCCACGAAGTGCAAGCCCAGCGGGAGGTGCTTCTTAGCGCTGGCGCCCTGGCCTCGCCAAAGATCCTATTGCTGTCTGGCCTGGGCCCAGGCCAACATTTGCAATCCTTAGGAATCAAGACCGAGTGTGATCTGCCCGGCGTGGGCGAGAACTTCCAGGACCATCTAGAAGTCTCTGTTTATGGCCGCTGCCGGGAGCCCATCAGCCTGCTGGGTCAAGACCGGGGCCTAGCGGCAATGCGACACGGCCTGCAGTACGCGCTTTTCCGTCAAGGATTGCTGAGTTCCACCGTAGTGGAAAGCGGCGGCTTTTTTGACACCAGTGGCTCGGGCCGACCCGACGTGCAGTTCCATGTACTGCCCACCTTGGTGGGTGATGTGGGTCGCGAGCCCTTGGCAGGCCATGGCATTTCGCTCAATCCCTGTTTCCTAAGACCCCAGTCGCGCGGCACTGTTCGCCTGCGCAGTCCAGATCCCTTTGATCCAATCTCATTCAACCCTCGCGCACTCAGCGCCGAAGCTGACGTTGACACGTTGATCCGAGGCCTCAAATTGGCACGGAAGATCCTTAGGGCGCCTTCGATGAGGCAGTTGATCAGCGAGGAGTTGGCCCCATCCAGCCAGGCCTTGATTGACGACGCAAGCCTGGAGCGTCATGTACGCAGCCATGCAAAAACCGTTTATCACCCGGCCGGCACTTGCCGGATGGGCGTGGACGACATGGCCGTTGTCGACCCCCTTTTGTGTGTACGCGGTGTAGGCCGACTGCGCGTTTGCGACGCCTCCGTCATGCCCACGCTCATCAGCGCCAACACCAATGCACCGGCCATCATGATTGCAGAGCGCTGCGCCGAGTTCGTGCTGAGCAAGCCATGAGTTTCCAAGTTCAACCAGAGGAAGACAAGTGAGCAGTGATCGAGCAGCCAGTGGCAACAACAGCTTCAGCAACAAGGTGGCGTTCATCAGCGGCGGAGGGACCGGCATCGGAGCTGCAGTGGCAAAACAAATGGCGGAGGCCGGCGCCAAACTAGTGCTGATGGGCCGTCGCACCGCGCCCCTGGAAGAAGTGGCGGCCGGCTTGGCTCCAGCCCAAGTACTGGTGCTAGGCGGAGACGCCGCGAACGCCGTCGATGTGCGTCAGGCGGCGACTCAAGCGGTCGCAAGATTTGGCAGCATTGACGTACTGGTCGCCAATGCCGGCGGACATGGTCTGGGCAAACTGACCGATACCGATGACGCCAGCTGGGCACAGGCGACCCGCTTGAATCTGGATACGGCTTTCGTTTGCGCACGCGAGCTGATGCCCGAGCTGTTAAAGCAGCGCGGCACCATCGTTATCCTCTCGTCTCTCGCCGGTCATTTTGCCGGCCCAGAGGTGGTGGGCTATGTGACCATGAAACACGCGCTGATAGGCCTGACCCGCTCACTCGCACGTGACTACGGCCCTCTGGGAATACGGGTCAACGCCGTTTGCCCGGGCTGGGTGCGCACCGCCATGGCTGACGAGCAAATGCAAGTGTTAGTTCAAAAGCATCAGCTCGCAGATATCGAGGCTGCCTACCGCATGGTCAGCCGTCACGTGCCTCTTCGCCGTCCTGCCGAACCCGCCGAAGTCGCCGATGCCGTGTTGTTCTTGGCCTCCACACGCGCGGCCATGATCACCGGAACGTCCCTGATGATCGACGGGGGCGCCTCCGCCGTCGACCTGCCCACCATCTCCTTTGCTGATTGAGTCAGGAGTTACCCATGAGCCAAGCCCAACAAGCCCCCACCGAGTGGAAAAACTATGAAGATTTTGCCGCGGGCATTGCCACGAACCGATTGCCTGCCAGCCATGCATTGATCGGCCGGACCCTCATGCTGCACCTGCCCGACTTCAAGCTCACCCTGCAGCCCCTCAGCTTGCACCGAATGCAGTGGCGGGAGGAAGGCGCGCGGAGCGCTAAGGGGGAGGACATTTACGAGGCCGTCGAAGTTGCGCCTGACACTTTCTTCATTGATTTGCTTCAAGCCTCTCGCCCGCAAGAGGCATTGACCGTCATCGTGAATCTACGCAGCCTCCGGGTGTTGGCCGTACGTTGTCAGGTGATCAGTGCCCAAGCCGCCGCCGGCCAGCCTCGGGTACCACAGGACTTTTGGGTCGGGACGCTGGGCGATGATCCCTCTCTTGCCACAGGCCCGATCCCAGCTCCAAGCCGCGACTTGATCGGCCTGCGCACGTTTCAGACCTACAGCCCCGAGCACACCTACGAGCACACCTACCTCAGCTCCACCCGCTATGCCTGGCAATGTCTGGTGGGCGTGCAGCGGGGCCACGGTGATGTGGACTTGGCGAGTTACTACAAATTCGACGAGGGTCAGTACGTCTTTACCTTCCGGGAATTCATCATCCCTGTCGCCTCGGTATTCTTCTTTAACTTTGCCACCGGCCGTTCCACCGGCAAGTTTCTGGGCGTGACCGGCCAGGACGAAGTGGTCAACAACCCTGCCGGTGCATTCATGCGCCTGGCTTCCAGAACAGAGTACCCGGCCGATGCGGCCCCCGTCTAAACAAGGATTTGCCCATGCGCAGCAATCACCAAATCATTCAAGATCATTACGCGGCATCCGACCGCAAAGATGTAGCGGCCATGATGGCCGATGTGGCCGAGGATGTTCGCTGGACGGAAGCCGCTGGCTTTCCCTGCGCTGGCACCCATATTGGCCCGAGCCAGATCATTGAGAAGGTGTTCCAAGTGCTGGGTACCGAATGGGAGGGCTATCAGTTCAAGCTCGAAGCCCTTTTCGATGCCGGCGCGGTACAGGTCGGCATTGGGAGCTACACCGGGACCTACCGAAAGACTGGCAAAACCATGCAGGCCAGAGTGGCCCATGTTTGGCGCCTGGAGGGCGGCAAAGTACGTGCGTTCGAGCAGTTCACCGACACCTTGTTGGTGGCGCAAGCCATGCGATAAGCCTCGAGTTTCAGCGGCTGCAAGGATTGGCAGGCTTCTTGGCCATCTGCAGACTCAGATCTAGTCCTTGGTTCAAGGCTGCCCTCGGGCGGCCTTGTCGCGTTTGTGGTCAAAAAGATGAGTCTCCACACTCACACTGGGCTCGCTCCTGATATCGAGGCGAGGCCCATGAACACGCTGATCTCTTGACTGACAGTGCCCTTTGTCACTAGCGACCTGCCCCGTGCACCGAGGGCTCTTTGGCAGTGCATCCACAGTCAAGCCGGGCCTGGAGCCCACTCCTAGGATGAATTGTTGCTAGCGATTGAGCGCAACGGCATGCCGCCGATTCGCGCTCAAGGCGGGCATCACCCTCCCCCAATTCCATTCATCCAAGAGGAGACAAAGCCATGCGAAATTTGGAGAACAAGCACAAATCCTTGCTGGCCCTCAGCATTGCGCTGCTGAGCCTAGGCGCACAGGCCACCGAAGGCGGTGGCGGCATCTATCCCAACGGCAACGAGAATTTTCTGGTCGGTGCAATGCCGCCCCCTGGCACCTATGTGCTGGAGTATTTTGGCCACGACCACTTGACCACCTTACGCGACAACAGCGGCAACAAGCTTGACGTTCCCTTCGACGTCAAAGCCACTTACCTGTCGAGCCGCATCGTGCGCGTAACAGACACCCAGATCTTTGGCGGCCAGCTAGCCTGGCATGTGATCTTCCCCTTGGTCAATCTGGACGTAAATGTGGCCGGCAATAGTCAAAGCAAGTTCGGCTTGGGTGACATCGTATTCGGGCCGGGACTGGGCTATCACGATGACAAGCTGCATTATGTTTTTGCTCTGGACATCAACGCGCCCACCGGCAGCTACGACAAAAACAATCTCGCCAATCTGAGTCGCCATTACTGGAATCTGGAGCCCCTGATCGCCGTCAGCTATGTGCAGCCCAGCGGCGTCAATGCCGACATCAAGTTTCACTACGACATCAATGCCGAGAACTCGGCCACCAAGTACAAGTCCGGTCAAGAGTTTCACTTTGACTATGCCCTGGGCTGGGGCTTTGGCAACGGATGGGTGGCCGGCGTGGGCGGCTATGTCTATCAACAAATCACGGCTGACAAGCTGGACGGCGTCACCGTCGCCGACAACAAGGGCCAGGCCATGGGCTTCGGGCCTTCGATCAAATACGACAACGGCAAAGGCTTCTTCATCACCGCCAAGTGGCAGCAGGATTTCAATGTGAAGAACCGCGCCGAAGGTACGGGTTTGAAGATCAAGTTCTCCATTCCCTTCTAAGCCAAGCGAACGCCCTGAGGGCGAGTGCGGCACAAGCCTCCGTGCACCCGAACGCAAGCCGGGCTGCACTGCCAGTCAAGCGTGAAGCACTCGCCCTCCCTACAGTGAACCAGCCCATTCAAGGAGTCAATTCACCATGCGTCCGCGCGAACTCTCACAAGAATTTTTGGCCAAACTGGGCTTCTTGGCCCGACTCAAGCACGACAACTTCATCGAAGGTCGCCCCTGGCCCAGCTACAGCGGCCGCACGACGGCGGTGGTGGACCCCGCCACCGAAATGGTGGTGGCAGAAACCCCCGACAGTGATGCTGACGATGTGGACGCCGCCGTTGCCAGCGCCCGCCGGGCCTTTGAGAACCCGGCCTGGTCCGCCATGCTGCCCGCCGAACGTGAGCGTCTGCTCTACAAGCTCTCGCTGTTGATCGAAGAACATGCCGATGAGCTCAGCGCTTTGGAGACCTTGCAAAGCGGCAAGCTTCAAGGCATTGCCCGAATGATCGATGTTGGCAGCGGCGCAGCCTTCGTGCGCTATATGGCAGGTTGGGCCACCAAGCTTGAAGGCCAGACCTTGCAGCCCTCTATCCCTGGCCCGCCGGGACTGCAATATCGCACCCACACTCAGCGCGAGCCGGTCGGCGTGGTGGCAGCCGTCGTGCCTTGGAACTTCCCCTTGGCCATTGCGCTATGGAAAGTGGCGCCGGCGCTAGCGGCCGGCTGCACCGTGGTGCTCAAGCCATCGGAGGAAACCCCACTGACGGCTCTGCGCCTTGCGGAGTTGGTGATGCAGGCCGGCTTTCCACCGGGCGTGTTGAACGTGGTGTGCGGCCGCGGCCACACGGCCGGTGCTGCCTTGACCCAACATCCCGGCATCGACAAGGTCAGCTTCACCGGTTCGACCGCCGTGGGCAAGACCATAGGCCGCGCCGCTGTCGACAATTTGACCCGCATGACGCTGGAGCTGGGCGGCAAGTCCCCCATGATCGTCCTAGCAGACGCGGATCCGCAAGCCGCAGCCCAAGGCGCGGCCTTGGGCATCTTCTTCAACCAAGGTCAGGTCTGCACGGCGGCCTCTCGGCTCTACATCCATCGCTCCATCTTCGAACCCGTGGTGCAAGCGCTGGTGGCAATCGCAGAGGGAATGAAGATTGGCTCCGGCTTCGACACCAGCACGCAACTGGGACCGTTGGTGTCCAAGCGCCATTTCGAGCGAGTGATGAGTCATATCGACGCGGCTCGCCATGCCGGAGCCCGCATCCTCACCGGAGGCGAACGCGCCTTGGCCGGCGGCTACTTTGTTCAGCCAACCGTTGTGGTCGATGCCACGCCGCAGATGGCCATCGTGCGCGAGGAAGTGTTTGGGCCCGTCGTTGTCGCCCTGCCATTTGACGAGATTGACGAGGCCGTGGCCATGGCCAATGACAGCCCCTACGGCTTGGCAGCCAGCATTTGGTCGCAGAACCTCTCGGCCGTGCACCGCCTGATCCCTCGACTCAAAGCCGGCACCGTCTGGGTCAACACCCACAACATGCTGGACATGAGCCTGCCCCTAGGCGGCTTCAAACAGTCTGGCTACGGCCATGACCTAGGTCGGTCGTCGGTCGAGAGCTTCACTGAGTTGAAGAGCGTTTGTATGGCGGTCTAGCCCCGCCCCTGTCAACGATCCACGAAAAAATAACGGAGACAAATCATGAGCATCAAAAACCTTGTTCCCAACACCTCGAACCCCCTGCACGTGCTGGCCGGCTTCGCCTTGCTAGGCCTGGCCTCGGCGACCCACGCCGACCCGACTTGTGGACTCAGCAATGGCAGGCCTGCCACCGGCGAACCTCTGGCCATTGGTGCGGTAGTCGGCAAGACGGGGCCGGACGATTTCAGCTCCGCCGCCAGCGCAGCGGCAGCCTACTTCAAATGCGTCAACCAAAACGGCGGCATCAACGGCAGGCCAGTGGACTACATCGTTGCCGATGACCAGTGGAATCCAGAGACGGCCACCCAGGTTGCCTCCAAACTGGTCAAGGATCGCAGGGTGCTGGCCATGACAGGTAGCACCAGCTTTGTGGAATGCGGCGCCAACGCCAAGATGTACGCGCAGGAAGACGTGATGGTGATCGCCGGGGTCGGCGTGCCACGCGAATGCTTCAATGCCAAGAACTACGCGCCCATCAATTCCGGCCCGCGTGTCTCAGCCACCATCGCCGCCATGTACGCAGTGCAGAAGTACCAGGCCAAGAAAATGGTCTGCATCATCCCCAACATCCCCAGCCTGGGCAATTGGGCCTGCGAAGGCCCCAAAGAATGGGGAGCCAAGCATGGCGTGGTGTCGGAGACGATCGCCATCGACCCTGGCTCAGCAGACGCCACATCGGTGATGCTACAAGCTTCCGCGATGAAGCCTGACGTCATCATCATGAATGTGCCTAAGGGCATTCTGGTGCCCATGTTGGCCGCCGCCGAGCAACAAAATTTAGGAAAAAAGATCCATTTCGTTTCCTCGGCACCGGCCTACAACATCGATGTGCCCAAGGCCATAGGCCCTTATTGGAAGGGCCGCTTCGATACGAACTTGGAGTTCCAGCCCCTGGATTCGCAAGGCCTGGACAACAAGAACTGGCTGGCCTTGATGGACAAGTACGCCGCCAAATCCGACCCGCGAGACAGCTTCGCCCAGTCTGGCTATCTGGCCGCCCGCCTGGTTACCGAGGCTTTGCTCAAGATGGATCCAAAGAAGATCGACCGTGCCGGCGTCAGCAAGGCTTTGCGCGCCGTTAAGGGGTTCAAGAGCGACATCCTTTGCAAGCCCTTCTACGTAGGCGATGGCCTGCGGCACAACGCCAACAACAGCGGCCCCATGGCCAGCAGCAACGGCAGCAACTGGACCGTGGCCTCCGGTGGCTGCCTGACGGCGGAAGACCCAGAGCTGGCCGATATTCGCGCCGACGAAGTCAAGATGGGCGTTCGCTAAGAACGCGAGGCTCGATGCAATGTCAGACTATCTGCCGTTCTTGATCTCAGGCCTGGGTCTGGGAGCTGTTTATGCACTCTCGGGCGTCGGCTTGGTCGTGCTCTACCGCTCCTCCGGCGTTCTGAACTTCGCCTTTGGGGCGCTGGGCGCCATTGGTGCCTATGTGGCCTGGTCCGTGCTGGATGCCGAACTACCTCAGGCCCTCGCTTGGGCTGTGGCCTTGGCCACATCCATGGGCTTGTCGCTGGCCTATGGCCGCCTGCTTGCCCCCCGATTGGCCCACCGCGACCCGACCATACGCAGCATCGCCACCCTGGGATTCGCGCTGATCTTGATGGGCTTTACCGAATGGTTTTGGGGCGAGCAACCCCGTCGCTTGGTTCTGCCCACCGATGCCGACGGGCTTGAGCTCGGTGAGGTACGTCTGACCTATACCCGCGTCCTGGGCCTGGCTCTGGCTCTGGGCATGATGGCCGGTATCGGCCTGCTGCTCAGCAAGACCCGCACCGGATTGAAAATGCGTGCCTTGGCCAATGACCGGGATCTCAGCGCCTTGCTGGGTCTGCGGGTCTTGCAGGTGGACACGGTGGCCTGGGTGCTGTCGGGCGCCTTCGCCGGTGTCTGTGGCTTGCTGCTGGCCAATATCGTACGCTTGCAAGCCACTTTGCTGACCTTTTTGGTCATCCCCGCTTTCGCGGCGGCCATGCTGGGTCGGCTCAACTCCCTGCCCATCACCGTTGCGGCGGGAATCGGCATTGGCGTGCTTGAGGCGCTGGCCATCACCCTGCCAGGCTTTGCACCCTTCCGTACTTCGGTGCCCTTCCTGGTAGCACTCGCAGCACTGCCCTTCTTCCGCAACGACGCGCGCAAGGCCTGAGGGCCAGCATGAATGCGCGAGCCCACTCCTTTTTGCCCCCTAACTGCATGAACGATGCTTCACTCCTGCCTCCCGCCAAGGCTCAGGCGCGCTTGCAACTGCAGCGAGATCTGAGAGCTGCGGCTCAGCGGGCCCGGCACTCTTGGCTATTGATGCTGGCCGGTCTGGGCTTGATTGCGATTGCCGTCCCCTTGCTGGCTAACGCTTTTTGGATGAAAAGCCTGATCTCGTCGCTGGCCTTGTCGGTGGCGGTAGCAGGCCTCGCCCTGCTCTACGGCCAATTGGGTTTGGTCAGCCTGTGCCAGCACGCTTTGCTGGGCGCGGGTGGCTGGGTGGCGCTGCGGCTCAGCCATGGCTTTGGTCTGCCATTCGAACTCTGCCTGCTAGCCGCGGGCCTGTGCTCCTGTGGGATCGGCATGGTGGCCGGCTTACCAGCGCTACGCCTGAAAGGCCTCTACCTGGCCCTGGTCACATTGATGATGGCCGGCGCATTCCAGGTCTTGGTCAGCGCCACTGGCTTTCCCGATGGTGGCGATGGTTGGCTGGGCCGGGTGGTGGGCAGCGAGCGCCTGATGATGGCCCGCCCTGCCCTGGCCTTGTCGGATGAGGCCTACTTCCGCTATGTCGCATTCTGCTTAGCCGCCGTATTGAGCCTGATCGAGTGGCACAGACGCAGCCGCGCTGGCCGATCCTGGGCCTTGATCCGCCGCGGCGAAGCAGCAGCGACCGCTGCAGGCGTCAACATTCTGTTCTACCAAACCTGGGCTTTCGGTCTGGCGGGCTTCTGCGCCGGCGTGAGCGGCGCCTTGCTGGCCGGCGGCGTGGGCCAGTTGGATGGTCGGGCTTTTGGCGCTGCGGAGTCAGTGATGATGTTGGCATTGACCGTAGTGGGCGGCGTTTACCACTGGCTAGGTCCCATCATCTCGGGTCTGCTGATGCGCGCTGTGCCCTCTTTGCTGAGCGACTTCAATGTCAACGGTTTTCTGGCCGACATCTTTTTTGGCGCCGCCTTGCTGCACGCACTGATCACGGCGCCCCAAGGCATTGCAGGCCAGCTAATGGGTGCCCTCAAAGCTTTGCGACAACGCTTGCAAGCGCTGCACGAGACCAGAGAAGCGAGGCAGGCATGATTGACATTCAAAATCTCAGCGTTGCCTTCTGGGGCGTCAAGGCCATCGACGGCCTGACGGCCAAGCTCAGCGCACCAGTATGTGGGCTGATCGGGCCGAATGGTGCGGGCAAAACGACCTTGGTAAACCTACTCAGCGGCTTGGTGCCGGCAGCAGAAGGTCAGGTCTTGCTGAATGGTCAAGCTCTGCTCGGGAAGACGCCCATCCAAAGGGTCAAACTGGGCCTGCGCCGCTCCTTTCAGACCGAACAGGTCGTCGAAGACTTGAATGTCTGGGACAACGTCCGCGCTATGCTGGACCATGTGCCTCACAAGCGAGGCCGCGTCAACACGCAGCTCGCAGAGGTGCTGGAGTTCACCGAACTGAGCGGCATCGCGACTCGATTGGGCCAGCAACTCAATCTCTTTCAGCGCCGCATGGTGGAGGTAGCCAAGGCCCTTGTCGGCGAGCCCAAGCTATTGCTGTTCGATGAGCCGGGCGCAGGGCTGACCGAGCATGAATCTCAGCTATTGAGAACCACCCTGCTTGCCATCCCCGCACGCTTTGGTGCGCAGGTACTGCTGATCGATCACGACGTGGATCTGATCAAGGCCACTTGCAGCCAGACCCTAGTGATGGACTTTGGTCGCTGCTTGGCCTTGGGGCCGACCGCCCAGGTGTTGAACGACCCCGCGGTTCGCCGCGCTTACCTCGGCAACTGAACGAAAGGCTCCCATGTTGAAAGTCAAACATCTGCAGTTGCAACGCGGCGGAAAAGCAGTGCTGCATGGCATCGACCTCTGCATTCGGCCTGGCGAGATCAGCGCCTTGGTGGGCGCCAACGGGGCAGGCAAGTCCAGCACCGTGATGGCCATCGGGGGGGTATTGCCCATCAGTGGCGGGGCCATTCTGGTGGACGAGCGGCCCATGCACAACCAACGGCCCGAACGGATACGTGCGGCTGGCGTCGCAGTCGTTCCGGAGGGCCACAAGGTATTGGGCGATCTTTCGGTATTGGACAATCTACGCGTCGCTGCTGCCGCCTTGCCCGCCGCTGCCGTAGCCGCACAAATAGATCGCGTTCTGTCCATCTTTCCTGAGTTGAAACAGAAACTGCAGCTTCAGGCTAAGTCCCTATCCGGCGGGCAAAAGCAGATGGTCTGCATCGCCCAGGCGCTGGTCGTGATGCCGCGCTACTTAGTCATTGACGAATTGTCATTGGGTCTTTCGCCGATGATCGTCAAACGCTTAGCCGATGTGGTGCGCGAGGTGGCTGCACAAGGGCTAGGCGTCCTGCTAATCGAGCAGTTCACCAGTCTGGCTCTGGCCATATCAACGCAAGCCTATGTGCTGGAGCGCGGCCGCCTAGCTTTCAACGGCAGCTCCGCCGAACTCCAAGCAAAGCCGGAGATTCTGCACAGCAGCTATCTTGCTACCTCCACAGCTTGACTGGCAGCCACACACGGTGCAGTTCTGCAATCAGGGGGCTTCGGACGCGTGTCTTGGTCATTCGCTGATTGTCTTAGCCCCCTTATCGCGATAGAACCGGCGGAATTCCTAAGCTACTGACGTTGAAAATTCGTGCAACGTCACCCTAAGGTAAGTTAAGTGCAATGACCGCCAAGCTCGACCAACTGTTGCAGCGGCTAATCAATGTGCAACTCAAAGGCCAAGGGCTCAAAGTGGCAGGCAGTCGCGGCGCCATCATCGACGCCACCATCATCGAGTGCGTCGTACGGCCGAATCAACACATCGAGGTCGATGACGAGGGTCAGGCCGACGTGGTTGATAACGCAGACGAGGATGCACACCGGGTCAAGAAAGGCAAGGATGCCTTCTTCGGCTATCGCGGCTACAGCGTGGTGGATACGGAAGATGGCTTTGTCGAGCACGTTGAAGTCTATCCCGCCAACCAAGCGGAAGTGAACAAACTGCCCGGCATCGTTGACGAGCTGATCGAGCAAGGCATCCAACCCGAAGGCATGCTGGCCGACAAGGGTTACGCCAGCGCGACCAAACGGGAGTACCTCAAGAACAAGGGCATCGGCGATTTGATTCGGTTCAAGGGTAGTCGTGGCAACCCGGTGCACCCCTTGCAAACACGAATGAACAGGGCCATCGCCACACTGCGCTACAAGGTCGAGCAAGGCTTCGGGACGATGAAGCGAAGATTCCACCTGAACCGAGCGCGGTACTTCGGCTTGGCCAAGACTCAAGCGCAGATGGTTTGGGCGGCTTTGGGAGTCACGAGGACGCTGCAAAGCAGGCCCTTGCAACCCTATGCAGGGAGTAGGCCCTCTCGAAGGGCCAAAGGGCCCAGGGTAAGGGGCGAAAGTCGCTCAAGACGAACTGAAATCGGCCAATTTCTTTCGCATTCTGAAACTAACAACAATTGTGGCGGGGAGTGCCGTTGCGGGAAGGGTTATGCCGAGATCTCAGTTCAGGGATGTTTAGTTAGAACGTATTGTGGAATTCCAAATTTCAATTAGGTGATTCTACCACCTTCCGTAGCGACACCTATGAATTAGGGGTGATAGGCAGCTTTTACCAATGCCCGACTGCACTAACATAACTTACCAGTCGCCCATAGGAGCCAGAATGCGCGATGATGAGTATTTAAGTGCGGCTCAGTTGATCGCACTGCTCGATCAGAGCGAGCAGCTCGTAGCAATTTTTGATGAGCGTGATTTTTTACGCTATGCCAACACCCCATTCCGAAAGACATATGGACTGCGAAATAATCAATCCGTAACTTGGGAGGATCTAATTCGAATTGGGAATAAAAATGGTATTGGTACCCGAATAGAGACTAAATGCTTCGAATCTTGGCTGGCTTCCGCCAAATCTCGCCGAGGGAAAATGCGGTTCCGGTTAATTGAAGTTGATTTAATTGATGGCCGTTGGATACTCATGGCAGAAACAACGATCCGCAACAATTGGATGTTATGCATTGGGACAGAGGTTTCTAATTTTAGTACGAACACAAGAGAGCTTCGAATTGCACATCAAGTAGCGGTAAAGGCGGCGCTGACGGATGAATTGACTCAATTAAGCAATCGCCGCCACCTGTTTGTACAATTTAGCAGGATGTTAAGTGAATTCTCCGATTTTCCATTCTGCGTTGTCGCGATTGATTTGGATAATTTTAAAAGTATAAATGACTTGTTTGGCCATGAGGTCGGAGACAAAGTACTTAGAAATTTTGCAGATGTACTCCGGGAGCAAGTAGGGAGAAAAGACATATCAGCCCGAATCGGTGGGGATGAATTTATTTTGATCGTGTGCTCTAATTTGCAGGCAGCAGTTGCGTTAATGACAAGAATTTTGAACCAGGTGAGAAATTCGCGTCCGGTGTCAGCGCTTGAAAATTTGAGTTATTCCTGCTCTGCTGGCGTAGTAGCGGCTCGCCGAGGCGAATGCGCTGATGCGCTCGTTGCACGGGCAGATCGTGCCTTGTATGCCGCCAAGGCGCGTGGCAGGGATCAAATAGTTGTCCATGAAAATTCTGATGGAATCTAGCATTAAGAAAATCAATCAAAATTTGATTGATTTTCTTTCGATAATTTAGTATGAATAAACATTAAATTTGGTCGATTATCAAAATTAAACCGAAAAGTGGAATTAAAGTGTTACACAGCAAAAGAGAAATATTAAAAAATTTGGTCGAGGGGCTGGTCGCGAAAATAGTCATTTTTAAAAATCACCAAAGTATGTGAAAAGTTGGCACGCATGATTGACGATTTTGCGATTTCTTTCGAAGAGAAAATTACCGGTGAGCTGACTAATCTGCACTTGTTAAATCGCATGGTCGAAACTGGCGGCATCCGTGAAGTAAAGGTTGCTGAGGACATTTTTGATGGGCAAGGTGTCAAACTGCTCGCCAAAGGGACTCGACTTGACGCGAGGATGCGCGAACGGCTGGTAGCGCATAAACTTGCCCAACCTTTAGAGCAAAGCGTTCAGATTCTGGACGGCGTTCTGTCTGAGAGCCTAGGCCCGGTTGCAGAAGAGTTGCAAGGGCGATATCCACTGTTGGCGACGCTGTGCAAACACGAGTTTGCTTCTCCGGTCGCTCAATCACTGGCTAACTTAAGGTTGAACATCCCTGTCCAAACGTTGTTAACAATCTATACGGATCAACAGGGAGGGAGTTTGGAGCACTGTGTTGGTGTCGCCATGCTGAGTCTGGCCTTGTCTAGGCGTTTAATTCCAAGTGGTATGGAGCGGCATCGAAGAATTACATTGGCTGGACTATTGCACGATGTCGGCGAGCTCTATATTGATCCAGAATGTTTAAAAGCAACGGAGCCGCTATCGCCTGAAAATTGGCGTCACATTGTTAGCCATCCGATCATTGGTTACCGAGTGCTTAGAAACGACACTGTCGCCGGCACCGCGGTAGCAGAGATTGTTCTCAACCATCATGAGCGATTAGATGGTTTCGGTTATCCGCGGGGGATTGGCGAAGGAGGACTCGCGTTGGATAGCCAGATTTTGGCTACTTCTGAGTGGCTAATGGCGCTCATCGAAACCAGCGTGGCGCCTCTTAGCCGAGCCAGCTTAGTTAGTAGATTAATGCCTGGGGAATTTGGCGCACCGTTAGCTGAAGTGCTTAAGCATGCATCGGATACCGATGAAAGTCTGGCGAAATGGATGGAAGCGCAGACGCCTTTGACGGCGCTACTACCTCGACTAGAGAACATCTCCAGAATCTTGCAACGATTCGATGAAAACCGGGCATGGATTGAGGCGCAGATTTCTCGGAGCGAGCGGCCAATGCAGAAACTGTTACAGCAAGCGGTCGATCGAATGTACCGGATCAAGGCATCATTTTCTAGCAGCGGCTTGGATTCGGAAGCCGGGTTTAAGCGATTGATTGATGGCCTATCAACCCAGGAAGATCCATTTCTGCACCAAGAAGTTGCGAATCTTATTCGCGAGTTTGCATGGCGGATGAATGAGTTGGAACGGGCCTGTCAACTACGAGCTAATCTAGTGAGCGAGGCCGACGCAATGACAATGCGAGCGCTTATCGATAAATTGCGAGGCGCGCCTTATCCCATCAAATAATATGGACTTAGATAAAATTATTGAGCGATATAAGTCGTATTTATTTTCGACTGGAGTGCGATAAAACTTTAAGGCGACTGGATCAAAGTATAAAATATATCTGTAATCCACCGCATTTAATACTACACCCTCTGGTTGCAATCAAGCATGAACGCTTTTCATTGAGCGAAGAAATTCCAATTGTTTTTGAGTTTCAACACCTTCGGCAGTTGCTCCAAGTCCTAGCTGATGGACCAACATGGTGATGGTCTGACAAAGCGCGGCACCATCTTTTGAGATGTCAATATCTGCCGCATCCCATGTGATCACGTGCCAGTTCGCAGTTGGGCATTATTCAAAGCCACGGACCTGATCCGCGAGCTGTTTCTGAACCTCAAAGCAGAGCCGAGGCTTGCGCACGCCAGTTTTCCCGCATGAGCCTAGTCCACGCCAAAACCGGACGACGCCCCTGATCCGCGCCGAGATTAAAGCCTCCGAACTCGGAGTTGTTGAGCCGGCGTGGCGCTACAACGTCAGCCGCGCCGGTGGCCAAGTGAAAGTCACGCGACGATCCTAAGGATCGATCCCACCGTCCTCACAAGCTCAGCACCACGCTCAGCGAAAGGCAGGAGACCATCGTCGCGGGGATTCGCTGGCTGACGCTCAATCCGCTGGACGACTTGCTCGTGGTGGTGCGTGATTTCATCATTCCGGCCGTGCGCCAGTCGGCGCTGGATCGACGTCTGTGCCGGCACGGCATGGGTGCCCGTGACATCTTGAGTTGACGAGTACTCCGTCCGAGCATCTTGGCCATGGCGAGGAAGGTGAACACCGTTTGCACGATGACGATGACTTGGGTCCACCTTCTTGATGTCAGTTCAAATCCGGAGGCAATTTACAAGTACGTCAATTCCCATCGCACCGTTGCTGGTCACTAGGGTCTGTCGCCGCATTGAGATCCGCTAGCAGAGCAATCGAGCGTAGCAGTGCACTCCGCACGTGCGCTTTTTAACGTCTTTCAAAGGCGCCTACTCGATTATTTGACGTTCATGCCGATGACAAGCCTGTGAGGGGGTGCCATCATCCCCTTAGTTTTTTCAATCAAGGAGCTTGTATGAAACCATTCTTCCGAATTGTCCGTTGGATTTGCTTAACTGCCATGTCTCTTGCCTTCGCGGGCCACGCATTCGCCGCTGATCACGGTACTGCTACGGAGGCAGAGGCCATGGTCAAACGTGCCTTGGCCTATATCAAGGAGGTGGGTCCCGATAGTGCCTACGAAGAGTTCACCAACGGCAAGAAGTTCAAGGACCGAGATCTCTACGTCATTGTCTATGACCTGAACGGCAAGAACTTGGCTCAGGGCGCCAATCCCAAGCTTGTAGGCAAGAATCTCATCGGCCTGAAGGATCCCGAAGGCAAACCACTTATTCAGATGTTCGTCGACCTCGCCAAGACAAAGAGCAAGGGCTGGGTAGAGGGCTACAAATTTCTTAACCCCGTGACCCAAAAGCTGGAAAAAAAGTCGATGTACCTTGAGCGTTATGGTGACACGCTCGTCGGATGTGGTATCTACAAGGACTGAGCTTCATTGCGCGACAGGAAGAAGGCTGCACCACCAAGCCTGCCCCCGCCTTGTCACAGGGCAGAACGAGGACTCCCAAATGAACCTAAGCAACTACTCCATTGGCACCCGTCTGGCATGGGGCTTTGGATTAACGCTCCTGCTCTTTACTGCAACCTTGGCCGGGCTGATGATCAGCAATGCATCCGCGCGAGCGGACTTTCTTGTGGCGGTAGACCAAGCCGCAGCCAAGGAAAGTCTTGCTGTCCAAATGCGCACCCGCCTTCTGACATCTGCGGTGGCCGTGCGCAATATGGGACTCGAGACCGAGGTCGACACAGTGCAGCGGGATCAGGATGTTGCGAGTAAAGAGCGGGCAGCTTACGTGGAAGCGAAGAATGAACTGCGCAAGCTGTCGCTGACTGCCGAAGCCAAAGTGATTCTTGACTCGTTGGAGTCTATCGATTCTGAGATGGCGACTGCGTTCAAGGAGGCTGTTGACCTTGCCTCCCAATTCAACGCAGACCAAGCCGCCAAGATCATCACACAGAAGATCGATCCGCTCATGTTGAAGGAAGATAACCAGCTAACCTCCTTCATCTCACTCCAAAAGAAAAGTAGCCAAGAGGCTCGGTACGAGGCCGAGTCTCGCAGCCACCGTGCACAGATTTTCGCAGGGCTTGGGGCCATGGCTGTCTTGGGGATTGCCGGCGTCATTGGCTTTCTGATCACGGTTAGCATTACTAAGCCCTTGAAGATTGCGGTGGCCTCAATCGAGCGGGTAGCAGGCGGAGACCTTTCTGAACGCATCGAGGTCCACGGTTCTGATGAGACGGGAAGAGTACTCATCCAGCTCCGTTCAATGCAGGAACAGCTAAGGGCACTTGTATGCAACGTCCGTCAGGGTGTCGATCAGATGTCGATCTCGACTCGAGAAATTGCCAATGGCAACTCTGACTTGTCACGACGCACCGAATCCCAAGCAAGCAATCTCCAAGAGACGGCAGCCTCTCTTGAACAAATCACGACTGGCGTAGAACGAAATGCTCAGGCCTCTCAAGGAGCCAATGAGATGGCCCGCGCAGCAAGTGAGGCTGCCGTTGACGGTGGTAAGGTCTTCAGCGAGGTAGTCTCTACCATGCAGGACATCAGCCTTTCATCCAAGAAAATTGCAGACATCATTGTTGTCATCGATGGCATCGCATTCCAGACAAATATTCTTGCGCTTAACGCTGCCGTGGAGGCTGCCCGTGCTGGCGAACAAGGGCGTGGATTTGCTGTGGTCGCCTCAGAGGTCCGCTCCTTGGCGATCCGAAGCGCCGATGCTGCGAAAGAGATCAAAGCACTGATTGGCGCAAGCGTGGAGCGCGTCGATTCTGGCAGCCGTCTCGTTTCGCGGGCTGGTGAGTCCATCGAAGACATCGTGTCTCGCATCGAGCGTGTTGCCGCTATTATTTCCGAGATCAGCGAATCCGCCAGCCAGCAAACCACAGGTATTGTTCAGATCAAGCAGGCAGTTACCCAACTAGACGAAGTCACTCAGCAAAACGCGGCACTCGTCGAACAATCCGCAGCAGCTGCGGAAAGTCTCAACCACCAGGCTGGTTCGCTAGTTAGCCTCGTCGGAACCTTCAAGGTCTGAGCGTTCCCTTGCCTGTCAGAGGTCATAGACGCATATTCTGGCGCTGGGCCTGCACCGAAATCCAGATGACATTGCTTGGGAGCACACGCCGCTTCCGGTCATGTTCGGCATCCGCGAGCCTGGTGAAAACCTCGGGCAAGCCTACCCGGCCCGAACGGGGCTTCTACACGTCTGCGAGATCGCTACGGCGGCGCGTGGGCCGAGCTATTGCGCGCACTGCGTGAACGAGGACCTTGAATTCTGGGGAACTTCGTACTGGCGGCGACATCACCAGATTCGCGGCGTTAGCTGGTGCACCAAGCACGGCACGACCCTCATCAGCACATCAACGCCTGATGCCCTTGATCAATTCCCCGAGGAGTGGGCGGAGAATCCCCATGAACCGGTGGCCGCTGGGCCCGATGCAGAGAGCCTGCGATTTGCAGACATCATTGCCGGCATGCTGGCCTTCAAATGCGCTGTGCCGGAAGACCATGCGTTGGCTCGGCTGTCTTCTAGAGTCGAAAGACTTGACGGTCCGCTGCCGCGAAAGCCGACATCCTTGCGGGCATTCGAAGCTGCAGTCGGACAGCGCCTGCGAGGCTCGCAACTGGCTTTCCACTTTTTGCTCCACGAACGAAGCGGTAGGAACCGAGAGGCCGTCATTCGCAGCGATTGGAGCTGGACGCAAGCGAGCCCTGGGCTTAAGTACGCCTTGGCCCTGACGGCTCTCTACGAGCACGCCGACGAGGCCCTCAGCGAGGCCATCGCGCACGCACCAACGCCCAACAGGGCGTTCCGATCCCATCGCGCGCCACGGCGCCAGACGTCCTAATGGCCTCGAAGACCATCGCCCACCGCGACATGGCTGGCGCACCTCATGCGGGCGCTGGCCACGATTGACCTACACGCTTGACAGCCCTGACCGCCTCGCTGGTCCTGACCGAAAGGCGTCTTTGCGAAAGCGGTCATCTCCGAGGTACCCATTCCCTGCCTGCCGCAGAATGTACAGGTCACGATTCCACTAGGACCGGCGGCCTCGTCGAATTGAAAATCGGTCTTGCCGCAGGTGGGGCATTGCAGGCTAACCCGACGCCGGATGTCTTTCATGTGATTCTCCAGAAGCTTCGTTTGAGCGCAGCGCTGACTTAGCGCTTTACCTTTTGCGTAAGAACACTGCCAGCCACGGGTTTCGAAGCGGGCGACGTCCGGGTGCTGTCGAGAGTCCTTGCAGCCTTTGTGCCAACCCTCGGCGAGGTGACACGGCCGGCCCCTGCTTGAGACAGTTCGCTGCCAACGACCGAGCGTTCAGTTTTGGTCGACGAGGTGCTTCGAAGGATCCCCGAGGCCGTACTGGCCGCCTTCGGCGAGGTCTTTTCATTCTTCGTCATGAGAATCCTTTCGTGCTTGGCGCGGACGCCATACGCCAATGCCTGTCGAATCAACTGCCGGAGTGCTGCCGGCTTGTTCTCCAGAATTTACTGGCCCAGCACCACCATCAGGATGCTCTTGCCCGCGCCGTGGGTGTGCTAGATGATGCCGCCGTGCCGCTCGCGCACATGCTTTTGCGATTTCTTGACTCCGACGTACTGGTGCACGCGCGGAAGCTTCTTGATGCCCCCGTCAAACAGCACGAAGTTGTGTACCAGCTCCAGCAGGCGCTGCTTGCTGCACAGCTTGGCCAGGTACTTGTCGAGCTTGTAGCGGGCGTTAGCAGGCCTGGCTGATTTGAAAGGCATGGCAGGCCGCCCTGACTGACAGCCCTCGTTGCTGCACGGCTCGTTGCGCCATCTCGCGTCGGCGAGATGGCTTCACCACTTTTTTGCAAGCGCCTCCGCCACGACCTCAGCCTTGAGCGTCTCCTCGACGTACATCTTACGCAGCCGCCGGTTCTCCTCCTCCAGCTCCTTCATGCGGGCCAAGAGCGAGCCCCCCAGCTTTGGATCGCTCTCCTCCACGTTTACACCCCCCCTTTGAAACCACCTCAAAAATGAGCTGGAGCTGCCTCGCTCCGCAATGCTGAAGCCTCGGCCAGTCGACCAGGAAGCCGCCCCGCCAGCAGGTCGATGGCCACCCGCGTCTTGGGCGGCAAGGCCCTGGCTTGCGGCCACACGGCCTGTAGCGCGTATCCATAGGGGACAGGCTCCTCGAACACACGCACGAGCGTACCAGCCTCAATAGCGTCGGCCACCAGCCAGGCCGGGAGCCGCGTGAGCCCCAAGCCTGCGAGTGCGGCAAGCTTGTTAGCCTCCAGACTGTTGCAGCTGAAGGACACCTGCGCCGGCGCGTCGAAGGTGATCACCCGGCCGTCCGCGTCGTTGAACTGCCACGGTTGCGGTCCCGTGTCGCGCGCGTAGCCGATGAAGCGGTGGTACTCGACGGCGGCGATCATCGCGTCGACGCTGTTCAGCGAGGGATGCCCCGCGAGGTAGGCAGGCGAGGCATAGACCCCCATCCACTGCCGTCCCAGTGGACGCGCAGCCAACACGCTACTGCTGGCAAGAGGGCCACTGCGCACAGCGAGGTCGAAGCGCTCATCCACGAGATCGACCACGCTGTCGCTGAACATGAACTCCAGCACCAGCTCCGGGTGTGCGGCGGCCAGCTCCAGCAGCAGCGGCGCGACCAATTCTCGGCCCAGCAAGATGGGCGCGGTCACGCGCAGCCGCCCGCGCGGCGCGGTGCGGCCGGCTTCTACAGCAGCATCGGCCGCATCCAACTCGGCCAATGCCCGCCGGCAGCGCTCGTAATAGGCTTGGCCGTCCTCGGTCAGGCTGTGGCTGCGCGTGCTGCGCTGGAACAACCGCGTACCCAGCCGCGCCTCCAGGCGTGCCACGCTCTTGGCCACCGCCGAGCGTGTGAGTCGCAGCCGAACAGCTGCCGCCGCAAAGTTGCCCCCTTCTACGGCGGCAACGAAGGCTTCGATGCCAGTCAATCGTTCGCTCATTGGCGAATTTTAGTATCCAGTCCGGTGATTTATATGCTCCACCAAGGAGTTTTACGCGCCAATAGCATTGCCCATCATCAATCCCTGGAAGCTACAACCTATGAGCGCAAACACCCTGCATCGCTGGCAATTCACCGACTATGGCCTGGAGCACCTGACTCGTTCCAAGGCCCCTCTGCCGTCGCCTGGCCCGGGGCAGATCTTAGTGAAAGTCGAAGCAACCTCGCTCAACTACCGCGACCTGCTGATCGCCCGCAACACTTACCGCTGGGCGGCGCCGCTGCCTTTCGTACCCGCCTCAGATATGGCCGGCACGGTGCTGGCAGTGGGCGAGGGAGTACAGCGCTGGCGCGGTGGTGAGCAGGTGATTAGCACCTTCGTCGCCGGGTGGCAGGACGGTGCCGCGCCGGATTCGAGCATGACACTGGGCGTCCCGGGGCCGGGCGTACTCGCCTCCCATGTGCTGCTGGACGCCGAGTGGGCTACGGCCGCACCCGCCACGCTGGATGCTGGGCAGGCCAGCACCCTGCCATGCGCCGCGCTAACCGCTTGGTTCGCGCTGGTCGAGGAAGGCAACCTGCACGCCGGGCAGACCGTGCTGATCCACGGCACGGGCGGCGTGGCGCTGTTCGGGCTTCAGTTCGCGCGGCTGCATGGTGCCCGGGTACTCATCGTGTCAGGTAGCGAGGACAAGCGCGCGCGGGCCCTGGCCCTGGGCGCCAACCATGTGCTATCGCGCGAGTCCGACTGGGCTGCTGAGGTCATGCGCCTTACCGACGGGCGCGGCGCCGAGCACGTGCTGGAAACCGTAGGTGGGCCCAACATCGGCCGCTCGCTGCAGGCACTTGTCCGTGGCGGGCGCGTGTCGGTGATCGGCGTGCTCGAAGGCGGCACGATGCCGGACTTCACCTTCGATACCATCGGCCGACGGGCGCTGATCCAGGGCATTAGCGTGGGCCACCGCGCGGCGCTGGAGCGCATGGTGCGTGCCATAGATCTCAATGGCGTGGTACCAGTGGTAGCGGCCGAGTACGGCTTTGACGAGGCGCCGCGCGCCTTCGAGCATCTGGCGCGAGGCGCTTTAGGAAAAGTGGTGGTGCGGATGTGAGCTGCTGGTTGAAGTGAATCAGTCCGCTGAGTACCGACGGGCGACCCGTACATGCTTGGCGACTTACCGACCTGGCGGTTCACGATAGACAAGAGTGGCGCCAACACAGCTGCCGTGCATAGCTTGGTCGCCGACAGCGGCTCGGCCATTGTGCTGCGTCAGTCGAAGTATCTGAACAGCCCGATCGAGCAAGACCACCGCGCCATCAAGCGACGAACGCGGCCCACGATGGGTTTCAAGTCGTTCCGGTCGACGCGCCGTTTGATTGCGGGGATCGAACTCATGTACATGATCAAGGAGGGGCAGTTGCACAGCCCCGATGGGCAACGACCGTCCGCCGCAGAACAGTTTTACAGCTTGGCCTATTGAACTGCGGTGGTTTAAACGCCTTGCCGCGCCAGCTCGCTGTTACTGCGACAGATCCGACCTACGCGGCGTGACAGGCCTGGCGATCGTTCGCACATCGCACCCTTGAGAGCGAGGCCAAACGCTGCGGCGTGATCTTTCCGTTCAACGCCGCGGCACGAACATGCACGAGGCAATGCGCCCCTTCATTGGTCGAGCGCATCTGCAAGCAATACAGTTAAACAAGCACTTCCTCAATTCAACGCTCCACCTGAACAAGGCGACGCTGAAACTCGCTGGGCGCCTCACCAAAGTGCTTTTTAAACATGCGGCAGAAATGCGCGCTACTGTTGAAACCCCAGGCGAAAGCGACCTGAGAAATCATGGGTTTGGCACCAGCCCGTTCACTCAATTCCTGATGACAACGCTCCAGCCTGGCTTGCCAGATATAGCGGTCGATGGAAATGCTCTCGTCCTCAAAGACCCGGTGCAGATAGCGCTTGGAGCAGCGCATCGCCAGTGCGATTCGGTCGATGCTCAGATCCACTTCAGAGAGATGAGCATGCACGTATTGCTTGACCCGTGCCCGCAGAACGCTAGGCAAAGTGGCATGTTCGCTGGCCTCGCTTTGATGGGCTGCCATGGTGGAGGCCAACAAACCGATGACGGTCTCACTGAGCGGCTGACCCACGCCATTGGGCAAGGCCGGCAACTGACCCGCCAGGGAGCGAAGGAAAGAGCTCAGAACAGCGTACAGGCCCTGGGCATTGCTACTGCTAGCCTCACAGGTATGCAGGCTTGGCACCT
>Ga0187843_10000485_pt1 | contig 28675 bp, 24 predicted proteins | sample SpaLakP09_SKY_43_FD_134516 | JGI IMG/M metagenome (GOLD analysis project Ga0187843, IMG submission 134516) | Oligotrophic lake water microbial communities from Sparkling Lake, Wisconsin, USA - SP09_SKY_43 | ecosystem: Environmental > Aquatic > Freshwater > Lake | place: USA: Sparkling Lake... | reverse complement strand
GCTAATGGTTTAGATCCCGAGTATTACTTAAAGCGTCATGTCATCAACATTGCAATTGGATCACTACTTGCGTGGGGAACAACGGTCGTTGATTACAGACTTCTCCGCGCCTACACACCAATACTTTGGATCTTCGGAGTACTTGGATTAACTGCAGTTTTGATTCCGGGAATAGGCGATGAAGTAAATGGCGCCCAAGCATGGATCGGACTTCCGGGCGGATTCCAGATTCAACCTGCCGAGTTAGCAAAGATTTCAATCATCGTTGGTATGTCGATGATTTTATCCGAACGAACTCATGACACGGATGCACCGCAACATACCGATGTGCTGCAAGCACTTGTTGTTGCCGCCATTCCGGTTCTGCTTATTTTGTCTCAGCCAGATATGGGCACAGTATTTATTATTGGTATTGCAGTTGTGACGATGATCGCCGTCTCTGGCGCGCCAATGCGGTGGGTTGTTGGGCTAATTCTGGTCGCAGTGATTGGTAGTTTTGCGGCTGTTCAGATTGGTGTCATAAATGATTACCAAGTTAAACGCCTGCAGGCATTTGTTGATCCAAATGCAGATTCGCAGGGCAGCGGTTATCAATTACGCCAAGCGCGCATCACTGTTGGTTCAGGCGGGCTAATTGGAACTGGTTTATTTAATGGACCACAAACAAATGGTCGCTTTGTGCCAGAACAACAGACAGACTTTATTTTTACCGTAGCCGGTGAAGAACTTGGTTTTATCGGATGCGGATTTATTCTTATTCTCTACTTAACAGTTTTAATGCGAGCATTTGGTATCGCGCGAAGATCTAGCGATCCTTACGGACGACTGGTTTGCACAGGTGTAATCGCATGGTTTGCATTCCAAACGTTTGAAAATATTGGAATGACTTTGGGAATGATGCCTATGACCGGTGTTCCACTGCCATTTGTCTCATATGGCGGGTCGAGTATGTTTGCGACGATGATCGGATTCGGGTTGCTGCAGAACGTAAATGCCCGCAATCGCGGCTAAATCGCCCTGATTTAACGCTCGTTTCGCGCTTTAGTGCATTCATCTGCCATACTTGGGCCAACAGTTCAGCGCGGCTCGCGATCTAAATCGCGAAGGAAGCCAGCGGCGGACTCATAGAGAAGTTAAAAAGAATTGCTTGAAGGATTTACCAGCTTCAGCCCAACGGTTGTTTGCCAGATAAGTGACTACAAGCCAGAGCGCGTTAATTAACGCATAGAGGATTTGGTGCCATGGCTATTGAGCCAAAGTCACCGCGCAAGCGTGCGGTGAAAAAAATAGGTAAGAAGAAATCTGTTCCCGGTGAAAGTTCAACGGAAGTAGTTGATTCTCCCGTTGCTGAAGTAACTGAGACAAAATCGAAGAAGAAGGCGCCGTCAATTCCGGTCCCAATTTTTCAAGCTGCGCCAGAAGAGAAGGCTCCTAAGAGCGCGCCTAAGAACGTTAAGAAGAGCGTCGCGAAAGTGGAAGCAACTGAGGCGGCAGCCGAAAGTAAATCTGGCGATGCTGATGGCAGTGATTCATCTGATGATTCAGATTCACGTGCAGGTCGCAATCGCCGTCGTCGTCGCGGTGGCCGTGGCCGTCGCAAGCCACAAGCCGAAGGTGTTGAAGGCTCTGAAGGTGAAGATGATGACAGTGAGAGCTCTGAAACTGATAGCGAAGGCACAGAAGGCGGAACTCATCGTCGCCGACGACGTCGTCGCGCAACCGGTGAAGGCGTTACTCCTGGGGAAATTGTTGATGAAGATGGCGTAATAACAGTTGTTAAGGTCCGTGAAGTTCGTGAAAAAACTGAACGTCCAGCGCGCGCAGATCGCAACGAACGCGGAACTCGCAATCGTCGCGAACGAAGTGGCAGATCCGATCGATCTGAAAACCGCACAGATTATCGCGAGCCATATCGCCGCCGTGGAACCATCATCACAGATGGTGAATTTTTAGCGCGTCGCGAAAATGTCGATCGCGAGATGTTGGTTCGCCAGATCGCGGATCGTATTCAGATTGCAGTAATCGAAGACAAGGTAATGGTCGAGCACTATGTAAACCGCAATGCCAACGTTTCATATGTGGGCAACGTTTACTTAGGTCGCGTTCAGAACGTTCTTCCTTCGATGGAAGCCGCTTTCGTTGATATCGGCAAGGGCCGTAACGCAGTTCTTTATGCTGGTGAAGTTAACTGGGATGCCGCAGGTATTTCAGAGACACAACCACGCAAAATCGAAATGGTTTTAAAGACTGGTCAACCTGTTCTTGTGCAAGTAACCAAGGATCCAATTGGTCAAAAAGGTGCACGTCTAACTAGCCAGATTTCTCTACCGGGACGTTATGTTGTCTATGTTCCTGGCGGCGGAATGAGCGGTATTTCTAAGCGCCTTCCAGAATCAGAGCGCACTCGCCTAAAGGCAATTCTTAAGAACTTAATTCCTGAAGAAGCTGGCGTGATTGTGCGCACCGCTGCGGAAGGCGTTAGCGAAGAAGAGTTAACTAACGATGTCGCGCGCCTTAAAGCGCAATGGGAAGATATTTATCAGAAGTCTGAAAATCCAAACTTCCACGCACCGACACTTCTGCTCTCAGAGCCAGATCTTGCGGTGCGCGTTATCCGCGATATCTTCAATGAAGATTTCCGTAAGTTAACTATTCAGGGAAGCGATGCTTGGGAAGAGATCAGCACATACCTTGGCGGTATCGCACCTGAACTCGTTAGCAAGCTAGAGAAGTATTCTGGCAAGGGTGATTTATTTGCCGAATTCCGCGTCGAAGAACAACTTGCTAAGGCATTTGATCGCAAGGTTTATCTGCCATCGGGTGGATCACTTGTCATCGATCGCACCGAAGCGATGATCGTTATCGATGTGAACACCGGTAAATTTATCGGTAAGGGCGGAAACCTCGAAGAGACTGTTACTAAGAACAACTTGGAAGCAGCCGAAGAAATCGCCCGTCAACTTCGCTTACGTGACTTAGGCGGCATTGTTGTTATCGACTTTATCGATATGGTTCTTGAATCTAACCGTGATGCGGTTCTTCGTCGCCTAGTTGAATGTTTAGGTCGCGATCGCACTAAGCACCAAGTTGCTGAAGTAACTTCACTCGGTTTGGTACAGATGACGCGCAAGCGCGTTGGTCAAGGTTTGATTGAAGCTTTCTCAACGACTTGTGATTCTTGTTCAGGTCGCGGAATTCATATCCATATGGAGCCAGTAAAGATGAAGGCTCCAATGCCACAAGTAAATTCACAATCAGCATCACATGAAGATGCAGATGAATCTGCGGCAACAGAACACGAATTCCACGAAGTATTAAATTCTGAAAATTCTGATACCGACTCCGAATCAAATACAGAGGATGTTTCAGAAGATATAGCCGAGGATGTAAAACCTGCTGGGCGACGCCGTCGCCGGGCAGCCTCTAGCGGGATTATCACCGCCTAGAAAAACCCCAATTTGACCCTAGGGGTATGAAATCCGTACCCTTAGCCTCTGTTCGTTCGCAGCCCATCTCGGGCCGCGCGAGCGTGAAATGAACTGGAGCAAGAATCGTGTACGCAATTGTTAAAGCTGGCGGACGCCAGGAGAAAGTCACCATCGGTGAAACCATCACTGTCGATCGCATCGACCAAGCTGCTGGTGCAACCGTTTCTTTCCCTGCACTTCTCGTCGTAGATGGCGCAAGCGTCACATCTGATCCAAAAGTTCTAAGTGGCGTAAAAGTTACTGGCGAAGTTATTGACGAAGTTAAAGGTCCAAAGATCGACATCCTTCGTTACATGAACAAGACCGGTTACCGCCGTCGTCAAGGTTTTCGTGCACAGCAAACTCGAGTCAAGATCACCGCTATCAGCGGCGTGAAATAAGGGGCTGAACAATGGCAAGTAAGAAGGGTGTCTCCTCGACACGTAACGGTCGCGATTCGAATCCGCAATACCTTGGTATCAAGCGCTTCGGTGGACAAGAAGTAAACGCAGGCGAGATCTTGGTTCGCCAACGCGGAACACATTTTCACCCAGGCAAGAATGTTGGACGCGGTAAGGACGACACACTCTTTGCACTCGCTGCAGGAGCAGTTGAATTCGGTCGCGCTCGCGGACGTCGTGTAGTGAACGTGGTTCCGGTCGCTTAATTTAGGTTTCTCAAAAAGAGCGAGCCGCGTTCGTGGCTCGCTCTTTTTATTTCCAAAACATTTAGCCATCAGCTAGCCGAAGGGAGCAGATAGAGATGACAACATTTATTGATCGTGTGACGCTCTACGCTGCTGCCGGAAAAGGCGGAGACGGTTGCGTCTCGGTAAAGCGCGAAAAATTTAAACCACTCGGTGGCCCAGATGGTGGCAATGGTGGTCGCGGTGGCGACATCATTTTGATCGTCGACTCAAGCGTTACAACTCTCTTGGATTTCCACCATTCACCTCACCGCAAAGCAACTTCAGGTTCGCAAGGTTATGGCGATCGTAAAGATGGAACTTATGGTGAAGATTTAATCCTGCCTGTTCCAAATGGCACAGTCATTCTTGACGATAAAGGAAATCAGTTAGCAGATTTAATTGGCACCGGAACAACTTTTCTTGCGGCGCAAGGCGGACATGGTGGTCTCGGAAATCTTGCGCTCTCATCATCAAAGCGTCGCGCACCAGGATTTGCGCTCCTTGGTGAACCAGGTGAAGAACGCACGCTTTATTTAGAACTTAAATCAGTTGCAGATATCGCACTCGTTGGTTACCCAAGTGCGGGAAAATCATCGCTGATTGCCGCAATCTCTGCGGCGCGTCCCAAGATTGCCGACTATCCATTTACAACTTTGGTTCCAAACTTGGGCGTTGTTCAGGCGGGCGATACCCGCTTCACAGTTGCCGATGTTCCAGGTTTAATTCCGGGTGCATCGCAAGGCAAAGGTCTTGGTCTGGAATTCTTGCGCCACGTCGAACGTTGCGTTGCCTTGGTGCACGTGCTCGATTGCGGAACGCTTGAAACAGATCGCGATCCAGTTAGCGACTTAGAAATCATCGAAGAAGAACTAGCACTTTACGGTGGCCTTGAAGATCGAGTTCGCATCGTTGCCTTGAATAAAATTGATCTACCTGATGGCAAAGCAATGGCCGACATGGTTGCGCAAACTCTGCGCGATAAGGGCTATGAGGTTTACCCAGTATCGGCAGCAAGTCGCGAAGGCCTGCAGGAACTTCTCTATGCCATGGCGCGCTTAGTGCAAAAGGCGCGTGCTGAAGCAGCAACCGAAGAACGCACTCGAATTATCTTGCGTCCAGTTGCAGTTGATGATTCTGGATTTCTCGTCCAAGCAAATGCTGATGGTTCATTTAGCGTGCGCGGTCAGAAAGTTGTGCGATGGGTTCGCCAGACAAACTTTAAGAACGCAGAAGCAATTGGTTATCTAGCAGATCGCTTAGCTCAACTCGGAGTTGAGAAAGAATTGTTTAAAAAAGGCGCGGTCGCCGGCAGTGAAGTTCGCATCGGTTCAGGTGATAACGAAGTTGTCTTCGAATGGGAGCCAACGATCGAAGCTGGCGCCGAACAACTTGCTGGTCACTTGCATCGCCGTGGTGAAGATTCACGCCTTGAAGGTGCATGGGTTGTCGAAGAACGTGTTGTCGATCAACTATCTGATGATGAAATTGCGCAACAATGGGAGTACAACGTGGAGGACCCACACACTCCGCAAGCAGATTTAAGTAAGCCCCCAGTTAGCGAGGAAAAGTAAATGAACCGCATCGAAGTCACCGGCGCCAAACGCGTTGTGATCAAGATCGGATCATCTTCCCTAACAGGAGAAGCAGGCTCTCAACTAAACGAATCCGCAGTCTCAAAGATTGTGGATTTAGTTGCGACTCTTACTAAGCGCGGTGCTGAAGTTGCGTTGGTGACATCCGGTGCGATTGCTACCGGGCTTGCACCACTTGGGCTAAAAACTCGACCAAAAGATTTAGCGACCCAACAGGCAGCGGCATCAGTTGGTCAAGGTTTACTTATTGCAAAATATAATCAGAATTTTGCACGCCATGACATCGTCTCATCACAAGTGCTTTTGACGACTGAAGATGTGGTCCGCCGTTCGCATTATCAGAATGCACAGCAAACGCTATTTAAATTACTTTCCTTGGGCGTTGTTCCGATCATCAATGAAAATGACTCAGTCGGAACGCAAGAAATTCGTTTCGGAGATAACGATCGACTAGCCGCGCTTGTTGCACTTCTAATAGGTGCAGATTTATTGGTTCTGATTTCAGATGTAGACGCTCTCTATGACGCGCCACCATCACAAGCGGGTGCAAAAGCCATTCATCTTGTTAACGCAATGAGCGAAATTGAATCTGTTGTTCTCGGTGGAGCAGGAACTGCAGGTGTTGGTAGCGGGGGAATGGTGACCAAGATTGAGGCGGCGCGAATATCAACAGGTGCCGGTATTTCCATGCTTCTGACTTCACTTGAAAAAGCTGAGCAAGCTTTAGGTGGGTCTGAAGTTGGAACTTTATTTGCAGCACACGGGGTTCGCTCAAATTCTCGCCTACTTTGGTTAGCGCATGCATCGACTCCTCAGGGGCGTTTAATTCTTGATGCTGGTGCAGTCACTGCAATTTTGGAGCGTGGCGTTTCGCTACTTCCTGCGGGCGTAACAGCAGTGCAAGGTGAATTTATTTCAGGCGATACTGTGGAATTAGTTGGTCCAGATCAAAAGGTAATTGCGCGTGGATTGGTGGCATTTGATTCCGCAGAGATTCCACAAATGCTTGGTCGATCAACGAAAGAACTTGCCGCATCTCTTGGCGCTGAATACGAGCGCGAACTCGTGCATCGCGATGATTTAGTACTCCTTGGTTAATTAGAAACCGATAACCTTTTCCAATGGATGCCGTACAAATAGTCGCAGAGCTAGCGCTCACTGCTCGTAAAGCAGGTCGCACTTTATCGACTGCAACTGGTGCCGAACGCAAAGCCGCCTTATATGCAATTGCTGAGGCGATTGAAAAACGCAGCGCTGAAATCCTTACCGCTAATGCAATAGATATCGAGCGCGCCAAGTCCGAAGATATGCATCCACAAATGCAAGATCGTTTGCTGCTCAACGCATCTCGCGTCTTAGGAATAGCAAATGGTGCTCGCTTAGTTGCAGATCTGCCAGATCCACTTGGTCAAGTTCTTCGTCATTCAACGCTTCCAAACGGTCTTGATTTAAAACAGGTTTCGGTTCCCTTCGGCGTGATCGGCATGGTTTATGAAGCGCGTCCAAATGTCACCGTCGATGCTGCTGTAATTTTATTGATGTCGGGCAATGCGGCGCTGTTGCGAGGATCATCAACTGCCGCGGCCAGCAATAAAGTACTAGTAGATGTGATGCGAGATGCCCTTGCCACCACCAATATTTCACCAGATGTAATCCAACTGGTGCCATCCGATGATCGTGCAACAGTTAAGGCGCTCCTAAACGCTCGCGGCAAAGTTGACCTCGTAATCCCACGTGGCAGCGCAGCGTTGATTCGCATGGTTGTCGATGAATCAACGGTTCCAACAATCGAAACTGGCGCTGGTGTTTGCCATGTTTATGTTGATGAATTTGCAGATATTGAAAAAGCGCTGCCTATCTTGATTAACTCTAAAACTCATCGCCCAAGTGTTTGCAACGCTGCCGAAACCTTGCTGGTACATCGCGCAATAGCTCCAACTTTCTTGCCGATGGCTTTAAAAGCGCTATCTGATGCTGGAGTGATTCTGCACGCGGACGCGACAGCACAGAAAGTGGCGGAAAAATTTGGAATAGCTTCAACCATTGCAACTGATGAAAACTGGTGCACTGAATACGGCATTTTAGAAATGAACGTTGGCGTAGTTGATTCGGTTGAGGCTGCTTCTGATCACATTGCAAAATACGGAACTAATCACACCGAGGCAATCGTGACTGAGAATAAAGCCAACGCGGATCGCTTCATCGCTTTATCTGATTGCGCAGCGGTAATGGTGAATACATCAACTCGATTTACTGATGGTGAGCAGATGGGCTTTGGCGCAGAAATCGGCATCTCAAATCAGAAGTTGCATGCACGCGGGCCAATGGGGTTAGAAGCGATGACTACAACGACCTGGATCGTCACTGGCGATGGGCAAATTCGCAACTAACTGGCTTAGTCATTAAACTCATCTCACTATGAGCAGCCTTTCCCGTGATGAAGTAGCCAAACTGGCGGCGCTGGCTCGTATCGAAATGAGCGAAGAAGAACTCGTCGGATTGGCATCACAATTTGGCAGCATTCTTGATGCTGTAGCCCGAGTACAAGAACTTAATTTGGATGGCGTTAAAGCAACTTCTCATCCGCAGCCACTTGAAAATATTTTCCGCGAAGATGTAGTTCTGCCAAGTCTCACACCTGATCAAGCGCTATCTGGTGCGCCCGCCCAAGAAGAACAACGTTTCCGAGTCCCACAAATATTGGGCGAAGCGGAATGATCAATAAAACCGCCGCCGAAATGTCGAGCGCACTTGCTAGCGGTGAAGTAACTTCCGTTGCACTGACTAAGCAACATTTAGAGCGCATTGCAGATGTTGATAAAAAAGTTAAAGCGTTCTTACATGTTGATTCCGAAAGCGCGTTAGCCCAGGCTGCTTCAGTCGATGCTGATCGTGCTGCTGGTAAAGCACTTGGTCCTTTAGCGGGTGTGCCGCTTGCACTTAAAGATGTGCTTGCCCAAGAAGGTGTGCCAACTACCGCGGGCTCAAAAATTTTGCAAGGTTGGAAACCACCTTATGACTCAACGGTTGTTGCAAAGTTAAAGTCAGCTGGTGTAGTAATTCTTGGTAAGACAAATATGGATGAATTTGCAATGGGTTCATCAACCGAAAATTCAGGTTATGGACCAACTTTTAATCCGTGGGATTTAACTCGCACACCAGGTGGCTCAAGTGGTGGATCAGCAGCGGCAGTCAGCGCGTTTGAAGCGCCAATTGCAATTGGTTCAGATACAGGTGGATCTATTCGCCAGCCTGCCGCGCTTACTGGAATTGTTGGCGTGCGCCCCACATATGGCGCAGTATCTCGTTACGGTCTCATCGCTTATTCATCAAGTTTGGATCAAGCCGGACCTTTTGGACGAACTGTTTTAGATACAGCAATGTTGCACGAGATCATTGCCGGACATGATCCAAAGGATGCAACAAGTCTTAACGTGCCAGTACCTGCAGTTGTCGCTGCCGCAAAATCTGGTGATGTTAAAGGTTTGAAGATAGGTGTAATTAAGCAGCTGCAAGGAAAGGGCTATCAAGCCGGAGTATTAGCGCGCTTTAACGAATCACTCGAAATACTTTCATCCTTAGGTGCCGAAATTGTTGAAGTAGATTGCCCAAGTTTTGAATATGCCTTGGCTGCTTACTACTTGATCGCACCTTCGGAATGTTCTTCAAATTTGGCGCGCTTTGATGCGATGCGTTATGGCCTTCGCACAGGTGAAGTTGATGGCGCATCCGCTGAATCAGTAATGAATTCAACGCGCGAGGCAGGCTTTGGGCGCGAAGTTAAACGCCGTATTATTTTGGGAACTTACGCACTTTCATCTGGTTATTACGATGCCTATTACGGCAGTGCGCAGAAGATTCGCACCTTAATTATTGAAGATTATAAAAAGGCGTTTACTCAAGCAGATGTCTTGGTCTCTCCGACTTCTCCAATTACCGCTTTTAAGATCGGTGAAAAATCGGAAGATCCAATCGCAATGTATTTAGCCGATGTTGCAACAATTCCAGTTAACTTGGCCGGTATTTGCGGAATGAGTCTGCCAGCCGGATTAGCCGATGAAGATAATTTGCCAGTTGGCTTCCAAATCATGGCACCTGCAATGCAAGATCAACGTCTATACAACGTGGGCGCGGCACTTGAAGCGGCGCTAGTTTTAAAATGGGGCGGTCACTTGATTTCGAAAGCTCCTGCTTTGGGAGGTGCCAAGTAATGGCTCTTTCTTATGATGATGTAATTGCAAAGTACGAACCAGTTCTTGGTTTGGAAGTACACGTTGAGTTAAATACAGAATCAAAGATGTTCTGCTCTTGCAGCACAACATTTGGTGGGGAACCAAACACCCAAACCTGTCCAGTTTGTTTGGCGCTACCTGGCGCGCTGCCTGTTGTAAATGCCAAGGCGATTGAGTCTTCAATCTTGATTGGTTTGGCCCTTAACTGCCAGATCGCACCGTATAGCCGCTTCTCTCGCAAGAACTATTTCTATCCAGATATGCCAAAGAATTTCCAGATCTCACAATATGACGAGCCAATTTGTTTCGATGGTTTCGTTGACGTGGAAATCCAAACGGATGAGGGACCAAAGCAGTTCCGTATCGAAATTGAACGCGTACATATGGAAGAAGACACCGGCAAGTCACTGCACGTGGGTGGTGCGACTGGTCGCATTCATGGCGCCGAATATTCGCTATTAGATTACAACCGCGCAGGAATTCCACTTGTAGAAATCGTTACCAAGATAGTTCCGGGTACTGGCAAATATGCACCTGAAGTTGCCAAGGCTTACGTTGCAGAACTTCGCGATATTTTGCGCGGTCTAAAGGTTTCAGATGTGAAGATGGAGCAAGGTTCGCTGCGTTGCGATGCCAACGTTTCCCTTCGCCTGATCGGTTCAGATGTTTTGGGAACTCGCTCAGAAACCAAAAACGTAAACTCACTTCGTTCGGTCGAACGCGCAATTCGTGGTGAGATGATTCGCCATGCTGAACTCTTAAATGAAGGCAAGAAGGTAAAGCAAGAGACTCGCCATTTCCAAGAAGATACTGGTCTTACTCGCTCTGGTCGCTCAAAAGAACAAGCTGAGGATTACCGATATTTCCCTGAACCCGATCTGGTTCCTGTCGCACCTGCTGCAACCTGGATCGAAGAACTTCGCGCGCAACTTCCAGAACGTCCATCACTTCACCGCAAGCGCCTGAAAGAACAATGGGCCGTTCCAGATAAAGAAATGGCGGCGATGATTAACGCTGACGTCTTGGATATTGTTGAGCAAACAGTTCTACTTGGTGCAGACCCAACCAAGGCGCGCACTTGGTGGCTCGGTGAAATTTCACGTCTTGCAAATGAAAAAGATATTGCGATCGCTGATCTCTCAATAACCCCAAAAGATGTCGCAGAAATTGTTGCCTTGGTTGCAGCGGGTGAACTGACGGATAAGCTGGCGCGACAAGTTGTGGAAGGTGTTATCGCCGGCGAAGGAACCCCTGCAGAAGTAGTTGCTAAGCGGGGGATTAAAGTTGTAAATGATGATGGCGCTCTAATGGCTGCAATCGAGAAAGTTTGCGCCGAACAAGCTGAGACTGCCGACAAAGTGCGCAATGGTCACGTGCCGGCAGCTGGCGCTCTAATTGGCGCAGTCATGAAAGAGACAAAGGGCCAAGCAGATGCTGCTCGAGTTCGAGAGCTTCTACTTGGCCACTTAGGTCAAGCTACTAATTAATTAGTGAACTGATACGCCTTCTGTTTCAACGAGAGACTCTTTTCCAATGTTAATAAAGAAGAAGAGCACAACTGCGCCAGCAAATAACAACACAGCGCTGAACTTAAATGCCACAGTAAACCCATGAGTCATCGCAAATGGCATTACTCGATCACCAAGCTGGGTGTTTGCTGCAGCGTAAGTTGCTGTAGCCGTTGCCGCAATGGTGTTTAGGAGTGCAGTACCAAGGGAGCCACCGATTTGCTGAGAAGTATTTAACATCGCACTTGCCACACCAGTGTCATGATTTGAAACTCCATGCAGTGATGTAGAAGTCAGCGGGATAAAGACCAGCGCCATGCCGCTTGACATGATTAATAGCGAAGGCAGTACGTGAGTTGAGTACGAAGTATCTGGAGTAATTCGAGTCATCATCAGCAGACCAACACCAGCGAAAATCAAGCCAGGAACCATCAACGGTCTTGGCCCAAATTTTGGCAAGAGTTGTGAAGCGATTCCAGCAAAGACAATGATGCCGAAGGTAAATGGCAAGAATGCAAAACCAGATTTCAGCGGTGAGTATCCAAGGATTACTTGTAAATAAAGTCCGAGGAATAAGAACATTGAGAAGAGTCCGGCTCCAACAACAAGTGAGCCGAGGTATGAACCGCCACGGTTGCGCTCTGTTACAACGCGAAGTGGCATAAGTGGATTTGCTACCTTCTTTTCAATAACAACGAAAACAACTAAGAGAACTACTGCGGCAACAAGGAAGGAAATTGTTGTCGATGAAGACCAGCCCTTAGTGGCAGCTTCGTTGAATCCATAAGTGAGCGAGAAGAGTCCGGCAGTTGCAGTGATTACACCGGGAATGTCGTAAGTGTTATTTCCCTGAGCTTTTGATTCGCGAACAAATTTGAAAGCAAGCAGAGCCGCAATAATTGCGATTGGAACGTTAACGCCCAAACACCAGCGCCAAGAGAAAAATTCAGTGAGAGTTCCACCGAGGATTAACCCGATCGCTGCGCCGCCACCTGAGATTGCGCCAATTACACCAAAAGCCTTAGCGCGCTCTGCTGGAACGGTGAAAGTTACCGAGATAATGGCAAGTGCTGCTGGTGCGAGAAGCGCACCGAATACTCCTTGCAAGGCACGGGATGCAAATAAGAGCCCTTGAGTGGATGCGATTCCACCGAGTGCTGATGCCGCAGCGAATCCAGCGAGACCAATCAAGAAGATTTTTTTGCGGCCCATGTAGTCACCGATACGACCACCAAGAAGTAGTAGCGATCCAAATGCCAACGTGTATGCGGTAATAACCCACTGTTGGTTGGCATCACTGATGCCCAAATCAATTTTGGCACTTGGGATTGCAATATTCATGATTGAGCTATCGAGAACAATCATCAATTGAGAAATGGCTACAACAAATAGCGTGCGCCATCTAGTTGGATCAAGTCCGTCGGTTCCTACTTGGGCGGGCTTTTTTGACACAAGGTTCTCCTCTAAAAGGTAAGTTTTTGGTTGTTAACTGGAGTGAATGAGAGCATTCTATTAGACTTCCCTACATGTCGCAGATGAAGCCACGTTCGGGTTTGGTCACAGATGGTCTTGAGCGAGCACCTGCCCGCGGGATGCTTCGCGCAGTTGGAATGACAGATGATGACTGGGTAAAACCGCAAATTGGTATCGCATCTTCATGGAATGAAATCACCCCATGTAATTTATCTTTAGATCGTTTGGCAAAAGCATCTAAACAAGGCGTAATTGATGCTGGTGGTTTCCCTATGCAGTTCGGCACTATTTCAGTATCAGATGGAATCTCGATGGGCCACGAAGGTATGCACTTCTCACTTGTATCTCGCGAAGTAATCGCCGATTCGGTTGAAACTGTTATGCAAGCTGAACGCCTTGATGGAATGGTTACCTTTGCAGGTTGCGATAAATCTCTTCCTGGCATGATGATGGCGGCGGCGCGAATTGATGTGGCATCAGTATTTGTTTATGCAGGTTCGACACTGCCCGGTCAAGTAGATGGCAAAGATGTAACAATTATTGATGCCTTCGAAGCAGTTGGTGCATGTGCGCGCGGATTGATTACCCAAGAGCGCGTTGATCAGATTGAACGCGCAATCTGTCCGGGCGAAGGTGCTTGTGGCGGCATGTACACCGCAAACACAATGGCCACAGTGGGCGAAGCAATCGGTCTATCCCTTCCGGGTTCTGCGGCACCACCTGCCGTTGATCGCCGTCGTGATGCTTTCGCTGTTGCATCAGGTGCTGCCGTTGTAAATATGATCAAACTTGGACTTACTACTCGGGATATTCTAACGAAACGTGCTTTTGAAAATGCGATTACTGCAGTTATGGCACTTGGTGGATCAACGAATGCAGTACTCCACCTATTAGCAATCGCCCACGAAGCGGAAGTTGATCTGGCACTCGATGATTTCCATCGCATTGGTTCGAAAGTTCCGCTACTTGGAGATTTGAAACCATTCGGTCGCTATGTAATGAGCGATATGGATAAAGTCGGGGGAGTTCCAGTTGTTCTAAAAGCACTTCTTGATGCTGGACTGCTGCATGGCGATGTGATGACTGTTACCGGCAAAACAATGGCTGAAAACTTGGCGGGGATCAATCCACCGGATGTTGATGGCGATATTTTGCACGCGATCGCAACACCTCTTTCGACAGATGTCGGCATCACAATTCTCGGTGGTTCACTCGCATCTGACGGAGCGGTTTGCAAAACTGCTGGTATCGGAATCCAAACATTTGAAGGCCCAGCGCGCGTTTTCGAACGCGAACAAGCGGCTATGGAAGCGCTAGAGAACGGGACCATTCAATCTGGTGACGTAGTCGTTATTCGTTATGAAGGTCCAAAGGGCGGACCAGGAATGCGCGAAATGTTAATGATTACCGGAGCAATTAAAGGCGCTGGCCTTGGCAAATCAACTCTGCTTTTAACTGATGGTCGCTTTTCCGGTGGATCAACTGGTCTATGTGTTGGACACGTTGCACCTGAAGCTGTTGACGGTGGACCAATTGCATTTATTAAAGATGGTGATTTAGTTCGAATTGATATTAAAGCGCGCACCTTGGATCTCTTGGTTGATCCAGCAGAACTAGAAGCCCGCAAAGTCGGGTGGAAACCCCTGCCCCATAAATTCACTCGTGGAGTCTTGGCTAAATATTCCAAGACCGTGGGCTCTGCATCCAAGGGCGCTGTCTGCGGGTAGTTTCACAATTTGAGACGTACATCTCAAACCTTGACTGAAACGCCTATGACGATGGAGAATACTCACATGTCAACAAAGAGCGCGCTCATCTCGTCATCATCAGTAATTGTGGTGGTGATTCGATAGCGCGTGCCTTTTTAAAGCACGCGCCCTCAGATCCTCTGAGGGTTTTTTCGTTTAATCAGTAAAAAGAAATTTCTATCAGCAAGGAAAGGAGTAAGAAGATGGCGCACATACCAACGGCCGACGGCACCGCAATGACTGGAGCTACTTCATTGGTGAAAAGCCTAGAAGCAGCAAATGTGGATGTGATGTTTGGATTACCAGGTGGCGCGATTCTTCCTGCTTACGATCCGATCTTTGATTCATCTATTCGCCACATCTTGGTTCGCCACGAACAGGGTGCAGGTCACGCTGCAACTGGTTATGCGCAAGTTACCGGTCGTGCTGGAGTTTGTATCGCAACCTCCGGTCCTGGTGCAACAAACCTAGTTACACCTTTGATGGATGCTGCTATGGATTCAGTTCCGCTAATTGCAATCACTGGCCAAGTTCCATCTGCTGCAATCGGTACCGATGCATTCCAAGAAGCGGATATTCGCGGAATCACCATGCCATTTACGAAGCACAATTATCTGGTAACTAATCCTGATGAAATCCCTGGCGTTATCGCTGAGGCTTTCCATATCGCTACGACAGGCCGTCCGGGTCCAGTACTCGTAGACGTTGCTAAAGATGCGTTGCAGAAGATGACTACGTTTAACTGGCCGACTTCAATCAAACTTGCTGGTTATAACCCACAGACAACTCCTGATGCACAGGCGATCACCGATGCAGCCGCGCTAATTGCGCAATCATCTAAGCCGGTCTTCTATGTAGGTGGCGGAGTTATAAAAGCTAACGCTCATAAAGAACTTCGTCAGTTGGTTGAACTCCTTGGCGCACCAGTTGTGACAACACTAATGGCGCGCGGAGCATTTCCTGATTCACATCCATTGCACATGGGTATGCCTGGAATGCACGGAACTGTCGCCGCTGTTACAGCGCTACAAAAGGCTGATTTGTTGATAACTTTAGGCGCCCGTTTTGATGATCGCGTTACAGGAAAGCTTTCAACATTCGCACCGAACGCAAAGATTCTTCATGCAGATATCGACCCTGCGGAAATCGGCAAGAACCGCCACGCAGATGTTGCAGTTGTTGGAGATGTAAGCGAAACAATTTCAGCACTTATTCCTGCACTTAAGGCCGCTCTTGCAAAGAGCCAACCTGATCTTTCAACATGGATGCGGCAGATGAATTCCCTTAAGGCCACATATCCATTGGGTTACGACCAACCGGAAGATGGTTCATTATCTCCACAACATGTGATCCAGCGAATTGGGCAGATATCTGGAACAGACACCATCTTTACTTCAGGTGTTGGTCAACATCAGATGTGGGCGTCACAATTTATTTCATATGAACATCCACGTACATGGCTGAACTCAGGCGGTGCGGGCACCATGGGTTACGGCGTACCTGCTGCAATGGGTGCAAAAGTTGGTGCACCAGATGCAACAGTTTGGGCAATCGATGGAGATGGTTGTTTCCAGATGACTAATCAAGAGTTGGTTACCTGTGCGTTAAATAATATTCCTATCAAGGTTGCGATTATCAATAACGAATCTCTCGGCATGGTTCGCCAATGGCAGACCTTGTTCTATGAAGGTCGCTACTCAAATACCAACCTAGAATCAAAGCGAGTTCCTAACTTCCCGATGTTGGCTGAAAGCATGGGTTGCGTTGGTCTATCTTGCGAACGCCCTGAAGATTTGGATAAGACAATCGAGAAAGCGATGTCGATTAATGACCAACCAGTTGTTGTTGACTTCCGCGTTCATCGCGATGCAATGGTTTGGCCGATGGTTGCAGCCGGAACTTCTAACGATGAAATCATGATCGCCCGCGCCACTGCGCCTGACTGGGATTCGCAGGAGCTCTAATGGCTATTCATAAGTTAGAAGTTCTCGTTGAAAATGAACCAGGTGTTTTAGCCCGTGTTGCTGGCCTCTTTGCCCGCCGCACATACAACATAGATTCCTTGGTTGTTGGACCAACCGAGAATTCGAAGATCTCTAAGATGAATATCGAAGTGAGCGTTGAAGGCCACTCTCTCGAGCAAGTTATTGCTCAGCTCGACAAGCTTGTCAGCGTCATATCCATTAAAGATGTGACAGGCAAAGTTAAAGAAATTCACGACACTCAACCCGACTATCAAAACTAAACCGAAACTAAAGGAGAAATACCGTGGCAACGATGTATCACGAAGAGGATGCAGATCTATCAATCATCCAGGGTCGCAAAGTCGCGATCATCGGTTACGGCTCACAGGGACATGCCCATGCACTTAACCTGCGCGATTCCGGCGTAGATGTACGCGTTGGACTTAAAGAAGGTTCCGCATCCCGTGCCAAAGCTGAAGCAGAAGGTTTGCGTGTAGTAACTGTCGCAGAAGCCGTTAAAGAAGCAACGGTCATCATGATCTTGGTTCCAGATCACTTACAGCGCCACGTATATACAGATTCAATTTTGCCTAACTTAAAAGACGGCGATGCTCTCTTCTTTGGTCACGGCTTTAATATTCGCTTTGGTTACATCAAGCCTTCAACAAATGTTGATGTTTGCATGGTTGCGCCTAAGGGTCCTGGACACTTGGTTCGTCGCGAGTATGCAGGTGGACGTGGAGTCCCAGTAATCGTTGCAGTTGAACAAGATTCAACTGGTAGCGCTTGGCCGCTAACACTTTCTTATGCCAAGGCAATTGGTGGACTTCGTGCAGGCGGAATCTTGACCACATTTACAGAAGAGACTGAAACAGATCTATTCGGTGAGCAATCTGTTCTTTGTGGCGGCGCATCACAACTAGTTATGTACGGTTTTGAAGTACTTACCGAAGCTGGATATCAGCCAGAAGTTGCTTACTTTGAATGCTTGCACGAACTTAAGTTGATCGTTGACTTGATGTTCGAAGGCGGAATCGCAAAGCAGCGCTGGTCAGTATCTGATACGGCCGAATATGGAGATTATGTTTCAGGTCCTCGCGTAATCGATCCAAGTGTTAAAGAAAATATGAAGGCTGTACTTGCCGACATTCAATCTGGTGCATTTGCCAAGCGTTTTATCGATGATCAAGAAGCAGGCGGCGTCGAATTCAAGGCACTTCGCGCTAAGGGCGAGGCTCACCCAATTGAAGTTGTAGGCCGCGAACTTCGCAAGATGTTCAGTTGGATCAAGACTTCAAACAAAGATGATTACCGAGAAGGCAGCGCATCACGTGGGTAAACCCATCGTTTTAATTGCAGAAGAACTAAGTCCGGCAACGTTAGATGCGTTAGGGGCGGATTTTGAAGTGCGCAATTGTGATGGAGCAAACCGTGCCGAACTGCTTGCCGAACTTGGCAAAGGAGTCGATGCGGTGTTGATCCGTTCTGCAACCAAGATGGATGCAGAGGCAATTGCGGCAGCAAAGGGTTTAAAAGTAATTGCTCGTGCCGGTGTTGGTCTAGATAACGTAGATATTCCAGCAGCGACAACTGCTGGGGTTATGGTCGTTAATGCACCAACTTCAAATATCGTCTCTGCTGCAGAACTAGCAATTTCTTTATTGCTTGCTTCAGCACGTTTTATTTCACCAGCTCACGCTGCACTTCGCAATGGCAAGTGGGCTCGTTCTAAATACACCGGTACAGAGTTATTTGAAAAAACTCTTGGAATCGTTGGTTTTGGACGTATCGGTCAATTAGTTGCACATCGCATGCAGGCATTTGGCATGAACGTAGTTGCCTACGATCCATACCTACAGCCAGCACGCGCTGCCCAACTTGGCGTGGAGTTAGTTGAACTAGATGAATTGTTAAAGCGCAGCGACTTTATAACTATTCACTTGCCAAAGACTAAAGAGACTGCAAATTTAATTGGCGTTGAAGCGTTGAAGAAGGTCAAGCCTTCTGTTCGAATCATCAACGCTGCTCGCGGTGGAGTGCTAGACGAAGCTGCTCTGCATGATGCAATAGTTGAAGGCCGTGTTGCAGGCGCTGGATTAGATGTTTACGTAACCGAGCCTTGCACCGATTCACCACTCTTCCAACTTGATCAAGTCGTTGCAACGCCTCACTTGGGTGCATCAACAGATGAAGCTCAAGAGCGCGCCGGAATTGCTGTCGCTATATCAGTTCGCAAAGCACTTGCTGGCGAACTAGTTCCTGATGCAGTAAACGTGAAAGGTGGAGCGATTCACGAAGAGATTCGTCCATCCCTTCCACTTGTTGAAAAGATGGCACAAATTGCGACAGCACTTGCTGGCGAACTTCCTACAAACCTTGATGTACACGTTCGCGGAGATATCTCTGAACATGACTCTTCAATCTTGGCAATCAGCGCGCTTAAGGGTGCGCTTATGGCTACAGGTGCTGAAGATGTTACATATGTAAATGCGCCAGGACTTGCCGCTGAACGAAATCTCACTTCATCATCAGATAGTGATGCGGTAAGTCCAGAATATCGCAGCATGATTTCTCTTCATTGCGCACTCCGTAATGGAAAATCAATCACTGTTGATGGAACGCTAATGGGAATTCGTAAAGTTGAGAAAATTATTGCGATAGATGGTTTTGATCTAGATCTTCCACCTGCCGAAAACCTTCTCTTCTTGCGTTATTCAGATCGCCCCGGAGTTGTTGGTTCTGTTGGAAACGCTCTTGGCAAGGCAGGGATCAACATTGCAGGAATGCAAGTTGCTCGCGCTAGCGCCGGGGGAAGTGCTTTGATGGCAATTACCGTTGACTCACAAGTTTCGGATGCAATTGTTAGCGCTGTCTCAATAGAAACCGGAGCGGACTTAGTTCGTTCTGTGACCCTAGTGAATTAACGAGACGATAATTATGAAAAATATAAATCTTGCCGTAATCGGTGGCGATGGCATTGGGCCTGAAGTCGTCGCCCAAGGATTACGCGTGCTCGATAAAGTTGCCGCCAAGCACAGCGTGACTTTCACAAAGACTGAATATGACTTAGGTGCGGGGTACTGGCATCGCACTGGTGAAGTTCTTCCCGATTCAGTTTTGGCACAACTTGCTAAGGCTGATGTTATTTTGCTTGGCGCTGTTGGAGATCCAACAGTTCCGAGCGGAGTTCTAGAGCGCGGGTTGCTACTTAAGTTACGTTTCGCATTCGATCATTACATTAACTTGCGTCCTGCTGTTTTGCGTGCGGGTGTAACTGGACCGCTGGCCACAAAGGCTCCAATTGATTTCATAGTTGTTCGTGAAGGAACCGAGGGTCCATATGTTGGAGCCGGCGGTGTCTTGGCTGAAGGCACAGATGCCGAAATTGCAACTGAAGAATCCCTAAACACGCGTCGCGGTGCTGAGCGAGTAATTCGTGATGCATTCGCACGTGCTGCCAAGCGCGATCGCAAGAAGTTAACTCTTGTTCATAAGAACAACGTGCTAACTCGCGCAGGTAGCCTTTGGACTCGTACATTCAACGAAGTCGCAAAAGAGTTTCCGACTGTGTCCACTGATTATCTCCACGTAGATGCAGCATCAATGTTCTTTGTTACCAACCCAGAGCGCTTCGATGTTGTTGTAACTGACAATTTATTCGGCGATATCTTGACCGATGTTGCAGCAGCAATCTGCGGTGGCATCGGTCTTGCTGCATCCGGCAATATCAATCCAACGGGCGCTTATCCATCAATGTTCGAACCCGTACACGGTTCAGCGCCAGATATCGCCGGCAAGAACTTAGCTGACCCAACCGCAACGGTCATGTCAGTTGCGATGATGATGGATCACTTGGGATTTGCCGATGCTGCCCGTGAAATCGAAGCTGCAGTAAACGCTGATTTACTTGTACGCGGAGATAAGAAACGCAGCACTACTGAAATCGGAGATGCGCTACTAGCGCTACTTTAAAATGAAAATCACACTGAATCCCAATGCGAAAGATGTTGCAACTCGCGATGCCCTAGTGGTTGAAGGTGGATTTGGTAAGTACTACACAGATCACATGGTTATTTGTGAATGGTCAGAAAAAGATGGCTGGGCTGAACCTGCGCTAATTCCTTACGGTCCACTTTCGTTAGATCCAGCAACTGCAGTTTTTCACTATGGACAAGAGATCTTCGAAGGTATGAAGGCTTATCGCCAACCAGATGGCGGTATTTCACTATTTCGCCCCGAAGCAAATGCCCGCCGCTTTGCCAAATCTGCAGCGCGATTGGCTCTTCCAGAAATGCCTGAAGCTTTATTCCTGGAAACAGTTAGGGCACTCGTATCGCAAGATGCTGGATGGGTTCCAAATAAAGTTGGAGAGTCGCTTTATATACGCCCATTTATGATCGCAACTGAAGTTGGCCTTGGCGTTCGCCCATCAAATAAAGCGACATACATTCTTATTGCAACGCCAGCGGGTGCTTACTTTGATCCATCTAAGGCAGTCTCAGTATGGATCTCAACTGAATATGTTCGTGCAGCGCTGGGTGGCACAGGTGAAGCAAAGTGCGGCGGAAATTACGCAGCATCCCTTGTTGCCCAAAAAGCTGCCGCTAAAGAAGGTTGCGACCAAGTTGTTTGGATCGATGCCAAAGAACGTAAATGGATTGAAGAGATGGGAGGCATGAACCTTTACTTCGTTAAAGGTAAAGGCGCAGATGCTTCTGTGATCACTCCAAAGTTAACTGGAACATTGTTGCCTGGCATCACACGCGATTCGATTCTTTCTGCCGCTAAAGATTTGGGATACAAGGCTGAAGAAGTTATGTTGTCGATCGATGACTGGCGCGAGGGTGTTGCATCCGGTGAGATCACAGAAATTTTTGCATGCGGAACTGCGGCGGTTGTTTCGCCAGTTGGTCAAGCCAAAAGCGCAATGGGCACATGGGTCACCGGCGATGGACAGCCTGGAAAGATCACCATGGAAATCAGAAATCATTTGCTAGCGATTCAGCATGGAACAACCGCAGACACGCACGACTGGATGAAGCGAGTTATCTAATGCCAGTCTCTGATGCATTTCATATATATGACACAACCTTGCGCGATGGTGCGCAACAAGAGGGTCTAAATCTCTCTGTCCACGACAAGTTAACAATTGCTCGTCACTTAGATGATCTCGGTGTTGGTTTTATTGAAGGCGGTTGGCCAGGGGCGAATCCAAAAGATACCGAATTCTTTGCACTCGCCAAGAAAGAGTTAAAGCTAAAGAACGCAACATTTGTAGCATTCGGTACAACTCGTCGACCAGGTGCCAAAGCTGCTGATGATGTTTTACTCGGGGCGCTTCGCGATTCTGGCGCACCTGCCGTAACTCTGGTTGCAAAAGCTTTTGACCGCCACGTTGATCTTGCACTAAAAACGACTTTAGAAGAGAACCTTGCAATGATTCGCGATTCCGTACTTCACCTTCGCCAAGAAGGGCAACGCGTTTTTCTTGATGCCGAACATTTCTTTGATGGCTATCGCGCTAATCGCGATTACGCACTTGAAGTCATTCGCGTTGCAATGGATACGGGAGCAGATGTTGCTGCGCTATGCGATACCAATGGCGGCATGTTGCCAGATGAAATCGCTGACGTTGTCCACGATGTTTTAGCGGCGACTTCTGCACGGATCGGTATCCATTGCCACAACGACACAGGCTGCGCAGTTGCAAACTCAATGGCGGCGGTTGCGGCTGGTGCTACACATGTTCAAGGCACGTTAAATGGTTACGGTGAAAGAACCGGTAACGCAGACCTTGTAACAATCATCGCAAACCTAGAGCTGAAGAAGAAGAAGTTAGTTCTTCCTACAAATTTCCTAAGAGAGTCATTTCGAATTTCACATGCAGTTGCTGAAGTTACAAACATTTCTCCCTCTGCACGCCAGCCGTACGTTGGAGTTTCAGCCTTTGCACACAAAGCCGGACTTCATGCATCTGCAATCAAAGTTGATCCTGCTCTTTATCAACATGAAGATCCTGAATCTGTAGGAAACGATATGCGGATGTTGGTATCTGAAATGGCAGGGCGTGCATCCATCGAACTCAAATCTCAAGAACTGGGTGTTGATTTAGGTGGAGACCGAGAACTGATTACTCGAATAGTTGAACGAGTAAAAGAGATGGAATCTCGTGGTTTCACCTTTGAAGCAGCCGATGCTTCATTTGAATTATTGCTCCTTGAAGAAGCGCACGGAAAGCGTCCATCATTTTTTACAATTGATCATTGGTTAACTACCGTAGAACGTGCACAGGATCAGAGCATTATTACTAAGGCAGAAGTAACAGTTACTGCACAAGGCAAAGCGATCTCATGCACTGGTTCTGGAAACGGACCAGTTAACGCATTCGATAACGCGCTTCGCTCTGGTCTAATGCAGCTGTATCCAGAACTTGAAGTTCTAGAACTTACTGATTACTAAGTACGTATTCTTGAAGGTCGTCTCGGAACCGGCGCGATCACTCGCGTCTTAGTTGAAACATCTGATGGAAAAGGTGAATGGAACACTGTTGGCGTTCACGAAAATGTTATTGCCGCATCCGCCATGGCACTTGAAGATGCAGTTACCTTCGGCTTACTGCGTCAAGGCCGCAAACCCGAGTAACCTTTACCGTATGACTAGCGTTGCGTTAAGTGATATTCGCAGCGCATTTGAACGTTATTTAGAAGCAGAGCGAAATCTTTCAGTACACACAGTGCGCGCCTACATGGGTGACCTAGATTCCTTCTTCGAGCACTTAGATAAATTAGATGTCAAAGACTTCTCAATTCTCGAGCTTTCGCACATTCGATCTTGGCTTGCCAATCAACAGATAAAAGGGGGAGCGCGCACCACTTTGTCACGGCGCGCAGTATCTATTCGTTTATTTACTAAGTGGGCTACCAAAAAAGGTTTTCTATTAAAGGATGTTGGCGCCACCTTAGCTACGCCCAAAGGTGCACGAACATTGCCGGATGTATTAAATATCGCCGATGCTGCAACCGCAATGGATTCGATGGCGACCAGGGTTGCAGAAGAAGATGGACCGATCGCCAAAAGAGATTGTGCGATGCTGGAAATCTTGTATGCATCAGGTGCTCGTGTATCCGAACTCTGTGGTTTGGATCTGGAAGATATTGATTATCAACGCCAGACGATTCGCGTGTTAGGCAAGGGAAATAAAGAGCGATCAATTCCAATCGGAAACCCTGCGATGCGCGCACTTGAGAACTGGCTAAAGAATGGACGCGCATCTTTTGCAGGTGAAAAATCTGAACGCGCTGTTTTCCTAGGTATGCGCGGAAAAAGAATTGATCAACGCACTGTTCGAACCGTGGTTTATCACGCACTTGAAGCCCTCGAAGGTGCGCAGAGAATGGGACCACATGCGCTGCGACATTCGGCGGCAACACATTTATTGGAAGGCGGCGCGGACCTGCGTACCGTCCAAGAAATTCTGGGCCATGCATCCCTGGCCACCACACAGATTTATACCCACGTTTCTACCGAACGTCTGCAAAAAGCATTTAAGCAAGCCCACCCTCGCGCATAAATACGGGATTCGCCGTGGCTTTTGCACCCCTTTTGAGAAGGTAAGATTCCCCCTGCACCTTAGTTATTCGGAAACGAAAATTATGGTGACATCTCAGCACTTATGTATGAACTGTTTTCAGGGAATACAAGCCACTTCGGTCCGGTGAGTTTTTACTCATTGGTCGGCGTTGTAGGTGCGACGGGCTTAACAAATTGTTTAGCCACTAACCGATCAGGTTTATTGCGCTGTGCGCAAAAAACCTAAGAAAGAGAGCGCTGCCATGGCAGTTGTAACAATGCGAGAACTCCTCGACAGTGGAGTCCACTTCGGACATCAGACACGTCGTTGGAATCCAAAGATGAAGCGTTTTATTTTCACTGAGCGCAACGGCATCTACATCATTGATATTCAGCAATCACTTGCACTTATCGATCAAGCATATGAATTCGTAAAGGACACCGTCGCAAAGGGTGGACACGTTCTATTCGTTGGAACAAAGAAGCAAGCACACGAACCGATCATGCAGCAGGCTGCACGTGTTGGAATGCCAACCGTCACCGAGCGCTGGTTAGGTGGAATGCTCACTAACTTCCCAACCGTTTACAAGCGCATTCAGCGCCTAAAAGAGCTAGAAGCACTTGAGAACTCAAATGATCTTTTGCTTACAAAGAAGGAACTTTTGGTTCTTCGCCGCGAACGCGAAAAACTATTTAAGAACCTTGACGGTATCCGTCACATGACCAAGTTGCCTTCAGCAATCTGGGTTGTTGATACTAAGAAAGAACACCTAGCTGTTGCAGAAGCTAAGAAGCTAGGTATTCCTGTAATTGCAATCTTGGATACAAATTGCGATCCAGATGAAGTTGATTTCAAGATCCCAGGTAATGACGATGCAATCCGTTCAATCGGTCTGCTAACTCGCGTGATCACTGATGCAATTGTTGAGGGCATGAAGGCTCGCGCAGCAGCTGCCCCGGCAGCTCCTGCAGTAGTCGAAGCTGCTGCAACAGAGGCGTTGGAAAAGGAAATCCTAGAAACTGCATCAGCAACAACAACTCCGGAGGCATAAGTAAATTGGCTAACTATTCAGCAGAAGATGTAAAGCGCCTTCGCGAAGCAACTGCAGCAGGAATGCTCGATTGCAAAAAGGCACTTGATGAAGCAGATGGCGATTACGACAAAGCTATCGACTTGATCCGCGTAAAGGGACTCAAAGGCGTTACCAAGCGCGAAGGTCGTCTGACCTCAAACGGTTTGGTGGTTGCAAAGGTTTCAGGAGATCTCGGTGTAATGCTTGAGCTCAACTGCGAAACTGACTTCGTTGCAAAGGGTGAGCGTTTTATCGCACTCGGCGATGAATTAGTAGAGCACCTACTTTCTTCAAAGACAGCAACTGTTGAGGCCTTCCTTGCTTCAACTATGTCTAATGGGAAGACTGTGCAAGCAGTTGTAGATGAAGGCAATGCAACACTTGGCGAAAAGATCGAAATTCGCCATGTTGCAGTAGTTGATGGACCAGTTGGTCTTTATCTCCATAAGACTTCACCAGATTTGCCGCCACAAGTTGGCGTGCTTGTCTCACTTGCTAAAGAGGCTGCCGAAGTTGGCCGCGATATCGCACAGCACATTGCAGCATTTGCACCGAAGTTTGTTCATCGCGAAGATGTTCCGGCTGATCTGATTGAAAACGAGCGCCGTATCGCTGAAGAGACTGCGCGTGAAGAAGGTAAGCCAGAGGCATCACTTTCTAAGATCATCGAAGGCCGCGTAACCGGCTTCGTCAAGGAAGTCTCGCTAATTGAGCAGGCTTTTGCCAAAGATGCGAAGAAGACTGTCAAGCAGATCCTCGATGAGGCAGGAACCGCCGTCAAGGCATTCCATCGTTTCCGCGTCGGTCAGTAAACTATCCAGAACGATAACCAGAACGATTTAGATAAGGAGCGCCCATGCCCGGTACACGAGGAACGTATCGGCGGGTGCTCCTTAAACTTTCTGGAGAAGTTTTCGGTGGCGAAAAAGGCATTGGTGTAGATATAAATGTCATGCGTGATGTTGCAAAACAAATCAAGGATGTGGTTAAAGGCGGAGTTCAACTAGCGGTCGTAGTCGGCGGCGGTAACTATTTCCGAGGTGCCGAACTGCAGCAAGTTGGTATGGATCGCGCTCGCGCGGATTACATGGGCATGCTGGGCACGGTTATGAACTGTCTAGCGCTACAAGATTTTCTAGAAAAAGAAGGCGTTGATACTCGCGTACAAACTGCCATCACAATGGGACAAGTTGCCGAGCCATATATTCCACGTCGCGCTATTCGACACCTAGAAAAGGGTCGCGTTGTAATTTTCGGTGCAGGAGCTGGAATGCCTTTCTTTACAACCGATACCGTTGCCGCACAGCGCGCACTGGAAATCGGATCAGAAGCATTGCTGCTAGCCAAGAGCGGTGTTGATGGCGTTTACAGCGCAGATCCCAAGAAAGATCCAAGTGCTACAAAGTTCGATCAGATTTCTTATAACGAAGTGCTATCTAAATCACTTGCGGTTGCAGATGCTGCAGCCTTTAGCCTGTGCCGCGAAAATAATTTGCCAATAATTGTCTTTGACTTAATGGCAAACGGAAATATCGGCCGCGCAGTTCGAGGTGAAAAGATCGGAACTTTAGTTTCATAAACCTCCACTAGGCGGTTTAAATCAGATTTACAAAAATAGGGAGTAAGACATGGCAGATGTAGCGAGTGCTCTAGCGGATGCGCAGAGCAAGATGGATAAGGCTGTAGAAGTTGCCAAAGATGATTTCGCCACCATTCGTACAGGTCGCGCTCACCCGGCACTGTTTAACAAGATTATGGTTGATTACTACGGCACATACACACCCCTTTCCCAATTAGCCTCCATCCAAGTCCCAGAAGCGCGCCTTGCGATTATTTCCCCTTTCGATAAGGGTGCGATGGCAGGTATTGAAAAAGCGATTCGTGAATCGGATTTAGGTGTAAACCCAGGCAATGATGGCGTGGTTATTCGCGTTGCTTTGCCGCAATTATCCGAGGAACGTCGCCGTGATTACATCAAGGTTGCCAAGGGCAAGGGCGAAGATTCCAAAGTTTCTATCCGAAATATTCGCCGTGCTGCAAAAGAACTGATGGAAAAGTTAGAAAAAGATGGCGATATTGGAAAAGATGATTTAGCCCGTGGTGAAAAAGAGCTTGAAAAAGTTACATCGGAGCACGTGCACAAGATTGATGAATTGTTAAAGCATAAGGAGGCTGAACTTCTAGAAGTCTAGGAGTTCAATTAATTCCTTATGTCAGATCTGCACTCCATTAACGAGGCGATTAATAAACGCGCTGGAAGAAAGCTGGGACCTTCCATTGCGGTCTCACTATTTCTGCTCGCCTTAATCTGGTTTGCACTTGCATATGAACGAGTAATTTTTGCTGGCCTGGTAACCGTGGCCGTGATTTTGGGCTTGCGCGAAATGCGAATGGCGCTCTCAACTAGCAATATCGCGATCTCATTTAAAGCTTTGACTTTGGCAACACTGGGCCTTGGCTATGCCAGTTGGGTTGGGGGAGTTGCCGGGCTTGCTATCGCAACTGCCATTGCATTCCCTTGTCTATTGATTTGGCTTCTTCGCGAAGGACCTGAACAATTTGTCGCTAAGGCAACCGCCACATCGTTAGCGCTTATCTATCTGCCATTCCTGGCCGGATTTCTAATTCTTTTAGCACGTCCAAGTAATGGGTTTGCTCAAGTAATGACTTTTGTGGTTTTAGTTGGATGCAATGACACATTTGGTTATTTAGTCGGTGTGTTAATCGGCAAGCATCCCATGGCACCAAAAATTAGCCCCAAGAAATCTTGGGAAGGCTTAGTTGGATCAATTATTTTTACGCCAATCGGCGGCGCACTTACCTTCCATTACATTCTGGATCTTGATTGGCGTATCGGTGTAATTGCTGGATTAATGACAGTATTCACTGCTACATCCGGTGACTTAATTGAGAGCGCTATTAAGCGTGATTTATCGCTGAAAGATATGGGAAATCTACTTCCTGGTCATGGTGGAATTTTAGATCGACTTGATTCGGTATTGCTTTCGGCCCCGGCGCTTTGGCTTGCGCTGGAACTTGTGAAGCGTTACCTATGAACGAAATAAAATTAGTCTTCGATGAGCCGGTTCAACGTAAGAAAGCGCCAAAGCATTTAGCGGATTTTTCGCCACAAGAAAGAAAAGCGTGGGCGAAAGAACTAGGGTTTCAACCATTTCGCGCCGCTCAAGTAGCGACGCACTACTTCACACACCTATCTACTAACCCTGAAGAGTGGACCGATATTCCTGCAGGAGAGCGAACCACAATTGCGCAGGCGCTAACTCCAAAACTTATTGAGTTGGTTACAACTCGCACGACAGATAATGGGATGACCCGCAAGGATCTCTGGAAGTTACATGAT